>Ga0074195_1000156_pt1 | contig 162101 bp, 166 predicted proteins | sample EPASupsiteHSE623_FD_64525 | JGI IMG/M metagenome (GOLD analysis project Ga0074195, IMG submission 64525) | Bioremediated contaminated groundwater from EPA Superfund site, New Mexico - Sample HSE6-23 | ecosystem: Environmental > Aquatic > Deep subsurface > Groundwater > Contaminated ...
CCTGATTATCACCACTTTTAGAATTATCAGAAACGAGATTTGGCGGCACAGCTGTATTAGCTGTATTAGCTGTATTAGCTGTATTAGCTGTATTAGCTGTACTAGCTGTACTAGCTGTACTTAGCTGAAATAACGGCATCAACATAGTTAAGTATTGCTGTACTGGTTCTATTATTTGAGTATTACTCCCGTCGTCGATTGGTTTATCTGAACTTGAACCAGAACCTGAAGCTGCATTAAGAACGTCTGAAAAACTTGGTTTGTCCTTCTCACCTGCTGGCAAACTCTTCTTACCTGTATTCCCCAGCATTGCGACTTTAGGAGTATCAGCAATTACGGCTGCTGTTTGAATTACATTCATTTTTTCACCTCCTTTCACAGTACTATTATTTATAAAATAGCTGGTGTCTTACCTTTAAGCATAGCCTGACTAATACGAGCTGCCCGATCAGCATCAAACTGAGCCATAATTTTTGCTACTTGCGCCTCATCCATCCTATTAAAGACGTCAATAATTGTTGTATCATCTAATTTACTTAAAATAGCTACTGCTTCATCAGGCTTCATATTTTCATATAATCGCGCTAATTTAGAAATCCTTTTTGCCTCTTCCTGCTGCTTTATCTTGGCCTGTTTATCTTTATCAACAGGCGTAAGAGGCGGTGTTAGAGACTGAACCGGAGCTTGACCGGCAGGCTGAGATGGGACAGTTGGCATTTGGGCGGGCTGGTCTTCTAGATCAACCGTCTCAAAATTAGTCTTGGGTGGAGTAAAATATTGTCCAATAACAGGATAATCATGAAGCTTCCATTTGTCGCCAAGCCCCTGTAAGTCAATTAACTTTAAGTAAATCCCCAAAGCAAAACCGACACCTGCCAGCATAAGTATGACAAATACGATTAATAGCTTTTTAATTATGGAACCTGATGATTTTGGAATCTGTGCTGATTTATTTGCAGGATTGGGGACTTTAGCCGCCATAAAATTTACCTTCCTTTGATAGCTAGATACTTATTACCTATAAAGTGACATTACTTTTGCTACATATGATTTTGTTTCCGCATATGGAGGAACGCCATTATAGTTTATAACGGCCTGCGGTCCAGCGTTATATGCCGCTATAGCCTTAACAGTATCGCCATTAAAGGTACCTAGCATTTGTTTTAAATAACGCACTCCAGCATCAATGTTTTCGCGCGCATCATTGATATTGCGTACTCCTAGCTCTTTCGCTGTCCCGGGCATAAGTTGCATAACACCAACCGCCCCTGCAGAAGATACAACTTCAGGTGATAAGCCTGATTCAGTTTGGGCTACAGCCACAGCAAGCTTAGGATCAACACCATATTTTTCAGCTGCGAAGTTCAGTATTTTTAAAATATTCTGTTTATCAGAGTTAACGGCAACCGATAACTCTGGTTGCTGAACTCCGGCAAGCACGGTAGAAAATTCGCTTTTTCCGGGACCTTTATTGACAAAGCGTTGTTCAATTGAACTAATTCGCTGTACTACCTTACTTATACCATCCATTAGATCACCTACTTTTTCTTACATAATTCTGCAAGCCGAGTTCATCAAGAATCTTTTGTTCCTCACTCAAAACTTCAGCCTGATATTGAAGCAAGCGTTTAGCTCGGAGATTGCCTACAGCCTCGTAGTTTTTAACAGCACTTTCCAAAACTTTCAAACATTCAACCCGCAATAATTCAGCCTTATTTACGCAGTCGACTTGAATTTTTATATCTTCTCTGATTTTATCGAAATAATTATGAAAAGACTTAAGTTTGTCGACTGTAAGAACTTCAGATTGACAATTTCTAAATAGATTAACACTTTGCTCCAGATTATTTTCAATTTTACTTAAGTGTTCTTGTTCAACTTTTAACTGATTAGCAGCTTGAGCAAATTTCAACTGCGCCTCTTCTTTTTGCATCTTGCGAAACTTCAAAAGGGTATCCAGGCGAAATTGAAACTTTTTCATGGCTTCCACCCCACGCTAATTTCTTAGGACACTAGCGCCAATATCTGCGCAACCGCATCATCAATAGTATTCTGTTCGTAAACATCTTGCTGTAAAAACATTTTCACGCTTCCAATAACTCGGATAGCCTGATCAATATTCACATTGCTTCCATGAGCATAAGCACCAATATTAATTAAGTCTTCGGCTTCACGGTACGTCGCTAAAATAGATCGCAATTTCTGCGAGGCTTGATAATGTTCTTTCTCAACGATTTCCAACATAACCCTACTAACACTTGCTAACACATCAATAGCCGGATAATGGTTTTGAGCAGCCATGCTGCGTGATAGCACAATATGGCCGTCAAGTATACTGCGAACCGCGTCCGCAATCGGCTCATTCATATCATCGCCATCAACAAGTACTGTATATAACCCTGTTATTGACCCTGACTCACCAGTTCCTGAACGTTCTAGTAGTTTAGGAAGCATGGCAAATACTGAAGGTGTATAGCCACGAGTAGCTGGGGGTTCGCCGATTGTTAGGCCAACTTCACGCTGAGCCATTGCAAATCGAGTCACAGAATCCATCATTAAGATAACATCTAGTCCTTGATCACGGTAATATTCAGCAATAGCAGTAGCTGTCATTGCACCTTTTATCCTGACAAGCGCTGGTTGATCAGATGTAGCTACAACTACAACCGATCTTTTCAGCCCCTCTTCGCCTAGATCACGTTCGATAAACTCCCGTACTTCTCTACCTCTCTCGCCAATTAAGGCAATCACGTTTATATCGGCTTCAGTGTTGCGCGCCATCATTCCTAAAAGAGTGCTTTTCCCCACACCACTACCAGCCATTATACCCACGCGCTGTCCGCGTCCTAATGTCATTAATCCGTCAATGGCTCTTACCCCAACCGACAACTTTTGAGATATACGACGCCGCGATAGAGGCGGCGGTGGCGCAGCATGCAGCGGATAGTGATGGTTAGAAAAAACTGGCCCCTTCCCGTCAATCGGATTACCTAAACCATCAAGAATTCGTCCAAGTAGTTGATTACCAACAGGAACCTTTAATGTTTGCTGAGCTGATATAACCTCACACCCTGGACCAAGACCCTCCATCTCACCAACTGGCATTAACAAAACCCGTTTTTGCCGGAAACCAACTACTTCGGCCGGAATTAATAAATTCTTGCCCCGAGGACGGATATGACACAATTCTCCCAAATTAACATTAGGACCATGTGCCTCGATGACCAGTCCAATTATTTCAGCAATTTTGCCGCTGAGTCTCATTGCCTCAGTATTTTTAACCGCATTTAAATACTTGTCTGAATCAAATCTTATCATGGCATTATTTCCTGAAGCGCTTTCTTCACTGCTTCTAATTGGGTATCAATCCTTGCATCAACCGTTCCGTATGGTGTATCAATCATACAACCGCCACAACTGACGGTATGATCACTAATTATCGATAAAGCGTTTTCGCGCCCGACCATTATCTGCAAATCACGTTTAGCCTGAATCACTAATTCAAAATCTTCAGGACATACCCTTATAGATATCTGTTCTTGATCGCATACTTTTGCTAATGCTGCTTTAACGATCGGCAGTACTACCATAGGGTTTTCTTCCAGCTCACGTGCCAATACTTTGCTTGCGATATTTAATGAAAGTTCGATTATTTGGCGTTCTGCTGAGATTAGTGATTCTTTATACTGTTGCTCTGCACACGCTATTAAGCGCCCTGCTTTTGCTTCTGACTCTATCAATTGCTGCTGCATGGCGGTTTCTGCCTCTTGCCGTCCGGACTGAAAACCTTCTTGCTGACCCGCTGTAAAGCCTTCCTGATATCCGATTTCGTACGCCTGTTGCTTAAGTTGCTCAGCTTGAGCGGCTGCTTCTGATAAACATTTTTCTGCCTCTAATCTAGCTTCTTCGTACAGCTTCTGGGCCTGAGCCATCTGCGAATCTGTCCGCAAATCAACAGCTAACGTAGCGGCACATTCAGATGATATTTCAATCGATGGCTTACACTTAATTATAACCGGTTCATCTCGGACTGCAGCGTACTTGATAATTTTAAGCAATTATTTCGTCTCCTTTACCGCGGGACACAATAATCTCACCGGATTCTTCGAGACGACGGATGACATTAACAATCTTCTGCTGCGCTTCTTCAACATCTCTGATACGTACGGGACCCATGTATTCGATTTCCTCACGCAGCATTTCTGCGGCCCGCTTCGACATATTCTTGTAAACCTTTCCAGCGACTTCATTAGATGACGCTTTAAGTGCAAGCGCCAAGTCTTTAGAATCGATTTCCCGCAGTACGAGCTGCAGGGAACGGTCGTCAAGAAGGACAATATCTTCAAAGACAAACATCTTTCTTTTGATATCTTCTGCCAACTCTGGATTTTGGACTTCCAAGTTTTCAATAATCGTGCGCTCAGTTGTACGGTCAACTCTGTTGAGTACTTCTACTATCGAATCGACGCCACCAGCTGCTGTAAAGTCCTGAGTAGCCAAGGAGGAAAGTTTACGTTCTAAAATACGTTCAACATCTTTTAAAACATCAGGTGATGTTCGATCCATTGTCGCGATACGTTTTGCAACATCTACCTGCCGGTCAGGCGGTAAAGCCGATATAATTACAGCAGCCTGATCAGGGTGAAGGTATGCCATAATTAGAGCAATTGTTTGGGGATGTTCATTTTGTATGAAGTTTAATAATTGCGCAGGATCGGTTTTCCGAGCAAAATCAAAAGGTCTAATCTGCAGACTTGCCGTAAGACGATTAATAATTGCAACTGCTTTTTCTGCTCCAAGAGCCTTTTCAAGAACTTCGCGCGCATAGTCTAAGCCGCCTGAAGAAATGTATTCTTTTGCTAACGCTAATTGGTGAAACTCTGCTAGAACCTTGTCTTTTTGCTCTTGCGAAACTTTACGCTGACTGGCAATTTCCAAAGTAATCTTCTCAATCTCTTCCTCACGCAAATGTTTGAAAATTTGAGCGGAAACTTGCGGCCCCAGCGCAATCAGTAATATCGCTGCTTTTTGCTTATTGCTCATTTCATTAGATTGGTACATGTTTCACCTCCCGACCATTATTCGTCTGCCAGCCAGGTTTTTATTAACTGAGCAACATCTTCCGGCTTGGATTTTGCAAATTTCTCAACAAGTTCCCGTTGCTCAATCTGCTCTTTCTCTTGTTGCGTTAGTTCCTTGGATTTATGAGGAGTATTTTCACTTTGAGCTGCTTCCATCATCTGAAGATCAATATCGTCTTCCTGTTGTCTACGCCTTGCTATGAACATGCGAATGAAATATATTAGTGCGAAAATGGCAATAGCGGCTAGACCAATTTTAAGCCATAAAGACTGTGATTGCTGTTTTTGGTATTCTTGTTCTTCTTTACGATTCTTGTCGGCCAACTCGGTACTAAATGGAATGCTCTCTACCGAAATCGCATCACCACGAGCGCTATTAAGACCAATAGCGGAAGATACGGTCTTCGCAATGCTGTCTTGCTGCGCGCGACTAACTTCGCCATCAATTAGCACTGCCACCGAGAGTCTTTTTATAGATCCAGGAGTAGCTACCACTTTTTCTTTGGTTTCATTTATTTCATAATTGCGGGTTACTTCTTTCTTTTCGTAATTAGATTGGGAATTATTGTTGTTTGTTACATAGCCCGGTATATTGGAAGTAGTGCCAGGAGGCCCCCCCGGAGCCTGGGAATTCCCGCGATAATTTTCATTAAGTTCCTGAGAACTTCTAATTATCCCCTTGTCATCAGTTACCGGCTCAAATGTTTGACGATCAACTGTGCGTTGATCAAAATTCAATTCTACACTTACACGCGCAGCTGATTTTCCAGGTCCCAAAACCTGTTCAAGCAATGACTGGATGTTTTTCTGAAGGTCATCCTGAACTTTTTTAGTCATCTCTATTTGAGTTAAAGTTCCTGCTCCAGCTAAGCCTGTCGAGTCTGCTGGATCATTTAAAACATTTCCGTAGTTATCAACAACCGTAACATTCTCCGATTTCAGTCCTTGAATACTGTGGGCTACCAAATTAACAATGCCTTTAATCTGCTCGCGGGACAACTTAGAAGAAGCCCTTAATTTCAGCATTATTGAAGCAGTCGCAAGCTTCTCATTTTTCTTATAAAGACTATCCTCCGGGAGAACTATGTGGACACGTGCCTTCTCTACCTCGGCCATTTGTTCAATGGTTTTTGTTAATTCGCCCTGAAGCGCCTGCAATAAAAAAACCTTGTTTTGAAAGTCGGTTGTACCAAATTTATTCTGGTCAAATATTTCAAAACCTTTACTTCCGCGCGGTAAACCCTGACTAGCTAAATCTAGCCTTATCCGATAGACGTCTTTTGACGGGACAAGAATAGCTGTGCCGTTACCGCCTATCTCGTGGGTAATCTTCATTTCCTTGAGCTTTTCTCTGACTTCACCTGCATCTTTGACATCCATATCGGTAAATAAAGGTACAAGGTCCGGGCGGCTTCCCATCCAATAACTCCATGATAAAATAGCAATAAATATAAGGGCAGCCGATCCCATAATAATATACCTTTGTTTCTTACCCATATTACCCCATAGACGCAGAGACTGTTCCTTCCAGTCGGCCATAGTCTCCACCTTTCAACTAAAAGAAAATACTATTAAAATGCAACGATTTAGACTTGCATACGCATAATTTCCTGATATGCGTCGACGACTTTATTACGCACCTGCATTGTTAGCTGCAACGAAATAGCTGCCTTTTCCGATGCTATCACAGCCTGAGAAACATCTTGAATCTTTCCGGCCGCCAAATCAAGCGAAGCCTGATCTGCAGTTTGCTGAAGCTTATTGACATCCTGAATGGCATCTGTTAAAAACTTACTGAAAGGTTTTCCGTCTTGCAGACCACCAACTGAGGCAACATCTGTCTTTTGAGTTGCCGCTTGAACTAATTTTAATGGCTCAATCCTCATATTATCCCCTCACTATTTCCCTATCTCCAGTGCTTTAAGCGCCATGCTCTTAGCGGCGTTTACCGCAGTTACATTTGCTTCATAGGCTCTTGTTGCAGTAATCATATCTACCATCTCAGAGACGATATTGATATTTGGCATTTCAACATAACCATCTTTATCTGCATCCGGATGATTAGGCTCATACACGCGCCTAGTCGGTGTTGTATCTTTCGTAATGCCAGCAACTTTAACGCCTGACCCTGAGTCCATTTGCTGTGAAAGGACTTGCGCGAAGGACTGTTGCCCTGAGCGCGGTTCAAATACAACTATTTGCCGGCGGTACGGTCCCCCCTCGGCAGTCCTTGTTGTATTTGCGTTTGCAATATTATTGGATATTACATCCATACGCAAGCGCTCAGCTGTTAGACCAGATGCAGCTGAATCAATAGCTCCAAACATCCCCATAATCAGCGCCTCCCTTCATTAATAGCAGACTTAATATTAGAAAACTGCTTGCTCAATTGCTGAACTAATGCATTATAATAAATATTGTTTTTGGCTAGGTTAGCCATTTCAATGTCTACATCTACATTACTTCCATCTGCTCGGAACGCAGTTGACTGAATAGTATTAATCACTGGAGAAATTCCTGGTTTATTAGCTCCTTGCATATGTCCGTCTTTTGTCTTGGCAAGGGCAATACTATTGCTGCCAAGCTGATCTTGAAGCAGGTCTTCAAAGACAACCTCACTTTTTTTAAAACCAGGCGTATTCACGTTAGCAATGTTGTTGCTTATAACCTTATGCCGCAAAGAAGATGCATTTAAACCTTGCTCCAAGACTGATATTTGTGGTGACGATAAAATAGATTTTAACACCTTAAGACCTCCACAACTTTGCATAACTATAGCCATTACGTTAAATTAATATCAAGTGCATACTTCTACATAATTTGACTAAATCCTTTATCAAATTATGAATTTTAATGCTCTAAAAAAAAGCAACCGCCCTTTCCTCTGAAGGGCGGCTGCTTACAATCACTACTTTTTCATTTTCTTTAATTCATCCAATAGACGTTCGTTTAGAACTTTAATATACGTACCTTTCATGCCCAGCGATTTTGACTCAATGACACCTGCGCTCTCGAATTTACGCAAAGCATTAACAATAACAGAGCGAGTTATGCCGACACGATCAGCTATCTTACTAGCAACCAATAACCCTTCGTTGCCTTCAAGCTCGTTTAAGATGTGAACTACCGCTTCAAGTTCTGAGTATGAAAGCGTGCCGAGTGCTACTTGGACCGTAGCTTTTTTTCGAGCTTCTTCTTCAATCTTTTCGCTGCGATCCCGCAGAATCTCCATACCGACAACAGTTGCTCCGTACTCCGCCAGAACAAGGTCGTCATCATTAAGCTCTACACTAAACTTAGCGACAATAAGAGTTCCTATTCGTTCTCCTACACCATATATAGGAACGATAGTAGTAAATTTATCATTAAACATACAGCTCGTTCCATCGCTAAATGTACACATCCCGCTTTTTAGCCGTAGATTTGGGGATGTCTCGTTAACTCTTAGCAACCACTCAACATAGTGTTCAGGGAATCTTCCTTGGATCAGTACCCTGTCACGCATTAATTCACATTCAAAATCATCGAGCAAGGCATAGCCTAGCACAGCTCCCTCCTTACTGACGATATATATGTTCGATCCTATCACGCTACTAAGTACGCGTGATATTTCATCATACTCAACTTTTTCTGATTTTTGCAGCAGTTTATTTATTTTCCGAGTACGTTCTAACATTGATGACATGATTATATTATCCACCTTTCACTAGTCTTAATGTTCTTCATTAAGCAGTAATTATAAAATATAGTGGCTTAAGTCCTGATTAACAACAATATGAGAAAGTTTTTGTTTGACATATTGGCGATCGATTACTATGTTCTTGTCAATTATATCAGGCGCCTCAAAAGCAAGATCCTCAATCAATTTTTCCATTATCGTGTGAAGTCGTCGCGCTCCAATATTCTCAGTTTGCGCATTTACCTGGCAGGCAATATCTGCTATTTCATCAATAGCGTCTTCAGTGAACTCCATTTTTATTCCTTCAGTTTCAAGTAAAATAACATACTGGGTAATAAGCGCGTTAGCTGGCTCAGTCAATATTTGCTTGAAATCTTCCTTAGAAAGACTAGTCAATTCGACCCTTATAGGGAAACGCCCTTGTAATTCAGGGATTAAATCAGAAGGCTTTGATATGTGAAAAGCGCCTGCGGCGATAAACAAAACATGATCAGTTTTTACTGATCCATATTTTGTTACAACAGTTGATCCTTCAACAATCGGCAGTATATCACGTTGAACGCCCTCCCGCGATACGTCAGGTCCTGATGAATGGTTGCGACCGGCAATCTTATCTATCTCATCTAAAAATATCATTCCATAGTTTTCAGCAAGATTAATCGCATCTGAATGAACGTCATCCATATCAATTAGTTTCTGCGCTTCTTCTTGAATAAATACTTTTCGAGCATTAGCTACAGTCACCTTACGCGTTTTTGATTTTTTGGGCAAAAAACTTCCCAGCATATCTTGAAAATTCATGCCCATTTCTTCAATACCTGAACCAGCAAACATCCCCATCATAGGGTTAGTATTATCTTCTACGGTAATCTCGATAAGCTCATCTTCTAACTCGCCATTTTCAATTCTAGTACGCCATACTTTCCTATCGGAATCACTGGTAATGTTATCAGAAGCAACCGGTTCTTTAGGCGTTCCTACAGCGTTTCCGCCAGCGAATAGCATCTCAAACGGATTACGAGGGGCTTCTTTTTTTGCCGATGGCCGGAAATATTCAAGAATACGTTCGTCGGCAAGTCGTCGTGCTTGATCATTGACTTCAAGCATTTTAGCCTGTTTTACAATACGAATAGCAGTCTCCACTAAGTCACGAACCATTGATTCTACATCTCGTCCAACATAGCCTATCTCGGTAAATTTTGTAGCCTCTACCTTTACAAAAGGAGCATTTACCAGTTTTGCTAACCGCCTGGCGATCTCAGTCTTTCCGACTCCGGTCGGTCCGATCATAAGAATATTCTTAGGAATAATTTCTTCTTTCATTTCTGCAGGTAATTGTTTACTGCGCCAACGGTTTCTCAAGGCCACAGCCACTGATTTCTTCGCTTGTTTTTGACCGATAATATACTTATCAAGTTCAGTGACAATTTGCTTAGGTGTCAGTTCAGTCAACTTCATCCCCCCTGCTTATAACTCTTCAACCGATATATGGTTATTAGTAAAAACACAAATTTCAGAAGCAATCTCAAGCGATTCACGAACAATTTGAGCGGCGCCTAAGTTAGAATGTCTCAATAAAGCTCGAGCCGCCGCTAGAGCATACGATCCGCCTGAACCTATTGCTGTAACATTATCATCAGGTTCAATAACTTCACCATTCCCTGAGATAATAAGCATATGTTCGGCGTCGGTTACAATCAGCAATGCTTCTAGTTTTCTCAAAACACGATCAGTTCGCCATTCTTTTGCTAGTTCGACTGCAGAACGCATTAAGTTACCGTTATATTCTTCTAGCTTAGTCTCAAACTTGCCAAATAACGTAAAGGCATCAGCAACTGATCCGGCAAAACCAGCTAAGACTTTATCATGATAAAGCCTTCTAACCTTCTTAGCGTTATGTTTCATAACGGTGTTCCCACCGAAGGTTACCTGGCCGTCTCCGGCAATTGCAGTTTTTCCCTGATGCCTTACAGCAACAATTGTTGTAGCATGAAACACAATACCACCTCCTAAGCTCGCGGGTGCGAATGCTGATATATGGTTTTGAGTCTTTCCTTGGGCGAATGCATACAAATCTGTAGTTTCGAAAGGTCAATATTTCCTAAAATATCTTTTATGGAACACCAATCGGCTCCATTACTGAGTAGATAGTCTGCAGAACTATACCTAATACTTGTAGGGCTAATGTTCTTTGACAAAGCTAACATGCTGACATACTTTTCAACAACCCTCCGCACACTGCGATCAGTGAGCGGACCACCGCTTTTATTCACAAATAAAGCATCATGCTTGAATCCTAAATGTTTCATATATAGCTGATTTCTAGCATTTTTAAGATAGCTTTCAATAGCGGAAAATGCCCTTTGTCCAATTGGAACAATCCTGTGTTTAGAACCCTTACCGCATACTAGGATACATCGGCAATTAAAATCAACATCTTTTACCGTTAGACTCGTTAATTCTGATACACGAACTCCGGATGCATAAAGCAATTCAAGAAGAGCTGAATCACGTTGACCTAAGAGATCAGAACTTGGTAATTCAAGCATCCTTTCTATCTCCATAATCTCTAGAGCAACAGGAGTATTCTTCTCAATTCTGGGTGTATGTACAGTATCCAGAGGATTTTCAGCTATTACTTCTTTACGATATAAGAACTGAAAAAATGACCGCAAACTAGAAATACGGCGAGCGATTGTGCGCCTAGCGTACCCTTTGGTTTTCAGGTCATAAAGATAAGACCTGATATGTATAGACGGAATATTGGCAAAAATCGCCTCACCAAAACCTTGCAGCTTAGCAAATTCTACAAAACTTTCAAGATCTGCAACATAGCTGGTGACGGTATTAAGTGAGGCGTTCTTTTCAACTTTTAAATATAGCTTATATTGCTCTATTTGCTGTGCCAATGGATGCATAGCGACCACACTTTACTCGAAATATACTGATTTATATTAGCATAGTAATGTAAATTATGCAAGATTGTTGTCGAATTTTTCACTAAATTTTTGCAGGCTTACTAATGCTCGCTCTGCAATCATTTTGTTTTTTACTTTCTTGTCTTTAATCCTTTGCTCTAAGGGCGGCATTATGCCAAAATTCACGTTCATAGGCTGAAATCTAGAGGGATCAGCATTTGTTATATACCGACAAAGCGCGCCATGTGCAGTATCTTCAGGGAAAACTAGTGCCTCGTTACCAATTGCTATCCTGGCGGCATTTATTCCTGCAACCAGTCCGCTTGCTGCGGACTCTACATAACCCTCGACCCCGGTTATCTGCCCGGCGAACAAAAGACTAGGCTTATCTGTCATTTGCAAGGTCGGTTTCAGGATCCTCGGCGAATTTATATAAGTATTACGGTGCATAACACCAAGCCTTACAAACTCAGCCCGTTCAAGTCCAGGTATCATACGAAATACTCGTTCTTGTTCAGGCCATTTTAAATGAGTCTGAAAACCAACAATATTGTACAATGTAGATGCAAAGTTATCTTGGCGAAGCTGGATAACAGCATGCGGAATTTCTCCTGAAACAGGATGAGCCAGCCCGACTGGTTTTAGCGGACCAAAGCGCAAAGTATCTATACCACGTCGCGCCATTTCTTCTACAGGCATACATCCTTCAAAAAAAATAGCTTTTTCAAAATCTTTTATTGGCGTGGTTTCTGCATTAGTAAGCTCATGCCAAAAGCGTTCATATTCATCTTTATTCATCGGACAATTTAGATAATCCTCATCACCTTTTCCGTACCGTGATGCCCGGTATACCTTATCCATGTCTAAAGAATCACTTGTAACAATAGGTGCTGCGGCATCATAAAAATACAGATATTCCTGCCCTGTAATTTTACCTATTGTTTGCGAAAGGCTTTGAGATGTCAATGGTCCACTCGCAACAACGACTAGCTCATCAGGAATTGACGTTACTTCTTGTTTTATCACACTTACCTTCGGATGGTTGCTTAAGATCTCTGTGATATAACTACTAAATCCCTCGCGATCAACTGCAAGCGCTCCGCCTGCAGGCACTCTATTCGCATCCGCCGCTCTCATTACTAGTGAATTCAACTGCCGCATTTCTTCTTTTATCAATCCAACAGCATTTTCAACAGCCGCTGCCCTTAAGGAATTACTGCATACAAGCTCAGCAAAATGTGCAGTGTGGTGCGCGGGTGATGTTATTTCTGGTCGCATTTCATATAATTCTACTTTTATCCCAGCTTCAGCAATTTGCCATGCAGCTTCACTGCCAGCCAAGCCAGCGCCAATTACGATAACTTTATCTGCCATTATCTCTACCTCAATTATTCTTTACTCTGTTTTGATTTTGGTTTTGGTTTAGATTTAGTCTTCGATTTAGTTTGTTTAGTCTTTGATGCAGCTGTTTTTTTAACTTTTTCTTTTTTCTCCTGCTCTTCCTGCTTACGAGTAGGACAAGCTTCGTTTCCGCACTGCGTAATAAACCGCCCATTTTTAAAGTTATGACGGACCATGAATGACCCGCATGTTTGGCAATTATCTTTCAGCGGCATATCCCATGTAACAAAATCACAATCCGGGTAACTCTTACAACCGTAAAAAGCTTTGCCCCTTTTCGTCTTTCGCTCCACTATGGCGCCCTCACATTTAGGACATTTAACCCCCGTATCTGTAACGATCGGCTTTGTATTACGGCACTCCGGGAAACCAGGACAGGCTAAAAACTTGCCGTATCGGCCATGTTTGACAACCATATTACGACCACAATTTTCGCATTTTTCTTCCGAAATTTCTACTGGAAGCTCTACCGTCCCAATTTCATCCTCCGCATGAGCCAAGGTTACACTAAAAGGCTGATAAAACTTCTTTAAAAGCTCAATCCGTGAGCCATGACCTTCTGCTATTTCATCTAGTTCGTCTTCCATATTGGCAGTAAATTCAACATCAACTATTTTATGGAAGTATTGTTGCAATAGTTCTACCACCGTGAATCCTAGCTCTGTGGGCTGAAACTTCTTTTCACTTCGAATTACATAACCACGACCTACAATAGTCTCAATTATCGGCGAGTAAGTACTGGGGCGTCCTATCCCTTTTTCCTCCATAATTTTAACAAGCGAAGCTTCAGTAAATCGTGGAGGCGGCTCGGTAAAATGTTGCTTTGGTAAAAGCTTGGAAAGTTTTAATTTTTGACCAGGCGTTAACTCTGGTAAGACAATATCTTTTTCGTTTTCTGGATTTTCTTTACTTTCCGTATATACTGTCATGAACCCTGGAAATTTTATTTGAGATCCTGTTGCCCTTAGTTGATATTGTCCAGCTTGAATTTCTATTGTCAAAGTGTCATAGATTGCTGGATTCATTTGACTGGCAATAAATCTTTCCCAGATCAAGGTGTAAATCTTTAATTGTTCCCGCGATAGACTGTTGGCTACTTTTGAGGGCGGGAAATCAAAACTAGTAGGCCGGATTGCCTCATGAGCATCCTGAGATTTCTTTTTTGCAGCATATACTGGAGGGTCTTTAGGTAAGTAAGCTTCACCATACTGCGCCATAATATATTTTTGCGCTTCCTGCTGAGCAGATTCTGCAATGCGGGTGGAGTCGGTACGCATATAGGTAATGAGACCCACCGGACCGCTGCTTCCTACATCTAAACCTTCGTATAACTGCTGTGCTGCCATCATAGTCTTACGCGAGGTGAAGCCAAGCTTACGAGCTGAATCCTGCTGCAGACTGCTAGTTGTAAATGGCGGGGCAGGGTTACGACGCCTTTCTCGGCGTTTAACTTCCAGCACAGAGAACTCTGATTGCTCAAGGTCTGTCTTAATACTATCTGCCTGTGATTCATTTGTTATCGCTATTTTTTTTCCATCTGCAGCTACAAGTTGGGCTTCGAAAGCAGCAGCTTTAGCATTCTCTTTTAATTTAGCAGTGATACTCCAATATTCCTCAGGAATAAAAGCGAGAATTTCTTTTTCTCTGTCACATATCAGCTTAACCGCAACTGACTGTACCCGCCCAGCGCTCAGTCCTTTACGCACCTTACGCCATAGCAGCGGACTTAATTTGTAACCGACTATTCTATCCAGCAAGCGCCGGGCCTGCTGCGCATCCACTCGTTCCATATTAATCGGACGCGGCTTTTTTATGGCCTGCTGTATAGCTGGTTTAGTTATTTCATTAAATTCTATTCGACAAGCTTTGGACGGTTCAATATTGAGAATGTGAGCCAAATGCCAAGCAATGGCTTCACCCTCGCGGTCAATATCAGATGCCAGATACACAATATCTACTGATTTTGCCGCATCTTTTAAACCCTTAATAATACTTCCTTTACCACGGATATTTATATACTTTGGAGTAAATTCGTTTTCTATATCGATGCCGAACTGACTTTTAGGTAAATCTCGCAAATGTCCCATGGAAGCTTTTACAGTGTAATTTTTCCCAAGAAACTTTTCTATGGTTTTCGCTTTAGCCGGAGATTCGACTACTACTAGAGCTTTAGTCACCTGATTCCCTCCCTGGCGGCTCGCACGTAGCGCTGTCCACTTTGTCCGGCCACCAACCCACGTAATTCTAATTGCAGTAATATATATGTAACTATAGATGATGTTAAGTTAGTTTTCATCACAATTTCGTCTATACTGATCGGCGAGTCATGCGTCAAGACAGAATAAACCGCCGTTTCATCATTTGTAAGTCTATTATCCTCTGATTGATGCTCATGAGGACTAAACCCGTATTCTTCCAAGATATCATTTACATTCTGAACTAATTTTGCACCCTGCTTAATTAATTGATGAGATCCTTTGCTTAGTTCTGAAAAAATACTGCCTGGTATTGCAAAAACATCCCTATTTTGTTCTAAGGCGAAATCAGCAGTAATAAGTGCTCCGCTTTTTTCCGCTGCCTCAACAATCAAGGTACCTAGTGATAGGCCACTAATTAATCTGTTGCGTGCAGGAAAGAAGGCTGGATGAGCAGGTGTTCCCGGCGGATACTCTGAAAGTACCGCGCCTGACTCAGTAATAGTGTCAAAGAGCTTTCGGTTTTCCTGTGGATAAACGATATCTACTCCGCACCCCATGACAGCAATAGTCTTGCCTTTAGTTATTGCCCCCTGATGTGCAGCTGTATCAATTCCTCGTGCTCCACCGCTTACTACTCCGAAGCCCTGATCCGCTAGCTCTGCGGCAAACATACGGGCAGTGTTTTTCCCATATACACTCGCCCGCCTTGCTCCTACGATAGCTAACAATCTTTCGCTATCAGGCAAAATCCCACGATAGTATAGTATTATAGGCGGATTATAAATATTGCGCAACAGGCTAGGATATTCTTTCTCATTTAATGTGCATATTTTAATACCTTTTTTGTCCCAGTCCGCCGCCAGTTTATGTACATCTATCTTTTCCCGATGCTTAATTAAATTATTACATACCTTTTCATGAAAACCACCGCATAATGATAAATCATTCCTACTTGCCTGCCAAGCCTGTTCCGCGCTGCCAAAAAAATCAGTAAGTTTATGAATGCTGACGCTACCGATGCCGCCTACCATTTGGAGAGCTGCCAAATAATATTTCTCCATTTGTCCTCCGCTACCCAAATCTGTTCTTTATTTATGCGTAAATGGGGCCAAAATGTGTCTTGCAATAATGTCTGCAGCATTTGGTTTCCCAATTAGCAGCGCGTTATTACGTAAGTTTCTGAGAAGCTCAGGTCTTTTAATTAGAAGATTTGTTAAAACAGTCTTTACTTGTGATATTGACTCGACTGCCAAAGCGGCGTTGTGCTCTAAAAGATACTTTGTGTTAGCCGCCTCTTGGCCGGGTATTGGCTTATATATAATCATCGGTAGTCCCTTACATAGCGCTTCAGCTGAGGTCATTCCCCCTGGCTTAGAAATAAGCACATCAGAAACCGTCATTAATTCATGTATATTATCAACAAAGCCAAGTACGGTTAAGGAATGGCGAAATTTTGGTTTTAAATCAAGTAATTTCTTATACATAACTGTATTTTTTCCTGCAACAACTACCAACTGTAGCTCAGTATCAATCTCATCACAGGCCAAAGCAATATTTTCGAGCGGAAAAACTCCTGCTCCCCCGCCCATAATCAGTATGATTTTCTGGTTTTCATTTAAATTAAGAGTTCTAAGAATGCTGCTTCGATCTTGGTTCGAAGTAAAGGCGGCATCTACAGGAATACCAACTGCTTGACTCTGTTTCTCGGAAACCCCGCAGCAGGATAGAACTCTTTGTATATCCGAATTAGCAACGAAATAGTAGTCTAATTCCGGATAAATCCAAAGTCGATGAACTGTAAAATCAGTTACTGCAGCAAACGACGGAACGTTCAGCCGCTGCTGCTTTATCAATTGCGCAACCATTCCCGCAGGTGTTGCATGTGTACAAACTATCACTGACGGGGAATATTTGTCAATAAAATTTCTCATTTTCCCAGCCATATAACGACTGATATATTCTCTGCCCAGCAAGGCTAATTTATTGCTATTACCCCAACCATAGGCCATACCGTAGGCCTGAGGAAGGTACTCCAATACCTTTAAATACACCTTTAAGATAGCCCCACCAATTGCAGGATTAATAAAGTCAAAGATATTGGCTATAAATGTATCTGCTTGAGGACTTTGCTCATGAACTGCCTTGCTGATTGCCTGAGCAGCCCTTATATGTCCTGAACCTATTGGCGCAGTTATAAACAATACTCGTGCCAATTTGCTCATGTTATCACCCGCCTCAGCTAGCCTAGTATAATTCATAATTTTAGCTTTTTATAAAATATTACCGAGCTATCATTAGTGCATTCCCGCAGTAGCTCAGTAGAAGTCTTTCCATTGTAAACAGGTATTTCACCAGCAAATTCGCTTAACGGTACAAGTACAAAATTACGCTCGTGAAAATAGGGGTGAGGCAAGCATAGCTCACGTGAGTTCATGACTATATCGTGATATGTTATAATATCAATATCAATATTTCTCGGACCCCATCGTTCGTTTCTAATACGTCCCATCAGCTTTTCTACGTTAAGACAGTAAGTAAGCAGTTCGCTTGGAGCAAGCTTTGTATCGATCTCGATAACGACATTTAAAAACTCCGGTTGATCCTGTACTCCTACAGGTTCGGTGCAGTATAGCGAAGAGTACCGCTTAACAGTTATAGCCCCGGTACTCTCAAGTTTTTTTATAGCATTTATTATATTATTTTCTCGGTCACCAATATTAGAGCCAAGTCCCAATAATATCATATTAATGTCTCCGGGTAATATCTATCTCAACATAGTCGATTGGGCCAGGAATAGGCACCGATGGTTTACGTATTCCCACTCTAACGCCTCTCACTCTATTCATATCAAGAACGGCATCGGCTATGCTTGTTGCAAGAGCTTCTAACAACTGATATCGGTGATTTTCCACAATGTCTTTAACCTGGCGATAAACGGATGTATAGTCTACTGTATTATTTAAATTATCTGATGCACCGGCCTCACTTGCATCAGTTTCGATCTCTAAATCAACATAGAATCGCTGGCCTTGCTCACGCTCATACTCATGAACGCCATGAAATGCGTAAAACGTCATATTTTTTAAGATAATTTTATCTGTCATATAAACCGCCCTTCATCATTGCATCTGTCATTTTAGCAATTCGTGCTATTTCTCTTACGTCATGGACCCTTACAATATTAACGCCCTTTGTAATTCCAACTGCTACTGTTGCCGCTGTTCCTTCAACTCGTTCGTCGACGGAAAGATTTAGCACTTCGCCAATAAATCTTTTTCGTGAAGTAGCCAACAAAATCGGACAACCTAATGTTCTTAATTCTTCTAGGCGAGACATTACAACCAGGTTATCTTCTATCGTCTTACCAAAACCGATGCCTGGATCTAGAATAAAATTTTCAAAACTGATACCGGCTTCCATGCCTATATCAATGCTTCGCCCAAGAAAATCAACTATTTCTGCCAGAATATCGCCTTGATAATTGATTCCTTCATGGTTGTGCATCACAATAACTGGAACATTATGTTCAGCAACAACTCTAGCCATATCTGGATCTTTCTGCAAGCCCCAGATATCATTAATAATATGTGCCCCCAGCTTTAAACACGCCTCTGCCACACATGGCTTATATGTATCAATTGAAACAGGCACGGTAGTCATAGCTAATATCGCTTCCAGTACTGGCAAAAGACGCTCCAATTCTTCCTCGGCAGAAACTTTCTGTGCCCCTGCATAGGGACGCGTCGATTCGGCACCGATATCTATAATATCAGCTCCGGCCTCTATCATTTCGCCTGCACGCTGCACTGCTGAATCAATGCAATTAAACCGTCCACCATCAGAGAATGAATCAGGCGTGATATTAAGTATACCCATTACTAGAGTATGTCTCGGTCTTATAGACATCACCTGACTCTTCCATTTATAGTCGCGAAAAGGGAATACCTCTGAATGTTCAATGATTTTCTCTATTTGTAGTGCTACACTCGGAAGCCCCCATGGTTGAAGCTTTAGCTGAGACAGTGCCATTCTAAATTGTTTCAGCGTAGCACATATCAGCACATCTGTATAGTCAATGCTTAGATCAGCTGTACCTCTGGAAACAGCCACCTCGCCGCCTTTAGATAAGAATGTTTGCTTTAGCAAATTTGCCGCTTTCGCTGGTAGCTTTTCAATTTTTAATGTTTTAAACACAGCTTTTTCAGACATTATATTAATACCAGTTTTATCACAATTTATCTGCCCTAATTCCTGCCGGGCTTGTCTACTATTGGTAATTTCTATTATTCGAGCATTCATTACTGTTTAAGCCCCCTATTGCAGTAAAATATGGTTTTATTGTATCATAAATAATATGCAGAATGGAAACCTATCATGCAAATAATAGAAAACTATTGGAATATCTAGGAGGCCTCAAATGAAATCACGCCTATCACCAGATGTTTTTCGGATTCCTGCCGAAGAAATAAAAAGCGGTTTGTTTAGCGACAGTTATTTTTTGCGTACTAGAGAAATATTAAACCAAGATAATCATCATCCCCGTGTCCTCATGCAAGTCTTTCAACGCCAGAATGCTATTTTATGTGGTATTGACGAGGCAATTGCTATTATTCAAAAGTGCGCCTACAACCCTGAAAATCTAGTTGTTAAAGCCTTATATGACGGCGATGAAATTCATCCATGGGAAACCATTCTTACAATTGAGGGCGACCTTGCGGATTTTTCTCATTTAGAGACAGTCTATCTCGGTAGCCTTGCGCGACAAACTAAGATTGCTACAAATGTACGGAAAGTAGTTAGAGCTGCTGGACACAAGCCTGTATTGTTCTTTCCATCCCGTTTTGATCACTATGCAGTACAAGCAGCAGACGGTTACGCGGCTCATATTGGGGGCGTCTCAGGCGTCTCGACTCCCGCTAATGGCATGTATTGGGGAGGAGAGGCTCTAGGCACTATACCGCATGCCCTAATAGCAACTTACCACGGTGATACCTTACGAGCAACTAAGGCATTTGACTTACATATGAATAAATCAATGAACAGAGTAGCTCTAGTTGATTTTGACAACGATTGTGTTACAACCAGTTTAACAATAGCCAGAGAGTTAGGTGATAAACTCTGGGCTATTCGACTTGATACTTCAGATACGGTAGTCGATGCATCAGTTATACCGCAGATGGGCTCATTCAAGCCTACAGGTGTTTGCCCACAGCTAGTACATAATGTTCGCTCGGCTCTTGATTCCGAAGGGTTCAGTCATGTGAAAATAATGGTTTCCGGCGGCTTTAACACTGAACGTGTGTCGCAGTTTGAAAAGGCAAAAGTTCCTGTTGATATTTACGCTGTTGGAAGCAGTCTATTTAATAATAATATCAATTTCACGGCAGATATTGTTATGGTAGACGGAAAACCATGTGCAAAATTCGGGCGGCGGTATCTTCCTAATCAGCGCTTAGAAAGAGTAACATTTTAATTCTAGTAAGTTTATATGCTTAAATAAACCCGCCTATAAAAGGCGGGTTTTATGGTGAAAGATCATAAATTATCCTGATTATTAATTATTAGCGTTTAAATTCTGTGCCATTCTTGCTAATTTCTCAGACATTGCCATTAACTCTTGGCTATGGCCTGTTAAACACTGAATGGTATCTGCCTGATGTGTAGTTACTGCATCAATTTGGCTTATTTCAATAGTGATTTTTTGTATACTTTCATTAATTCTGCTTAACGTTCCGGTAATCTGTGTTGCCGAACTTGAGCTGTTAATTGCAAGCTTACGAACCTCATCAGCTACTACTCCAAATCCTCGTCCTAGTTCTCCAACCCTTGCGGCTTCAATCGCTGCATTCAGCCCGAGAAGATTTGTCTCACTAGCGACATTTTGGATAAAGCGAACTACGGTGTCTGTTTCACCGACATGCTTATTGGCTTCCACAGACAGGTCTTTAAGCATTCTCCCACTAGCTGCCATCTCCTCAGCTTGAGCTAATACTGACTGAATAGACGATGACAGTTCGCAAGCAGAACTTGAAAGCTGTTTTGCCGCTAAGGATAATGTCTCCTTTCGCTCTAGAGACTCATGAATAGCAACCGCACCAACTACTTCGCCTTTTTCAATTATCGGCATACTTATTGCAATATATGGAATACCGTAAACATCACTTGGTACCTCAACTACAACTTTTTGACGTTTTTGCATCGCGATATACGCAGCTGATCCAGGTTTTACTGCTTCTCCACTTAAAACTTGATGGGAAAGTTCCGGAATAGAGTTTGATGCAATCCATTTTTCGCGATCACATATCACCATCCCTACCTTGCCACTAACTAGTTGAGGTATATACTGAATTACACTTACAAAGCAATCCAAAATAGCAGTGCTCGCCACCTATATCACATCCTCCTGAGTTTCTGATAACTATTTCGTTATAATCAGCTATAAACCTCTTAATTGTACGTAATTTTCAAAAAAATTAAAGCCTTCCATTTGGAAGGCTAGATTCTTATTGAATTTCCTCAGCAGATAGGTTTTTACCAAGTTTGCCTATAGCTCTCTTTTCAATTCTGGAAACGTAGGACCGTGATATTCCTAGCATCTGAGCAATATCACGTTGTGTTTTCCTGCTGCCATCCGGCATACCGAAACGCATTTCGAGGACCCACTTTTCCCGATTGCTTAAACGGCTGATCTGCTTGCTTAGCCTCTCACACTCACACTGATTTTCAACTGCTTCAGCTACTACATCCGGCGCCGTTCCTAATACATCGATTAATGTTATTTCATTTCCCTCTTTGTCAACGCCAATTGGATCATACAAGCTGACTTCTGCCCTAGTACGCCGCGTACTTCTTAGGTGCATTAGTATCTCATTCTCAATACAGCGTGCTGCATATGTAGCCAACCTAATCTTCTTAGCCATATCAAAAGTGTTTATTGCTTTAATCAGCCCTATTGTTCCAATTGATATAAGGTCATCAACATCTTCGCCTGTATTATCAAATTTTTTCACAATGTGGGCTACTAAGCGTAAATTTCGTTCAATTAAGACATGCTTTGCCTTTTCTTCCCCATTCTTGAGTCGAGCGAGATATAATTGTTCTTCTTTTTCCGTTAGCGGCAAAGGAAATGTATTATTAGTTACATAGGAAACGAGTAGTGCTATCCCCTTGAAAATAGATGCTGCTAGAGCTGCTAAAAAAGACACTAAGCAATCACCCCCCCTAGTCTGTCGCTTCATTCTATGGAAGAGTCAGGCTTATTGTGCCTATAAAGAGCTTGATTTTTTTTAACTATTAATGGTAATCTTAACATAATATAATGTAGTTTGGAGAGTGATAAAATGCTCCAGTATTCAGGAGATGTTGGTATTATCTTTTCATCGCTTCTTATTATCTTGTATGTAACTTGGGAGAGAATCTTCCCAGATTAACAAGAAAGAACGTTTATATTCGAACTATTTTCGAGAACGCACGCTGCGTCCTTAAGACCATTTCCTATTACTCTACTGAGCTTCATTACAATCGAAAGTGGCGTACTTTGTAGATCTAAGTATCCTAGGCGCCCGCCGGAATTAACGACACCGATTATAGATATATCACCCACACAAGGCAATCGATTGCCAACTGCAATACCGGCTTGCAACCCGCCTTCCCAGACCTCGATATTACCTATTTCAGTACTCTTGCCTAAACAGGCATCAATAGCAATAATAATCGGATGATGATACTGATGATTAATTAAGCTAACGGTTTCGACCAGATTTCCAGCATGTACAGGGTAATCAAGATTACCATAAACGATACAATTTATATTTTCTTTCAGATCTGAACCAATCAACGGACCAAGCGCATCACCTGTGTAACGGTCAGAACCAATGCACAAAAAAACAAGTGGCCTGATATTTAGGCCATCTTGTCTGCTTAACAAGCGTACCAAATGATGACCAATCTTTTCTTGAGCATAAGCATCATTTAGATTAACGGTCAATTTGTCAATAAATTTCCCCATATTACCTCTCCTCTTAGCCGTCTTACTAAATCTGTATGCACTTGATTAAAAGTTTAAAACCTCTTTGCGTAATACGCAAAGAGGTTTTGTAAATTTAACCCACAAGAGGGAGGTCTTGATACTCCGGCTGGTGCATGGCGGCTGCTAATGCCTTAGTAACAAATTCAATATGTTCTTTCAAATCAACACCCATATCTTGCGCACTATTAATGATTGTTTCACGATTTACAGCCCTTGCAAAAGCTTTATCTTTCATTTTTTTCACAACTGACTTAGTCTCCACATTATCCAAGTTCTTATCCGGTCTTACTAGAGCACAAGCAATAACAAATCCTGTTAGTTCATCAACCGCCAGAAGTGTTTTTTGGAGAGAGGTCCGGTCTCCACCCCAATCACGCGCGTGGGACTCGACGTCAATAATGAACTGGTCATCAAAACCATGATTAGATAATATTTCACGGGCATGAAGAGGATGCTCGTTCGGAAACTTTTCAAAATCAACATCGTGAAGTAGACCTACCGCTCCCCAGTACTCAGCATTCTCACCAAACTTAACAGCATACGCACGCATCGCTATCTCGACAGCTAGACAATGCTTTTGCAAAGATTCCCCTAAAACATGTTGCCTTAATATTCGCAAAGCTTCTACTCTCGTAACATTCATCTCGCGGCCTCCTGACTAAAAATGGAATTACTTGCAATATTTTATATTATAGCAAAAAAAGATGTTAAATCAAATTTCTAAATATAAAGCATCTACACATTACTTACAACTAATAATTTAATTAGGGCAATGTACAACATATGGCTAGCGACTAATATAACCCCCAATTTCAGCATACAGTGTTATTGTATCTGCAGAGGGGGGATTAACATGCAAATGTTGATAATGGCATTCATTGGAATAATCATGCTCATTAGTGGGATATTTATAATGAGATATGGCCTGAAAAAGGTCCTCTGGAGCAGACTCCAGGTGGTTTTGAAGAGACTTACGGTAACACCTTGGCGTGGTATGCTTGTAGGCATCTCAGCCGCTGCCTTAATGCAAAGCAGTACTGCTGTATCATTAATAACAATCGGTTTGGTAAGCGCTGAATATCTAACCTTTTACCAGTCACTAGGTATAATACTTGGTGCTAATATAGGGACTTGTTCAACAGTTCAGTTAATGACCATTTCGCTTTCTGAGCAACATTTAATGCCGTTTATTATACTGTCTGGGCTAATTGCTCTTCTGAGCAAGAAACTGCGATATGTTTCGCTGGCAGTTAGCGGCCTATTAAGCATGTTCATTGGACTTGGAATCCTCTCCAGTGCCCTAGGAAACATTTCGGAAATGGAAAATATTATCGAATACCTCGTAGCCGCAAAAACAAACCCCATTTATGGGGTACTAGGCGGCATCGTTATCACCCTTCTTTTTCAATCAAGCAGTGCGGCAACCGGAATATTAATGTTATTTGCCGACGAAGGTATTGTTGATTTAACAACTTCTGCCTATGTGGTATATGGGAATAATATCGGGTCCTGCCTTTCGTCAGTAGTAGTAGCTGCCGGAGCACCGCTAGCAGCAAGACGCGTTGCTATGTCGCACATTATACTAAACATCCTTGGAGTACTTGCAGCTTTGCCATTTACCTACCAGCTTACAGATGTTGCGGCTAGTCTGACCAGCGATTTCGCTGGTCAAGTAGCAATTGTGCATACTATATTTAACGTCGTCTCCTCGCTTGTTGTATTGCCAGTCATTAGATACTATGCTAAGCTGATTGAACTATTAGTTCCTGGTAGAGATTGACTTATGGCTAAACCTGCCCTTAAACTCAAAGAATTGCCTACAAACCGCAATTGCAACATAGATAATTATCGCTGTCATAACAATCGTTCCACCTGGGGCTATATCTAAGTAAAAAGAAAGTATCAAGCCAATCAGCACGGATAGTACGGAAAAACAAACAGCACATCCAAGTGTTTTCTTAAAGCCCAACCGAAGTTGATAAGCCGCTGCCACTGGCACAATCATTAGAGCACTTACAAGTAGAATACCGACCACTGCCATGCCGACAACCACCACAAATGCAGTTAATATACTAAAAACCATATTTATAAGGGGTGTATTGATACCGGAAACGCTTGCTACGTCCTCATCCAAGGCAATAAGCATAAGTTTATCAAATAGGAAGTATAAGACAGTCATCACCGTAACGCTGCATAATGCTATTAGAGCAACATCTGTTGTTGTAACTGTTATTATACTGCCGAATAGAAAACTCAATAAGCCCGAACTTGGCATTCGAGTCATTGTACTGAAGATTATAGCTAAAGCAATTCCGGTATAAAAAAAGATTGCAAGTCCCATATCAGTATATTGTTTATGACGCTGCCTTACAAATTCTATGCCTACTGCACCAGTAACTGTCAAGGCAAGTGCACCAACTGCCGGATACCAGCCTAAAAGATATCCTCCAGTAACCCCCGCAAAAGCAAGATGACCAAGACCATCACCAATAAGAGATTGACGGCGCACCACTACAAAAATACCGATTAGCGGACATACCAAAGCCGTTATTAACCCTGCCGCAAGCGCTCGTTGAAAAAAATCATATTGTAAAAATTCCACAAAATTCCTCCTGCTAGCCCGAATAATACCACAAGTGGCGGGCTCCTAAATGAGTCGAATTAAAATCTTTGCTATTTCCATAAAAACATAGCCCCCTATTAATACATGCTACCTTATTAGCCCATGAAATTGCTTTATCAATGTCATGAGAAATCATTATTACTGTAACACTAAGGCTTTTATTCAAATGACCTAAAAGCTCATAAATCTTCGTACTGGCCTCATAATCGATTCCGCTTGTTGGTTCATCTAACAGCAGCAATTCAGGATTACCTGCTAAAGCACGAGCAACCATTACGCGCTGCTGCTGACCGCCTGATAAATCTCCAATTCGGCGCTTTTTTAGTTCCTGGCATCCAACAAGCTCCAGCATATGGTTTACAATATGTTCTACTGTATGAACTGTATACCCTTTATTACGCGGCGATGCTGCTATCCCAAGTTTTACAATTTCCGCTACAGTTGCCGGAAAACCCACAATGTTCTTTCCGTAGTTCTGCGGAACATAGCTGATTAAGCCTCTCGCTCTAGCTGCCATTACTGTTCCCCCGCCAACACTAACAGTCCCGTCCGTCGGGGACAGAATACCTGCAATAATCTTTATAATGGTACTTTTACCAGCTCCATTAGGGCCAACTACAGCTGTAAAATCACCTTGATTGACCGTTAAGGATATATCATTGAGCACATTGTCTCGATCATAGGCAAAAGCCACCTTGGAAAGTTTCACTTCACACATACTTTATCCTCCTCAGCTTTGCATTCACGACAAACGCCAAAAAATTCCACATTGTGACGCAAAAGCTCAAAACCATTTCCTTTAATCATTGCAAGAAAATTTGGGTTAACAGGACAAAAATCTATACACGCTGCGTGACCGCATTTAACGCATACGATATGATGGTGGTGACAGTCGCTTGTAATTTCATATCTAACACCATCTTTGCCTATACCTTCAATAGGACTAATTATTCCCAGACCAGTAAGCATATTTAGATTACGATAAACAGTGTCCAGCCCAACATCCGAATATCTCTTTCGAACAAGTCCCAAAATCTCAGCTGCAGTCAAAAGCTTGTCCGATGCAATAATCACTTCAAGTATAATCTGGCGCTGCGCTGTAATACGGTAGCCCTTATCCTTAAGAGTTTTTATTACGTCCTTAATCATATTATAATTCCTCATATTGGCTGCTCATTAACCAGCCCTTGAATTTCTCCCACTTGAACCGCCCTCGCATATACTCCCTGCTTATTAATGAGATCGGAATGGTACCCGGCTTCAACTATTTGGCCGTTAGCTAAATATACTACCTTATCTGAGTTGACGATTGTTGACAGACGATGGGTAATCATAAATGTTGTTCTACCATAACTAGCGCTTCGGATAGCATCTATGACCTGCCGCTCTGCCTTTGCATCCAATGACGCTGTTGGTTCGTCTAACAACAATATAGCTGGTTCTAGAATAAGCGCTCTCGCCAGCGCGATTCGCTGTCGCTGTCCGCCGGATAGACTACTGCCGCACTCACCAACTAAAGTATTGTATCCTTGAGGCAGCTTAGTTATAAATTCATGGGCGTTGGCCTGTTTTGCTGCCTGTACAACCTGATTAAATGACGCATCCGGCTGGCCATACTTAATGTTATCGAGAATACTGGTATTAAACAAGGTAGGCTGCTGCTGAATAAAGCCAATATTCCTGCGCAGATCATTAACTTTTACGGTTCGAAGGTCTATACCGTCAATAAAAATACCACCATCTGCTGGATCGTAAAAGCGCAGCAGCAAGTTAGCAAATGATGATTTGCCAGCGCCGCTTGGACCTGCTATAGCAACAATCTCATTGGGCGCAGCTGATATATTTATATCTTTTAGTATTCCCATATTTTTACTATAATTAAAAGCTACATTCCGGAATTCAACCTTACCCTCTATCTTTTTTAAGCAAATAGTTCCATCAACAATACTTCGCGGCTGTTCATTTAAGCTGGTTATTCGATGCCATGCGACCATGCCTAGCTTCAACTTAGTAAAAGCCTCGCTAATCTTCCGGATAGGTGCCGGAAGATTTATGATATAAATTAAAAAAGCAAACATACCACCAATTGTCAAGTTCCCGTTAATTACTTCTCTTCCACCAAACCAAATAATTATTGTCAAACCAAGAGCAGCTAAAAATTCTACTAACGGAATCAAAATTGCATTTAAATGTTGAAGCTTTAAATATTCAGAAGCTGCATTATGAATTTGTCCGCTGAAACGCTTATATTCGAATTCCTCACGTACATAACTTTGAATTATATTTAATGATCGCAAAGAATGATGAACATGATCTGTTACTTTTGCCAGCGTCTGCTCAACCCTGTCCCCCAAAATAGCTATTTTTTTATTAAAATGACCGATGGCAAGAATGATAAACGGTATTGTTACAAAAGTAACTAACGCCAGTTCCCAGTCGAAATAAATCATAATACACATAATAGCTAATAGATTGATTGATTCTACAATACAATCCGAAATTCCAACTGTTACCGCCTGCTGTAACAGTAGTAAGTCATTGGTGAATAGCGACATTATTTCCCCAGTAGGAGTGTTGACAAAGTAAGCATAATCTTGTAACTGCAGCCTACAGAACATGGTATGTCGCGTTTTTGCAACCATATCATTTCCCGCTCTCGCCATGCAATGTCCATGAACAAATGAAAATAAACCGCGAATAAAGTATAAAGCTAAAATACTTGCAATAATTATATGTAGATATTTTATATTTCCATTACTTAGCGCATCATCTATTAACACCTTAATAACTATTGGTGCGGCTAAACCTGCTGTACTAGCAACCAAAAAGCATACTATTCCCTTAATTAACAGTTCCCGATATGGAACTACAAAATTACGCCAATATAACGCCAGCATAATATCTCCCCGTACAACATCAAGTACTTTATACTAAATACTAATTCTAAACCCTACTAAATACATTATTTCACTATTGCTATCATGTTTCAATACATATTATCAAAAACGGTAAACAACTCTAAATTAGAAAACCCGGCATTCGCCGAGCCTTAACAATAGCAGACCGTCAGGTCACTTATAGCCACAGAAGTATAATTTTTTATCTACAAAAAAATGGAGGAGGCGAATTTTTCAGCCTCCCCCGATATCTTTTGGCATTTACAAAACCCGGCGTGCGCCGTAATAACGATTTCCCCAATAACCGCTGTCTAGTCGGCTTACCATAACTCCACCACTAGATGTTGCACTAATGAATTGAGCATTACCAACATAAATACCGACATGAGAAGCTCCGGGGGCATAAGTTGTAAAAAATACTAAATCTCCTGGCTGTAAGTTACCGTAGGACACCGAACGTCCGATATCAAATTGATCGTCTGCAGTGCGTGGTAGAGACAAGCCTGCCTGAGCATAAACATAACGGGTAAAACCTGAACAGTCGAAACCATTAGGAGTTGTCCCGCCAAACACATAAGGTACACCTCTATACCTCATGGCATTTTGCATTACCCTCCGAGCTACATACGTACTGGAATCATCACGACTCACAGGGATGTCTCGCCCCATCAAGACACGATAGGTCTGCGCGCCAACAACACCATCTGCTTCAAGACCGCGATCTCTTTGAAATTTTTCAACGGCATTTTCCGTCAAAGAGCCGTAATCGCCATCAGGCGTACCGGCATTATATCCAAGAGAGTTTAGACGCTGTTGGATCAAGGATATGTCCTGACCTTGATCTCCTTCTTGATAAGCTGCTGCGCAAGCAAATGAAGAAAAACTGAATAGAAACAAAAACACTACTAAAGTTCGGAAAAGTTTTGACACTTTTTCGACTCCTCTCAACAGCCTCCGAGGTTAGCTGACGGGTTAGGGTTGAGGCACCCTACTCAAGACAAGCACAGCTAGTCGATTGAGATTCACCCCTGAAATGTTGGTTCCCCCGGTCCTGAGCTGGATTTGGCTTTATTACTGCTCTTTAATTATCTTCTCTATTTTCATGCAAAATCCTGCCACTTAAGATATTTTTTTCACATTCAGACTATCAGGTTTTGGAACGTTGTCTTAGTTCATTTCTTACCAGGTATAACGGACGCTGTTTCACTTCTTCAAAGATTCTTCCTACGTATTCGCCAATAATCCCTATACCAGCAAGCTGCAGACCGCCTAGTAAGAGAATACTTGCTGATATTGTCGCCCATCCTGGCACCGCTTCTTCTGTAAAGATTTTGATATAAATAACATGAGCAGTAAGTACTAAACTGACTAAACTAAATATCAATCCCATATAAAATGCAAATCTTAATGGTAGCTTTGAATACGCAGTAATTCCGTCTAGTGCAAAATGCAGCATCTTTTTTAAAGAAAATTTAGATGTACCAGCAAAACGCTTAGGTGCGACAAATTCAATCTGCGTTTGGCGGTAACCTATAGCTCCAATCATTCCGCGAATGAACCGGGCCCTTTCCTTAAATAAACGGAAGCTCTGGACCACTTCTTTATCCAGCAGCCGAAAGTCAGAACCACCTTCCTGGATCCGAACTTTAGACATTGAATTTATTAGCTTATAGTAAATAGCCGAGGTTAGCGACTTAAATAAGGAAACGCCCTCCGTACTGAGTCTAATCGTCTGTACAACCTCAAAGCCCTCTTCCCACTTTTCTATGAGTTTCGGTAACAATTCAGGCGGATGCTGCATATCTCCATCCATTGTAATTACAGCGTCTCCATCTGCATTATCAAGCCCACAGGTTAGAGCTACTTGATGTCCAAAATTCCGAGCTAATAAAAGCGCTCTTACACGATAATCCTTCTGAACAAGACGGTCCAATATCGCGGGAGTAGCATCACTTGACCCATCGTCAACAAATACAATTTCAAATGAATAAGGTTGTTCTGACATATATTTGCAAATATCTTTATAAAAAACTTCTATATTATCTTGTTCATTAAAAACAGGAGTAACTATAGAAATCAGCTTCATTAAATAATCGCCTCCCGGTAATTATTACAATTCCTATTAGTGACTAGTCAAATAAACAACCGGCTTCCAGTTACTGAGTCTAAAGAACTTCTATATAGCAGAAAACCCGGCTTTTGCCGAGTTAACAGCTATCATTTATTTATATCATGCCGCAATGTGACCGCATCTCTAAGATATACATGTTTAATTAATTTTTGTGGTAAATCTGTATTCCATAAAATTAGTATTCTTATACACTGCTGCAAACCATCTGGGTTCTCGATTTCCTGAGTCCCAAAGAGCGGCACTTCCGTCCAGCCAATATTTCTCGCTGCAACTGCTGGAAAAGTTGAATTAATATCTGGGGTAGAGCTAAAAATCACCGCACCGATATCTGCTGTATCAAAATTATTTGCAGCTTTCAGCTCTAAAAGCAATTCCACTACACGCTCTATAATTATACTGCGGCTGTTTTCTTCAACCGTAGTTGCCCCTCTTATACCACGAATCAAATTGGTTCACCTCTTCTTTATTACAATTAAGTAAGTTTAGGTTTATATTATTTCGTTATATATATATATACTCCTCTATACTATGTTTTTTTTATGTCATATTAATACATTATGCGATATTGTATAAGAAGTTATATTCTCCCTATGAGTAAAAGGACCCGGCTTATACCGGACCCTTTTTTATGAGGCTAAACTATTAAGTTTATCTGATATGCTTTTAGCACTGTTTCCAGTATCCTCTGGCTGAGCTATTGCTAGTTCAGGATAGGCTCCGATTTCGATAGTTTCCAGCACTGGGTTTCCTTTTTCATTATAGAATACACCATACCAAATGCCCGCAAAACCACTTTCAAGCCATTCTACAGGCTCGGCTGCATCATTAAACTTTACACTAACTGCACCTTCCCCTAAAAAATCCCGAATAGCTTGTCGTTCCTCAAAGCAAAGCGCCATTTTGTCGATAAATATTGTCCAAGGCTCACCTGTATCAGCAAAACGTGCCAATGCTTCCTTAATTTCTACCAGTACTGCCTTGGCTTTAACCGACAGCTGCAGAGTTTTCACTTGCTACTACCTCCACTTGCCAAGTATTAAGCTGTCCAATAACCAAGCTTATTAGTTCATTTACTGCTGGTGCTACTGTGGGGCTAAGTTCAAGCCCTACATCTATTATCTCAGGCTGAACTCCAAAAACTACAATCTCGTTAATTGGTTTTTCTAAAACTTCAAGCATAGCCAGCACATCTTGAATTCCTAGGTCATGAAGAGATACCGTCTGCTTGAAGTATACTTTGACATCTTCATTTCTAAGCTCATAGATAGAACCGGGCGCAAGCTTACCGGATACGGCATCAAGGATTATCAGTTTTTGAGACCCATCGAGATAAGGTATGAGACTCATTCCAAGAGTCCCTCCGTCTAAGATTTGCACATCATCCGAAAACCGATACTGTGATATCAACTTCTCAACTGTTCTAACACCTACACCTTCATCTTGTAGAAGAATGTTGCCGATTCCTAGTATTGTTATCTTGTCCATGATCAATATCTCCTATATCTTTGGGTTCATCGTGTACGTGAAAATACTTGACTCCTGAGAACATACTGGAAATCTCTCCACCTTTTTCAGTTAGATCAGCCCTTATCGTCATATAAATATGGGTTATAGCAAACAAGACTATAAACCAAGCTATATAGTGATGTATAATATGCACAACATATTCATTGACTAACAAATGATTAAACGAACCGAAAATTTTGGCCCCTATACCATTTGGATTTACCATGTAATACATCGCAAACCCGGTAATTATCTCCAGTAATATCATCACATAAACTGATGCGTAGCCGGCTCGAGCCATGTGATTTCGTACATACGGCCTGTGAGTCGGCAATATGAAAGAGTAGTGGAGCGCTACATCTATTGTTCCCAGCCAATATTCGAACGTCCAAGGACGAGGAAACAATCTATCACCCTTGTACATTACCATCCCATAAATACGCATAATGATAGTAGCGACAAATATATATGCCGTAGCAAAATGAATATACCTAATTGTTTCCATCGAAAACAACGACTCGACGGCATATGTAGCCTCAATTCCTTGAGTTCCAATAAAAGCGGGATTGCCAATATACAAACCGGTCACAAAAAGAATGCTAATTGAGAAAACCATGACCCAATGAAATATTCTCAGAAACGGGCTAAAGATATAGATACGCGCCATTGGTTCATTGCTCATAAACTGACCCCTCTCTGTTATTTACTTGCTTATTTGAACGGATCAGTGTTCACAACAGCAATTTGCTTGCCTTCCGCGTTGAAAACATGTGTAGCACATGCTAAACATGGATCAAACGAATGAATAACCTTCAAAATTTCAAGCGGTTTCTCTGGAACCTTTACCTTAGTGTCTATCATTGCCATTTCGTATGCTCCGTAACCAGCTTTACTATCTCGAGGACAAGCATTCCAAGTACTTGGCACAACTGCTTGATAGTTTGCCGTTTTTCCGTTCTTTATAACCACCCAGTGACTAAGCCCTCCTCTAGGCGGCTCATGGAGACCTACACCTTGGGCTTCTTGAGGCCACGATGACGGCTCCCATTTAACCATATTAGCGACAGTGGTGTCCCCAGACTTTATGTTTTTAATCAACTTTTCTAAGAAATATTTATTAACATAGGCAAATACTTGGGCATCTAGTCCTCGTGTCAGTGTGCGGCCCAAAGTAGACAGCATCCACTTTTCAGGCGGAAGATTTAATAATTTTGATACCGCATCTACTTGGTCAACCATCATTTTTTCTACCCAAGTTGGTTCCATAATGCCTTGTTTGACTTTGGTATAAACAATTATATAACGTGCTAATGGTCCCACTTCGGCCATCTTACCGCGCCACTTAGGCGTTTTAACCCATGAGTACTTGCCATTTTCATCGAGATACTTCCAGTTTGTTTTTGTTCCTTCTTTCGGCGCTGTAAACTTTGGCTTTGTTTCGCCCTTCCATGGATGGATATCAGCGTCACCTTCATACCATGAATGTTCCACACTTTCAGTTATAACGTTTGGATCTAGTATGTCTTTTGGCTCAAAGGGATGATAAACTGCATTTGCAACCCCTTGCCCGAAATTCTCAACAACACCGTTAGAACGTAAAAGTAGGTTTTTGTGATAGCTTCCGTTGCTAGTTCCGGTATACGTTTCGTCCGGCAAGTCACCAAATCCAAGTACACGTTCTTTTGCAAGACCGCCTCCGTCCAAGAGTCCGGCCTTAGCATAAATATCTCCAATTGCCAGAAGATCAGGCAGATAAAAATAATTTACGGCAGTAATACCAAGATTTACCGAGGTATCCACAACGGCTAATCGCTCAGTGTTAACCGGAGCATTCATATCGTTCATAGAGATTGAGCAAGACATGCCGCCTACTAAATAATGCGGATGAGGGTTTTTTCCACCAAAAATAAGATGCGACAAGACCAAATCCTTTTGTCTATCAAGCATATTCAAATAATGCGCTATCGCGATCAGATGAACTTCAGGCGGTAATACCGCATAGTCTGGATGATCCCAGTAATGAGCAGAGAAAATCCCCAGCTGTCCGCTATCTACAATCTTCTTTATTTTTGCTTGTATTTCCTTATAATAAACTGTGGTTGCCTTGGGAAAGTCTTTAGGATATGCATCAGTTTCAAATTCAATAGGACCTGAAAAAGGCAGTGAATACTTTTCTAAAATAGTATTCTGCAGGGATGCTGCCGAAGCCGGATTGGCCTTTAGCGCTTCAACAGGGCTTACCCAGTCCAAGCCATGAAGATGATAAAAGTGTATGAGATGATCTTGTACTGTCTGGGAAGCAAAAATAATATTGCGAATATAATTAGCATTCTTAGGTATTTCGATACCCAATGCATCTTCTACAGCTCTAACTGAAGCCAGTGCATGTACTGTAGTACAAACACCACATATCCGTTGGGCAAAAGCCCATAAGTCACGTGGATCGCGATCTTTACAAACTACTTCAATACCCCGCCAAGCAGTCCCGCTAGAAAGAGCATCCTGCACCTTTCCGCTCGCTTCGTCAATCACAACTTCAACGCGTAAATGACCTTCAATTCGGCTGACAGGATCAACAACAATACGTTTCATACCTGTGTCCCCCTATTCTTTATGCTCTTTTTCCTGATGCTTTTTGTGCTGGATGGCAGAAGCAATTCCGTGAGCAACAACTCCGGCCGTAACTGCTCCGGCGGCTACCATACCTACTTTATCTGCACTTGCAATGGTATTAGGAACCGGTATATTAGGCAGTCGCTGGTAAAATTGATCATTGTCCCAGAAATCATTTGCCGCGCAGGCTATGCAGGGCGCACCAGATTGAATAGGGTACGACAAGCCATTCCACCATCGCATATTCCCGCAAGAATTATAAGCTTCAGGACCACGACAGCCTACCTTGTATAAACACCAGCCTGCTTTGCTGCCGATATCATCAAACTTCTCAACAAACATACCTGAATCAAAAAAGGCACGGCGATAACAAGTGTCATGAATTCTGTTGCCAAAAAATTGTTTAGGCCGACTCTTACTATCCAGCGGTGGAATTTCACCAAACAATGCATAATGCATAACCACTCCAGTGAGTACCTCAGGAATAGGCGGGCATCCAGGTATATTGATTAGCGGTTTACCGCTAATCACATCGCTGATTGCAACTGACTTGGTGGGATTAGGTTTTGCAGCCTGAATACCACCCCATGCAGCGCATGAACCAACCGCGATAACTGCAGCCGCGCCTTTAGCAGCTTCCTTTAGGCTTTCTTCAAAGGTTTTACCACCAACCACGCAATAAATTCCGTTATCACCAACCGGCACTGCCCCTTCTACAAGCAGAAGATATTGCCCTGCATATTTCTTCATAATTTCCGCAGCATGGTGTTCTAATTGTTCGCCAGCAGCTGCCCCTATTACTTCCATATCCTCGAGGGCGATCATATTGAGTATTACATCAGATGCCAACGGGGATTGTGATCGAATAAAAGCCTCATCACAGCCTGTACATTCGTGCCCATGCAGCCATATTACCGGAGGTAACGGTCGCTTCTCAGCGGCAGAAATAACATTAGGAATCATTGTTGGCGATAATCCTAATACACCAGTAATGGCAACACAGGTCTTTAAAAAACTACGTCTGCTTAAATTTTTCTTCTGAAATACATCCCATAGCGAATTTCTTTTTTCCATAGCAACCCGCCCCATTAAAATATTTGACTAATTTAATATATTGTATACTGAAGATACTTTTACATAAATTTCTAATTTCCTGTCTAAAAAATAAAAAAACTTTACTATTTTAATAAAAATCCCATATTTTACATGTTTTTATATTATACTGCGATGAATTTGTAATATGAATAAAAAAAACACCCGAAAATACACCAAATTTAGTGGTGGTATTCCGGGTGCTTATTTATAGTATTATAAAAAGAGAAAATTAGCGGCCGTACTCACACCATGGCTCTTCTGCCATGTAATCGCCATCTGAATAATAATAAGCCCGCGCCCTGCAACCGCCACAGATTTTATCAAATCCGCAGCTACCGCAGCCGCCTTTTAACTCATCATTGCGAAGCTCATTGAATAAGCTGCTGTCACGCCATAAAATGTCAAAATTAGTTTCGCGGACATTACCTACCTTAAGAGGAAGATAAGGACAAGGATGTACGTCCCCATTTGGTAGAATTACGCAATAAGCGGTGCCAGCTAGACAACCTCGCGTAAAGCGCATTGGTATATTACGCTGTTTGGCAATACGCATAAACTGAGGAGCGCAAGTTGGTTTGAGCTCGATTGGCACCTGGGCCTGTTTATCAAGAATTCGCTCTAATACTGCTTCATATTGAGCTGTCTTCAATGTCGTATCTTCAATTTCCTTGCCGCGACCAGTAGGAACTAGAAAAAACAGATGATGACCAGCCGCACCACGTTCAACAGCAAGATCAGTAATATTAGTAATTTCAGGTTCATTCCAGTTCATTACTGTTGTGTGGACCTGAAATGGCAAACCCGCTTTTCGGCAAGCTTCCATACCTAACATAGTTTTATCCCATGCGCCCTCGCTTTGCCTAAACCAGTCATGCTTATTCTTATCTGTGCTGTCAACACTTATCCCCGCTCTTGCTAGACCAGCATCTTTAAGTTTTTTAGCAACTTCTTCGGTAATAAGAATACCATTAGTTCCTAGTACTGGCCTCATACCTACATCTTTGGCATGACTTATTAAATCGTAAATATCAGAGCGGATAAGAGGTTCGCCGCCACTTAGAATTACAATCTTAAAACCTGCCTTTGCCATTTCAGAAAGAAGCTTTTTACCTTCTTCTGTATTTAATTCATCGGCACCCTTCGTGCCTGCATCACGATAACAGTGAATACATTTTATATTACAAGCCTGAGTAGTATTCCATGAAATGATCATGCAACTGTCTCCTTTACGTGTTCTATGTCCTATTATCGCAAATAAAGACAATAACCGCAAGCTAACCTTTTTACAAAAAAACTCCCGGTTTTACCCGGGAGTTTGCTACATTACACTATCTAGAACTGAGCCAAGTTCTTTTTTGGGACGGAAACCTACAATCCGCTTAGCTTCCTGACCATCCTTAAATACTACCATTGTTGGGATGCTCATTACATTATACTTAGACGCAAGCTGCTGCTGTTCATCTACATTCACCTTAGCAACAATTGCCTTTCCCTCATACTCGCCTGCTAAAGCTTCCACTTCTGGCCCGACCATTTTACAAGGTCCGCACCATGGAGCCCAGAAATCAACTAAGACAGGTTTGTCAGTACCAAGCACTTTATCATTGAATTCACTTTCATTGCCAATGTTTAACAATGCCATAAATCTAATCCTCCTTAAATAACACATTGACTAGCTTTATTTCGCCCTGATATTAGTATGAAACAAAAGCAAAATTTCTAGTCATCATCCCCTATCCCCGGGGGTTAATTAAATATTAGAAAATTTTTCATAGAAAGTCAACACTAATTCTTAGCGTAGGGCTAAATGTAAAAAACCGTACCCTTACCCAGGGTACGGTTATCTTCTACGTTATTGTGAGTAATCAATAAGCCGAGTTCTGTCCGCTTGCGCGGTGATGATCATCTATCTGGGTCGTCAGTTGCCTGCCGACTCTAGCGACACAACCCGGAAGGTTAGCGGGCAGCCTCATACCTTCCCTATTCGGTCTTGCTCCGGGTGGGGTTTACCTAGCCAGTTAGTCACCTAACTGCTGGTGCGCTCTTACCGCACCGTTCCATCCTTACCGGTCTGAACCGGCGGTCTACATTTCTGTGGCACTATCCCTAAGGTCGCCCTCGCTGGACGTTATCCAGCACCCTGCCCTATGGAGCCCGGACTTTCCTCAAATGTCTAAGACATTCGCGATCATCTTTCATACTCACAATCAAAACAACTATATTAATATACCACAGTTAAGGCATCAAATCAATATAGCTTATCTTTGATTATTTTACCCATAGTTATTCAGATAGCAATATACGCCCGCAATTATCACAACATATTACAGCCCCTTTAGCAGCTTCAATCTGCCTTATCGGTAAGCTCCGGCGACAACCGCTACAATAGTCTTTAATTATTTTGGCGACCGGATTAGTTAAGCCGCGCTTAAGATCATTATACTTTTTCAGCAGACTTTCATCGAGGCTACTGGTATACATACTCAACCTGTTGTTTATATCCTCGATATCTCTTTCAAATTTTGCAATAGCTTCTATGATATCACGCTGGTTAACTTCATGCTTGTGCTTCTTATCAATTATCATATCCTCTAAGGTACTTATATTGTTCGATAATTTTTCACAATGATCCATAATTGCTAAAGCTTCGTCTTCACTTGAAGATATATTGGCCTTGACCGTATCACACTTTGTCTTTACTTGTTCAATCTCTTTTAGATTAGTCATAACACCGCTATATAACTTAGACTCAAGCTGCCCGGACTGTTCAATTAGATTTGTTAGATTTAAATCAATATCTGTATACTTTTTTTGACTTGTTGCTAGATTTATTTTTTCCTCTGTGACTTTGTGCTTTAATAAGCAGATGTCTTCCCATAGAGCCCTGGCGGCTTCAGAATTAGCAGCATTTCTTTGTTTTATTATGTTGCCTTTCTGTTTCTCCAAATCCTGAATCTGTAATAGAACTTGTAATTGTTCGCGCATTAGAAAGCCCCCTTAAAAATATTGTTTTAATAATTCTAGCTACATTTAATCCAATGATAATACATCACTTAGCCGGCTTTCAGCCAACTTCAGTTTATACGCAAAAAAATTAGACAGGTGTTAAAAAACCTGCCTAACAACGACGAAAAACATCCTTGCTTATGTTATCTGCCTTTACTTCAATATTCCATTTTCCTTCATAGGCACGATCGCTAAGATATTGGGCCAAGTAGTCCACAATAATAACCTCAGTAGCAAAATGCCCTGCATCAATAATAGCAATTCCGGCTGCGGCCGCATCTTGAGCCTCGTGGTATTTTACATCTCCAGTAATAAGAACATCTGCGCCAGCAAAAACAGACTTATTTATTAAATCTGCTCCACTCCCCCCGCAAACGGCTACTTTAGCAATAACCCTATCACCGTTCCCAACTACATTAACAGAACTAGTTCCCAGTCTATTCTTTACCATATTAACTAACTGGTCAAGAGTCTGCGCGACAGGAAGATATCCAATACGCCCAAGCCCTAAGGAGCTGCCTTGATTAAGTAAAGGATACAAATCAAACGCAGCCTCTTCGTAAGGATGAGCCTTAAGCATCGATTTTAGTACCTTGCGGCTTATGCTTTCAGGCATTATCGTTTCAAGGCGAACCTCGGATGTCTGCTCCAAGCTGCCCTGTTCGCCAATAAACGGCTTACTGTTTAATAAAGGTAAAAAGGTTCCAGTACCATTAGTATGAAAACTACAGTGACTATAATTTCCGATGTGTCCAGCTCCGGCATTTGTAACAGCAGTGCGCACAGACTCAAGATGATCCTCAGGAACAAATACTACTAACTTTATGAGCTTGTCAGCATTACTTGTAGTTAGAGGAATAGTATTTATTAGCTCTAATTTAGCGGCCAGAATGTCGTTTATCCCTCCGCTAGAAATATCGAGATTGGTATGTGCTGAATAGACGGCGATGTCAGCCTTAATAAGCGTGGCTAAAACACGGCCGTGCGGTAAGTCTGTCCTTAGATTCTTAAGCCCTTTGAAAATAATTGGATGATGAGAAATAATCATATCCACTTTATGCTCAGCAGCAAAATCAGCAACAGCTTGGGTAACATCTAATGCTACCAAAATTTTAGATATTGGCTGAGAAGGGTTTCCTAAAAGCAACCCGACATTATCCCAGCCTTCGGCTAAATATTGAGGCGCTATTTTGTCTATTGCATCGACAACCATCTGACATTTTACAGACATGCTTTTTGAGCCTCCAGTTGCCTAAGTTTTTCAGTATACTCATCATATTTAGACGAATTCTCAAAATCAGTTCCAGACCTCATCTCATTGAGTATACGCTTCACTTGGACTATTAACTGGTCAATATGTACTGCTAACAAAGGAGGTCTTTCTTTCCATAAGATAGGTCCAATTTCATATATTATTGGTTCAAATTCAGGCGACTGTCCATGTTCAGCTACAATAATCTCATAAAGTTTTCCATCATCGATCACTAATTTTTCTTTAACCAGCTTCCAACCATTTGCTGTAAGCCAGCAGCGAACAAGCGGCGCTGCCACCATTGGTTGAAGAATTAATCGTTTAAGTGAAGAGACTACTTCCGGCTGTTCTTGTAGTATTCCAATGATAGTTGTGGCACCCATCCCGGCTATTACAGCGGTATCTACTTCACCTGGCGATACTACCGATAGTCCATTACCAAACCTAAGCGATACCTTAGATGAAAGTTTTAATCGTTCAATAGCTTCCTTAGCCGCATTAAAAGGGCCTTTGTTCATTTCCCCAGCAACAGCCCACGAAATAATATCATTTTGAATTAAATAAATTGGTAAATATGCATGATCTGTACCTATATCAGCCAGACGTGCACTAGGTTCAACCAATTCTGCTATAGTCTTTAGTCTTTCGCCAAGCCGCAATATTTTTCCCCCTAGAAAACTAAACATATAGATTATGTTTAGTATAAAGGAAAACATAAAAAAATGCAAAGCATTGTGCTTTGCATTTACTTTCATATGGTGGGCGATGACGGGATCGAACCGCCGACATCCTGCTTGTAAGGCAGGCGCTCTCCCAGCTGAGCTAATCACCCGGATTGGTGACCCGTAAGGGAATCGAACCCTTGATACCGCCGTGAAAGGGCGGTGTCTTAACCGCTTGACCAACGGGCCATTATCAATACATTAAAATGGTGGGCCCACCTGGGATCGAACCAGGGACCAGCCGGTTATGAGCCGGCTGCTCTACCGCTGAGCTATAGGCCCGCAGATTATAAAACAGGATTCAAAGAACCTATTTAATTAATCTAAATTAATGGCTCCTCGAGTAGGACTCGAACCTACGACCGATCGGTTAACAGCCGATTGCTCTACCAGCTGAGCTATCGAGGAATGTCATCAACAAAACATATTATAAAACATTATTCATGTTACGTCAAGTAGATTATTTATTTACTCAAGAAAATCTTTTAGTTTTTTACTGCGGCTAGGATGTCTTAGCTTTCTAAGTGCCTTAGCTTCAATCTGACGGATACGCTCCCTGGTTACTCCAAAATGCTGTCCTACCTCTTCAAGAGTACGAGCTCGCCCGTCATCTAAACCGAATCTAAGCCGCAACACTTTTTCCTCACGTGGGGTTAGTGTTTCCAAGACCTCTTCTAATTGTTCCTTCAATAGCATAAATGAGGCTGCTTCAGCAGGCGCTGGTGCGTCCTGGTCCTCAATGAAGTCCCCTAAGTGAGAATCCTCTTCCTCGCCGATTGGTGTTTCGAGAGATACTGGCTCTTGAGCAATTTTCATGATCTCTCTGACACGCTCAACACTTATGTCCATTTCACGCGCAATTTCTTCAGGGCTAGGTTCACGACCTAATTCCTGGAGTAACTGGCGAGAAACTCTAATCAATTTATTGATCGTCTCTACCATGTGAACAGGAATACGAATAGTTCTTGCCTGATCAGCTATTGCTCTAGTAATAGCCTGCCTTATCCACCATGTAGCATAAGTACTGAATTTATACCCCTTGCTATAGTCAAACTTTTCTACAGCCTTAATAAGACCTAAATTCCCCTCCTGAATTAAATCCAGAAAGAGCATACCACGGCCTACATATCTTTTTGCAATACTTACCACAAGGCGAAGATTTGCCTCGGCAAGGCGTCGCTTTGCCTCATCATCTCCGGTTTCCATACGTTTAGCCAAGTTTATTTCTTCTTCAGCAGATAAGAGTGGTACTCGGCCAATTTCTTTTAGATACATCCGAACCGGATCATCAATACTGATGCCTTCCGGGATGGATAAATCAATGTCAGCTTCTTCCGGAGTAACTTCCTCTATTTCAGAAATCTCCGGATCATCTAAGCCTTCAGCATCAGGAATTTCGTCAACTATTTCAATTCCTTTCGTAGAAAAGACTTCGTACATATCGTCAATTTCTTCAGGAGATAAATCTTCGCTTTGGAGAGTATCCATGATTTCGCCATACGTAAGTACGCCACCACGTTTTTTCCCTTTATGCAGCAATTCAGTTACGTGATCATTTGTGATATTTTTCTTTTCAGTCATTTTACTCCCCTCCTCCCTTGGCCGATCCATTCGGTACATTTACTTTACGTTTATGAAGTGTGTATTTTGCTAATTTCATCTTTAATTCGCTGACTTTCTGCTAATTCCTGCAGAAAGCGACTATCCCCCATACGTTCTAATTCATCGGCCTTTAGCCGGTGTTGTTCATATAATAACTTGAGATGAGTCAACCTGATGTTTCGAATGCAATCATCAACTAATTTTATGACATCACTAGATTCCATCTCTATTAACATAATATGCGATAACTCACAATTAGCTGCATCGCTTAAATTAATAAACCAAGCAGAATCAATAATATTTTTCCCCATATTATACGCGTCAAAAATCAATTTAATTATTTCTTGATGATTTTTATTACAAAAATCATCAGCCGATATTTGAGCTTGTACATATGGAATTAATGTATTGTCATCACAGAGTAAGCGAATAATATGTTTTTCGGCCTGTTCAGTTGCCGCCGAAGGTTTGTTCAGAACAGTCAGTCTGTTTATATTCTTCCCGAAGTTTACAGTTTTATCCTTTTGATAAAAAGACATGTACTTACGCACTTCGCTCCTGACGGAACTTTCGTCAATTCCCAATGTCTGAGCAAGTCGAGCAATATGGTCATTAACTTCTACAGCATTATTGGCCGCAGCCAAAACGGGAACAGTTCTTGCTACCACTGCAACCTTGCCCTCCAAACTTGAATAATCAATGCTTTCTAATGCTTTTTTTACTTGATATTCTAGAAGGTTATCTGCATTGGCAATAAGTTTGGCAAAGGCATCTGCACCGTGATTTCGCATATATTCATCCGGGTCTTTGTCACCAGGAATGGATATTATTTTTACCTTAGCTCCTAGATCCTGAGCAATTGAAAGTGCCCGAATAGTAGCATTTTGACCAGCAGCATCACTATCATATGCAAATACTATTTCTTCAGCACATTGCAGGAGTAATTTAGCCTGTTCAGGCGTAAAGGCGGTTCCCAGAGAAGCTACGACATTGTTTATTCCATTAGCATGAGCAGTTAGCGCATCCATATATCCTTCAACAACAACGGCTCGGCCTAATTCTTTAATATATCTATAAGCAGTATCAAAGCCGTATAAAACATGCCGTTTATTAAAGAGCGCTGTTTCTGGAGAATTTAAATATTTGGGCTGGCTGTCATCAATTACTCGTCCGCCAAAGCCAATTACTTTTCCCCGGGCATTGCATATCGGAAATATTATCCGGCTGCGGAAACGGTCATATAATCCATTACCATTAGTCCGTTCAGCTGCCAAGCCTGAATTAATCAATACCTCAGGGCTTATATTTCTTTTTTGAAAAGCTTGTGATAGTTTATCCCAAAGTGGCGGAGCAAAACCAAGATTAAATTTTTCTATAATATCAGTTGTAACGCCGCGGGAAGCTAAATACTCTCTAGCTTGTATTCCATAGCTTGTTTTCAAGAGACAAGAATGAAAAAAATCCCTAGCCATATCATTCACACGATACAGCTGAGCTAATTCCCTTTCTCTTGCTAAATCTTGCGCAGATTTTTCTTTTTCCGGCAAGGAAATGTTCATTTTCTTAGCTAATACCTTCACAGCGTCTAAAAAACCAACATTTTCAATCTTCATTAAAAAGTTAAAAACACTGCCGCCTGTTTGACAACCAAAACAATAGTAAAATCCTTTGTCAGGGGTTACTGAAAATGAGGGTGTTTTTTCATGATGAAAAGGACAACACCCCCAGTAGTTTTTACCTTTCTTTTTTAGAGGCACATAATCTGAGATAACACCTACAATATTACTTTCTGCACGCAGTCTATTGATAAAATCATCTGAGATCGAATGTTTCATAAAATTCACCCTTAGCGCGCATCTATCGATTATATGCTAAGTATTAACATATATAAACATTATTGCCAAATTTCCAACATTTCATTTCTTTTTACGTTTTTTTATCGTCCCTACCTCAAAAGTCATCATTTTAAATCTAAACAGGTAAGTTTTGACTTTATTCTACGTATGTCATGATAATCCTGCTGCTGTAATTAGGCAATCGATGTAGTTTGATGCCTACTCTTTATATTCAGCATAAATTCAAAATTTCCTCTTTGTCCTATTGACAAATCAGCAACGACTTGCTTAGGTTTTTACCCATTTTGATGGAATAAACAGTTCCTCGAACAAGTCTATAGCGTACATATCTGTCAGTCCAGCAATATAGTCTATTACAATCTGCTGTAATCCCCAATCTTCTTCTCGTTCTAAATATTCTTGAGGAAGCCTTCCAGGACTGGCCATAAAATACTCATACAATTTATGAATAACGTATTTTGCCTTTTTTCGATCAGGCTCAAGCGATTGCGAATGATAAATTCTTTCAAACATAAAAGCCCGAAACTCATCCATAGCTTCTTTAACTTGCCGGGACATCCGAATTTCATTATGTCCTTCAGAGGTTGTGATAATATCCGCTACCATAACAGTAATCATACTGGAAGGATTAGTGCCTAAAACATCGCTTATTTTTTCCGGCAGTTCAGTTTCTTTAAGCATTCCAGCCCTTATGCCGTCGTCGTAATCATGACACAAATAAGCAATACGATCCCCGAAACGAATTATATTGCCCTCAAGCGTAAATGGCTTATTATCACCAGTATGATTAAGTATGCCATCCTTGACCTCAGCCGTTAAGTTTAGGCCCTGGCCGTTGCGTTCAAGATGTTCCACCACTCTAAGGCTTTGCTCATTATGATTATAGTGTCCAATGATATCGCGAAGCGCGTACTCGCCAGCATGGCCAAACGGTGTATGCCCAACATCATGCCCAAGGGCAATGGCCTCTGTTAAATCTTCATTAAGCATTAATCCGCGGGCAATTGTCCGTGAGATTTGTGCTACTTCCAAACTATGCGTCATACGCGTTCTATAGTGGTCACCAGGGGAGATATAAACCTGTGTCTTATGCTTTAGACGGCGGAATGACTTACTATGAATTATTCGATCTCTGTCACGTTGAAATGATGTACGAAATTGGCATGGCAATTCATCTTTAAAACGCACTGCCTCTTGGCTTTTGCTCGCAAAAGCCGAAAACATCTTATACTCTTGAGCTTCAATACGTTCACGAACATTCACGTTATCATCTCCTAAAAGAGCAATAAAACATCTTCTAAAATTCCATGTTTTTACTTAAAAAATCCTGGCGAAATCTGTTATAATATATTCGAAAGGGATGTGATTGCGATGAAAGCAAAAATTTTTCTATTATGCGTCCTGCTGACACTTTTTTGTGTTTCTACAGGGTTTGCGGCCACTCCAATAATATCAGCAGATCGCCAGCATTTTGATATTAGTTCTGGCCTGCATGTTTTAAGTGGCAACGTACATATTGAACATAATGGGCGCGTTGTAACAGCTGGAGAAGCAAAAACTAATCTTGTCGAAATTTGGGGCTTAGGCGGTGTGACATTTACTCAGGGTAATACTTATTTTTCGGGCAACAGCGTCTACGTTTACTTTCCAAGCAATACAGCCCAAATTGACGGAAATGTAACCTTTTCTCGTCCTGGCATTAACATATCTGCTAATAGGGTTGATTTTAATTGGAAAACTAAAGTTGCAACGTTTACCGGCAACGTACAAATTACCCAAAACGGAACTAGCTGGAGTGCTGAAAGTATAAACTGTAATGTTCTCTCGAATACAGTTTACTAATCATTATTTAATAATATACGCCGAAATTCCTACTTTTCCTCTATACGAAGCACAGAAAAAGACCTGCACTATGGTATTATCCATGAGTGCAGGTCTTTTCTATGCTTCGACTATTTTACTAAGATCAGCAACTCTTAACGCTAATCCGGTTATAGCCTTTAACAATGCTAACCTGTTATTTTTTATTGCTTCATTTTTATCCATTACCATTACTGCATCAAAAAAACTATCAATAGGTGCTGTTAACTCGGCCATAATGTTAAGTGCAGCAATATAGTTTTTATTGCTAGTCATTTCATTTACACTTTGTAGCGATTTTTCATATGCATGATATAGCATTTTCTCAGCCTCTACTGAAAACAAGGCAGTGTCAATAGATTTTGCAGCGGCATTTTTCGCCAGATTGCCGGCACGAGTGAAAGCTTGAACTGCTTTGCGCATATCTTCCGTCCGGTTAACGGCAGCTACCGCTCTGGCTCTAAGAAGAGTATCGTAAACATTATCAGTGCCAACGGCCATTACTGCGTCAATTACATCGTAACGAATACCTTCATCGGACAGTACATTCTTTATACGCAGCCGGAAGAACTCTTGAATGTCAACGGACAAGTTTTTTCGTTTATCTTCATCAGTAATCCCAAGCAAATTCATTGACTCAAAAATCAGCTTGTTTAATGACAAATCATATTTAGCATCAATAAGAATGTTAACAATTCCTAATGCTTGCCTCCGAAGAGCATATGGGTCTTGCGATCCCGTCGGTATCAATCCCCTGCTGAAAGTAGCAACGATATTATCAAGCTTATCGGCAATGCTTATGACTCTGCCGCCAATCCCAGTAGGCAAACTGTCGCCGGCGAACCGTGGAAGATAGTGTTCGTAAATAGCAGCTGCGACTATTGGTTTCTCACCGTTTAACAAGGCGTATTCACGCCCCATTACGCCTTGTAGTTCTGTAAACTCATAGACCATTGCCGTAACAAGATCTGCTTTTGAAAGTTTAGCCGCACGGGCGATATCGGTAATTAGACACTCATCATCAGCACCGGTATTTTGAACAATGAATGCTGCTAGTTTCTCTATGCGCTGTGTTTTATCATAAAGTGTTCCTAAGCCCTCTTGAAATACAATCGTTTTCAACTTATCCAGCCGATCAATTAGAGCTACTTTCTTATCTTCTTCAAAAAAGAATCGCGCATCAGATAGTCTTGCTCTAAGTACCCGTTCATTACCTTGCCGAACAATATCTATATAATCAGAACCACCATTTCGGACAGTAATGAATACCGGAAGCAGCTTGCCCTCATGTGACATTACCGGAAAGTAACGTTGATGTTCGCGCATCGGCGTAATTATAGCTTCTGACGGCAGTTTGAGATATTCTTCTTCAAACTTGCCGCATAACGCCGTTGGATATTCAACTAAATACACAACCTCTTCCAGCAAATCTTCGTCTATGTTTGCAGTTCCGCCTTGATTAATGGCAATTTTTTCAACTTGTTCACGAATAACCTTGCGACGCAAATTCTGATCTACCATTACATGATTTTCAGTTAATTTAGTGAAGTAATCGTCAGCTGAATTAACCGCAATCTCACCTTTACTTAGGAACCGATGACCACGCGTAGTATTACTACTTTCCACCCCAGCTACATTAAATGGCACGATTTCGCTGCCATATAATGCTATAAGCCAGCGGACCGGTCGTACGAAACGCATATCCAGATTACCCCAGCGCATATTCTTCGGGAAATTCAGGCTAGCAATAAGTTCAGACAACATTTCTGGCAGAATTTCAGCCACCGGACGTCCTGCTTGGTGAATCATTGCATAGACATATTCGCCTTTTACTACTAATTGGCTTACCTCGATACCCTGTCCGCGCGCAAATCCCATCGCAGCCTTAGTAGGCAGTCCATTAGCATCAAAAGCAATCTTTATGGACGGGCCTTTATTTTCGCTTTCCATGTCATTTTGAAATTCTGCTAAATCTCGCACAATAAGAGCTAATCGGCGAGGCGTCCCGACTGCTTGTATTTCACTAAAGCCTACACGCAAATCAGATAACCTTGATTTACTTAATGACTCTAATTGTGAGAGTATCCCCGGCATAAATCTGGCCGGAATTTCTTCAGTGCCGATTTCCAGCAATAAATCTTTAGGCATATTACTTACCTCCCTTAAGCAACGGATATCCCAGTTTTTCTCTTTGATCAAGGTATGCCTGAGCACACATTCTAGCCATATGGCGCACTCTGCCGATAAATCCTGTTCTCTCGCTTACACTTATTGCGCCTCTGGCATCCAATAGGTTAAAGGAGTGTGAACATTTAAGAACATAGTCATAAGCTGGTAAAACATATCCTAATTCGGCCACACGCACTGCTTCCTTCTCGTATAAGTCAAACAATTGAAAAAGAAGTTTTGTGTCAGCAATTTCAAAGTTATAGTGCGACTGTTCAACCTCATTACGATGGAATACATCTCCATAAGTTATACCATTTACCCATTCAATGTCATACACATTTTCCTTGCCCTGAATATACATTGATAAACGTTCTAATCCATAGGTTATTTCGACAGAAACAGGTTTGACATCTATTCCACCGACTTGCTGAAAATATGTAAACTGTGTAATTTCCATGCCGTCAAGCCATACTTCCCATCCTAGCCCCCAGGCACCGAGCGTAGGTGATTCCCAATTGTCCTCTACAAAGCGGATATCATGTTTATCTGGATCGATGCCAAGTTTGGCCAGGCTCGCCAAATATAACTCTTGAATATTATCTGGTGATGGCTTCATAATAACTTGGAACTGATGATGCTGAAAAAGACGATTAGGGTTTTCACCATATCGGCCATCTGTTGGTCGACGTGATGGTTCCACATAAGCAACATTCCATGGCTCAGGCCCCAAAGCTCGTAGAAAAGTTGCTGGATTCATTGTGCCTGCACCTTTTTCAACATCATAGGGCTGCTGTAATATGCAATTTTGCTCAGCCCAAAAATTCTGTAAGGTTAAAATTATCTCTTGAAATGTCATTAGATTCGCCTCCCTAATAATGGTAATAAAAGACAAAAAACCTCTTCATCCCGTAACAAAAAGTTACAGGGACGAGAGGTTTATCCCGCGGTTCCACCCTGATTGGTCCTAAGACCCACCTTGTATTTATTGCGAGCTTTACTTACTGCTCTTAACCAGCAGTTTTCCTCTCGCAGCTTAGGAATGCCTTTCACCTGCGGATACCAGGCTTCCACTATCCCTGATTCGCTAAAGCGCGCAAGTTACTTTTTCCATCATTGCCGTAGTTTTCTTAGTTATAAAAATAATATATCAAACATGCCCTATCCTTGTCAAATTCTAAAATAGATCAGGCTTTCTGGGTTCGTCCGAATCAGATCCGGAATCATTCTCGGCATCACCGTTGCGCACTACTTCAATAGTACAACGCTTAAATACGGCAACTAAAACCCCCAGCGCAGCTAACTGCGGCAGCGCTATTGCACCTATTGCACCTATTGCCATAGGAATCTCCACGAGTATTTTTCCTTCATGTTTTACTCTAATTCTATTTATATTGCCTTCATGAAGCAATTCTTTTACCTTTTCCAAAACCTCACCCGATTTAACGGTAAACTCTTCGGTCCAATTGGTCTGTTTTTTACCTTCTAGGTCAATCAAGGCTTCGATAACATTGCCATTAGTTTTTTCTAGAGCCTCTTTGGCCTCACGATAAGATAAACCGGTACGCTCACGTACAATATCGATTTTTTCTAATGTAATCTCTTCCATACTTAAACCTCCCTAGGCGTTTTCACTTTAGTTTTCCCTTTTAAAGCAGGCTTATCCACCTTACGCTACTTGAAGGTAATTTGTTTAATAAAGGCTAAAGATCTTAGAGGCTTATCCAGATGATACATCAGGTACTTGGCAAGCATTTTTTCAGTTTCTAGTAGCGCCATGCCAGTAACTTTAAAATGTCCGGGGTTCTGCAAATCTAAACTAAGCAATATATCAAGAAAATCGACGGCTGACATACTGATTTCAATACTGTCCTGCATCTTGCAATTGCAGCAGGCCAAACCACCTGCCGAAGCGAGAAAATAGGCTTGTGTTGTCAATGGTTGATCACAACAAATACATTTCTTATATTCGGGCAAAAATCCGGTCATGCTCAACAGCTGCCATGCTCCAGCCAATGCCACAAGTCGTGGATTGCGAGCAGATATTAAGGTAAATATATCTAGCAGCAAGTCAAAAACGAGAGGCTCCGGCTGACGCTCTGGACATAACTCGGCAACCAACTCAGCAATAAACAATCCGTATGCCATGCAAGTTAAGTCTTCTCTAATAAGGCGAAACGAGTTTTTACATTCATACTGTTTGATCGAATCCAAATTCTTCCCTGGCATTAGAGCGACATCGATATGCATAAATGCCTGCATACCTCCAGCAAGACGACTTTTGGGGCGCCTTGCTCCATATGCGATCGCGGTAACCTTACCATGCTCACGCGAAAAAAAAGTAACCATCTTGTCAGCTTCACCCCAATTTTTCACAACTAACAAGATGGCCTCAGTCTCATACTGCGTCATGTTCCATTAATTACACTCCATATTCTTATCAAGTTCATCATCACATTCACCGGTATTCCCGTCAATACACGAACGATATGCCAAATATGCACCGATATGTCCAGTACTTTGGAAAATCTCCCACATAAGATCCCTCAGCATCACTCGACATCATCCCTTCATGCGTTATTTATTTCATTCGGTATCATACAATTGGGTATTTAACATCTGAGGAAAAAGCGCAGCCTTAACCCTGACTATGCGAAAACCGTTAACTCTAAGCACCTCAAAGACATAGTCACCAATATTGACTTTATCGCCTACTTCCGGACGCCGCCCCAGCGATCCAAAGATGTACCCGCCAATAGTATCTTCTTCGTGTTCTTCCATGTTGATATTTAGCAGTTCAAAGACATCATCCAGAAGAACACGACCGTCAAATTCATAGGCTCCGTCTGCAAGCCGAAGAATTTCCATCTCTACTACTTCATCGTGTTCATCCTGAATATCTCCGACAATTTCTTCAAGGACGTCCTCTAAAGCTACTAACCCGGAAGTCCCGCCATACTCATCTGCTACAACCGCCAAATGTATTCTTTTGCGGCGCATCACCTGGAGAAGTTTTGCTACTGACATACCTTCGGGAATTACAAGTATCTCCCGCATGATGGTTTTTAAGTCCTTTTCAGCCGTACTGCATAAGTCAAAATCCATTAAGTCCCGGATATGAACCATACCTATTACATGATCCTTATCTTCAACACACAACGGATATCTGGTGTGATGAGTACGACGGACTAGATTCATACTCTCTTCAAAAGGATCATCAGTAAACAAGCAAATCATATCCTGGCGAGGCACCATAACCTCACGAGCTAACCTGTCAGCAAAATCAAAGACGTTATCAATAAGCTCGCTTTCCATCTGATCGAGTACACCGCCGCGCTGACTAGCACTTACGATCATACGCAGCTCATCCTCCGAATGTGCCAAGTCAGTTTCGTTAACTGCTTTTACGCCGAGAATCGCCAAAATAGCTTTCGCAGCCTGATTAAATAGAACAATTATAGGATATCCGATTTTATGAAAAATGTACAACGGCCATACAGTAAAGAGGGCTATGCTTTCAGCCTGCTGGATAGCCATTGACTTTGGAACAAGCTCTCCTAAAACTATATGCATAAAGGTAATTATGGTAAAACCAATAGCAATACTGATCGTAGTTACAAGCCATGTTGATCCCGGAAAATAATCTGACAGAACTGGTTCTATTAGCGCAGATATTGCAGGTTCACCCAACCAGCCTAGGGCCAGCGATGCTAAAGTGATACCAAGTTGGGTGGCCCCAAGATACGTATCAAATGATGCTAGCACCTTCAATGCCATTTTAGCTCTCTGATTATCTTGGTGCGCTAGTTCTTCAAGTCTGGTCTTACGGATTTTGACAAGCGAAAACTCTGCCATTACAAAAAAACCATTTATTAAAACCAACATGAACGCTGCTAAAAGTTTAATACTGCTAAATAAAGGCGACTCGATAGCGCATCTCTCCCTCGAAGGTTCCAAGACTCATGCCGCAATATGTAGAGCATGCCTTATTGATAACCGTCTCTAAAATATTATGTCCAGTTTAATTGAGAGAAATTAAAACACGCACATATTCTGGAACAATCCCTTCCTTACAAATGATACCATTTAGATACGGTTAAGGTCAATAAATAGAATAGCTACCGACAAGCGGTAGCTCAAAAAGATTTATATTAAATTGTTTCTAGTTATTCATACCCAAGATTTCGAAGAATGCTTTGACGATTTCTCCAATCTTTCTTGACCTTAACCCATAAATCAAGGTAGCTTTTCGAACCAAGCAGATTTTCTATATCTGCCCTCGCCAAGCGGCCAACATCCTTTAGCATTTGGCCCTTTCCACCTATTACAATGCCCTTCTGAGAATCGCGTTCCACGTAAATTGTTGCTCGGATATATAGGTCTTCATTACTCCTGGTTGTAATCTCTTCTATCTCAACTGCGATGGCATGAGGAATCTCTTCGCGTGTTAAATTTAATACCTTTTCGCGGATTAATTCGGCGATTATAATTCGCTCAGGCTGATCAGTAACCATATCGGAAGGATAATACTGAGGCCCTGGTTCCAGATGTTTCTTAACTTCTCCGACTAGATTTTCTAAATTAGTGTGCTCTAAGGCAGATATAGGAACAACGGCTGTAAAATTATAGTTTTCCGTGTATTTTTGAATCATAGGCAGTAAATTAGCCTTAGATACCTGGTCAATTTTATTTACAACCAATATTACAGGGGTCTTTACTTCAGCCAAATGATTTAAAATGTAGTGCTCTCCCGGTCCAAGCGATGCAGTAGCATCTACAACAAAAAGCACAACATCTACTTCCCGAACCGTTTTCTCGGCAGTATTGACCATGTACTCGCCGAGCTTATGTTTGGGTTTATGAATACCTGGTGTATCAACAAATATAATTTGGGCGTCATCTAGTGTAAGCACGCACAGAATTTTGTTGCGTGTAGTCTGCGGTTTATCAGACATAATGGCTATTTTTTGCCCAATCAGACTATTTACTAACGTCGATTTTCCTACATTAGGTCTGCCAATAACCGAAACAAATCCAGATTTGTAGTTTTCCGAAACATTCATTTATTTAACAACTCCTGATATATCTAAATTACTAAAAGAATAGGGTAAAAGTTCATTTATTGACATTTCTATTTTTTCACCTTTTAGATTACACATAATTATTTTTTCTATATTGAACTCAGCAATAACTTGACGGCAAGCTCCGCAAGGAGCAACTGGTTTTGCAGTGTCTGCTATAACAGCTATAGCCGAAAACTTAGTATGCCCTTCGGAGACAGCTTTATATATAGCTGTTCGCTCTGCACAGTTAGTCAAACCATATGACGCATTTTCAATATTACAACCAGCATAGATGTTTCCTTCACTTGTTAAAACTGCAGCCCCGACTTTAAAGCTTGAATAAGGAACATGGGCATTTTCTCTTGCTAATGAAGCTGCCTTTATTAAATCTTCCATTTTACCTCCTTACTCCAAAAGCTTAGGAACAAACAATACATATCCAATTATTAGTGAAGTTAGCGCAGCTAGGAGCACAGCTCCCGCAGCAGCATCCTTCGCTAGTTTAGCCAAAGGATGAAACTCTGGCGACACTAAATCAACAAGCGCCTCGATTGAAGTATTAAGTATTTCTGCCACTAATACGACTGCTACCGTAAGGTATAGTATCAATAATTCATACCTATCCAAATTAAGCCGCCACGCCAAGGTAAAGGCAATACAAGCTGCTACTATATGGATTCGCATGTTACGTTCTTTCAAAATGCACTGCACAACTCCGGAAATTGCATGTTGTAATGACTTTATTAGACCATCTTTAATTACCATGTTACTCGCGAGTTATTCCCAAAAGCGACAGAATATGTTCTTCCTGCTGACGCATTTCCTGCCGGTCGTCATCTTCTTCATGATCATAGCCTAAAAGATGTAGCATTCCATGAAGAGTTAGAAAGGCTAATTCTCTTTCCAGACTATGGCTATACTCTTCTGCCTGACGCGCTGCTGTCTCAAGCGAAATAATTATATCACCAAGTAAACTTTCCTCCGGCCCATCAACAATATCAGGCTCATCACCTTCGTCTAAAGCAAAGGACAATACATCAGTGGGGCAATCTTTACCCCTGTACTCTAGATTTAATTCGTGTATATAACTGTCATCTGCAAGTACAACACTGACCTCAGCCCCAGGATTTATGTTATGTACTTGAGCTGTTTTTAATAGTACTGCCGTTAGTGTTTGCTCCATTTGCGCTGTTACATTCATCTTTTGCTGCAGATTGCTTATTACAATTTCCATTTTTCACTTTCCTTTTTTCCAGTTCTTTAAGTGCCTCTGGATATTCAATTCGGTTATGAAACATACTTGACAGCACCCTAATAAAAACATCGCCAACGGTATTTAGGTCCTTTAATGTAAGCGTACATTCATCTAATTGCCCGTCATTAAGACGTTCCCTGATAATCTTCCGAACCATCGCTTCAATGCGGTTAATATTAGGCTTAGCAATCGACCGTACCGCCGCTTCACAGGCATCTGCCAGCATAATAAGTGCAGCTTCCTTAGTCTGTGGCCTCGGACCTTCGTACCTAAAATCGGCCTCAATAATACATTCGCTATGTTCGGTCTCTGTAGCTCTTTTATAAAAATATGAAACAAGTGTAGTCCCATGGTGCTGTTGAACTATATCAATAATAACTTGTGGTATCTTATAGTCTCGGCATAAATCAACCCCATCTTTTATGTGAGAAGTAACAATGAGGGTACTTAGCGAAGGGGCAATTTTGTCATGAGGGTTTTCGCTTTCAACCTGGTTCTCGATAAAGAAATATGGTCGCTTTATTTTACCAATGTCGTGATAATATGCTCCTACCCGTACAGTTACCGGATCGGCTCCAATTGAATCGGCAGCTGTTTCAGCCATATTGCCAACCAAGACGCTATGATGATATGTACCCGGTGCTTCTAAAAGAAGCCGCTGAAGCAGACGATGATTAGGCTGAGCCAAGTCCAAGAGTTTAATCGGCGTAGTTATATTAAATGTATGCTCTAAGTATGGGAGAGAACCCGTAGTAATGATTGCCGAACCAATACCGCTTACTATACCAAGCATACCTTGCATCATGACTTGCGTACTATTAACCTGCTCAATTAGACCACTAGATGCAATTACAACAAAGTTCACGGCAGCAATCCAAAATCCCGTTTTAGTTAGACTATATCCATGCGCCATCTTTGACACACTATAGACCCCGGCCATACTCCCTACAAGCGCAACAGCTACCGGTCTTAGATCGTGGTCTACTATAACGCCGAAAAACATAGCTAGAACTATACTAACCATTAAACCAACACGCGTGTCAATGAGAATAGCCGCCAAAAGCGCTCCCGCCGCTAATGGCGCAGCAAAATCCGAATAATAGTGAGCCACCTTTGCCAACACCAACGTAGACAGTATAATCAGTCCTAGCAGGACTAAGTACAAATCGTTTTCATAAATGTGCCGGGCAAACTTATACAAATAGCCAATAATAAGGGCCATAATTATTAATACAAAGACTGTTAGCCCGAATATACGAAGCTCGTTCACCTGGCCTTTATGCAACCCCAATTCTTCCATTGCATGAATCTGGTCGCCTGTAACGATATCTCCTCGGCGAACTATTACTTGACCTTTTTTGATTGTTTCGCGCACGGCTTCAATGCCTGCTAAAGCAGCTTGCTTGCGTTTATCACTTTCCCGGACATTGAGTATGAAATTCGGGCTAAGAAGATACTGCGAAATGCCGGCAACTACTGTTTCTACATTTTTGGAAAGGTGCAATTCTTCCGTTTCAATTACGACGTGCTTTCTGGCAACATCTAAATCATCGTCGCGAATGCCGCGCTGAAAATATTTCCGCAGGATACCTCTTGTTTGACCTTCAGCTTTTACTAGCTCTGCTTCATCTAAATTAACTAAAGCATCTAGCACTGTACTTGGCAATGCCAGACTAATAGATCGCTGGACTTTGTCCATTTTTCCCTCAGCGGAAGTAATGGCTTTGTCCGTTGCTGCAGCTTTTGAAGCGGCAAAAATCGATGTTATACTCTCATCCGCCTTTGCTGCTATATTTACATCTAGATCATAAACGTTAGCAACACTAGCCAAAACATCAGATTCAAGTTTTCTTGTTTTATTCGCATCCACATATGATACAGTGCGCGGTGCAATAATATCGCGATCACTAACTTGCCCTACGACAAATGATACTTTATCGGGAATAAAGTCAGCTGACAGTATCACCATGAACAGAAAAAAGAAAGCCAATCCTAGTACAATGCGACGGGCAATTGGCTTGGCGTATATGCTGGTAGGCTGCGAAAATAAGTCTCGCAGTCGATTGTTCAGTGACATCATTACAATTCAACTCCACCTCAAGCATCATTATTGTTTTTGCTCAAATGAATCGTAGGCTTTTATAATTCGACCAACAATTTCATGTCTCATAACATCATATGCTGTTAAAGAAATACAACTGATACCTTCAACGCCCTGGAAAATATCCTGAGCCTGTTTAAGCCCAGATTTAGTTGACGAAGGTAGATCGATTTGAGTTACATCTCCGGTTATTACCATCTTAGACCCAAATCCAAACCTTGTTAAAAACATTTTCATTTGTTGCGGAGTCGTATTTTGCGCCTCATCAAGAATAATGAATGAATCACTTAGCGTACGCCCGCGCATATAAGCTAGTGGTGCAACTTCGATGATATTTTTCGACATATATTTTTCAAAGGTTTCTGTACCTAAAATATCATATAACGCGTCATACAGAGGCCGCAAATATGGATCAACCTTTTCCTGCAAGTCACCCGGCAAAAAGCCTAGTTTTTCTCCCGCTTCTACAGCTGGACGGGTCAAAATTATGCGGTCTACCAGCTTGTTTTTCAAGGAAAATACTGCCATAGCTACCGCAAGATAAGTTTTCCCAGTTCCTGCCGGTCCTATACCAAATGTTACATGGTTATGTCTAATAGCCTCGATATACCTTTTTTGTCCTAGCGTCTTAGGCTTAATATGTCTTCCGCGAGCTGTCACCATAATTGTATCTGAAAAAATTTGGTGAAGATCATATTCTTGGCCATCTTTAACCATTTTAATTGCATAACGCAAGTCATGGACAGTAATTGGATTTCCTGAGCGGTGCAAAAATAAAAGCTCATGAAATATTTTAGCTGCCTTTTCAGCTTCGAGGTTTTCACCAGCGACAACTATTTCGTCACCCCTAGTTGATATTCGCAAGTCAAACTGTTCTCCAACAGTTCTTATGTATTCATCATTAGGCCCAAGAATAGCAAGCGCTTCCTGATTATCCTTCAACGTTATCCTTTTTTCTATTTCTAGCCGCAAAGATTAGCCTCCCTATTTATCTAGGCCGTTTAGTTATTATACAACCTCTATAGACTGTTTACTTCGGGTGGGGTAAAGTCTCTATCCTAAAATAACTATGCTCAGCTTGCTATTGATTTCACTGGTTTGATATTATAACACTTTGCCCAATTTCCTCAATAGTTTCTATACTAACCTTAACTCTAACTAGGTTAGTTTCAGAAGTTTGTAATACTTCACTGTTCCGGGAAATAACATGTGCTGTTTCAGGAATTATAGATTGAACTGAAGCTAGAGCCTTGCTTCGCGCTTCATCCCGTGCTTCTTCTAAAGTCTTCTCTACCCACAAGGTATTCACCTCATGATAGATATTTATAGTTGATTCGACAGTAATACCACTATTCCTCCAAAATGGCAGCTTTTTGTAGACCACCTCATGTTCAAACGATGCGTTTGGATCGAGATACGCCCTTTTTAGGGATAGTTGATTTGATCCAATATCAACTAAGACTGCCATCTCGCGTTTTCCTGTACGTTGGTGAACAGGTGTTGAAAGCTCTGCCTCACCATAACCTTCATACCAAATCCGAGCCTTAATTATCCCATTAGCCTTTATTACTTGTGGAACATTGTTGTTTATAATTGGCTGACCTAATTCATTTGTCATTACCTGTTCAGGAACAATACCCTTTACAAGTATATCGCCTTTCTTCACGGTATCGCCTTTTTTTACAGTACCCTGGCCAGCCAGTACGATATATTCGGTAATTACTCCGTCCTTCAGAGCCACAATATTAGCGGGCGCCTTATCTTCCTGTTTTGGCATAGTCTTTTCTACTACTTCTATTACTGCTCGCGTGCCAGAAAGAGTAACTCCTACCCAGGCAACTTCGGGCATACTGACTAATATCTCTTTTTCAATTTGTTTTGCCATAATACTGTCTTTTGAAATGCCCGGTCGCAAACCATTCTCATAAGCAATTTCTTTAACGCGGCTGCTGGGAAGAGTTTTTAGCCCAATAACATCAACAAACCATACATATGAAGCCATCACATTTAGCATTAGGAAACACATGATAGCCCCTAATAACAGCATCTTCCGCCGTTTAACTTTCTTTAGTAAAAAGGGTAGTCCTTTATGCGAAATAGCATGGATTTGTACTCTACTAATTCGCGCTATCGGCCTTATTCGAAAAAAATCTGTAAGTCGCATACTAACATAGAAATCATCATCAATTTTGGTAATTCCCCACAAAAAAATGTGTTGAGCTATACACAGATTTATAAACTTTTCCGGCATAGCTCCTCTTACGCAAACCCTGACTGTTCCACTCATATAGTTGGTAAGATTAAGTATCATATTGTATCTCCCTTACCGTGCCTTCAATAAGGATTTGTTCAGCCTGGAAATTTCCTAATGTAAGGCCAGACCCTTTAACAATTAGTTCACCCTGGCTCAATTTGATTCTTACCAGCGATGGAGTGTATTCAATAATACCTTTGTGGTTTTCAACTAGCAACTGTTTATTTCCGAGCATCGTAATTCTTGGCAAATCCATAACTATATCTTGAGGAATTTCGAGCAAGCCTGCTAACTTCTGCAAACCATTTCTCTGACGCTGCATTACACTCCCTCCCTCCATATAAAAATGTATGCACGAAATATGCGTTTAGTACATGATAAAAGCTGCTATGTATTTTACCGTCGCCGGCAAAATACATAGCAGCTTAATGAAGATCATTTATTTTCTAGACTGGTAAGCTATTGGGCCCGAAATTAATAATACCCTCTGGAATATTATCTAAAATACTGTTTTGACGAGCAATAAAGTCATCAAACTTATGCACTTTAACCGGAGCGGCAAATCGCATATAGTTTGTAGCTACAATCATTTCGCCGCAATCTAAGTTTTTAATTTCGTTACGCTGCTGCAGGATATCTTTACGGCACATAGCTTCTAACTTATTACGGTCGGCTTTTGATGCCAGCCCAAGAATGAATAAGGTATTTAACTGTGATAGCACTTTATCAGCTAGTAAACGCGGCTGCTGGTCAACTACACACATTCCAAGATTAAATTTTCTAGCTTCACTTACTAATCGAGCAAAGACATTGTTGCTTGAGTGCTCTTTTTTGCCAAGAAAACGATGTGCCTCTTCAAGGACAATCAAAACCGGTTTAACCGAGGCGCGCTCTGTTTCTGTTTTACCAGCATAGTTTTGCAACAGCTTCTTTGAAAGCAAAGTTGATAGAGCTTGTTCACCTACAGGCGAGATATTCTTGAGCTCTACGAGAACTATTTTGCCTTCTTCAAGCTCTTTCATCATCTTACATACCACAGCTTCTTGATCTTCCTGCATATTTAATTCCTGTTGTAAATTCCAACAGATACTCTTTATCTTGCTGATAGTGCGGGAGTGAAACTTTTGCCCTGTACAACCTGCTAGTTCTCCTATTATATCCTCATTGTCATATCGAAGAACATAACTCATCCAATTCTCCTGCCATACAGCCGACATTTTATAGATGGCATCAAGCTGCGGTTCAGTGAACGTCGCGCAGGCTGTAATATCTTCGGGATCTACTTCATCGAAATTAATTGATAGCCGCTTACTGTACTCTGCCTGAGGGCTGGTGTTGTACACACTAAGCTGCGAACTCGCTTTGGGATGAGAAGACAAGTCCTTATAATACTCATTGTGCACATCAAAGATCAGCAGACCATAGTTACCATTATCAATCATAGAACTTGCTAACACCTTTACCAAATTGCTTTTACCTGATCCGGTAGTACCGAACACCCCTATATGCTCGGTTATGGCTTTAGAACCGTATATACCTACAGGCAGCTCCATCACGCCGCGTCCTGTTTTCAAATACCCTATTTCAAGATCACCTTTCATTTCTGACAACAAGGTACTATCATCAGGGCTTAATGAGCGGACTTCACAAAAAAAATCAGGACAGGTCTTAGGGTTTAAAAGCCTTTTTTTATCATCTGAATAGCATAATTGCTCAGCCATACCAATTTTCACTGTATGATTTCCGCCTAAATAAAAATCAAGTTCTTCCTTGTTCTCAACTTGGCCATCTTGATCAAGCTTCCCCATCAGATAGCCTACATTGTTAATACCCGACCAACGTGATTTTACTTTGAAATCGTACGCTCTGATATAAAAACGATCGCCGTTGTTTCCCTCAATAGCTAAGATATCCCCAAAATCCACATCTTGATTAGGAGCAACGACAAACTCTACATAGGTGCCTTTTGCATACGTCAAACGTCCTTTATATTCTGACATTCGATTGGCCCCCTTTAGCTACTTTCTAAAAAAATTCAACTCAACTTTTATTTTGTACAAACAAAAAAAAATAATGCCTGTCAGCGCTTGTTAATAAGTGACAGGCATTATCTTTCAAAAAAACTTCATCTTCGAGGAAAAAATCTTGAATTTATTAAAGGCCTATAAGCACGTGGCGGTTGAAGGATTTCAGACCATATAACGCCATTTACCAATGCGTTATTATCATCGTGAAATGACTCATTAGCCCCGTGGACGTCATTAGTTTTAGCGTAGCTAGAGCTGACGTTATTATCTTGATACTTAGCATCTATACTTGAGCTATTTGCCTTTTCATTTAAAGCCGCAGGAATTGTAGCTTTAGGAATGTTTACCTGTACACTTGGTTCATTAGGTATTTCCGGATATTTGTAGTTCTTGGGATTTCTCTTCCTCAATAATTCTGGAACTAAGTATAATACTGCCAGGATTAGGAGTGGTACTAAAATATCCATTTAATCACCTTTGCTTTGGTTCTTCAATCTTACCTTGAGCAGGGCCACCAGCTTTACTGATAGAATCGCGCATTTGAGTATCCGCAAGGACATTATTCATATTATAGTAGTCCATCACACCTAGCCGCCCTTCTTGCAGCGCCATTGCCAAGGCATGCGGCACTTCAGCTTGTGCTTGAATAACCTTAGCTTGCATTTCTTGTGAGTAAGCCTTCATTTCCTGCTCTTGCGCAACTGCCATTGCGCGCCGCTCCTCTGCCTTAGCCTGAGCAATGCGTTTATCAGCTTCAGCCTGGTCTGTTAAGAGTTCCGCGCCAATATTACGGCCAACATCTACGTCAGCAATATCAATCGATAAGATTTCAAACGCAGTACCTGCGTCAAGCCCCTTTGCCAGCACGGTACGTGAAATGTGATCAGGGTTAGCTAAAACATCCTTATGATCTTTCGAAGAACCGACAGTTGTAACAATACCCTCGCCAACCCGTGCAATAATAGTAGCTTCTCCGGCGCCGCCAACCAGTCTGTCAATATTTGCCCTCACTGTAACGCGAGCCTTAATTTTTAATTCAATACCGTTTTGCGCAACTGCAGATACCACCGGTGTTTCAATTACTTTAGGGTTAACACTCATTTGAACGGCCTCTAACACATCGCGTCCAGCCAAATCAATAGCCGCTGAACGAGCAAATGGCAACGGTATTTCGGCCCGATGCGCTGCGATTAGTGCGTCAATTACCCGATCAACATTTCCTCCTGCCAGAAAATGCGCCTCTAATTGATTTACATTTACATCTAGACCAGCTTTGTTTGCCTTAATAAGCGGCAGCACAATTTGAGCCGGAGGGACCCTTCGAAGACGCATCCCAACTAACGTAAAAATCCCAACATGTACACCAGCTGCTATGGCTGATATCCACAGACCAATTGGTACAAAGTGCAAGAACACTCCTACCGCCGCCATAGCTAGGATTAAAACAAACACTGAACCTATTAAACTGCTCAATACCCCACCTCCATTTTAGTTATCCGCTAATTTAACAATAATCCTATTACCGCTGACACTCACCACCCTCACCTTCATGCCTTGCTCAATAAATTGTCCTTCTGATACGACATTCAGCTGAATACCTTCGATAGCTATAATGCCGGCTGGTCGCAAGGGGGTAACTGTTGTCCCTACCTTACCTGAATATTTTCGGAAGTCATCACTGCTGGCAAAGCCTGCCTCTAGCGTTTCGGAATCTTTTAATATCAGTTTATTCCATAACTTACTTGACGGCAGATACCTGATGATAATCAGAAAAGTAACGACCGCAATTATTAGGCTTGTTGAAATAATACTTAACGCTGATGAATCAGAGCCGAGTGCTAAGAATATACTGCCGAAAATGCAGCCTACCCCAGCCACTCCAAACATACCAACACCTGGCGTATAAAACTCAAAAAGAATGAGTAGAATGCCGCCCATAAACAAAGAAAGCTCAAGCCACCCTGCGAAACCAGTCCACCATTGCGCGGAAAAGAACAATATCGCCGCAATAAGGCCAATTATTGCCGCTACACCGGCTCCTGCTGTCTTTATTTCAGTTAATACTGCCAAGAATATAATTGATATTAGTAGTGATTTAGTTGTCGTCTCAGATAGCCATCCTGAGGCTTTATCGCGCCATGAGGGTGAATATTCTATTATCTCACTGCCCTGAAATCCATAGTGAGACAATACTGCACTGCGATCCTCAGCAATGAAATCGGCATATCCTAAAGCCACTGCCTGATAGTCAGCCAAAGCTAGAATTTGTCCCTGTTGAGCATATCCAGGCAGACCAACTAGTTTGTCGACCATAGCCTCAGCCACTATTACGTTGCGGCCTGTTCTGTTAGCTGTTGCCGCAAATTCTGCCTTTAAGGCCGCAATGTTTTTTTCAGTTGCCGGTATAGGCTCAGCTGCACCAATGCTACCGCCAGGTGCGATAGCAATTTGCTTATGAGCAATTGCTATAAGAGCTCCCGCCGACCAGGCGCGGTTCTTTATGTAGCATATAGTTGGAAGTTTACTATCGCTTACAATATCACGAATCTTTACTCCAGCGTCTACTAAACCGCCAAAGGTATCTAGTTCAATGATTACTGCTGCTGCTCCAATTCTAGTCGCATCATTTAATGCTCGTCGTACAAGCGCTGACTGGCCGGCATCTATTTCACCTTTGACATTTACCAGCATAACGGGTGAAGCCTCGCACATCAGCGGAAATAGTATTGCAGCAATCATCACCGCCAAAACTTTTAAATACCGCATCGTTTCCTCCCGCTGTCAATAATAGTCTATTTCGTAAAATTATTACATAGTGTATTCCCGCTGCCGGTGCCGCATTCCTGCTGCTTCTAAATATATTGGGTATTATAGCAAACTAAGCACTGTCACATAAATAAAATCCGGTACCTTTACGGTACCGGATTGGTGGGTATGGTTATTTATTCAACATTTCGCGAACTATGGTGTTTACAAGCTTACCATCAGCGCGACCTTTGACCTTGGGCATGAGGACAGCCATGACTTTACCCATATCTTTCGGGCCTAAAGCCTGAGTTGATACGACAACTTCAGTTACTAAGTTCCGAACTTCCGCTTCACTTAGCTGTTCTGGGAGGTACTGTTCCAGAATGGAAATTTCCTGCTTAAGACTCTCTACGAAATCAGAGCGTTCAGCTTTCTGGTATTCTTCTAATGCATCCCGGCGCATTTTGACCTCTTTAGCCACTACATCTAAAACTTCATCATCGGAAAGCTCTGTTTTTCGATCAATCTCCACATTCTTTATATTGGCACGAACCATGCGGATAACTGAAAGACGTAACTTACCTGCTTCTTTATCCTTCATGGCCTGCTTCATGTCTTCAGTCAATCGCTCTTTTAGCGACATTTTTCAATACCTCCGCAACTAATTAAACTTACGTTTACGTGCTGCTTCGGACTTCTTCTTCCGCTTCACACTGGGCTTTTCATAATGCTCGCGCTTTCTAACTTCAGCGAGAGTACCGGCCTTTTGGCAAGTGCGCTTAAATCTACGGAGTGCGCTATCGATTGTTTCGTTTTTGCCTACCTTAATTTCTGACATCTGTTCTCCCTCCCTCCACTAGAGCCGTTACGGGAAGTGTACTACATTATATACACCTAAATATTATATACGAACAATCGGTTGATTGTCAATATTAGCCTGGAGGCCAAGTCATAAATCTCCCGCCAAGAACATGCCAATGTAAATGATTAACAGTTTGTCCTCCGTTGTCCTTCGTATTAACAACTAGGCGGAAGCCATCATCAGCTAATCCCTGTTGAGCTGCGACCTTAGGTATAGTCGCCATAATATGAGCTACTATCGGAACATCTTCGGGCTCTATTTCAAGAAGGTTGGCAATATGCTTCTTGGGAATTACCAATACGTGGATAGGAGCAGCTGGGCTTATATCAGGAAAAACAATCATATGCTCATCCTCGTATATTACTTTAGCTGGTAATTCTTTCGCGGCAATCTTACAAAAGATACAATCTTTTGGCATACGCACACCCCCTCTCATTATGCAACTTAGAATTAAGTAATATACTTCATAAAAAGAATTATTCTTCCTACTATGGTAATATCCTTCTGTAAAAATGCATAGTTGGAAAATTAATCAAAGAATAACTCCCCATAGGCCGTCTTGATAAGGCTTTTCTAGCTCGACCTCAACTATGCTACCTACCATTTGAGGGTCACCGTTTGTATATACTCTAATATAATTTCCAGTCAAGCCATCTACTATTATGTTATTAGTCGCTTCAAGCAAAATTGAAAATCGTCTTCCAATAAACTTACTCTGAAATTGAGCCGCCTTCTTATCAGCTAGTTGCTGCATCACATGAGCCCTACGCTTTTTTTCATGCTCATCAACTTGATCAGTGAAATTGGCCGCTGGCGTTCCACTGCGCCGCGAATAAGGGAAAACATGCATACGAGAAAAACTCATGCGTTCAACAAATGTTAACGCATTGTTAAACATTTCTCCCGTTTCACCTGGAAAGCCAACAATTATATCAGTGGAAATTGCGATATCTGGTATCCGCTTTCGAATACCCTCAATAAGACAATGAAATTCATTGGTGGTATAATGTCTGTTCATAGCTGCAAGCACATTATCATCGCCTGCTTGCAGGGGAAGGTGAAGGTGCTGGCACAGCCGCTTGTCTGACTGCATCAAACTAATAAGTTCATCTGATATTTCGATTGACTCTAATGATCCCAGCCTCAGCCTTACTAAACCTTGGACATTAAGCACTGTCTTAACGGCTTCCACTAGCGAAATATCCGTGCCTAAGTCACGTCCATAGGCGCCAAGATGAATGCCTGTTAGCACAATTTCTTGGAAACCGGCATCTACCAGTTTGCTTGCTTCTGTGTAGATACTATCAAGCGAACGGGAACGTAGTGGTCCACGCGCATAGGGGATGATGCAATATGTACAAAAATTTGTACAGCCCTCCTGGATTTTTAAAAAGGCTCTGGTTCGTCCAGGAATATTAAATAAGGGAATATCCTCAAAATGCTCAGCAGCCATTATATCAGTCACCGCGTTGACAGTCTGCGTCGAGCTTGCAGCTTCTTCAACAAAATCCACAATCCGGTGACGGTCGCTTGTTCCGACAATAACATCAACACCACTTATAGCTTGGACTTCCTGCGGCGATACTTGAGCATAACAACCAGCAACAGCCACAATAGCCTCAGGATTCAACCGAGTAGCCCGGCGGATAAGCTGGCGGGATTTCCGCTCTCCAAGATGTGTTACCGAGCAGGTATTGATAACATATACATCGGCCGGTTGATCGAAAGCAACAATAGCGTACCCACGTTGTTTAAATAAACCTTCCATAACTTCTGTCTCAAACTGATTAACTTTACAGCCTAAAGTAGTAAATGCAACTTGCGGCACTTTCAGACCTCCCTGGTTGTTCTATCCTCCTAAATCGCCGCAGGCGTACATAACAGCGCTTAAGGCAGCTAGTGACGCAGTCTCGGTACGCAAAATACGCGGCCCCATTTTAACAATGTGAGCGCCGCGCTGGCTGGCTAGAACGACCTCTTTTTCGCTAAACCCGCCTTCCGGCCCGATGAGCAGCACATAAGTACCCGGCCTGCAGATATTTAAGATCTCCTTAAGACCAGCTTTAGCTTGCCCTTCATACAGCATTATTAGCGCTGCATCATCAGGTACAGCAGTTATTATAGCGGATAATGACTTTATATCTTCAATCCTTGGAACTACACTTCGTCCGCATTGCTTCGCGGCTTCTTCAGCAATTTTCTGCCAGCGATCAACACGAGCAGCTTGCTTAGCAGTATTATACTGAACAACACTGTGCTCGGCCGCCATTGGCATTATCCCTGCTACGCCGAGTTCAACAGCTTTTTGAACAATGTAATCCATTTTATCACTTTTAGGCAACCCTTGAGCAATAAATACCCTAATAGGTGGTTCTTTATCTTCATCTATAACTTGGTCTAAAGTAAGCTTAATTGACTCTGTCCCAACATGATCAATCGCAGCAATACCGGCTTTTCCATCTGGGCCGACAACTATAATCTTATCGCCGTTCTGCATCCGCAACACTTTACCGATGTGCTTAACATCATCGCCTGTAATAGTCATTTCCGGCGACAACGGCGAGCTTATAAAGAAGCGCCGCACACTAGCGGCCTCCTTTACGAATTACCATTGCAACCCAACAGCCTTCTTCATAAACCTTGTCCACAATAAGATTATGCTCAATAACCGCAGCAGTTACATCACTAACCCGATCAGAAATAATGCCGCTGCTAACAAAATAACCATCATCATTAAGGTAGTTTGAAATGTCGGGAATTAATTTAATAATGATATCTGCTATTATATTGGCAATAATGACATCTGCTTTCCCCGTTATTCCGGTAAGCAAGTCGCCATGAGCGACACTAACAATATCCCTCACCTTGTTAACTTCAACATTCTCCAGCGCTACTTTAACTGCGACGGTGTCTAAGTCGACGGCTTGTACACTGGCGGCACCAAGTTTGGCGGCAGCAACCGCCAAAATACCAGAACCAGTCCCTATATCAAAAACTTTATCACCAGGCTTAATTATATCCTCTAGACACCTGCAGCACATTGCTGTGGTGTGATGGGATCCTGTACCGAACGCCATCCCTGGATCAATCTCAATTATCAGCTCATTGTGGGCAGGTTTGTAATCTTCCCAGGTAGGTTTGATCACAATGCGTTCGCCTATTTTTATAGGGTGGAAATATTCCTTCCAACACGACGCCCAGTCCTCTTCATTTACCTCATTGCAGGCGAAAACACCGCTTCCGCTGTCTAAGTCGTGGCTTACCAGTTGACTAAATAGCTCCTTAAACTGGCGCAGCTTCTCATCTAACTGGTCGTCAGCAGGCAAGTAGGCCTTAACTGTTACTATTTGGGGGTCTTCCGCCTCCGGGATATCGCAATAATCCCACACACCTGATCTACGATATGAATCCACCAGTTCAGGATCCTCAATAACTACTCCGCTAGACCCTAAATCGTGGAATATATTCGCGACCGCCTCGGTTGCTTCATGACTTGTTTGAATACTAATTTCGGCCCACTTCATGCTAATCGCCCCTTATTGTAAATATAATTGGCCAATTTATACCCCAAAGACATCTTTCACCTTCTTGAAGAAGGTTTTTTGTTCAGGGTTTACATTGTCACCGCATGTCTTGGCAAACTCTTGAAGAATTGTTTTTTGCCTATCACTTAATTTCTGGGGGGTGAGCACTTTTACTTTGACATGCTGATCACCGCGTCCTTGGCCGCGCAAATGTGGCATGCCCTTTTCTTTTAGTCTGAAAATCGTACCCGACTGTGTTCCTTCTGGCACACGCAGCTTAACTTTTCCATCTATGGTGGGAACCTCAATTTCATCCCCTAAAGCGGCCTGTACAAAGCTGATTGGAACCTCGCAGATTATATCGCTGCCTTCACGTGTAAACAGTTTGTGCTGTTTTACAAAAATATAAACATATAAATCACCCGGCGGGCCTCCGCGTAAGCCAGCTTCGCCCTCATGAGCAACTCTAAGTCTAGATCCGTTGTCAACACCAGCCGGAATCTTAATTTTTATCTTTCGCTTCATGCGGACTTTACCATGTCCATGACATTCTTTACAGGGTGTACGCACTATCTTGCCTTCACCTTTACAATGGTCGCAAGTCTTAACATTTACCATGCGTCCGAAAGGTGTATTTTGCATGACCTGCACTTGCCCTGTACCCCGGCAATGTGAACAGGTTTCCGGATGAGTTCCCGGAGCAGCGCCTGTTCCATGACATGCTCCGCATTCTTCAGTCCTAGGAATCTGTACCTCAGTCTCTACGCCAAAAGCCGCCTGTTCAAATGTAATTTCCATATCATATCGCAAATCTGTACCTTTTTCAGGACCAGCCTGACGTCCGCCACCAAATCCAAAGCCTGATTGCCCAAAAAACATATCAAAAATATCAGCGAAGCCGCCGCCACCAGCACCACCAAAGCCTTGCTGACCGGCGCCGCCGCCCTCGAACGCGCTATGACCAAACTGGTCATACTGTGCCCGCCGTTCAGGGTTTGACAATATTTCATAAGCCTCATTAATTTCTTTAAATTTTTCTTCAGCTTCTTTCGGATTATCGCGGTTTACATCAGGATGGTATTTGCGCGCTGATTTACGAAACGCTTTTTTTATTTCATCCTCTGACGCCGTTTTTTCTACGCCGAGCAGTTCATAGTAGTCGCGTTTACTCACTTTGCACCATCCTATACCAAATTTTCAAATAAACGCCATAGTCCTATAAACACAGGCTCTCCGGCCCTCACAAAGGGCCGGAGCAACTGTATACAGTATGGCTAAAATTCTTTTAATGATTAGCTTATTTCTTCTCGTCGTCAACTACCTTATATTCTGCGTCAACAACCTTTTCACCCTCAGGGCCAGCACCTGCAGTTTGTTCACCAGGTACACCCTGCGCAGCTTCAGTCTGGTTATAGACGGCACTTGTTAATTCATAAAGCGGTTTAGTTAATTCTTCAGTATCAGCTTTGATTTGTTCAATATCAGTGCCTTTAAGGGTTTCTTTTAGCTTATCGGCAGCCTGTTGAACCTTCTCTACTAACGCTTTATCGGCCTTATCGCCAATATCTTTAATCGTTTTTTCGGCTTGATATACTAAGCTATCTGCGTTATTGCGGGTTTCCACTTCTTCTTTGCGTTTTTTGTCTTCAGCAGCATTGGCTTCAGCTTCTTTAACCATGCGCTCTATGTCATCCTTACTCATGCCACCCGAAGAGGTAATTGTAATTTTTTGTTCCTTACCTGTTCCAAGATCTTTGGCCGACACATGGACGATACCATTAGCATCGATATCGAATGAAACTTCGATGCGAGGTACGCCACGCGGAGCTGGCGGAATTCCTGAGAGTTCGAAGCGTCCAAGGGTTTTGTTATAAGACGCCATTTCTCTTTCGCCTTGAAGAACATGAATATCAACAGATGGCTGGTTGTCAGCCGCAGTCGAGAAAGTCTGACTCTTAGAAGTCGGAATTGTTGTATTGCGATCGATAATTTTAGTAAACACGCCGCCTAAAGTTTCGATACCAAGAGAAAGCGGAGTTACGTCCAGGAGCAATACATCTTTAACTTCACCAACAAGTACGCCGGCTTGAATGGCGGCACCAACAGCAACACATTCATCAGGATTTACACCGCGATGCGGTTCTTTACCTAAAGATTTCTTAATTGCTTCTTGTACTGCAGGAATACGAGTAGATCCGCCAACCAAAATAACTTTATTAATATCTTTAGGACTTAAACCGGAGTCATTAAGTGCCTGCCGAGTTGGTCCCATTGTAGCTTCAACTAAATCTGCAGTTAATTCATCGAATTTAGCTCTTGTTAAGTTAACATCTAAATGTTTAGGACCAGTTTGGTCAGCTGTTATAAACGGCAAGTTAATATTTGTAGATAAAACGCCGGATAATTCTATCTTGGCCTTTTCTGCCGCTTCTCTCAGCCGCTGAATAGCCATACGATCATTAGACAAATCAATGCCATTTTCTTTTTTAAACTCGGCAACAAGCCAATTCATTACTCTTTCATCAAAATCGTCGCCGCCCAAACGGTTATTACCGCTTGTTGCTTTAACTTCAAACACGCCATCGCCAAGTTCTAGAATAGAAACGTCAAACGTTCCCCCACCAAGGTCAAAAACCAAGATAGTATGGTCTTCTCCTTTGTCAAGGCCATAAGCAAGCGCCGCCGCTGTCGGTTCGTTAATAATCCGCAATACTTCAAGTCCGGCAATTGTTCCTGCATCCTTAGTTGCCTGACGCTGACTATCGCTGAAATATGCAGGTACAGTAATTACTGCTTGCGTAACAGTTTGGCCGAGATATGCTTCTGCATCAGCTTTCAATTTTTGCAAAATCATAGCAGATATTTGCTGCGAATTATAATCCTTATCATCAATCTTAACCGTATGGTTAGTGCCCATATGACGCTTAATCGAGCTAATTGTACGGTCAGGGTTTGATACTGCCTGACGCTTCGCCAACTGACCAACTAACCGTTCACCTGTTTTTGAAAAACCTACCACGGACGGAGTTAATCTATTACCTTCCGTATTAGTTATAACTACAGGTTCTCCGCCTTCCATTACTGCTACAACAGAATTTGTAGTACCAAGATCTATACCAATAACCTTTGCCATTGTAAAATCCTCCTTTAAATTGCTTTAATTAATTTGCAATAACCTTTACCATACTTGGTCTGATAACCTTGCCGCGAACAACATAGCCTTTTTGCAGCTCTTCGACAACAGTTCCATCCTCTTTTTCACTATCTTCCACTCTCATGACCGCCTCATGCTGTTCTGGATTAAAGGCTGAGCCTACTGCTTCAATAGCAGCAAGTCCATTTTTCTCTAAAGCACGGGAAAACTGCCGGTATATCATTTCAATGCCAGATAGCACACCTCCAGCATCCTGATTGGAGGCAGTTGACAAAGCCCGTTCGAAATTATCAAGAACAGGTAGGAGTTCAAGTATTAGAGTCTGGGCAACGATACTTGACAGATCCTCCTTTTCTTGCCGTGTGCGTCGACGGAAGTTATCGAAGTCAGCCTGAAGACGCTTTAAGCGTTCAGTATTTTCTTCAAGCAGGCGATTCTTTTCTTGGATCACCGCCATCATTTTATCTACCTCTTCGTAGTTGAAGCACACTTCCGGATTATCGTTTACACCTTCACTTTGCTCGCTGCTAGACACTTCTGCAACTTCCTCATTTGTTTCTTGAGACTTTTGATCTTTTTCCGACATATGCGTCACCTCACTCAGCGCCAGGACTACTAGAAATCAGGCAATCCTGCATCACCGCTGCTATTTTTTTTGTTTTGGCTAGCGCCTTCTTCTTTTTTCTTAATAATGGTATCAATACGCAAAATTGCTACTGCTACTTCGCCAGCAGCCTTTATTGCATGCAATTTAACGGGAACAGGATCAACTACACCCAGTGCCAGAAGATCGGCTATTTCACCATTCTCGCAGTCGATCCCTAGGGAATCGCTGTCTTTCGCGGCCTGAGCTGTTATCACTTCCTCTACCTTTTCTAGTGGATTATAACCAGCATTATCCACTATTTGAGAAAGCGGGCGCTTAAGAGCACTTACAACACAATCGAGTCCATATGCAGCCATACCTTTGAGGCTTTCACGAGACTTTTCAACCTCCCGGGCTATTGCAATTTCGATTGACCCGCCCCCTGGAACATAACCGCCCTTTACAGTTGCTTGCACGCTTGAAGCGGCATCCTTAGCAATTCGTTCGCGTTCTCCTACTACCTCTTCTGTGGCCGCTCCTACAAGAATAGTCGCCATGGGCTTGCCTTTACCACCTAAGATACGAACCTGCTCAAGCTTTTCATCTTCATAGACCTTCTCAGCGAAGCCGAGATATTTTTCTATATCAGAAAGTTCTTTCTTTAGTCCGGTACGTTTAATTACCCGTGCACCGGCATGTTCGGCGGCCCGTCTTAAATCCTTAGCTGGTACACGCTGAATGACCATCACTCCGGCATCGGTCAAAATTTCCTCAGCAGTATCAGAAACCCCACGGTCTACTAGCGCTACTTTTACTCCTAGCTCAACTATCTTATGTATGTTAGACTTAAATTCTTCTTGTAGCTCGATATAGCGTTTAAACCCAGATTCGGTGCTAAGTGATTCATCTTCTATTTCCTCTGGTTCAAGGGCGTCATCTATTATCATTATTCTAACATCCTGAAGTTCTAGCGGCATTTCTTGACTCATACGCTCTTTATCTACGATAACGCCCATGAATACTTCGTTTTCTGCGCCTTCTTCAGCAGTTATTATGTCTGACAACTTAAAATTTGGTTCGCTCAGCTTTTCCACACCGATAAGCTGAGCGGCATTTACCACTAAATCGGCAATATCACTATACTCACGTCCAGCAATCATAGCAATGTTGCGCAACATAGGGTCATTTATACCGTCTATTTTTCGGCTGTGCGTCTTTACCTGCTCGACCGCCTTAGCAACGCCAAACTTTACACCCTCTATAACCCTCGCAATAGGAACGCCGCGCATTACTTGGTTAACACCTTCTGAAACTAATCCTCCTGCCATTATCGTTGCAGTGGTAGTTCCGTCGCCTACTTCAGCCTGCTGAGCTTTAGCAATATTTATCAACATTTTGGCTGCGGGATGATTGACATCCATCTTATCAAGAATAGTAACGCCATCATTTGTTATAATTACTTCGCCAAAACGATCGACAAGCATGGTATCAAGCCCCTTAGGACCAATTGTTCCCTCTACCGCCGCCGTAATAGCACGAACAGCATTCGCGTTAGTTAGAAGCGCTGCAAGACGTTCGTCTACCTCTGAGGCACTACCGGCTTGTTTTAAATTCATCCTTCGTCCTCCTATATATGTAAGTGCAGGCTTTACCTACACTTTATATTTTTTCAACATTTCGCCTAAGTGACCATGCATGAATTCCAAAATAGCCATAATCTTTCCATAATCCATCCTGGTAGGACCTAGGACAGCTATCGTCCCAACTACTTGACCTTCAATTGCATAAGTAGCTTGAACCATACTGCATTCCTGAATTCCACTGTATTTATTTTCTGCACCAATGGTAACGGTTACTCCATCATGATCGGGGATGTTCAGAATATCACGCAATAACTTTTCCTGTTCTAGTATCCCAAGCAGACCTTTAACCTTCTCTACATCGCGAAACTCAGGCTGATTTAATAGCTGCGTCGTACCACCAAGGTAAACCCGCTCTTTTTTGCCAACTGTTAGTGCCTCGTTTAGAATATCGACCGCTGCCTCGTACATATGGGATTCTTGCAGTATGTCGGCCTTAATCTCATGCAATATTGAGGATTTAATCTTGTCGAAGGCTAATCCGGACAACCTGCTGTTAATACCCGTAGCTATCCTCTGAAGATCCTCAAATGACATGCCCTCAGGAAGATTAATAACCTTGTTTTCTACAAAGCCGGTATCTGTGACAATAATAATTATTGCTCGTCGCTCATCTAATGGTAAAAACTGCAGATATTTAAAAATACACTGAGAAAACTGCGGTGCCAAGACCATAGAAATATTGCGAGTCATACGGGACAAAATTTTGGCCGTTTCCTGAAAGACTTCCTCAACGCTTCGAGCCTTGGCTTGGAACCAGCTATTAATAAGGGAAATCTCATTAATACTTACCGATTCAGGCGATAATAGAGAATCAACGTATAATCTGTAACCTTTCGCCGAAGGAATGCGACCCGAAGATGTGTGAAGCTGTTCTAGATAACCTAACATTTCCAGGTCAGACATCTCATTACGAATTGTTGCCGGGCTGATGCCAAGGTCGTATTTACGTGAAATTGTACGTGAACCAATAGGTTCTGCGGTGGAAATGTAATCTGTAACTATAGCGTGAAGTATCTTTCGTTTTCGCGCATCAATCATAATTCCACCTCCTGTGTTGTTAGCACTCTATCTTATAGAGTGCTAACATCTAATAAAAAAATACCACTCCTTTTTCCCAATGTCAAGATGTTCGCTACACTTCATTATCAATCAGGTAAAAATGAAGCAAAAACAACATTGCCGTATTTCATCCCCAACTCAGTTAGCTTAATGCCTTGTTCATTGATATCAACAAGTCGCCGCGCTTGAAGATTTTCAACTATTGAAGGAAATTTTTTTAAAAAATCCACCTTAAATTCATTACTAAAAGCTTTGAGACTCATTCCGGCCACCGTTCTCAGCGCTAAAAAAATGAATTCAGCCATCGCTGTATCCTCGTCGACACTCTCGTGATATTCAACCGGCGAATGACTTTGATTGATTATCTTAATATACTGATTTACCTGCGATATATTTGCCCGCCTTTCACCATTAACAAAAGAGTGAGCAGCCGTTCCTACTCCAATATAAGGCTTATAAAGCCAATACTTCAAATTGTGAAGGCATTCATAACCAGGTTTCGCGTAATTTGATATTTCATAACGATTAAACCCCTTAGCTGGAGCTGTATGATTGATCCAATCATACATAGCCTCATCGATATCATCAGTAGGTAAATTTAGCTGTTCTTTCTCTCGAAGTTTATAAAACGGTGTGCCTTCTTCTACCTTTAATCCATAAATAGAAAGATGCTGTATCCCTAAAGATACCGCTTGTTCGAGGCTGCTGTCTAGGTCAGCCAGAGTTTGGTCGGGAAGTCCATACATCAAGTCAATGTTAACATTACGGAAACCTGCCTTTTGCGCAAACTCAATTGCTTTTACAGCCTCTTCAGGCGAATGTATACGACCAAGTTTTTTCAGCAAGTCACTTGAGAAACTCTGAACGCCGAAGCTAATCCGATTTACGCCATATTCCCTTAAAAGGCGTAGTTTGTCATAATCTGCTGTTCCAGGATTAGCTTCAATACTGACCTCTGCTTCTGCAGCAATACGCAGCTTAGAATTGAGTGTATCAAGCAGCCTAACCAACAGTTTAGCCGGCAAAAGAGTTGGAGTTCCTCCTCCAATAAACACAGTATCAATAATGTATTCATCGAAAATACCGCCCTGACCGGTAATTTCCCGGCACAAGGCGGCAACATATTCATCCTGTAAATGATCCATATCGGCAAAAGAAGAAAAATCACAATACAAGCACTTTTGCCGGCAAAATGGGATATGAACGTATAACCCAATATTCATAGCCTGCCCCTTTTGCGATATATAGTTAATCAATTTTCAAAATAGCCATGAAAGCTTCCTGCGGTACCTCAACATTGCCGACCGATTTCATGCGCTTTTTACCTTCTTTTTGCTTTTCCAGCAGCTTACGCTTGCGCGATATGTCACCGCCATAGCATTTAGCTAATACGTCTTTACGCATCGCCCGCACTGTTTCGCGCGCAATAACTTTGTTACCGATAGCCGCTTGGATTGGAATTTCGAACATTTGCTGAGGAATAATACCCTTTAACTTTTCCGCCAATTGCCGTCCGCGTGATTGCGCCTTATCGCGATGGACAATAACTGATAAAGCATCCACAGGATCGCCATTCAGCAGCATATCCAGCTTTACTAGCGTGGATGTCTGATAGCCGAATAGTTCGTAATCCAGCGAGGCATAGCCACGAGTAGAGGATTTTAAACGATCAAAGTAATCATATATTATCTCACTGAGCGGAAGATGGTAAGTAAGCATTACCCTCGTTGTATCAAGGTATTTCATATCTTTAAACTCGCCGCGTTTTTCCTGCGACAGCTCCATAACAGCACCAACATAATCAGTTGGTACAATTACTGTTGCTTTTACAAACGGTTCCTCAATATGATCAATCTCCGTTACAGGTGGTAATTTTGACGGATTATCAATATCAATACGCTCGCCATCGGTTTTATAAACTTTATAAATAACGCTAGGTGCCGTAGTTATGAGAGTTAAATCGTACTCACGCTCAAGCCGTTCCTGAATTACATCCATATGCAGCAGCCCAAGAAATCCGCAGCGAAATCCAAAGCCCAGCGCTACAGAAGTTTCGGGTTCAAATATCAATGACGCGTCATTAAGCTGAAGCTTCTCCAACGCATCCCGCAGCGTATCATATTCGGCACTATCGACAGGATATAGACCGCAATAAACCATCGGATTTATTTTTCGATAGCCGGGCAATGCCTTTAAAATAGGATTATCTGCATCTGTTATGGTATCGCCAACCCGAATATCTTTAACGTTTTTGACACTGCCAGCGAGGAAACCAACATGGCCAGGTCCTAGAACATCTACATTAGTTAAAGATGGACGAAAAACTCCGACCTCGGTAACTTCGACCTTTTTGTCGGTAGCCATCATTCTTACTTTCATACCCGGACGAATTGTCCCCTCCATAACCCGGACGTAAGCAATGACTCCTTTATAGGCATCAAAATGCGAATCAAAGATCAATGCGCTAAGTTGATTGTCAGCTTTACCTTCCGGCGGGGGAACTCTTTTTACGATGGCCTCCAGCACCTCTTCAATACCAAAACCTGTTTTAGCACTTACTAAAATAGCCTCTGATGCATCAATGCCGATTACTTCCTCAATTTCATGCTTTACCTTTTCAGGATCAGCACTAGGTAAATCAATCTTATTTATGACCGGAATAATTTCCAGATTGTGTTCTAAAGCTAAATAAACATTAGCAAGCGTTTGAGCTTCAATACCCTGGGCGGCATCCACAACTAAAAGAGCGCCTTCACATGCTGCTAGACTTCGTGAAACCTCATAAGTGAAATCAACGTGTCCAGGCGTATCAATTAAGTTCAACATGAAGGTTTGTCCATCTTTGGCAGTGTACTCTAGTCGAACTGCCTGGGCCTTGATTGTAATTCCGCGTTCACGTTCCAAATCCATCTGGTCTAGAACCTGATTCTCCATCTCACGGGCAGAGAGGGCGCCTGTATACTCCAGCAAGCGGTCGGCAAGCGTAGATTTGCCATGATCAATATGAGCAATAATACAAAAATTACGAATGTTATTTTTCTTCATAAAGCCTCCTCTCTGTCGGCTGTACCCTATATCTTGAGCACTTTGCCAATAAAAGCCTGATATATAATTATATCATCTGCCGCCTACCGCCTGCAAGAGCTACCTATATTGATCAATATAATAGTTTGCCAGATTGTTGATTTCCTTAGTGCATTCTTGAAACGATTTCTTGAACTTCATAGCTTCATCAACAAATTGCTTATGCCAAGAACTAAGCAATGCCTGAATTTGACTGTAATTAATATCTAAATAAGTTGGTATAGCAAGTTTATAACCGCTTGCTTCTATCATTATTTCTTTGTCAGTATTTATAAAGCGAGCAATATTATATACCCCACGAATACTGTAACCCATACCCAACAGATAAAATGAATAAATACCGGTATTATCACGATGAATATTCAAAGCCTGTACGCATTCCTGACGTTGAGTCAGGGTGTTTAATTGGTTTTCGGCCAATGAAACACCTAACAGCACCACAAGCATCAGTGCAATAATCCCACGAAGGATTATTGCACCTTCTGAGGACGCCGGGCGGATAAGCATATCTTCCCCCCTAGTGATTAACTACTTTCAATTATTGTTTTCCGCAATTATTTCGGCTATTACATCTCCCAACATTTCAATACTACGATCGGCTTCTTCTTTTGTATTTTCTTGACAACCCACCTCTAATAACAGAGCCCTTGGATGGAGGTGCTGGTTATATCGCCAATCCACTAACTGAATACCTTTAGAGATGCCAGGGTAGTGCTGGTTGAGCTTTGCATCAATCAATTTTGCAAAAGCATGATTTTCTTGCCAGTGCGGCTGTACAAGATCCTGCTGACCTGTAGCCACAACTATTGTAATACGAGCGGCACTTACACCGTTAATTATAGCTGTACTGTTTGCCTTTTTATCGGCATCACGATGAATATCAAATATCATTTGCAATGATGGATTCTCAGAAATCATCTTTTTGACCGTTACTTCTGAAGCGCCGTAGGCTTTCATGAAACTAGGATAATCATTTATATCTTTATATTGTGTGGCCGGTACGCCATGCTGTTCCAGGCGCTTTACTAATGACTCACCAACCCCAACTATGTCACCTCTTTGACCGCTCGGTTTATGAGTAACGCCTGATGTTGGAACAAAGCTCTCAGCTGTATGAGTGTGATATATCCCGACAATTGGTTTTCCCGCAGGCCTAATGCTTGCCGGATCAAACTTTGGGAAATTAGGCAACGTCATAGCACTAACAGTCGGAGCAGAAGTTTTCAAAACAGCTATCATGGGAATCTCTGCGTTAAGCAGAGAGCGAATATCCTTTATATCCACACCAGTAAAAAGCATAACAACACCGCGTAAAACATAGCGGGCTGATAATTCCGGCTTAACTTGGACTGCTGATTGGTCTTTAATCTTCCCATCAATTCCAGGAAGGCCGGAAAATAGTATACTACTCCATTTCGGCCATACTGAATTTGAACTATTGTCAATTGTAGCATTATAGATAGGCGCAGATACAGGAAGTGCCACAGCCGACCTAACAATAAAGGCCCAGGCAGACATCAGAAAAAACAAACCAGCCAGCAAACTAATCAACATTACTTTATTTCTTGAGTAATACCTCCGTCGCTCCAGTCTCGATAACATTGCTGCCTCCCGCGACAACAGGATATGTTGTCATTGTTTTTGTTTACATACAATGTATATGCCTGGCAACAACGTGATATTACTCAGCAATTTAAAATTGGGACATACTCAAAGTACATTTTTAGTGCAAGTACATGTGAATATTCTCATAATCAATATTGGGATGCATCGCCTGATTTATTCCTCCGGCAACGACATTTGCGATATCAGCAATTAAGCGATCAACCTCTTTGGGAGTTACCATGAGATCACCCAATGTTTCCGGCAGCACTTGCCGAATAATAACCTGACGATCACTATCTGATAAATCTTGTAAACTCTTGAAATATCTAGCAAATGAGGCATGCTCCTGAAGCGTGTTGATAGTATCCATTGCAATAGTAGAAGCATGCACAACAGTTGGAACACCAATCGCCACAACCGGCACTCCTAATGATTGCTGAGTTAAACCAAAACGTTTATTACCAACGCCTGATCCAGGATGAATTCCAGTATTCGCTAATTGAACAGTAGTAATTACCCTGTGACTTGACGCCGCGGCAAGCGCATCTATCGCAATAACAAGGTTAGGTTTTATCTTACTTACAATGCCAGCCACTATCTCTGCTGTTTCCATACCTGTTATTCCCAATACACCAGGTGCGATAGCACAAATCGAACGAACGCCGCCCTTAAGTTCAGGCGACAGCATTTCTTGCAGATGCCGAGTAACAACTACCTTGTCAACTGCTCGCGGCCCAAGCGCATCTGGAGTTACATTCCAGTTTCCTAATCCTACTATTAATACTGTAGCATCTCGCGGCAAAGCGACTAGATTTGCCAATTCTTGAGCTAGAAAGTTCATGACCTTTTCTTGGAGCGGCGTGTTTTTATAGCGCAAGCCTTGCGCCTCAATTGTAATATATTTGCCGCGCATCTTCCCCATCATTTGCTCAGCTTCAGGTGTCGTTATATCTACTCTAGTTATAATCACCTCTTCATCTTCAGATGTCTCCATCTGAACGCCAGGAATTGTCTGATTTACACGCTTTGTTAGCATTTCTCGCGCTTCAAGCGCTAAATCAGTACGTGGTGTATTAAAATTGGCATCCATATATATCACCCCTAATAATATTTTGAATAAAAGGTAATCCTTAAAGCTAAGACTATCTTATCCTGAATACACATGACCTATACAATCACTTACAGTTAATTCCTTTTATTCATACCATCCACCTAATCCTGAATAGCAAAATGTATTTGTCACTTGCATTTTATGTTGCTCCATGCTAGAATATTTTAGGTAAACATGGTCATAAGGAGGTGAAACACTTGCCAAACATTAAAGCATCCATTCGCAGCGTAAAAACTGATGCTGAACGTCGCGCCCGTAACTTCCCTGTTAAAACAGCAATTAGAAGCGTATCACGTAAAGTTCTTGAGGCTGTTGAAGCTGGCAAAGCGGACGAGGCTAAAACCCTTCTGACCGAAGCAAGCAGTATTATTGACAAGGCCGTCGCCAAAGGCGTTATTCATAAAAATGCCGCAGCTCGTAAAAAATCCCGCTTAGCTCTTAAAATTAATGCATAATTGCAATAAAAAATAAGCCTTCTATTTTAGAAGGCTTATTTTTTTATTGCCGGCACATGTCAATTATTAACTTCTCTAAAATTACGCTATCGGCTCTTCCCGCCTTAAATTCATAATCGGCGGCTGCTAAATCAAGCAACCCCTTCTTTAACGTACTCGTACTAAAGTTCTTACTCTGACGAAGCATTTTTTCACCGACAAACGACGGTACGCCAAGAGCTAAAGCGGCACTACGGCCATCATATCCCTGCGAAGCCAGTTCTTTGGCCTGCCACAGAAGTCTAACCTGCCTGGCAAGTAAAGCCATTATTCTCAAAGGGTGATCACCGGTAGCCAATTGCCCATTAAGCAAGCCCAGGGCTTTTGCCGCTTGTTTTTGACTCAAAGCATCAATCATAGCAAAAACAGATACCTCCGGAATAGTCGACAGCACTTGCGAAAGATCTTCGAATGTAATCAGAGAACCCTTTGCGTAAAGTGCCAATTTTTCCAACTCATTATCTAAAAAGCCAAGTGATATCTGTGGCATAACAGATACCGCCCCCATTAAATGCTCAATTGCATCAGGAGACATTTTCTTGTTAATTTCTGCTAGTTTTGTATTAAGCCATACCCTTACATCATTAGCCTTAAGAGGAGCTATGTCGACAGCCACGCCATTTTTTTCGACTGCTTTAAAGATCTTGCGCCGCTTGTCAACCTTTTCCACAGTAGAAAAAACTATGCAGCTATACTCAGGCATGGAACTGAATATTTTTACTAGTTGTTCATCGCTTTCTCCTAATGGCTCACCTTCCTCATTACTTCCTTTGCGCGCCTTAAAAAGCGCCGTTCCTCTAACAACAATAACATTTTTACCGCCCATAAACGGTACAGTCTCTATTAAATTTGCCATATCCTTAGGCGAGGGGTCATTATTTAAAACAATAAGATTCATGTCCTGTTCTTCCGGCAAGAGCACGGAATTAACAATTGCATTCTCGATTTGGCGAATTAAAAACGTTTCCTCGCCATAGAGCAGATAAATTGGTTGTATCTGCCCTTTTTTTATCTGAAGCATAACTTCCGAATAGTTCATTTTCAGCACCCATATCATAGTCATCTGACTAGTTACTTTTTAAAAGTTTCGATGGAAAGTATTTTCCCATCCGTACTAAAGACTACCGCGCCTTTCTCATCGGTTCTGTATACTTTTATACTTCGATCAGATAATCTCTTTAAAACTTCGTCATGGGGATGTCCGTACCGATTGTTATAGCCCACCGAGATTACGGCATATTTCGGGCTCACTGACTCCAAAAACTCTGGGGTTGTTGATGTTTTGGCCCCATGATGACCAACTTTTAAAACAGTACTGATGATATCTTCTTTAGCATCTACTATAGCTTTTTCAGCTTTGGCCTCTAAATCCCCTGTTATTAAAAAGCTGTGATTTCCATAGCTAATTTTCACAACACAGGAAACCTCATTCGCGGTATGCTGCTTGGCGAGTCTAATTCCATCATGTACAACTTTTAAATCAACGCCATCAAGAGATATATTTTGGTTTTTATATATTGGAATAACACAGCCGTTATTCTTATTGTTAACAAGTTTCTCTACTGGCGGTGTAAACAAATCACGAACAAGCATAATGTTTTTTATTGGAATATGTGCTGCGATAGCAGCAGAGCCCCCAGCATGATCTTGATGGCCGTGTGTCAATATCAGATAATCGATTTCCAATATACCATAATGTTTAAGATATGGCAAAACAACTCTCTCGCCAATATCAAAATCTATCGAGTTTCGCCCCATTGTTCCGCCGCTATCTATCAAGATAGCTCGCCTGTGAGAGGTTGTAACCAAAATAGCATCGCCTTGACCGACGTCAATAAAGTGAACACATACCGGTCGAGGATAGCACCAAAATAAGACTGTACCAAGCACGACCAATAGTATTATTCCACCAGCGAACCTGGGCCATCTCTGACAGCAGACGATCGGGGTCGGAATAAACTGCGGCTTACACCCATAAATCCAGGCAAGTAGCAAGTAATAGCTACCACCTACCCAGAAATTCATGGGCGGTAAATAAACGTTGCCTCCTGGAATAGAAGCAATTACTGTATTCATCTTAACAACAAAGTCAATCAGGTGTCCGCAAAAACTCCACAGTAACCCATCAGGCAAAAATACCGTTCCTAATATAGCAGCGCCCAAACCTAGGACAACTGTAAACTCAATTATTGGAACAACGAGAAGATTAGCAATAAATGAACTTAACGAAAAACTATTAAAATACCAGGCCAAAAAGGGGAGAACACCCAACTGAGCAGCTAGTGTTACCGCCAATGGGCTTGCTAGCCATTGAGGTAAAAATCCCATCGTCTTTACCGTCTGAGGATACAAGAATATTAGCCCAGCAGTTGCACAGAACGACAACTGGAAACTAATATCATAAATAAGATCAGGCTGGTAACTTAGCATTGCAAATCCAGTCGCCATTAAGGCCGTAGGAGCATCTTTATCCCGAGCAAGACCGATGGCTGCCAAACCTATAAGCCCCATTGCCGCTGATCGGACAACAGGCGGCGTTAGTCCGGAAACAAAGGCGTATAGGACAATGCAAAAGCCTGCAGTAGCCATTGTCAAACTTCGGCGCAGCCCCATACGTCCACCAAGCCAGATAACCACACCGGCAACTAAGGCTATATGAGTCCCTGATACCGAAAGAATATGTACTATTCCAGTGGCCGCGAAAGAATTGATGATATCCTGATTAATGCCACTATAGCCGCCGAATAACATTCCGGCCAAAATAGACGCCGTTCCCGGCGTCATTGCTTTCTCCATCCTGCTTAGAATCTTTAAACGCCAGGCAGCTATATAGTCCCGCCAATCATTATCCCTATTATCCCCTATATTTATTTGAGCAACCGACGCATTAAGACGAGCCGTTATACCCTGCCTTTTCAGCCCTGCAGCAGTATCTACCATGCCTGGATTACCATATCCATGAGGCAAAAACAAATCCCCAGTCACTGTGATATGGTCATTATACCTGGCAATCGGCAAATCAGCTCCTTGTTCAGTATAAACTAATATATTGCCTGTAACAGGCACTTGCCCCCGGACTGTTTCAGCGGCCACAACAGCTGCCTTGTACTTTATTTTTACTCGTCCATCACCAAGCGGTATTAATTGCGGAACTTCAGCTAGGCTGCCGTGAACAGTAAGACTTTGCCCTGCAAGATGACTAATATCTGATGCTGGAATTACTGTAGCATGAAGATATCTTACAGCTCCGCACAGTAAGAATAATATAGCGACAAACACCAAAAGGGACTTTGGACGATAAAAATAAAATATTATAACAGCACAAATATCTGCAACTGCAGCTATATATAATACACTAAGCGGAATCTGCAATATATCGATCAATAATATACCTGCAGCAAAAGCAGCGGCTAGAACAGCAGCAATATTATTCATCATTGTATGGTTATCTTCTCTTTTAACTTACTATACTTGTTTTCACTTATTCCAGACACATTTTTTATATGCTCCAGTTCTTTAAAAGGTCCATTTGCCTGCCTATATTCGATAATACGCTGGGCAATAGCAGGTCCAATTCCCGGCAAACTATCAAGTTCTTTTTTGTCAGCAGTGTTAATATTGACCTTGCCGCCAATTGACTTTGAGCCGTCTGAGTTGGAGGAATTTTGCAGCGTCTGCTTAGCAGTTGGCACCTGAATATGCATACCGTCCTTTACAGCTTGGGCTAGATTTAATTTTCCCACTTCAGCGCCCTGCGCCAGCCCGCCGGCTGTATTAATGACATCAATAACTTTAGTTCCTGCGTTTACCTTAAGTACACCAGGCTGTATTACGGCCCCACTTATATAGACTGTCAGTAAGTCCTGATGAGCTCTCTTATCCGTCTGTTCGTAGATTCTGGTACTTTCCGGCACGGAATTTTTCTGCCAGTAAGCGTAGCAACTGCCTCCCATGACTATAATTAGTAACAAGGCTATAAATAGTAATCTCTTTCTAGCTACCTCCACCATCCTTTCCCTCCCTAATATAATTTTCGTAATATTTCGCTAAATTTTGCCAATTCCCTTTATTTGTCTCCAATAATAGAAAAAGGGAGAACTTCACGTTTAGACTGTTCTAGACTGTTCCAGGTATAACGGACAGTAGTAAAAAGGGATATCGTAGAATAACATGAAATTACGCTGACTGACGCCGCTTTTCAAGCGGTGTCAGTTTTGTTTGTAGTTGTAGGCGCTCATTATTGTAAAACCAGATATAATCGTCTATTAATCGTTTAGCTTCACTAAATGTCTTGAGCTTACTCCTATAGATACATTCAGTTTTTAGGATACTAAAAAAGTTCTCAGCCATTATATTGTCATAACAATTCCCTCGTCTTGACATTGACGGGGTAATACCATATTCTTTGGTTAGGTTAAAATACCCTGAGGAAGTGTATTGAAACCCTTGGTCACTGTGGAGCTGCAACTCTGCCGTGACCACTTCTTTTTGTATAGCGTTTTTAATTGTATTCAGAACTAAATTTACGGTTTGCTCTGTACCGGTATTATAGGAGACAATGCTCCTATCGTATAAATCTGAAATTACGGATAGGTAGAGGACACCCTGATCGGTATGAATATAACTTATATCTGTAACCCACTTTTGGTTCGGTTTATCAGATTGAAACTGTCTATTTAGGAGATTTTCGTACCTATGTAGCTGTTCTCCCATTTGCCGATACTTACGGCGTCGACGTATCTGTGCAAGTAGGTTATATTTACGCATGATCCGAAGAATGGTTTTAAGATTAACATGCGTATTCTTTACTTTCTCAAGCCAGATCTTCACCCGTCTACAACCGTATGTGTTGTTGGTTCGTTCCTGGCATTCGGCAATCATTTGAGCTAATGGCTCATCCCGCGAAGGGACACCCATTCTTCTGACGAATACATAATAGCCACTGCGCGATACACTAAAGAATTTACACATCAGATTTACAGGATATTTATCTCGGTGGCGGTAGATAATTAAGTATTTAACTGACGGCTTCACCTCCTTCCAATAGCGTGATGAAAACTTCGTAATAATTCGTTTTCCATTCTAAGTTGCTTGTTTTCGTATAGCAACCTCTCTTCAGCTGTTTCAAAGATTTTTCGAGAGCGCCGCCCAGGTTGAGGTAATATTCCAGATTCAATTCTTCTTTCGTTTTTCCGATATCTTTCCAACAGTTTTCGTATTTGCTTTACGCCAAGCCCAAAGAAGTTTCCAATCTCGCGACTTGTAAGTCCTTCCCCTTGCATCCGTAACACATCTTGAATGATAGTTCGTCCAAAGTGCTTCCCCATATAAAAACCTCCTGTCGTAGTTATCCTACGACAGGAGGTCCCTTTTATCAATGTCCGTTTTTAGGGATACAGTCTATTTAGTGAATTCTCCCCTTTTCTTACTTCACAACAATATTAACTAACTTTTGCGGAACGCAGATTACTTTTACTATCTGCTTACCTTCAAGCATATCTTTAACCTTATCTTGCTGGAGGGCTTTTTCTTCCATTTCGTTTGGAGTAAGCCCTACAGGAATAACAATTTTGTCCCGAACTTTTCCGTTAATCTGCAGCACTACTTCCACTTCGTCCACCTTGGCTGCCTCTGCATCATAAGCTGGCCAGGATTGCTTGTGAATGCTTCCGTCCTTTATGACGCAATCCCATAATTCTTCAGTAATATGAGGTGCAAATGGCGCCAATAACCTTAAGAGTCCAGATATTACCTCACGTGCAAGCCCTGGAGCTATTTTAGCATTTTGATCTTTAACATTATACATCAAGTTAACTAATTCCATAATGGCACTGATGGCTGTGTTAAAGTTGAAGCGGCCGCCAATATCATCAGTTACTTTCTTGATAGTAGTATGAAGCATCCGTCTGAGTTCACGTTCAGACTTGTTGAGCTCCGTTTGATCAAGGTCTGTTTCTTCTGTGATGAACGCTTCATAGTGACCTACAATTCTCCAGACGCGTCCAAGGAAGCGATATGCGCCCTCAACACCCTGATCGCTCCATTCCAAATCACGCTCAGGTGGTGCAGCAAACAGAATGAAAAGTCTAGCTGTATCAGCTCCGTATTTATTGATTATCTCTTCCGGTGAAACAACATTGCCTTTCGACTTTGACATTTTGGCGCCATCTTTAATAACCATACCTTGAGTAAGCAAGTTCTTGAATGGTTCATTAACATTGATTAATCCTGCATCTTTTACAACCTTTGTAAAGAAACGCGAATATAAAAGGTGTAGTATAGCATGCTCAATACCACCTATATATTGATCAACTGGCATCCAATAGTTTGCTTTCGAGGCATCGAACGGTAAACTAGTGTTGTGCGGATCGGTGTAGCGCATATAGTACCACGACGAGCAAATAAAGGTATCCATCGTATCGGTTTCCCGACGAGCTTGCCCTCCGCACTTAGGACAAGTGCAGTTTACAAATTCCTCAACGGTAGCTAATGGCGATACTGCACCACCGTCGAATTGAACATTCTCCGGCAGCAAGACAGGCAGTTGGTCTTTAGGAACAGGTACCACACCGCATTCGGGGCAATAAATCATTGGAATAGGAGCACCCCAATAGCGTTGGCGAGAAACAAGCCAATCACGCAGACGATAATTAATCCGCCGTTTGCCTATGCCTTTCTCTTCAAACCATTTAGCAATTGCTACTTTTCCGGACTCATTATCAAGACCGTCAAATTCACCTGAATTGACCATTACACCTTGACCGTCGTACGCCCCATTCATTTCAGTTATCACTAACTGATGGTCATGCGGATTGACTACAAGCTTCTTATCCAAGCTGTATTTTATAGCAAACTGCCAGTCACGTTCGTCATGAGCCGGAACACCCATAACAGCGCCCGTACCATATTCAACTAAAACATAATTAGCTACCCAGATAGGAATTTGTTCACCTGTGAAAGGATGAATTGCATAAGCGCCAGTAAAGAGACCTTCTTTTTCAAAGTCGCTAGAGGTGCGGCTTATTTCGCTCATGTTCCGTACTTTATCTACAAATTCGCGAACTGCCGGAGCAGTATCTTTACCGTCAATAAGCTTTTCTACAAGCTGATGCTCAGGCGCCAGGACAATATAGGTGACACCAAATACAGTATCATGTCTTGTTGTATATACTGAAATTTTCTCGTCAAATCCGTCAACTTCAAAACTGAACTCAGCCCCTTCACTCCGGCCAATCCAATTTTCCTGCATAATTTTGACTCGCTCAGGCCAACCTTTCAATTCTTTCAAATCTTCCAGCAGCCTGTCAGCATATTCGGTAATTTTAAAGAACCATTGTTCCAGTTCTTTTTTTATGACAATAGAATCACACCGCCAGCAATGGCCGTCAATTACCTGCTCGTTAGCCAGTACAGTATTGCAATCTTCACACCAGTTAACGGCTGCTTTCTTCTTATATGCAAGGCCCTTTTCATAGAAGAGCTGAAAAAGCCATTGTGTCCAGCGATAATAGTCAGGATGACAGGTAGCAACCTCTCTGTCCCAATCGTAAGAAAGGCCAAGTTCCTGCTGCTGCTTACGCATATTGCTGATGTTTTCCGTAGTCCAGTTTTTAGGATGGATACTATGTTTAATAGCAGCATTTTCTGCTGGCATACCAAATGCATCCCACCCCATAGGATGAAGTACGTTATATCCCTGCATTGCCTTAAATCTTGCTATAACGTCACCAATTGAATAATTGCGTACATGGCCCATATGTAAGTTGCCTGAAGGGTACGGGAACATTTCTAAAACATAATACTCTGGACGCTGCCTGTTCAAATCAGTCTTAAAGGCGCTTTCTTCCTTCCAGGTCTCTTGCCACTTACTTTCAATCTGCTGAGGAACATATCGTTCTTCCATTGCAATCCTCCCAATATACTTGTTTAGAAAGCCCGCCTTACAACGAGCAGTTGGAGATGTTCTATATAATAAAAAAATCCCTTGGCTGTAAGCCAGGGACGAGTTTTTTTCCCGCGGTACCACCCTGATTGGCAGTATAAACCGCCCTCTCTATCGCCAATAACGCCGGCATACGTCAATCGTTAGCTATTCACCATTCACGACTGCTCCTCTACAGTGAGTTCTGCCTCAGGCGGACTGGCTCGCATCAAACGCCAGCTTTCTGGAACCGCTCAAGAAAAGCATACTATTCTGCGTCTTCAGATTTGTATCAGTAATTATATCCAATTTTTTATAAAAAGTCAACTTACAGCCATTTTTTTGTTCTATCAAAAAGTCACCAGCATAAAATGATTGATGAGGAGGTGCGTTATGTACAAATTGATTATTGGTAATGTCAGAATAACTGTATCTGATGACAGTATCACGCGTGAGCAATCTGCCGCGGCAGCCAGACAGGCTATCAATACAGCACACCAGAACGGGAAAGTGCTTAGCCACATTGAAATTAGCGCCGATGATACAGGCATTCAGGTAAGCACGACTGAAAAAGCCGGCTGCCGTTCAACCAGAAAAACCTTGAAGCAGAGTGTTCTTGACGACATGTTTTTAACTATCAAAGAAAAAGTTTATCCAACAGATACCTTTTCTAATAAAGATGTGTGGTTTGACGGTGATACCGGTCAAGAATGGCATGGTGCAGAGGTTGATAATGTCAAGTCCGAACTAATCTCAAAATTTGAGGAATGGATGAAAATAGTATAGCAAATAAGCCTTAGCAGCTGCGTTTATTACGCGGCTGCTTTTAATTGAAGGCGAATGCCGACCCAAAACTTGATAATACTAAGTAAATCTCGTATAATAAAAAAAATCCAGAAAATAGAAAGAGGCATATAGCATGGGCAATCCTGATGTAAAATTAGAAGTATTAAGCCGCTTAAAAAACGTCAAAGGCCATATAACCGGTATCGAACGAATGGTTGAAGAAGAACAGCCATGCGCTAGTATTCTCATACAATTATCAGCAATTAGAGCATCTATCGAAAAGATTGGAATCTATGTGTTAGAACATAACGCCTTAGAATGTTTGTGCAGTGATCTAGACGAAAAATCTGTTGACAAGCAAAAGCTGGAACAGATAGTTAAGCAAATGCTCACCTTTTTAAAATAAAATTGAGGCAAGCCTAATTAGCAGCTAGAACATTAACCTGGAGGATTCAATAATGCACCAATATCTCTTTTTCATCGGCGATTTTCCAGTTCGCGCATATGGATTAATTTTAAGTCTTAGTATTATATTGGCAACAGGAACAGCCTATTTTCTGGCCAAACAAGACGGCCGCTGGCATGAGCATGTTCCTGACCTGGGTATTTATTGCGGCTTAGCGGGAATTGTCGGAGCCCGCCTATGGGATGTGTTCTTTTTTGATTGGGGCTATTATCAAAACCATTTGACAGAGATACCCTTTGTCTGGCAAGGCGGTATGGCAATTCAGGGCGGCGTACTCTTCGGTACAATTGCAGGATATATATATACTAAGTATCATAATATTGATACCTGGGCTTTTGCTGATATTGTCGCTGCCCCGGCTTTAATAATCGGCCAAGCTATTGGTCGTATGGCAAATTTAATGAATGGTGATGCTTTTGGCAGCCCAACAGGGGGAGCCTTTGGAATTATTTATCCTTCTACGACTTTAGCCTACCAAGTTTACGGCAACCAGCCGCTTTGGCCTGCTGAAATCTGGGAAGGACAAATTGATATAATTATCTTTGTTCTTTTGCTTATGTTTCGCACAACAAACCACGCTAAAGGCCAGGTTTTTATCTTATATGCCATATTATATTCAACCGCTCGCTTTTTCCTCGAATATTTACGCGGCGACTACGGTACTCTTATGATTGGTTTAAAATCAGCACAGTTGACAAGTTTGACTGTTATCCTTATCGGCATTGTATTGTTTTTATTGTGCAGCCGCTATGGCGAAAGAATAGACCAGCCATCTAAGCCAAGTAAGAAGAAGTCAGCTTCCTAATAATGGAAGCTGACTTCTTTGTTACTTACTATAGACAGCAATTACTTCTATTTCCACGCTGACATCACGCGGCAATCTTGCTACTTGAACACATGCCCGGGCAGGAGGTTCACTTGTAAAATACTCTCCATAAACCTTATTTACAACTGTAAAATCATTCATATCCTGCAAAAACACGGTACTCTTCACAACATTAGCAAAGGTTAAGCCTTCCTGTTCTAAAATTGCGCTCAAGTTCTTAAGCACCTGATGGGTCTGAACTTCAACACCACCATAAGCCATTTGTCCTGAAACAGGATCGAGCGGAATTTGACCGGATACAAACAAAAAGCCGTTAGCTTTTATTGCTTGTGAGTACGGACCAATTGCTTGTGGTGCCATGGTAGTATTAACTACAGTTTTCATAACTTATCCCCTCACTTCCATTTAATAACAGTTATTTCCACGCTAAATTGAAAATTCCTTTGTTATCACAAAGAATCGATGAAAATCTATTTAGCTTTGACAACTGAAAGCGCTCCCTTAGGAGCGCTTTCCTAATTTAGCCAATCATCGAAGCACTTCTGCTTTATATTCCCAATTCTTTTCGTTTTTTCTCAATATGATCCACATAGATTTGAACTGTTTTGTCAGCATCGAGCTCAACAGTCAGCTTGCCTAAACCTAACGTTTCCGTAGTTTCTGTGAGAGTTTTAACTACTACGTCACTTCCGGTCACGGATGGAACTGGCGCTACATGTACAAGCCATCCAAGGGCAATTGCAGTACAAGCATCCGCAACAGCCTTTTGCTCTAGGTACTCAGGTGCGCCAATAACTATTGGAAGCATGTTAGTATCAACATCAAGTGTATCAGCAATCTCTTTAGCTGTTTGCGTCATTTTGCCGATATCAACACAGGCACCATAGGAAAGCACAGGTGGTATTCCCAAAGCTTTACATACTGCCTTAAGCCCAGGACCACACTCTTCAGCTGCTTTAGGGTCAGCTAAACCTGTATATTGCATAACCGATGAAGTACAGCCGCCTGATAAAACGAGAATATCCTTTTCGATTAGGCCTTTTGTTATCCGGAAGATATTACTGCCGCCTTGTCCATAACGAGCAGTAGTACAGCCTACAATCGTTGCTATACCACGAATCTTGCCTTCAACAATTGCATCAATAAGTGCTTTCCAAGAGCCGCCAAGTGCAGCTTTAACCGATTCCGTGCTAAAACCTATCATGCAATCAGATACATGTGGAGGAATAACCACTTCCCTGTTTTCTTCTTTTCTCTTGGCATAAGCTTTTATCGCCATATCAAGAATTTTTTCTGCTTGATTACGCATTTCTTCTGGTTTAAATTCGACAACCTCTGTGCCTGGCATACGAATGACTTCATGGGTGCTAACCATTGTTGTGCCAAAACGTTTAGCATAAAGCGGCAGGGTCGGAATTGTACAGTTGTAGTCAAACATAAATAAATCAACCGCACCTGTTGCAAACAAGTATTCCTCGGACAGCCATTCGCCCTCCTGCCCCCCATAGGCGCTCATCTTACCAGTATCCTCGTAGTTTATTAACTGTTGTCCTTCACAAACATGACCTAAAATCTGCATACCAGAGGCGCCTGCTTTACGCGCTTTTTCCTGCCACTCTGGACTAGAAGCAAGTTCGATTACTACATGAGCTGTTAGGGGCATATGACCGTTAGTTATTATATTAACCATGTCTTTTTTCAACAGGCCCATATTTTGTTTAGCAGTACGAATTTTTTGCGTACCCATAAGTATTTCTTGTAATATATCAAGCGCAAATAGACCTTGATACTCGTTTGCTACGCCTAAGCGTACCGACGTAAGTAAAAAGTCGATAGGGTCAGCATTAAGGTTTGTCATACATTTTGTTTGCGCATAGGCTATTTCGCTAAATCCGCCGCCTGGATAAAGATTCAACTTACGCCATAGTTCTTGACGCTTAGGCGGAGCAAAGGCCTGAACGAGTTTAGATTCTTCCCAATAAGATCGCCCCATATCTTCCATAATGAAGTTAGCAAAATTAATTGCTACTTTATTAATGTCTTCATGACTATCTAAACCGGCCATTTCAGCATACTTTAAAAGCTTATCTTTATCGCGTATTTTAAGACCGCTTTGCGGGTTTTCAGCTGCTGCCTTTAAAGTACGAGCTGCCTGCTGGGCATGAAAAATATTAGCGGAAGTACCAATTGTTACATGGCGATAAACAAAGTTTCTTGCTACCATTACATGAGCATCTACGCCGCAATTGCCGCGAGGCACCTTGGCATTAATTCTGCATGGACCATTTGCGCATAATTGACAGGATAGCCCTTGTGCGCAAAAACCGCAACGAATCTTTTCTTGCTGTTCAAAACGGTCGAAAACATTTGTTAAGCCTTGCGCATTAACATGCTGATACATTTCCCGCATTGCCGGGTCAATAATAACATTAAGCGGATAACCTTCTTTCCCCTGATCGTGAACCTTAATGTGCTGACGCTGCCATTTATGTACATCTTCCATAGAAGTGGGTGATTTTTCGATATCGTAATATTTCCTGGCGTTCTTATGAACGTCAAAGTGTTCATTGGGATCATTTGTTCCGCTGGCATCACCTTTGCCTGGTACGGATTCAACATCTCCATTACTTACTGGATCAGTGCTCTTTATAAGTTTTTCATTTCCTTGATCTGACACAAGCATACCTCCCTAGACCATTTTGTCCTATTTTTTACACAAATCAAATAAACTATTACAAATAAAAGACCCTGAGCAGGACTGCTCAGGGTGAATTTCGTTATCCTTACAAATTATAAAATCTGCGTTAAGGCTCACTTTATAAAGGCAATGACCGATGTGCCAGCCCAATAGCCACTTCATTTAAATTCAATACGCCTACGCCGCAGTAGATAGCAACGCAAAGATGCTCTCCATGACGGGCAATTCCAATCTTTCCGCCAACATTTAGACCTACCGCTCTTGGTGTAATCTGCTCAATAGCCGCACGAGCTGCTCCTGCCACGGCCCCTTCACCAATATGATTTGACGATACTAGTCCCTGCCGTTCAGCAGCAACGACAGCTCGCTCTATAATCTTTTTAACTGAAGGTACGAATTCTCCGCCAAAGTCTACAGCTACAGCATTTATATTGCGCTGTAATAAATACTCACGCAGTTGCTGCTCATCCTGCCGTGTTTCACTTACTGACATTTTAAGCGCCGCTCTGCCAACGTCTATACTCGTAATAATATCCATATTCATCAACCTTTCTACCTTACTACAGTATTCCTACACTACGATTTAAATTTAACAATACTACCAAGAGTTGTCAATAGCTCAAGATAGTAACTGCACCTATCCAATTGTAGGTATCTTCAGAAATATTCTCATGTTTACTTAAAAACCAAACTGTGATAAATTTAACTTTAAAGTTAACTTGTACGCTAATAGAAGGAGGGGCGCGTTTTTCCTTAAGGAGAATAATTTAGCGCCGGTTTTTATGGAAAAAATTCGTATAATCATTGCTGATGACCACGCCGTGCTACGCTCCGGTTTAAAGGCACTACTTAACTGTTCACCTCAGTTTGAAGTAATTGGTGAAGCAGGTGACGGTTTAACAGCACTTAAGATGGTAGAAGATTTTAAACCAGACGTCCTACTTTTGGACTTATCTATGCCTGATATGAATGGTGTGGATTGTCTTAAAGAAATAAGATCTCGTGGGCTTAATTCCAAGGTTCTGGTTTTGACGATGTATGATGACGAAGAGTATATTAAGGAAGTCATGAGAGCTGGAGCAGACGGTTATGTACTCAAAAAATCAGCAGATACCGAACTTATTGAAGGTATAATTAAAATCCATTCCGGTCGAAAGTATTTAAATGAAGCAGTATCTCAGACTTTAATCGAAAGTTTGCTTCATACAACAGCTCTTGAGCCAGATGGTCGAAATCCCTATGCCCTATTAAGTATCCGCGAACGAGAGGTACTGCGCTTTTTAGCCCAAGGCTACTCCAATAGTGAAATTGCTGATATGCTGTCAATTAGCGCCAAGACTGTTGACACTTACCGGTCGCGTGTTATGACTAAATTAAATGTACGCAAAAAATCCGAACTTGTAAATTATGCAATTAAATATAAATTAATCACTACTTAAATGTAAATGTCCCCTTGTCAGAATATTGTCGAACCATCGTAAGAATATTACTTACAGCGTTTTACCTAGTCTGCCTGATTTACAGCTTGACTTTTTTCAGCCAAACTATTAGTTAGTGGTAAATATTTTTTATTATAAAAAATTCAAAAAATATGTAAGGGAGTCTGAGAAAATGCAAAATCAGATTATTGATGCATTGAGAACGATTGTTGGTCAGGAGCACATATTGACCAGCCCTGAAGACCTTTATAGCTACTCCTATGATGCAACACCTGGACATCAGCATTTACCAGAGGTTGTAGTTCTGCCTGGCAAAACTGAGGAAGTTTCTAAGATTCTTAAGATTGCAAACGAAAATAAAATACCTGTTTACACCCGCGGCTCAGGTACAAACCTTTCCGCTGGTACTTGCCCAACTAAGGGCGGTATTGTAATGGTTATGACTCGCTTAAACAAAATTATTGAATTAGACTCTGCAAATCTAATTGCTATATGCGAGCCAGGCGTAATTGTTATGGACCTTAACACCGCAGCTGCCGAATTCGGCTTAATCTATCCTCCAGATCCCGGCACAGTCAAAACAGCTACTCTCGGCGGAACCGTTGCAGAAAATGCCGGCGGCTTACGCGGATTAAAATATGGTGTTACTAAGCATTATGTAATGGGTATGGAAGTAGTACTAGCAAATGGTGACGTAATGAATTGCGGCGGCAAAAACGTTAAAGACGTTGCCGGTTACGATATGACTAAGCTATTCACTGGTTCTGAGGGAACTTTAGGCGTAATCACTAAGCTTATCGTTAAACTTGTTCCTGCCCCTGAAGCTAAGAAAAGTATGATGGCTATCTTCAAAAACCTTGATGACGCCGGTAATACAGTCTCTGGTATCATTGCTAATAAGATAATTCCTGCAACACTTGAAATAATGGATAACGCAACAATTAAAGTAGTTGAGGATTATGCTAAAGTGGGGCTGCCCCTTGATGCAGAAGCTGTACTTTTAATCGAAGTTGACGGCAACCCGATTGTTGTTGAGCAAGAAGCTGAAAAAGTATTGGCAGTTCTTAAAGAAAACAATGCGTTCTCCGTTCAAGTAGCTAAGACCCCTGCAGAAGTTGACAAACTCTGGGCTGCACGTCGTGCATCACTGCCTGCCCTTAATAAGCTCAATACTACAATCTTCTGTGAAGATGCTACCGTTCCACGCAGCATGGTACCAAAATTCCTGCGCGCTGTAGAAGATATCGCAAAAAAACATAAAGTACTTATCGGCACTTTTGGTCATGCTGGCGATGGCAATATGCATCCGACACTTGTTTGTGACATCCGTAATAAAGAAGAAATGGAACGCGTTTATGCTGCTATGGATGAAATGTTCTCAACTGCTGTTAGTCTTGGCGGTACCTTAAGCGGTGAGCATGGTATCGGCTTAGGTAAACTGCAGTGGATGGAGTTACAGCATGGTACTACAGGTATGAACGCAATGAAAGCCATTAAGCGCGCACTTGACCCCAATCTGATTCTAAATCCTGGAAAATTAGTGGGAGAGTGTTAATAATGAGTAATGAGATTACAGCAAAGGATGTCAACGAGCAAGATAAAGCACTGCTCATTGACATTGATAACGCTCTTGCGAACTGTTCGAAATGCGGCGGCTGCATGGCAGTCTGCCCCATGTTTAAAGAACTTGGTGTAGAAGCATCAGTCGCTCGCGGCAAGCTTGCTCTCATGCAAGGCGTCTTGAGTGGAACTTTTCCTATCTCTGCCAACTTTGACAAGGCTATGGGGCTCTGCGTTTCATGTAAAGCCTGTACTGCCAACTGTCCTTGCGGCGTGCCTGCAGATGAGCTTATCGTCCGCGGCCGTCAAGCAGTAGTAAAAGCGCGTGGTCTAAGTCCTATCAAAAAGAATGTTTTTAAACTTCTCCAGAATAGACAATTATTTGATCTTGCCCTTAGAGCAGCCGGTCTGTTTGGACCACTAAGCTTTAAAAAGTTACCACGTCCAATGGCAGCGATCGCCCGCTTCCCAATGCCTGGTATGGATGCAAAACGTGTTACTGCCCCTTTCCAAGCAACTCCGCTTCGTAATCAGTATCCTGAAACAGTAAAAGTTGACAATCCTAAAATGCGTGTTGCCTTCTTTACTGGCTGTACTATTAACTATGCTTACACAGACGTTGGCCAATCAGTTATCAATGTCCTCAAAGCCAATAACGTCGAAGTTGTAATGCCAAGCATGCAACATTGCTGCGGTACTCCAGTCTTCACATCCGGTGAAGTTGATTTGGGCAAAACCTTTGCTAAACACAACATTGAGACCTTTGAACGTTACGATGTTGATTATATCATTGCCGCTTGCGGCTCTTGTACTGAGGCTTTCAAACTTGAATACCCTCATATGTTTAAAGATGATGCTGCAATGAAAGCCCGTGCTGAAAAATTATCCAAGAAAACCTATGAAATCAGCGAATTCCTCGTTGACGTTCTTAAATTCCGTACCGACACTTTGGGCCCGGTAAATGCTACAGTTACTATGCACGACCCGTGTCATATGGCACGTGGTATTAAAGTAACCCGTCAACCGCGTGAAGTGCTGAAGGCTATCCCTGGTCTTAATTTTGTCGAAATGAAAGCACCTGATCGCTGCTGTGGATCAGGCGGTTCATTCAGCTTAGCCCATTATGACATTTCCCGTCAAATTAATGATAAGAAAATTGCTGATATTGCTGGCACAAATGCTGACATTGTTGCCACTAGTTGCGGCACATGCCGTATGCACATTACTGACGGCTTAGTTCAGAATAACAAAGATGCTCAAGTATTCCATGTTATACAACTGCTTGATAAATCTTATAAAGCAGGCGAAAAAAAATAAAGGCTAATAAATACTAAAGTATTATTAACCCCTTAGGCAGAAAGTATGTTATTTTTTAACATACTTTCTGCTTTTTTCTTGCTTTCGCCACAGGTATTTCAACCTCTATAGTCGTTCCTTTACCTATATCAGATTTAATATCGAACTTGCCATTCAATAGTGCTATACGCTCTCTCATGCCATATACACCTAGTCCAATATTGCCGTCGGCATGCGATAAGTTATTAGTATTAAAGCCAACTCCATTATCGTTAATCGTCAAAAACAGCTTAGCTCGCTGTTTACAAAGCGTTATACCAACATTAGAAGCGTTTGCATGTTTAGCTATATTAGTCAAAGCCTCCTGAACAAGCCTATATAAGGTAATCTCAACCTCAGGCAAAAACCGCTCACGTTTAAGATTGGCGAAGTTAATATCGATTTCAATGCCGTACTGCCGCATATAATTTTCAGTATAACGCTGGACAGCGGCCACAAGTCCTAAATCATCGAGAAGCACAGGACGTAATTCTACTGCTAAATTATGTACAGCTTCCAATGTTTCTACCGCAAGTTCGCGCATCTTTAGGATACTCTCTCGCTCTAATGGGCTTTGAATCTTTTCAGCCAGTACCCTTAGTCCGACAATGATAGATGTTAAAGCCTGACTAGTTTCATCATGAAGTTCACGTGAAATTTTTTTGCGTTCTTCCTCTTGTATGCTGATAGTTTTATTAAGCAAAATTGATTGAAGCTCTTTTTTTTCATTAAGAGCCCGCACAAGCTGCTCTTGATGAGCATTAGATTCAAGTGCAGCTTCAACGAAACGTGCTGCTAGCCTTGCATAAGGAGCTGCTGTTTCGGGGTCGCCTGTAACACCTATTACACCCATACACCTATTTTCAAACATAATAGGCACATTAAAACCGCGGCGAACGCCACGCATATTTTGTTCATCTTCAGCACTTACCGAAAACTCGCGTATTTTTCCTGCTTTAAGAAATTTAGCAGCCGCCTCGTGAACTTGGGAAATACGCTCCTTGCTAAAAGAAGCAATTATTACACCATGGTAATCTGTTATATTGACGTTTTTTTTCAGCTCGCTTGCAACAATATCGACAAGCGATTGGGCAAACCTAGCGTCCAGACCTCTATATTCTTCTTTCATTGCTACCCCCACCAATATTATAGAATATCGTTAATTTACTATAGTTTTATTATATAACGCCAGCTGAATAAAGTTAACAATCCTTCATTAAAAACCTCCGTTGACATATATAATGCTTTGTACTAGAATAAAACCAACTGAATAGTTGTGATGCATAGAGGTGCGAATATTAAGAGTACGTATATTGAGCCGGCAAGCTATGAAATATGCGGAAAGGAATACTCGCCGAAGCAAAGATATTGCCATATTACTTTGCTGGGCTTGTTTTAAATAAGAACAAGACTGTCGCCTAGTCCCCAAGTTAGGTGAAGCGCTATCTCACAGGCGGGAACATTGTTCTTCTGCGTGGTTGTGAGATGCTCACAGCCATTTTTTATTTTTAATTAGGAGGTTTTTATGTCTAATCCTAGCGTTAATCTCGAACAGCTCTGTCCCGAGAAAAAAGGCCTTAAGCGTGATATGAAATCACGCCATCTTATGATGATCTCAATCGGCGGTACAATTGGTACTGGACTATTTATGGGGTCCGGTCAAACAATTAGCCAAGCAGGTCCGCTTGGTGCTATCCTCGCTTATCTTGTGGGCGGCTTAATTATGTATATGGTTCTTTTATGTCTAGCTGAGTTAACAGTTGCCATGCCCGTTTCAGGGTCATTCCAAACTTACGCTTCGCGATTTATTTCCCCAGGTGCTGGTTTTACAACCGGCTGGCTTTATTGGATCAACTGGGCTATCTGTATTGCAGCCGACTTTACCGCTGCCGGAATTATAATGAATAATTGGTTTCCTCAGGTTGAAACCTGGATATGGTGCGGCATCTTCGCAATAGCCCTCGCGCTTCTGAATATAGTTTCAGTAAAAGCTTATGGAGAGGCTGAGTTCTGGTTTGCAAGTATTAAAGTAGCCGCTATTGTTGGATTTATTATTGCTGGTGCTGGCTTGATCTTCGGTTTTACTGGTCATGAAGGTGCTATAGGGCTCTCTAACTTCGGGGCTTCTAGCGAGTCAGGTTTATTTCCAAAGGGTTTTCAAGCAGTATTTCTGACAATGATTGCTGTTGTCTACTCTTTTCAGGGTGCTGAGTTAGTCGGCATTGCAGCCGGCGAATGTGAAAACCCCCGCAAAAATGTTCCCCGTGTAATTAGTGGAATTGCAGTACGAATTATTGTTTTTTATGTTTTAGCTATGATTGTGCTAGCAGGTACTATTCCTTGGGCAGAAGCTGGTGTACTAGAAAGTCCTTTCGCTCAAGTATTTGGCCGTATAGGCATGCCGATTGCCATGGATATCATGAGTTTTGTCGTTTTAACCTCCGCCCTATCGGCCGGTAATTCCGCGCTTTATGCTTGCTCTAGGCTTCTCTGGTCTATGTCCAAAGAAGGTCTTGCGCCTACATGGCTGGGTAAACTAAATACTAGGGGCGTGCCCTTTAATGGTGTTCTAATAACCCTAATTTTAGCTTGCATGTCCCTATTGACTGAAAGATTTGCCGCAGATACCGTTTATCTCTGGCTAATGTCAAGTACTGGCCTGACAGGATGTCTCATTTGGGTTATCATCGCCTGGTGCCAGCTGAACTTCCGTAAAGAATACCTGAGTTTAGGCGGTAACATTAAGGACCTCGTTTTCCGTACTCCAATGTATCCATTAGTACCCGCGCTTGCGATTATCTTAAATTTAGGTGTCATTATCAGCCTATACTTCGATGAATCTCAGCGCATAGTACTCTATACTGGCATACCAGTCTTATTCGGTATTTATTTGTACTATGTACTGTTTCTCTCTAAGAAAAAGCAGCAAATGCCTGGTTATCCAAATGCAAATTGATGTAAAAGGCGGTTTCTCAAAATTAAGAGAAACCGCCTTTTTTCGCCCTTCAGTCAGGGTTGTAGTATCGCCAAAGCTACGCGGTTACTTATGGTCCTCCAGATAATCGCATTAGGTTTTGATCTGCATTTGGATCTACCCCACCACAATCGTCACTAATTCCGCCAACATGATTAGTGCCTACTTTACTGCTGACCTGCTTCCGCTGCTTATTGTTTTCGACTTCCATAAGATCACCTCCGCTTGTTATTTTGCACTCTTGTTCTTAAATTATATATGCCTTTGTCCACAACTTACCATAGACTGCAACCCTCTTGTCACGTTATAATTTTATGTAAACTTTACTTAATGATTGGAGGTGCTTTATGGATACACTATCTCATGCAGTTCTTGGCATGGCTGTTGCTGGTTTATCCGGCCAGCCATTTGCTTTTGATAATCCGATTTACTTAGCAACGCTGCTTGGTTCACAAGCACCCGATTTTGATATTATAGCTCTTTTTAGAGGAAACTTAGCCCTGCTGCGCCAGCATCGCGCTTTTTCGCACTCAATACCGGCTCTTATCTTATGGTCCGCATTAATAGCGACTGGACTTTGCATATTCTTTCCCCAAACTAATTTTGCACTGCTATTCTTGTGGGCTTCTGCAGGTGCTCTTTCTCATATATGTGCCGACTATCTAAATACTCATGGCGCAGCTATTATCTGGCCCTTTCGCCGCGAACGCAAAAGCCTCCACTTACTAAATGTATTTGATCCTCTGCTACTGATACTAATGCTTAGCCCTTATATATTTAAACTTCCTGCAGTTACTTTTTCTCAATTATCATTTACTATTTTTGCTATATATATATTTCTACGTCTATACTTAAGGTGGCGGTCTAGGAAATGGCTCTTAGACTGTTTTAGAGGAGATAATATCTGTCGACTGTTAATAATGCCTTCACTAAAAAGGGTATTCTTTTGGGACTTCGTCCTTGAAACAGAGAGTAGGCATTATGTAGGACAAATTGGCGCTTTATATCCATCACTTAAAATCAAGGCAGACCTGCCAAGACAACCTCATCACTCGAAAATTACCGAAAAGGCGCAAAAAACCACTCTCGGTAATTTTTTCTGCACGTTTAGTCCTTATGTATATTTCGAAGAGGAACGATATTTAGACTCCTTTAAAGTTAATATCTATGACCTTCGATATTTTCTTAATAAAGAGTTTATACATCGCGCAACTATAACTTTTGATGATGGTAAAGCACCAACAACTGCTTATTTATATTCAGAAGGAAGAACAATTAAAGTTCCTTGTTAAAGTCAGTCTTTAAAACGACTGACTTATTTTTATATAAATAACAACGGACATAAACCACATGTCTTGATATTGAATAAGCTACAATAGCAAAGCTTCGAAAGGTAGTGATAAGACATGTGGAAGTTACTGATTATTGCAGTGCTGGTAGCTTCTCTACTTGGCTGTCAAACTGTTGGCTTCACTGCTGATAAAGACTGGACGGCTGAGCAGAAGCTCTATAAACAGATTAAACCAGCTGTAGTCCATATTAACTCTTACTATTTCCAAAAATGGTATATTGGTAATTCGACCCCTATATTAACAATTGTCGGGGGACGAGGATCTGGAGCATTCATTAGCCCTGACGGTTATATTGTCACAAACGCTCACGTTGTAGATTGCACTACCCATGATAATAAAACTAAACAGAATTTTTTAACACAAAAGTTAGTCGATGTCTTGATGAATAAAACTGGTTGGTCCAAAGATTTTACTATTACTTTCCTCCAGCAAGCCTTTCAAAGAAATTTAATTCGAGTCAGTGAAATTACGACTGTCAATAATATTATTACTCCCGGCGGCGAGGAGCTTCCTTTTGAATTAAAAGAAATTGGTACACCAATAGGTGATAAGGAAGGTAAAGATATCGCCATTATCAAAGTTGAAGGCCGTAACTTCCCAACGGTTCGCATTGGCAATTCGGATAAACTTCGACCAAGTGACCACATTTTTGTAGCTGGATATCCAGCCGGCGGCGACCTTCTGTCATTGGGTTCAGAAAAGTCACAGTTCGAGATGACTTGGTCAGAAGGTACTATAGCATCTGAAAAGAAAGCGAGCGCTCAAGGCACACCAATTCTCCAAATTAATGCTGTTGGTGTTACTGTCGGCAACTCTGGAGGACCAGTGATTAATACTGAGGGTCAGATGGTCGGCCTGCTTACCTTCTTTATGCGCAGTGGCGGTGATCGAGGCTCGGCCTATTGTATGGCAAGTAACACTGTTATGGAGTTTATTCGCAAGTCCGGAGCAAATACTGAGGAAAGCACAACTGATAAAGCATATCGCGCGGGCCTAGAATTCTATTTCGCAGGATATTATTCCAAGGCATTGCCAAAATTTGAAGAAGTAAAGCGCTTGTATCCTAAACATGCTGGAATTGAAGACCTAATTGCCGATTGTCAAACAAACATCGCCTCAGGAAATGACAAACGCTATTGGCCTGATTATTATCCATATGCAGCAGCTATAGCACTGCTGATTATAACTGCTGCTATATATATTATTTATCAACGCCGAAAACATGCGCAAGCTAAACTAGACAACCCAGCCGCTTCCTCAAAGAACGAAAATAAGGAAAATTTGGATCAGTAACTTTAGCCGCTCCCTCTTGCAAGGGAGCCTTTTTTTTTATATAATATCCCCACCCCCCTCCCCCTAGGGATGGATAGAAGAGAGGATTGATCACTATGACGCGTAAAATTCAGCCTTACCTATTCCTTATTCTAGTAATATACTTAGCGCTGGGATACTTTTATCCGGCAGTCGGACTTATAGCAATTATCTGCATGATAGGTCCTGTTATCATGGCTCAATTCAAGGGCCGCTACTGGTGCGGAAATTTCTGCCCGCGCGGCAGTTTTTATGACAGCGTCATTTCAAGACTTTCACCGCGTAAACCAATTCCAGCATTCTTCCGCGCAAAAATTTTCCGAACCGTGATGCTTGCCGTAATAATGTCAGTATTTAGTGCCCAGATGTACTTTGCCTGGGGGAATTTTAATGCTATGGGGCTTGTCTTCCTTCGGATTATATTTATTACAACAATTTTTGGGGTTTTATTAGGGCTAATTTATCGCGAGCGTACTTGGTGCTCATTCTGCCCTATGGGGACCATGGCTAGCTGGTTTAGTAAAAATAAGAAGCCCCTTGCCATCACTAAATCATGCAAAAGCTGCCAGCTTTGTGTAAAAGTTTGTCCAATGCAGTTAGATCCTTCGACTAAAAAATCATCTGGTGAATTTAACCACGAAGATTGCCTAAAATGCAGCCGATGTGTTAGTAAATGCCCACTAAAGGCCTTGAACTTTGAGAGTGATAGTCTAAAAAGTACTAAAGCCATGTAATGCAAGCTAATTATTATATTCCTTGCATTTAGCAGCACTTTAATAGGCAGCTTCCCTTGCAGCAATTACCAATTGTGCTTAAAAGGTTTTTTAAAAAATGGACGCGAATTACTATCTTTATATTATGTAAAGCGAGGAACACCGTTGAATAAACTAAAGACCTTTTTGCTGGCTGCTCTTTTAACTTTTAGTACTAGTGGTGCCGCGTTGGCTGCTGATGTCTCTATGGGTGCCTGGCGGGCCTCAGGATCAGAGGTATGGCGGACATCCTTTCCTCTTTATCATAAAGAAACCAATAGTTATTCAGAAGGAGCTTCGGAGCTGATTTATCCGCACTCCGGAACATATATGTTGGCAGGCTACGAAACTCCAATTAAAGCTCGGCAAAAGCTGCGCATCGAGGGCGGTTTAATGGGCAGTCTCAATAATGCTGTCGGAAGTGATTCAGACTGGGATTACGGTAATAGCAATATGCTTTGGTATTATGGCGAATTTAAGGCCGGGGGCAATAGCGGCTTTATCAATATTGATATTGTAAAATCATTAAGCAAAAGTACTGAGTATTTCTATGGCTATGGTTACCGCATTAATCATTTCCGTATGACTGATGGCCTTTACCTTATAGATAAGTATAAGTATGAGCCTTATGCGTTAGACAATCTTGATTCCTACTATACGACTATTTATCAAGGGCCCCATGTTGGCGTTAACAGCCAAACTTCTTTATCTTCAAAACTTTCCGTTATAGGTACGGTTTCCTATTCGCCTATTGCTATAGCCCGTGGACATGGCTGGTGGAATTTGCGAAATTTAGACTTTAAACATCAAGCACCTGCTAAGATGTTTGATGCTGACATTGGTCTTCGGTTAAAACCTGATGCGAACAGCGCAATTACTATTGGCTACCGTTTTCAACATCTAAGTATTTATAAAGGATGGGAAAATTTAAGCTCGGCGATTACGTGGGAAAAGGCTACCAATGTGCAAAAAGGATTTTATATAACTGGTATGAAGACGTTTTAAAAAATATATTTAGGCATAAAATATTACCACTCTTGAGAGCAGATCTTCCTAGGAGGTAATATTTTGTTTCAATCGACATGCCATTCAGTCCTGGAGTTAATTGGACATACACCCCTAATTGAGCTAAATATTTTATGTGCTGGGTTACCCGGCAGAATTTATGCCAAAGCTGAGTTCATGAATCCTGGAGGGAGCATGAAAGATCGCATTGCTCTGAAAATGATTCAGGACGCAGAACAGACTGGCACTTTACGGCCTGGATCTACCGTATTGGAAGTGACAAGCGGGAATACGGGAATCGGACTAGCTATCGTTTGTGCTATTAGAGGATACAAATTTATTGCTGTTATGTCAGCCGGTAATAGCCCAGAACGCAAAATCATCCTTGAGGCTTTAGGTGCCAAAGTAGAACTTGTGCCACAGCGCCCTGGAGGAAGGCCTGGCCAAGTAACAGGCGAAGACTTAAAGTTAGTTGAAAAAAAAGGTCAACAGCTAGCCAAGGATATTAACGCCTATTTTGTCAACCAGTTTAACAATACCAGTAATCCAGCTGCCCATACCGAAACAACGGCTAGTGAGATCTTACAGCAAATGGACGGTAAGTTAGATATTTTTGTTGATGTTGTTGGTACTGCAGGCACCTTTGTAGGAACGTCCTTAGGATTAAAGAATTATAATAAGGCTATAAGGTGCATAGCCGTTGAGCCGGCTACCGCACCTGTCCTTGCCGGTAAGATGATCACGAATCCCCAACATAAGCTCCAGGGGTCAAGTTATGCAATGATTCCCCCTCTATGGAAGACCGAATTATGTGATGATTATTTAACGGTAACAGATCAGGAAGCAACAGAGACGTCAAAATTACTTGCCGCTAAGGAAGGCCTTCTTGTTGGATATACAGCTGGGGCAAACGTTGCTGCTGCGCTAAAAGTAGCACACACTTGCCAACCTGGCACCCGAATAGTCACAATTTTATGCGATAGTGGTATGAAGTATCTTAGCAGTGACTTATTTAAGAAATAAAATGAACACTCCAATTAAGCTATTAAGCATAATTGGAGTGTTCATTTTATTTGAATGGCACTTTCAGTACCTGACCAGGCGACAGCCTCGCATTTCGATCTAGGTTATTAACTTGGCTTATTGCAGCAACTAGATCTCTTATATCATCGCCACTGTCAACATATTGGGCAGCTATTTGCCAAACGGTATCCCCCGGTCTAACCTGTCTGACTTCATATTTAGCACTGCTTAGATATACATTAGACTGAGCTGTTGTTATTGCTGCTCCATAAAAGGCAAATAAGAGAGCTAAGAATATAATAAATCTCATAATTACCACACTCCCGAACACTTGTTTGTTAATTAATATTAACACAGAACAAACGTTCGTTCAAGTAGATAAATTGTCTTTTATGAACTTTTTTGAAATATATATAAAAATTATTTTCTCTTTTTTGGAAACAATATTTATAGGAGGTGATTAGCTTTGGAACAGAACAAATATAACTCTACTTCAAATCAAAATTCAACTAACGACAGTTTCAGCACAAATTCACAAGTTTCGGATGAACTACAAAGTCAGCCAACTCAAGGCAAGGATGCCATTGAAAAGCAAGAAGCTTTGTTTACTTCAGGCACCTCCGAAATGCCTGCATAACTTATCGTTAAAATCCTATCGTCTCTGGAGGTATAAAATGAAAAACTCGGGTGAAACAACCGGCAAGGTGAATGAGGGGGGCGCTAAGGCATCTCAGTTTGTAAAAAACTGTGCAAAAAAACCTAAAAGTAAGTGATAATAAGAAAAAAACGGTTAGCGCCAGTAAGCGCTAACCGTTTCACTTTTAACTTATAGTGGTAATACTTTACCAGGGTTCATGATATTGTTCGGATCAAAAGCTTTCTTAATAGATCTGAGAACAAGCATTTGCTCAGCAGACATATGTTTAGCCATAGCCTCAACACGTTTTGCTCCAACACCATGTTCACCAGTCAAGCTGCCGCCAAGCTCATATACAGCTGCATAGATATCAGCAAGAACAGGTTCCTTAAGGTCATGCCAAGCATGTTCGTCGCGGTCTTCACGAAGAATTGTGCAGTGGATGTTACCATCGCCTGCATGTCCTGCGCTCGGAATACGGCAATTGTATTTCTTTGCAATCTTATCGATTTCTTCCAAAGCTTTAGGAATATTCGATACAGGAACAACAATGTCTTCCATACAATAAACAGGGCTTATCATACGAAGAGCTTCTGCATACGCTTTACGAGCCTTCCAGATACGCTCTTCACTTGCCATATTGTCAGAAACAAATACTTCGAGTGCAGCATTATCTAAAGCGATTTTGCCGATTGTCTCGTATTCAGATTCAACTTGTATCTCGTTGCTGCCGTCAACTTGACAGATGATGTATGCGCCAGCATCGCTGTACGGAAGCTTTTTATTCAGGTACAATTCAGAAGCTTTAATTGATTCGCTGTCCATGAACTCAAGACAAGTAGGAATAATACCAGCTGTCATGATTTTAGGAACAACATTGATTGCTTCTTGCATTTCCTTGAAAGGAATAAGCAGTGTAGCAACATGCTTAGGAAGCGGCATCAATTTAAGCCATATTTTAGTGATAATACCTAACGTGCCTTCAGAACCAACAAGTAAATGGATAACATCATAGCCGCTAACGTCTTTTACGTTTTTACCGCCAAAGGTTACGATGTCGCCGTTTGCCATTACAACTTCTAAACCATATACGTGACGGCTGGTTGTGCCATATTTAACGGCTCTGTTACCGCCAGCATTAGTTGCTACGTTACCGCCAATGAAGGATGATTCAGCCGAGCAAGGGTCACCAGCATAGAATAAGCCGCGCTCTTTTGCTGTATGCTGTACTTCGCCAGTGGTTACGCCAGGCTCAAGTACCATAAACAGGTTATGATCATCTACTTCAAGAATTTGGTTCATTCTTTCCAGAGAAAGAATAATTCCGCCGTTTAAAGGCACAGCGCCTGCTGCTAAGCCTGAACCGCCGCCACGAGCGACAATCGGTACAAGTTTGCTGTTAGCCCACTTAACGACTGCGGACACTTGTTCAGTATTTTCAGGTTTTACAACAACTTCAGGCATTTTCTCCCAGAGCTTGTCAGATACCTCGTCTCGGGAGTACATTTCCATTTTTTCTTCCTCAACAACAACATTGGCTTTGCCAATAAGAGCGTTTAACTCATTAATATCTTCAGCAGTAATTTTATGATATTGCATTCCTGCTCCTCCTTTTAACTAGCTTTCAGTTTTCACGGCATTGCAACACTTAGAATTAGATAGCGCAAGTTTCAGGTTTAGCGTTAGCTTTGTAATTTTTGATTGCCTCAATCATCATAGGCACAACTTCAAATACGTCGCCTACAATTGCATAGTCAGCAACCTTGAAGATTTGAGCCTCAGGGTCCTTATTAACTGCAATAATTACCTCTGAAGTTTGCATACCTGCTAAGTGAGCAATCTTACCGGATAATCCAAGAGCAATATATAGCTTAGGAGCAACAGTCTTACCGGAAAGACCAATCTGGTGCGGGTAAGTTGTCCAGCCTAATTCTACTGCATCGCGAGTTGCGCCAACACCGCCGCCAAGCAGCTCAGCCAATTCTTCGACCATCTTGAAACCGTCGGCATTCTTCATACCTTTGCCGCCTGCAACAAGAACTTCAGCATCTTCAATGCTTACAGTTTGAGTAGTATCTTTGATGAACTCAAGGAATTTTTCCGGTGTTAGGAAAGTAGCGCCATCGTACTTTTTAACAACTACTTCGCCGGTACGTGAGCAATCAAGCGCCAATGGCTTGCAAGAACGCGGACGAACAGTAGCCATCTGTGGACGATGCGAAGGAGTTTTAATAGTAGCCATGATGTTACCGCCGATAGCCGGACGAGTTTGAAGTAGAAGCTTAGTTTCAGCATCGATAGTAAGCGAAGTGCAGTCAGCAGTTAGGCCTGTATTAACTTTTGCTGCTACTAATGGCATTACAGTACGGCCAGTAGTAGTAGCTGCAGCAATTATGATTTCTGGCTTTTCTTCTGCGATTAGCTTAACGATTGCATTTTGGTAAGACTTAGGTAAGAAGTTTTTAAGAGCAGGATCTTGAACGAAAAGAACCTTATCGGCTCCACGGTGGAAGCACTGCTCGATGTCTTTAATTTCTTCACCAAGAAGAATACAGCTGAGATTAGTGCCCAGAGAATCAGCCAGTGAACGGCCGCGAGCGATTAATTCAAAAGTTACAGGAAGAAGTTGGCCGTCTTTTTGCTCACCAAGAACAAATACGCCATTATATTGAGAAAGAGCATTCTCGTTTTGAACGCCTGCATTTACATAAGTAGACACGTGTGTTACCCCCTTATATGCATTCCTTGGAAATGAGGAATTTAACCAAATCTTCTACAGGTTGAGTGGTGCCATCAGCAGTTTTCATGATGGTATCACGAGAAAGTTTAGGACTAAATACTTTCACAACGCGAGTAGGTGAACCATTGAGGCCTACTTCAACTTTTTCTATTCCAAGTCCTGCAGCGTCATACGCGCTGATAGGAACGGTTTTTGCTTTTAATTTGCCACTTAGAGTCGGCATGCCGATTTCATTGATATCTTTGTTAACACTAACAAGAACAGGGAACGGAACTTCGACCATTTCGAAACCGCGCTCAACTGTACGTTTAATAACTACGCTATTGTCTTTTACTTCAATAGCAGATACGTAAGTTTCACCAGGAATATCGAGATAGTTAGCAACCATTACCGCAGTTTGACCAGTTTCACCGTCAGTAGCGCGTTCGCCGCAGATAATCAAATCTACGTCATCGCCAGCTTTTCTAACAGCTGCTGCCAAAGCTTTACCGGTTGCAATAGTGTCAGAACCAGCAAATTCTCTGCCGGAAACTAAAATGCCGGCGTCTGCGCCCATAGCAATAGCTTCTTTAAGAGCTCTTTCAGCTGATTGAGGTCCCATGCTAACAGCAGTTACCTTAACATCTTTACGGGAATTCTTGATCTTAATAGCTTCAGTTAAAGCGTTTTCATCAAGAGGATTGATTACTACGTCTTTACCAGTACGTATCATTACACCTGTTTCTGGATCCATTTTTACATTCTCTGTACCAGGAACTTGCTTTACAAAAACAACAATATGCACAATCACTTACCTCCCATTTATTTCTCAATGATTCCTGCTTTGGACTTGCCTAATTGCAATGACACAAAATATCCGAAAAAACCTAGCACCATTTTAATTAGAAAATATCGGGGCATGCTATTACTAACCAGTCTGCTTTTGCACTTAAACATCATCGCGTTTATCAAGCTTATAAGAATATGCCTGTAAACAGCTTTTTAAAATTTTTCCACGTCACGCACAGCAAAATACCTAGAAATAATCGTTACCACCTACAAACATGGCAGTCGGATTAATTTCTGGTTTAGATAAGATATCGCCCCAATTTTATGAGTTTCAATCCAAATGCCAGATGATACTAATTTTCACTTATGTACCACCCGAAAACTGACTAAACCTACTTCCAACTCCAAGCCGCCTTAAGTAAATATCCTCTGTAAAGAATAAAGAAATAAGGTAACTATAAAGCTGCTATCAAGTCAGTATCAGCAGAAGCATTGGAAAGACTCTCCATTAACGGTGCTTTTTAAATTAACATTTGTTGCCTTTGTGTAAGAAATGCGAATATAATGGCAAACCTAGCAAGAAACATAAAGGAATTACGGCATGAAATTGAATTCAAAACCGTTTAAGAAATACAAAACCATTGCTTTTACCCACAACCATCATTCGGCCTAAAGGACCAGAAACACTTATTACTTGTCGGCAGACTCGACAAGTTATAACATGGATGGAAATAATAATGGTTTTGCAAATTCGCTAATAATTGACTTGCAAACAGGCGAACCTAGGACATAAACGCTGGATAATCTGGGAAATATGTATAGGCACTAATAAAAAAGGCTTTGCGGGAAGTCCGCGAAGCCTATGTTCACTGGTGGAGATAAGCAGGATCGAACTGCTGACCTCTTGAATGCCATTCAAGCGCTCTCCCAGCTGAGCTATACCCCCAAAATCGATTCGCACATTTTCAATTATTAGCACTTTCCTGCTGACAAGCTAATTATAACTTATCTATTTATGTGGTGTCAATAATATTTTTGACTGCTAAATTTCATCATTTCCTATGTTTTTACAAAACAATACAACCTTCTCTATTACGACTAAAACAGTCCTAATAAGAAGAAAATTCCTCTTTATTTAGAACTCTTCTAATCCACAATATCTTCCATGAGATATGTCCAGCCTTCACGCTGTTCTATCAGACGCGCTTTAAACAACCTACCCAAAGCCCGTTTAAAGGCCCCCTTACTAATATTGAACTTCTCTTTTATTACTTCTGGCGCTGTATCATCACTGTATGGCATTTTCCCACCGCGCTGCCGCAAGAAGTCTAGTATGGTTTCAGCATCTGCCGTCATCGATTCTTCTTTAACAGGCCTCATTGATACATTAATGCGTCCATCTTCACGAACATATGTGACTCGAACGGTAACGTCATCCCCAATTTGCGGACGAGAAATCATTTCGTCAAGGTGTAAAAAAGCAATATAGCGCTCAGTTGTAAATATAAACGCCCCTTGCTCGCTAAAATTATACACCGATCCTGAAACGCTGCTGCCTACTTTAACATCGATTGCAGGCTTTGATGCCCGCCTTATCTCATCTTCAACTTCCATAGTAACAGCAAGGCGGCCGGATTTATCAGTATACAGCTTTACCCATATTTTATCACCGCAGCTCAACTTGCCTCTCATTCCAGCAAAAGGCATGAAAATACCACGTTCAGCGCCAACATCGACAAAAGCTCCATCCCGAGTAATGTTTATAACTTCAACCCGAGCAATCTGACCCTCTCGCATCTTGGGAATGCGCATACTGGCGGTTAATCTGCCTTTAGGATCTCGATATAAGAATACTTTTAGGGACTCACCGATATCTACTGGTGCAGTTTGCTGCGTCTTATGAAGTAAAATATCATCTGAGGTATTGCCAGTGCCGGCATCTAAAAATACTCCCATTTCACTACTTCTAACCACTTTTAATACAGCAACACTGCCAGGAACAAGTGTTAATTGATTATTTGTCATTGCTATACCTACTCGCTATACGGCTGGGCATGAGCATCGCCCCAAAGCCGTTCAATATTATAAAAACGCCTCTCATCTTCCACAAAAATATGAACAACGCTGCTGCCATAATCGAGCAATATCCAGTTTGCTGCGTTGTAGCCTTCTCTGCGCAGCGATTTTATTCCATGCTCGCCTAGCTTTTCTTCTATGCTGTCAGCAATTGCCTTGGTTTGCGTAGTTGAATTAGCGCTGCATATAATGAAATAGTCCGCAACGAGCGATACACCTTGCATATCAAGAATTAAGATATCAAAGGCCTTTTTATCACTTGCAGCTGATGCTATAAGTTGCGGCATCAGTCTAATTGAGTCGGTCATACTGTACCTCCTGATATTTAGCATTATAAATAGTTTGCGTTATTAGTGACCTATTCTATTCTCCTTAATTACAGACTTTCCTTTTCTACAAAGGCTTTGCTCATCTTGGCTGACCGTGAATTAAACAGGCGGTCTACAAGCTGAGTAGTCTGTTCCTTGTCTGGATTCCAATAGCTTAGACCGCCAATGGTGGCAAAGCTTCCTGGAAGCATTTCAACACGAAGCGATCCTGTATTTACATTCTTAAGGTGATAAGCAACTTTCATCATTATAAATGGAGTCATATCTGTAAAAACGTGTTCCTTAATTGTATTAACAATACCAGGCGTTTTTAGAATAAGACCGGCATTTAGAGCATCATTGCTTAAGGCCTTGAGAAAGCGCTGCTGCCTCTGAACTCGGCCTATATCACCAAGTTCATCACTGCGGAATCTTACATATTCACCAGCTTTGCGCCCATCTAAGTGCTGGTAGCCTTTTTTAAGATGAATAGTAAGATCTGCGTACTTATCTTCATAGTTCATGTCATGTTCGACATAAAGATTTGCTCCGCCGGCAAGATCAACTACTTTGATAAAAGCTTGCCAATCAACAGCAGCATAATAGTGAACAGGAAGCTGCAGTAATTCCTCAACTGTTTTTACCGCCAGTTTTGGCCCGCCGTAAAAACATGCATGGGCTATTTTATCCTCGCCTTTGTGACCGGGTATAATAACCCTAGTATCACGCGGGATTGATAACAGATTAACCTTACCATCTTCAGTGTTGATGCTCGCCACAATCATCGTATCCGATCTTCGTGGAGAATCAGCATTGTTCTCGTCGCCATCATCTAGTCCAAGCAGTAGAACATTAATCTGATTGTTGTCTGACTGCTTATATGGGTTAGTTTTTGCAGTTGCCTCTATCGGACGAAAAACGCTTTTATAAGCATAGACGGCAGCTCCTGCTATTGCACTGACAACCATCATAAGCGTAATAATGAGCAACAGGACCCGCCCCCAACGAATTCTGCGGCGTTCGGTACGCATATTTTCTCCCCCTATATGGTTCAAACATTATTTCCATATATTTTTACTAATTTATTACGACCATCAACTGTTGCCGGATGGATCATTCCACGTCGATCAATTATGTATTTAATTGAAAGGTCATATGCTGCTAAAAGGGCGACATCAATGTCTTGCTCTGCCAAAGACCGTAAATTAGCAATTCCGGGGAAATCACGACCCGGTTCGATAAAATCGGCAAGATAAACAATCTTTGCTAGCGTATTCATTTCTACGCCGCCTACGGTATGCTGGGCAATAGCAGCTAAAATTTCCTCATCCTTTACTTGATACTCATTATTAGCAATAATAGCACCAAGCGGCGCATGAAGCAGCACAGGATTGAATTTTTCAGTCTCGTTGATATTTACTCCATATTCCGCTGACATTTCAATAAGCTTGCGATCTGACAGGCCGCGTGCACAATCGTGAAGCAGACCGGCAACTTTTGCTTTCACTTCATTACAGCCAAAACGATTGGCCATCTTAATAGCGGTTACGCTTACATTTTGGCAATGTCTAAGACGTTTTGCGGACAGAACACAGGCAAGCTTGTCCACCATTTGCTGGTATTCCATAAATAATCACCCTTTTATGATAAAATTCGCCAAAAAAAACCTGCTTCCTGCCAATATATTAAAACTTAGACTTTCTAATACGAAGTCAAGCTGAAGTCTATATACAATAGTATTCCTAAAAAAATAAAAGCCTCCTAGATAAGGAGGCATGATTTAATACTAACCTTGCCGCGGTTTAGCTTCATTTACAACAACTTGCCTACCGCCGACTTCTGAGCCATTCATAGCTGAAATCATCTTTTCAACATCTTCGTCTTCTACTTCTACGAAGCCAAAACCTCTTGAGCGCCCAGTCTCTTTATCGGTTATAATTCTGCTCGAAATTACTGTGCCGTGTGGGCGAAATGCGTCTGCCAGGCTTTCTTCACTAGCCGACCATGGCAAATTGCCTACATAGAGAGTTTTTGACATATGGGAATCACCTCTCTTTCTTGAATTCTAAACTACCCTGTTTACATTATTTGCAAACAGGGTAGTTTTATGCCTGCCTTTATTTGGCACGGGCTAAGAGCTGCTCATATATATAATTTTTCTTTTATAATATAGCTCTCAACACTTTCCGGAACTATATATTTAATTGACCGGCCACCCTTTACCCGCTCACGTATATCTGTCGATGAGATTTCTAATTCTGGAGTAGCCAGTCTATGTATACGCTTACGACCCAAGTGGCCAAAATGCCTAATTACATCATCAAGTCGGCTTATACATCCTGGTCTGGTAGCGGCAATAAAATGACACATATTCAGCAGGTGATCTATCTTTTCCCATGTGGGCAAATCCTGTATTGCGTCAGCTCCAGTTATAAAGTACAATTCGGTATTGTCGCCGTACTGCTTAATAAATTCTTGGACTGTATCAATGGTATATGACGGCCCGGACCGCTCCAGTTCAATTGGTGACACAAAGAAGTAAGGATTAGAATAAGTCGCCATGACTGTCATAATATACCGATGCATTGCAAGCGTCACATTCGAACCTTGTTTATGAGGAGGATTTCCTGCCGGAACGAACAGGACCTTCTCGAGTCCGTATTGTATACGAACTGCTTCAGCGGTAACTAGATGACCTATATGAACAGGATCAAAGGTGCCACCCATTATTCCTATTTTACGTTTGTCTGTCATAAAAATTCTCCCTTTAAATATAGCCCGTCCTAGAATTACACTTGGACACATTATACCACAGCAGTAAAATTTGCAAACATATTAAAATCAAAATCATTATATATAAGACATAATTATTAAAATAAGCACTATAATTAAAGAAATTATAATAAAAGCTTGGCAGTAATCTTTTGCATCGTACCTTGCCTTGGGGGTCTTAAGGTAATTGTTTATTGCCCAAAAGTAGCCCATAAGTTTCTTCATAACTGAACTACTCCCTCCTGTAATATCCAATTGCAATTAACTCTTAAAATAATAAGACTTCTGCCGCTTAAACCAACAGAAGCCTTGAATATTTATCTTATCTGACCGTTGCCCGAAATAACATATTTTATGCTCGTAAGCTCAGGAAGGCCCATCGGGCCGCGGGCGTGCAATTTTTGCGTGCTTATTCCTATTTCTGCACCAAAACCAAATTCATAACCGTCAGTAAAACGAGTCGAGGCATTGACATAGACAGCTGCTGCATCAACTTCAGCCTGGAAACGCCTTGCGTTATTATAGTCTTGAGTTACTATTGCTTCAGAGTGCCGCGTACTATATGATGCAATATGATCGAGAGCTTCACCAATTCCTTCTACAACCTTTACCGATAAAATCAAATCGTGATATTCAGTGGACCAGTCTTCTGGTATAGCCGCCTTAACCTCACTATAATACTTCATTGTAGTAGAGCATCCCCGTATTTCGACCCCAGCCTCATGATACTTTTGCAGCATCTCAGGCAGGAATCTATCCGCAACAGCCTCGTGGACCAGCAGTGTTTCCATGGCATTACAAACTCCCGGACGGGAAACCTTTGCATTAAAAGCAATTGCCTTTGCCATTTCCATATCTGCTGATTGATCAACAAACGTATGACAAACCCCTGTCCCGGTTTCAATTACCGGTACAGTGCTATTTTCAACTACTGTTTTAATTAGTCCGGCTCCACCGCGCGGAATTATTACATCTAGATACTGATTAAGTCTGAGCATTGCATTAACAGCTTCGCGGTCAGTTGTCTCGATAAATTGTATTGAGCCTTCCGGTACACCTGCACTGTAGGCTGCCGCAGATATGACCTTAATGATGGCAATATTGGAGCTAATAGCTTCTGAGCCGCCTCTTAGAATTACAGTATTGCCCGATTTTAGGCATAAACCAGCAGCATCTACCGTGACATTCGGGCGGGCTTCATAAATAATACCAATGACCCCAAGAGGTACGCGCACTTTGGAAATCTCCAAACCGTTAGGACGCCGCTGTATGCTTAATCCTTCTCCAATAGGATCAGGAAGCCCGGCGATCTGTCTCAAGCCCTCAGCCATAGCGTCAATACGGCTTTCATTTAGCATTAGGCGATCAAGGAGTGCCCTAGAAAGGCCTTTTGCCTTTCCATTCTCTATATCAACTACGTTGGCTGCAATAATTCCAACACACTCATTTTGAAGTGCATCAGCCATAGCGCATAATGCCTTATTTTTTATATCAGTTGAAATTACAGCAAGCTTTCGAGCCGCCTGTCTGGCAACTGCGCCTTTTTCACTCAGTTCCGCTGCATAGTTCATATCTATTCCTCCCATAACAGCTTAAACAAGCAATACCATGTTATCACGGTGAATTACCTCATCATATGTCTTACATCCAAGAATATCTCCAATTTTATCTGTATGATATCCCATGATTTTTTTGATATCTTCCGAGCAGTAGTTAGTTATTCCGCGACCAATCTCTCTGCCCTTTGTAGATAGCAGACGGATAGTATTACCATGATCAAAACTTCCGTCTACCGCAGTTATCCCTGCTGAAAGCAGACTGGAACCCTTTTCTGTTAAGGCTTGTTCACAACCGGCATCGACTGTAACCGAACCTTGTATGCGCGCCCCGAATGCTAACCAGCTTTTGCGCGTTTGCAGACGATTATGTTTTGCTAAGAAAATCGTTCCAACCTGAGATCCGGCAAAAAGCTCGCGTATAATACCATCTTGCCACCCTGACGCAATAAGCATTGTAACACCAGAGTTAACGGCAATCTTAGCAGCTTGTATTTTTGTATGCATGCCGCCTGTACCTCGTAATGACCCAGCTCCACCTGCCATAGATTCAATCTCAGGCGTAATATCAGCAATCTCATGAATAAGTTCCGCATTTGGATTCTTCTGTGGATTGTCATTGTAAACACCGTCAATATCGGAAAGAATTACGAGCACATCTGCGTCGACAATATTTGCAACCATTGCTGACAAGGTATCATTGTCACCAATTTTCAATTCATCAATAGCGACTGCATCATTCTCATTTATTACCGGTATAACACCCATTTTTAATAACGTAAGCAATGTGTTACGAGAGTTAATATACCGTTTATGTTTTACTGAATCCTCACGGGTAAGCAGTACCTGAGCAACCGTTTGACCATATTCTCCGAAGAGCTTCTCATAGGTGTGCATTAAAATACCTTGACCAACTGCTGCCGCTGCCTGCTTTTCCGGAATGGTTTTAGGTTTTTCTTTAAGACCCAGGCGATCCATACCTGCCCCTACCGCACCCGAGGTAACCAAAATCACCTCTTTACCCTGATTAGCGAGATCTGATAATTGGCGCACTAATTTTTCGATGCGAAAAAAATTAAGCTTACCTGTACTATGCGTAAGTGTGCTTGTTCCTACTTTAAGAACAATTCTTTTGGCTTCAGACAAATTTGTTCTCGTAAACATGCCCTCTCCCCCACCGCATTCAATTAAGGCAATTCAATTTTAGGTTTTTCAGGATTCGGCCTGTATAATAGGCCATTTCTACCAATAACTTGAACCAATTCAGCCGCAGTTGCTTTAGCTAAAGCAGCTATCGCTTCCTTGGGCTCCTCAGGGCTGTTTTGCAGAACCCTTACCTTTATTAATTCACGAGCCCATAGTGCATCTCGTGCGCTATCAACAACAGATTTAATTACACCAGCCTTGCCTATTTGAACAACAGGATCAAGTTCGCTGCCCATTGCCCGCAAAAACCGCTTTTGTTTTCCTGTCATTACGCTATCTTCCAATGTTATAGTCTCCTCATGCTTTAAATTCGAATTCCATTTCGCGGATGCGAACGGTGTCGCCCTCTTTGATGCCTCGTTCTTTTAATGCATCTTCAATACCTAGGCGGCGCCAGATAAGCTGAAAGCGGCGAATAGCTTCATCGTTGACGAAATTAGTCATTACTACAAGCTTTTCAATATTTTTACCCTGAACAATGAATGCGCCGTCATCAGAACGGGTGATAGTGAATTCATCATCTGGTTTTGCTTCATAAAGAGCAGGCGCTACTACATCTTCCGGATCTTCAACATACTCAGCCAATAGCTGAGCAGCGCGATGCATCAACTGTGAAAGGCCCTCGCCTGTTGCTGCTGATACAGGATAAACTTCTCGTCCTTCTTGAGCCAGATAATCAGCAACACGCTGGAAGTTCTCATGAGCCTCTGGCAAATCCATCTTGTTTAACGCAACAATCTGTTTACGCTTTGCCAGTCTCTCGTTGTACTTGCTAAGCTCAAGATTTATCTTTTTATAGTCTTCAATAGGGTCCCGTCCTTCGATTCCGGAAACGTCGAGCACATGGATTATAATCTTAGTTCGCTCTATATGACGCAAGAAGTCATGCCCTAGTCCTACCCCTTCATGCGCGCCTTCAATAAGGCCGGGTATATCAGCAACCACAAAGCTTGTGCCTTCCTCAATTCGAACCACACCAAGTACAGGGGTTATAGTCGTGAAATGATAAGCAGCAATTTCAGGTTTGGCTGAAGAAACACGGGAGATGATACTGGACTTTCCGACACTCGGATAACCTACAAGCCCGACATCGGCAAGCAATTTGAGCTCTAGCAGCAAAATATGCTCTTCACCCGGTTCCCCGTTTTCCGAAAAGGTAGGCGCACGATGGGTACTAGAGACAAATCGGGCATTTCCACGTCCGCCGCGCCCGCCTCTGGCAACTACCGCTTGCTGTCCTTCGGTCGTGAGGTCCGCCACTACTTCACCTGTCGCCTCGTCGCGCACAATGGTGCCGGGTGGCACTTTAACATACAGTGGATCAGCATATCGTCCATGCATGTTTTTAGTCTGACCGTTAACACCTCGGTCAGCAGCAAATTTCCGTTTATAGCGGAAATCAATCAGCGTATTAGTATTGGGGTCAACTACTAAGATAACATCCCCACCGCGTCCGCCGTCACCGCCGCTGGGGCCACCTTTAGGAACAAACTTTTCCCGGCGGAAACTTGACATCCCATTACCGCCGTCACCGGCTTTGACATTAATTTTGGCTCTGTCAATAAACATTATAATCCCCTTTTAAACCAGCCTATAAGCATATTTTTTCCTAATATGTAATATGTGCAATAAACCAAAATTTACACCGTTTCATGCTTTTAATTGACAATCACGCTGCCTGGTATGCATATGAAGCTGATCTGAAACCAAACTGCTGTCTTTGGCTAAATCATCAATATACATTAGCGCCTTTTCGGCTCTCCCAAGCTGCAGCATAGCATGAATTACCTGTAAATGATTGATAAAATCATGGCGCTGGACCCTTAGTAACCGCTCCAATTCTTCGCACACCTGATTATTTTCTAGTTTGTTGTCCATAATTTTAAATCCTCCGCTCAAATAGGAGTTAATATATTAAATTATTTTTTATTCTCCATTTAAGCACAATTTACCTCTACGTGAAAATAAAAATAATACCTGCGGCCGGTTGGCCGCAGGTGCCTATTACTTTAGATAGCTTCTTCAGCAGTGTACACGCTAACTTGTCTGTCTTGGCGGCCTTTGCGTTCAAAGGAAACACGACCAGAGACTTTTGCGTATAATGTGTCGTCTTTGCCGATACCAACATTTTTGCCGGGATGGAAGTGAGTACCTCTTTGACGGACCAAAATGCTGCCAGCATTAACAACTTCGCCAGCATGACGCTTTACGCCAAGACGTTTGGCTTCACTATCGCGACCGTTCCGAGTACTACCAACACCTTTTTTGTGAGCGAATAATTGTAAGTCAAAATTAAACATCCGTAATTCACCTCCTGTGTTCTCTAATTCGAACACTGCGCGAATTCTGCCTGGCAATTTCATTTAAGCCAAGCATCATTGTTTCTAAAACAGCGCTAGTCATATCATCAGGAGCGGCGGCTAGCTCCAAATGAAGCATGCCGCTGCTTATATCAAGACTAATTTCACGTCGTAGGTACTGTTCAAGACCCATTACCGCAGTTTGAGTCAAAGCCGCTACTGCTGCACAGACAATATCCTGTCCGTGCGGAGCTGTGCCAGCATGACCATTAATATTAAAGCCGATAATAGCCCCAATACTATTTCGAAAAATATCTATTTTGATCATTATGCATAGATTTTTTCAATTACAACTTTTGTGAACGGCTGACGATGACCTTGACGTCTACGGTAGTTAGACTTGGCTTTATACTTAAATACCAAAATCTTTTTACCTTTGCCATGTGCTAGAACTTTAGCAGTTACTTTAGCATCAGCTAGTACCGGTTTGCCAAGAAGCAATTCGCCTTCTTTTACAACAGTCAGTACACGATCGAACTCAACTGTTTCGCCTTCGCTAATCTCTAGCTTTTCAATTGTAAGTACATCGCCTTCACTAACACGGTATTGTTTTCCACCTGTTTCAATGATTGCGTACATTATTACACCCCCTTGCAAATAGACTCGCCGAATACGGTGCATCCACCGGGACGCTTCAAAACCTCTCCGTGCGGTTCGGGAACGTAAGCATAATCGCCTACAATAGTAGATATTAGCATACCATCGGGGGTTTGTCAAACTGAATTAGTCGGTGTTATAAAGAACGGTAAACACCTCTGGATGCATTGATGCAACACCCTCAATTTTTATTGTCCGGCACATTTCTTTCTCAAGAAGAGAAAGTACGCCAGGTCGATCAAATAAAGCTGAAACCGATGGATGTAATTGAATAAGCAAACCACCCTGTCCTTTGCGGCTGCCTATTTGTTTTCGCAATTGACGACGTAAATTTATCATGACAGTTTCGGGAGACTGAACACGTCCCCGCCCTTCACAGCATGGGCATTCAGTATATAGCATGCTTTCTATGTTTTGGCGTGACTTTTTCCGAGTCATTTCAACAAGCCCCAATCCAGTAAGACCAATTACATTAGTCTTGGTGCGATCACTCTTTAACTTTTCGCCGAGGGCACTCAGTACAGCTTGCTTATGCTCTTCCTTGTCCATATCAATAAAATCTATTATTATAATTCCGCCAATATCCCTTAAGCGAATCTGACGGGCAATTTCGGCAGCCGCCTCAATATTGGTGTGCAGCACAGTATCGGCTAGATTTGTATTTCCTACATATTTACCTGTATTAACATCAATAACTGTCAAGGCTTCTGTCCGGTCTATTACAATATACCCGCCGCATTTCAGCCAGACACATCGCTGTCCCAATTTATCAATTTCTTTATCAAGCCCATAGCTGGCAAAAATATCTTCTTTTCCTTCATACAATACTACTCTTTGTGATAGCTCCGGCGAGCTGAAATTGAGTAAATCACATACCCTTGCATAAGCCTCGCGATTATCGACTGTAAATTTGTCAACATCTGGTGTTAAATGATCGCGAACAATCCGTATTACCAAGTCAACATCTCGATATAAGAGAGCTGGCGCATTAGCGCGTTTTGACCTAGCGCTCAAGGCACTCCAAAGGTTGCTTAAGTACTCTATATCTTTACGCAAATCATCTTCATTTTTGCCTTCTGCCACTGTTCGAACAATCATGCCCATTTCGGGCGGTCGGACTTTTTCTGCGAGAGACTTTAACCTTTCTCGTTCGGCTTCACTTTCAATGCGCCTTGATATGCCAATGTAATCCACTGTCGGCATCAAGACTACATACCTTCCCGGCAATGTTAAGTGCGTCGTAGCTCGTGGTCCTTTAGTTCCTATCGCATCTTTTACTATTTGGACAATAATATCCTGACCAACAGTAAGAACATCGCTTGCAAATGAGGAACCATGAGAACGAGGAGCAATGTCACCAATATATAGAAAAGCATTCTTATCACGACCGATATCAACAAATATAGCCTGCATGCCTGGCAGAACATTCTTTATCTTACCCTTATAGATATTGCCAACAATATTGCCGCTATCGGTTCTCTCAACAGATACTTCAAGCAATTCTCCATCCTGAAGCAATGCCATTCGGGCTTCTTCAGGACCGATGTTTACAACAATATTCTTTGCCATCACCATTCCCCCTTTGCAAGAGTCGTATGCAAGGCTATGACAACTCGAGCGGCGTCAAGCGCACGCCTTTCTGGTCGATGACGTATAAGCCAATACGATTAATTAAAGCGTTATCTCGGTCAGCAGGCAAACTAAAGTTATTGACAAGTGCTGCTAGAACTTCACTAGGCTTTACAGTACCTTTTGGCGTTATTTGAGTTGAAAATTCAAGCGTGATCATTCCATCTGCTTGCGATATTTTTACCTCTTTAACAAATTCCCTAACATTTATTTCGCGTCTGCCTTTAGGTGACTCTCTAATATATATAACTTCTTCTGCCCTGTTAAATAATAAAGCGCCTTGTTGGACATCAGTACATTCTGCTCCATTAAGAAGAGGCACTATTATATTATATACAGCCAAGTTTACAACTGCCATAAGAGCGGTGCTTTCCGAAGGTATATATTTGCCCCTTTTTAAAACTACTCCTTGCGGCAGCTTACTCTTCAGCGAAGATATTACCTCTTGTAAATTCATGTCTTCCTTTAACTCTATATCAGCATACTCTGAATCGCTTACAACTCCAACGCCAAGCGCTGAAGCAAACGCCAACTTCATATGCGGATTAAAACCTTCAGAGTAAGCTGCTGGCAATTTTGCGCGCCTAATTGAGCGCTCAATTGCCCGTGCATAATCAAGATGAGAAATATAACGTATTTCTTCGCCTTTTGTAATCTCTATCCGTAACCTCGCCATTATTTAACACCCCAATCAAGCACTTCTACTCCAAGACCGGGACAAACGCCGCAGGCACTGCAAGCTTCTCTCCTGCAATCCACAGTATCTGTTGCCGCTACAGCATTATCATATTCACGCATTAAAAAGGCCTTGTCCACCCCACAGGAAATATGCTCCCATGGCAGCACTTCACTTTGCGATCTCTCCCGATTGGTATAAAAGTGAGGATCGAGACCAGTATTCTTAAAGGCTTCCATCCAGATATCAAATTTAAAATGCTCAGACCAACCATCAAACTTCGCTCCATTCTGCCAAGCAGCAAGGAGAACTTGTGATAATCTGCGGTCACCGCGTGAAAATACTCCTTCAAGAAAACTAGTTCTAGCGTCATGATAACTAAAGGAGATACTTCGATCCCGCAGTTTTTCTTTTAAGAGTCTTTGTTTACGTTCAATCTCAGCGGTTGAGTTCTGCCCAAACCACTGAAAGGAAGTATGCGCTTTAGGAACAAAGGATGATACACTCACCGTTACCTTAGCGCCTCTCCGTCCTTTAACGGCTTTATATAAATCAAGCACTTTATAGGCTAGTTTCGCAATACCTTCAATATCTTCATCTGTCTCAGTAGGCAATCCAATCATAAAGTAAAGTTTTACGGTCGACCAGCCTGATTTAAAGGCAGCCCCAACTGCATTCTCTAAATCTTGCTCCGTTACCCCTTTATTAATAACATCACGCATCCGTTGCGTGCCGGCTTCGGGGGCAAAAGTCAACCCGCTTTTCCTTACCTGCTGAACTTTTTCTGCCAGATCGATAGAAAAGCTGTCAATTCTAAGTGATGGCAGCGATACGCTGACGCCCTGGCTCTTAAAGCGAGTGATAAGTGATGTAACCACCTCACTCAAATGCGAATAATCAGCCGAACTCAGCGAGGTAAGTGAGATCTCATTATATCCTGTATTATCAACTAACTGCTGGGTAAGCTCAAGAAGCTTTTCAGGGCGGCGCTCGCGTACAGGCCGGTAGATTACACCTGCTTGGCAGAACCGGCAACCGCGCGTACAGCCCCGAAACAGCTCAAGCATCATCCGGTCGTGAACAATATCAAGATAAGGCATTACCGGTTTTGTAGCAAATTCGACTTCATTAAGATCCTTGATAACGCGTTTTGTGACTGCTGGACTGGCTTCAGGACAAGTTGGACTAACCTTGGCTACGGATCCGTCATCATTATATGTAACTTGATATAGGGACGGAACATATATCCCGTTAAGACCAGCCAGTCTTTTAAGCAGTCCTTGACGCCCACCCTCCTTGTTGGACTTTTTCCAGCCTGCAACAACTTCTACAACCTCTTCAATAACTTCCTCACCTTCACCAATAACAAAGCAATCAAAGAAATCAGCTACTGGCTCGGGATTAAATACCGAGGGTCCTCCGGCAATAACAAGGGGATGATTCTCATTACGATCGCAAGCAATTAGCGGTATTCCAGCTAAGTCAAGCATATTTAAAACATTGGTATAAATCATTTCATATTGCAGTGAGAAACCAAAAATATCAAAATTGCATACAGGCGTTTTACTTTCCAAGGTATGCAAGGGAATATTATAGCTCCGCATTTCAGCTTCCATATCAACCCACGGCGTATAAACCCGCTCGGCTGCAGTATCTGGCCGATTATTCAATATTTGATAGATAATCTTTAGCCCAAGATTAGACATACCTACCTCGTATACATCAGGAAGTGCTAGTGCAACAGTTACATCCACTTGAGAGTGATCTTTTTTAATACTGTTAACTTCATTACCAGTATATCGCGCCGGCTTAGTCACTCGGCTTAAAATAGCAGGATCAAAAACAACCATATTAACCTCCACATTTATTGCTGAAAATATTACTAATATTCTACCCAAAGACATCACTAATTTAGTCGGATGCCCTACCCTAGGTTCTACGTTATCCACAAAAATCCTTCAAATCTTACAAAAGCTTGCCAATTCGCGCGTACAACCCATGGCTCGGGAGTGACTCCCATAGTTCTGTTTCAGTAATTGTACCAAAAACACGAAACCTCTCATCAACAACAAGTATTACATAGTATTCTTCAGGTCCAATTAAATCTATAATATCACGGACTGGCGTTACTTCTAGAGCTGTTAGATGGCGAGTCTGCATAACCCCTTTTGCTGTTAGAATGGCTTTCTTCTGCGAAAGCACCCTCATCTGCCGGAATCCAGCAATTTTAACCTCCGTTTTTGCAGCTACATACAAAAAGACTGCAGCAAAAATAAATGTCAGATTAACCGTCTCAGTTGTTACGTAGTCATATATTACTATGCCGCTAAGTGAAAATGCAATAACTTTGCTAACATTAGCAGTAATAAGCGTAGCCTCTGTATAATCGCGATATTTAGATAGCCATGCTCGCAAAATGCGCCCGCCGTCAAGCGGCAGTCCAGGCATAAGATTAAATACGGCAAGCATTAGGTTTATCTGCTTATAAAAACCAAGTTCAGCAGACCAGTCGGGAAAATTGAGCATACCAATATGCAGAAAGGCCGCCAGGACCAAACTTGTAATTGGCCCGGCGGCTGCTATAATAATTTCACTGGACGACCCCGCTTCTCCCAGGCGCTCAATACGAGCAACACCGCCGAACGGCAAAAGTTCAACTTCACGAACAGCAAATCCCAGAGCTAAAGCTGCTGCAGCGTGCGCTAATTCGTGTAAAAGGATGGCACTAAACACAGCCAAGGCTTTTCCTGCCATTCCAGCAACAGTAAATAAGCACATTAGCACTAAGAACCAATTATTTAGGATTAGTTGGATTCCATTGACTTTTCCGACCCTCAAACTGTCACTTCCTTTCTCCGGCCGGAAACTCGCCCTTAAGTCTCGTCATTGGATCAATCGGCTTGCCACCTTCACGAATTTCAAAATATAGGACAGATGCATTGACCATACCGGTCTTGCCTACTTTTGCAATCACTTGGCCTTGACTAACCACATCCTCAGCCTTGACCAGTACCTCACCTAAATGACCATAAACTGTCTCGATCTCCTGTCCATGCTGCACTATAACAATCTTTCCGTACTGAGCGCTATCAGTCACTGTCGTAACCTTGCCCGGGGCGCTGACACGTACACTAGTACCAATTGGTGCTTCTATATCAATACCTTCATGCATCATTTCCTGTTTCAAAATAGGATGAGTCTGCCACCCAAAATTCGCTACAACTTTTCCGTTAACCGGTTTATTCATGTACATAAGAGGATCCGCAGGCCTAGACACAGTTGTCTGAGCCTTTCTGAACATAGCTAAATCCAGCTCTTTCGGAGAGTATTGATTTACTTTGCTGATAAGATAGTTCCAGTCTGTTTCGGTCGAAACAACATAGCGAACCCCCTCATCAACTACACGTCCGACCGCTGTTCCCGAAATATGAGCCGAATAAACAACTGTAAAAATAATTAGAGCTATAACGCTTCGTTTAAGCCATCCATAATTAGGTTCATCGCTTTGGGTTGCCCAATAATCCCTGTTGTCACGACGGTTCTGCCACTTGTTATTCCACGTCTTCGCCATTGATACCACCCCGCAAAGTGCAAACTCCTTATTGGAATGTATATGACAGAAAGTGGATTTTATACCCCTGCAATAAAAAATGCCCTTATGGGCATTTGACAGCAAATATATATATTTAGAACATAATTTTTTGCCGACGCATGTAGATGTTTAATAGAATACCAATGCTCACCAGATTAGTAGTAAGCGCACTCACGCCATAACTCATAAGCGGCAGCGGTATGCCTGTTACCGGCATAATGCCTGCAGTCATACCAACGTTAACCAGGATATGAAAAGTCAGCATTGAGGTAATTCCCGTTGCTAACAATGTACCGAAGTTATCACGAGCCGAGCCGGCAATCTTAATACCACGGTAAAGAAGAATAAAATACAAGAGCAAAATGATAACTGCGCCAACAAAGCCTAGTTCTTCACCAATAACAGCAAAAATAAAATCCGTGTGATTTTCAGGCAAAAAGTTAAGTTGACTTTGTGTACCGCCGAATAACCCCTTGCCCAAAATCATGCCAGAGCCAATAGCAATTTTAGATTGAATAATATGATAGCCTGATCCAAGAGGATCGACATTGGGATCCATAAAAACCGTAAGCCGCATCTTCTGATAATCTTTAAGAAAGTGCCAGAAAATAGGCATAAAGGCTGCTCCGGCACCAAATATAATCATCAAAACCCTGGTGTTAATGCCAGCGACAAAAATCATACCAAACAAGATTGCCAAGAATACAAGTGCCGTACCAAGGTCGGGCTGCTTCATTACTAATAAAAATGGAACACCTACAAATATAAAGATAGGTATTACATCCTTTAGTGAATTAAGCTTGCCAGATTTTTTATTGAGCAAATCAGCAAGTGCAATAATCATTATCAGCTTGGAAAACTCAGAAGGCTGTAAACTAATTGGACCAATTTGTATCCAGCGCTGTGCCCCTAATGCCGACTGACCAACAAACATTACCGCTAGCAGCATGATAATATTTATGACATATAAGATATTAGCATAACGACTTAATGATTTATAATCGAAATGCAGGGTAACAAATATAATAAATATATTCATCATAGCAAATATTCCTTGTCGCTCAACATACCAATACCGGTCTTCGCTTGGCCCATTGATATGGGTAGCGCTGCCGATAATAACAAGGCTTATAATTATCAATATGCTAGTGATTGCAATTGTAACAAAATCCAAATTGCGCAAAAGCCGACGGTTTAGCATAATTACACTTACCTTCCATGAACTGTGAATACATCTACATATTATAATAGTATTTCCTATTTCAGTCTAGTACTAGCCAGCAATAAACATATATTTCCACCGTTCAGAGTTCTAGGTTGCAAAAAAGACACAGAAGTCAATCTTCTGCGTCTTAGTGATGAGTCCCTAATCCTGATTATACATGCCTCGCTTCATACGATTAACAGGGATGTTCGCAATCAAAGCAACCGAAGACTTTGAATTTGTAAGACTAACTTCCATGTCTTTTTCATTAATATCCATGTAGTTTGAGATGACCCTAATCATATCATCCTTTAGAACTTCCATGAACTGCGGCGAAACGTTGACCCGGTCGTGGACAAGCACTAGGCGCAACCGTTCTTTCGCGATGTCCTTTGAGCTTGACGAATCTTTGCCAAACAACTTTTGAATAAGCTCGAACATCTCTATCCCTCCTCTTTAAAATCTAAAAACTCTTTTAAGTCTCTCAAAAAAACCATCATTCGTTTCAAGGGTCATAAGTGGTATGTTTTCGCCCATAAGACGGCCTACGATATTTTTATAGGCTGTACTAGCCAGTGAAACGGGGCTTGCAACCGCAGGTTCACCACGATTAGTAGAAATAACGATATACTCGTCTTCCGGTATAATACCAAGCAAATCAACTGCTAAAATTTCAATAATATCGTCAATATCCATCATATCACCCTTTTTAACCATCAAAGGGCGGATACGATTTACAATTAGCTTAGGATTATGTTTGCCTTCTGACTCTAATAATCCGATAATACGGTCAGCGTCACGTACTGCAGATACTTCCGGCGTAGTTACAATAATTGCCCGGTCAGCTCCCGCAATTGCATTTCTAAAACCTTGCTCAATACCAGCCGGACAATCGATAATAACATAATCAAAATCCTGTGCTAGTTCCTGACAAAGCTGTTTCATTTGATCTGGATTTACAGCATTCTTATCCCTGGTCTGAGCAGCCGGTAGCAAATATAAAGTTTCGTATCGCTTATCCCGAATCAACGCCTGCTTTAGCCGACAATTACCGTCTGTTACATCAACCAAATCATAAACAATTCGGTTTTCAAGCCCCATAACAACATCTAAGTTCCTAAGCCCTATGTCGGCATCTACCAGAACCACCTTTTTGCCTAAAAGAGCAAAACCCGTACCTATGTTGGCAGTTGTCGTAGTTTTGCCAACACCGCCTTTACCTGACGTAATAACAATAACCTCACCCATATCGTAACCCTCCTTATCTTGCTGGCTCAATTACTACAACACCATCTCTTATCCGGGCTGTTTCTGCATATTCGGGAATGTCTAGCTTGTCCGGAGATCTAGAAATAAGACCAGCAATACGGATCTGCGAAGCTAGCAGTCGGCTTGCTGTTATAGTAGCGGTTTCATCCCCAAACGCACCAGCGTGGGCTACACCACGGCATGTACCGTTAATAGTGACATCACCACCTGCTATTACCTTAGCTCCTGGGTTAACATCGCCTATAATAACAACAGAATTGCTATGTACTACCTCTTGTCCATTACGCAAGGTTTTGCTGATAATTAAGGTATTACTTTCTTCCTCGCTATTTTGATTTACATCATCAGCTAGACTATCAAAATCACACTCTTTCACGTCCTGCCATACCAAGCCATATTCATCAAACAGAGCAACCAACTTTTGTTGCTGCTCAGGCAGCATATCTTTGGCAGACGGCACTTGTACCACCGCATTTCCATTAGCGAAGAATTCGCCAGCAGCTTCCAATTTTGATTTCAACTGATTGATTATTACGTCAAAATCAGTTGCCATATCAATTACTAATTGCAAGCCGTCTTTACTGCCTTTAAAAACCACACCGTCACGCATAACTTTCTCCCAATAATTAACATATAATACTATTTATACTAGCTTTAAATTCGCTATTTTTGCCAATACTCCTGCAATAGACAGTAAAAAAACGAGACACTATTACGTGTCTCGTTTCTCTTACAACGCGCTATTTGCTTTATACGTTTTAGGTACGTCCTGTGCTGGTTGATTGAGGTTAAAGGCGGCCTCTAGTATCTTTTTGGCTATAGGTGCTGCAGATGATGCACCATATCCTCCTTGCTCAACAATAACAGCAACAGCAATCCGAGGATCCTCAAATGGGCCATAAGCAACAAACCAGCCGTGGTCTTGACCATGCGGGTTTTCAGCAGTACCAGTTTTACCAGCAATAGCAATAGGGAAGTCACTGAAAACTCCACCAGCTGTACCGCCCTCCTGTGCTACCTCACGTAAGGCATCACGTATAAGTTTGAGCGTACTGTCCGATAAGTTAATCCTTCCTACCTCTTCGGGCTCAAACGCTTTAATGGTCTCGCCATTGGGTTTTGAAATTTTGCTGACAAGATAAGGGCGATAGCGATGTCCGCCGTTAGCCACTTGACTCATTAAAGCTGCAACCTGCAAAGGTGACGCAAGTTGAAATCCCTGCCCAATAGCAGCGTCAAAAGTCTCAGACAGGTACCACTCTTCCTCATAAACTTTTAACTTATACCGTCGATTAGCAACTAAGCCATCAGTTTCACCAGGCAAATTAATTCCAGTCACAGCTCCAAGACCGAAAGCTCTAGCATAGTTTTCCAGGTTATCAATACCTAATCGGTTACCCATTTCATAAAAATAAACGTTATCAGACTTAGATAGCGCCTCTCTAAAATTAAGCCACCCTAGAGCTTCCCCCATCGCATTACCTTTGTCTATTAGCCAATGGCGGCCTGTATCTAGAATCTTTTCCTCAGGAGTTACTTTGCCAAGCTCAAGAGCTGCCGCTCCTGTAACTATCTTGAATGTAGAGCCAGGCGGATATTCCCCGGAAATAACCTTATTGTCCATAGGATGAAAAGGATTGTTATTTAAAGCATTCCAATCCTTTGTTGATATACCTGTCGCAAACAGATTAGGATTAAAAGCTGGTCTGCTGACCATAGCCAATATTTCACCTGTTTTGGGATTCATCGCTACTGCCGCAACAGCTTTAGCATTTACAAACTCGGTCTTGGTCTGGAGGTACTTAAGCTGTTCATCAATTGCCGTTTCAGCGGCTTTTTGTATGCGATAATCAATAGTTAGGGTCAAGTTACTACCCGGAATAGGTTCCTTCTTTCCCAATACCTGGACAGGTCTGCCAGTAACGTCAACCTCTACTTGACCACCACCGTCACTGCCGCGTAGTTCTCGGTCATAAACCTTCTCAAGGCCAAACTTACCGATAATATCTCCAGCCTTGTAGCCTTGGCTTTTAAGCTTTTCTAGCTCTGTATCGTTTATTTCGCTTACATAACCAAACATGTGCGCGCCAAATTCGTTATTAATGTAATTGCGGATAGGTTGAATCTCAATAACTACCCCAGGAAGTTCTCCACGACGCTCTTCTATTTTTGTAACAATATCAGGCCCGATATCACTTTTTATACGCACCGGCTCAAAAGAGCCATGTTGCTGAGATAGCTTTGTTTTTATCTCAGTTGTATTTATCCCTAGAATCACGGCTAGCTTGGAAATTACTGCCTCATCAACAGGACCGGTAATTGGCAGAATAGAAACGGTAAAACCGGGACGATTAGAAACCATCTGAACGCCATTACGGTCATATAAAATGCCGCGTGGAGCCATAATAGGAACTAATCGAATACGGTTGCCGTCTGCCAGCCGCCCGTAATAAGCGCCTTGCGCCACTTGTAAGTAGACTAATCGACCAACAAGCAGTGTAAAAACCAACACTACCGCTAGCGCCAGTACATCTAATCTATTACTCGAACGCTTGACCAGCACAACAACAACCTCCCTTCTTAGAAAACCGCTTACGCCAAGCCATATTATTCCGCGAAAGCTATTCGTTATCTAAAATTTCCGGCTCAAATGGTATATGAGCTTATGAACAGGAATAGCCAAAACCATATTGTAAAATGCTAATGGCAGCACACTTCCTGTAATCGCCTCACCTAAATCGACCTTATAACCGAGTAAGAAAAGCATTAAAAAGATTATTGCATGACTGAATATAGTAGCAATTGCTATTGCTAATACAGGCAATAAGAGATGCTCCTTAAAAACCTTACGTTCAGCCAATCCACTTACATATCCTGTAGCTAATTTAGAAAGTACATTGATACCGAAAATATTACCTGATGCCAGATCTTGAATAAGCCCGCTAAAGAAACCTATCCCTACACCATGTTCTTTTCCTAATAACAAACTAGACGATACTACTACAATTAACAGTAAATCTGGCCGAATACCATTCACTGTAAAAAGCGGCAGAATAGTCGCCTGTATAATTATGGCTGCTATAATAACCGCAAACCAGATTAGCGCTGTCATCGTCCCGCTCCTTGCGGCACTACTGGCACAGCCTGCCCTGCAGGCTGATTCTGCGGTGCCGGTAATGTAGGCACTGGCTCACGGGAGCGAACAATAACAAAGACCTCCTCTAGTCTATCAAAGTCAACTGCAGGCTTCAGTACGGCATATTTCAACAAACCGCCCTCTTCATTGACTACATCGGATACTTCACCTACAAGTAAGCCTTTAGGATAGATTCCGCCAAAACCGGAGGTAATAATTTGATCCCCCTTGATAATATCGGCATCACGTGCAATATTCACCATTTTGGGCGTAAGAGGGCTTGCACCATTGCCTTCTACAATACCAGCCACCCTGGATTCCGGCCGCTGTACTAAAGAACCTACCGCACTACGAGGATCTAATATCAACTGTACTTTTGCTGTACCGCTATATGCATTTACTATATTCCCAACAAGCCCTTGCGGGGTAACTACTGGCATATCCTTGGTTATACCGTCAGCAGTCCCCCGATTTATTACAATTGTACTGGTCCAAGTTCCTGGGTCACGCGCCACCACTTTGGCTATGACAAAGTCAAACTGCGGAGCCCTGGCTTTATAATCAAGCATCACCCGCAGCCTTGTATTCTCTGCCATAATTTCTGTAACATTAATATTGCTTTGACGTAGCTGCTCAATTTCCGTCCGAAGTGTTTGATTGTCACGATACACCGTCATCAGTTGTCCGGTGGAGGTACCTACCTGTCGAAAACTGAAGCCAATTTTTGAAACAACAGATTCAAGGGGTGCCAATACCGTAGTTACTGCCTTCTCCATGAAGGTAAACTGGTACTTACCACGCGCCGCGTAACTTGCCAGCAAAAAGACGGTTATTACAGCCACCACCAAGATGACCGTCTTTTTGTTAAAAAATCGCACCTTTCCGGCCCCTCTCTGTTATCCAAGTTTTTTGGGCGACATGAGCACCCGCTTTAATAAATCTATGCTTTCTAACGCTTTACCTGTGCCCGCTCCTACGCAATCCAGCGCATCGTCAGCTATATGAACAGGCATACCAGTCTCCTTGCTCAAGAGCCTATCCAGCCCCCTTAATAGCGATCCTCCGCCTGTCATTACAATTCCACGATCCATTATGTCAGCAGCTAGCTCCGGTGGAGTCTTCTCCAATGTAACCTTTACCGCTTCGATAATACCGGCTACAGGCTCGCTTAATGCTTGCTGTACCTCGCGAGCTTTAATTGTTAACGTTTTAGGCAGTCCGGTAACAAGGTCACGTCCCCTAATGTCCATTGACTCGTCCGCATCAGGGACAGTCGCTGCGCCAATAGTTACTTTTACTTCTTCTGCCGTGCGTTCGCCTATCATTAAATTGTAGGTACGTTTAATATATTGAACAATGGCTTCATCCATTTCGTCGCCGCCAATACGAATTGACCTGCTTGTAACGATTCCCCCTAGCGATATGACAGCAACCTCTGTTGTACCGCCGCCAATGTCTACTACCATATTACCGGTCGGCTCGTGAACAGGTAAGCCTGCGCCTATAGCGGCCGCCATAGGTTCCTCGATAAGATAAGCTTCGCGCGCGCCAGCTTGAATAGTAGCATCTATTACTGCTCGTTTTTCTACCTCTGTAACCCCTGACGGCACACCGACAACAACTCGGGGCCTTATAAATGACTTAGTATCAATTGATCTTTTAATAAAGTATTTAAGCATTGCTTGAGTAACATCGAAATCAGCAATTACCCCATCTTTAAGTGGTCTAATTGCTATAATGTTCCCTGGAGTACGACCAATCATCTGTTTAGCTTCTTCACCTACCGCTAATACTTCCCCAGTATCACGCTGAATAGCTACAACCGATGGTTCTCGCAAAACAATACCTTTACCTTTAACATGTACTAAAGTATTAGCAGTTCCAAGGTCTATACCCATATCACGGGAAAACGAATCAAAAAATTTCAAAATAATGACCCCTTTCAATAACAAGTAAAAATATCTATCATAATCTGGCAATAAACTTAATTATATTATTCCCTTTTCTTTAAGACTAACATACCTATTGTCACCAATAATTACATGGTCAAGAACTTTAATATCCAAAAGCTTTCCTGCTTCAACTAACTTTACTGTCAAGTCGATGTCTTCTTGACTGGGACTAGGGTCACCGCTTGGATGATTATGCACTAATATTAAAGAAGCTGCTGCATAGTTAATAGCCTGCCGGAATAATTCGCGCGGGTGAACTATGGATGCATTCAGCGTCCCCACTGAAATCACCGGTGTAGCTAAAACGTGATTTTTTGTCGACAGAACTAAGGCCATAAATTGCTCTTTATTCTCAAACCTTAAACGTGCCATCATAAGTTCTGCAGCATCCCGCGGGGATCTAATTACTGGTCGTCCCGCTGCTGCAAGCGAATTAATTCGCTTGCCTAATTCAATTGCCGCTGCAATTGCGACTGCTTTTGCCGGCCCAATCCCACTTTCTTGACTTAGTTCCTGAGGCGTTAGACATGCAAAAGCAGCAAGTCCAGTAGCTTCATATTTTTTAAGCAATCGCTGAGCTACTCCGACTGCCGAGTCACGTTTAGTTCCAGTCCTGAGCAAAATCGCCAAAAGTTCAGCTGGACTTAGGGCTTCTGGCCCTTTAGCTAGCATTTTTTCACGAGGCCGTTCATCTTCTGGAAGCTCTTTTATAGTAAGCTTGTCCCTCATGGCAGCTTAACTCCGACTTGTCTTAAAAGCTTTGCAAGCATTCTAAGCGGTAAACCTACGACATTAGAATAGCAGCCGTCAATTCCTTCAACAAAAAGCGCGCCAATTCCTTGAATGGCATACGCGCCAGCTTTATCCATGGGTTCTCCGGTAGCGATGTAACTTTCAATTTCCTCTGTACTCATTACAGCCATTCTCACACTAGTTGCAGTATAGTCTGTTAGTACTCGATCTCTAGTAACTACAGCTACTCCAGTAATTACCTCATGCTCACGGCCACTCAAGCTTTTTAGCATTCGTCTGGCATCAGCGGCATCTTGGGGCTTGCCAAATACCTCACCATTTAAAACTACAATAGTGTCGGCACCAATAATAATATTATTATCCGTATCTGCCTCAGTCCTACTCGCCAGCGCCTTGGCTTTGGCATGTGATACCGCAAGCTGCGCCGGCGGGATTCTCTGAGTATTGTCTTCAATAGCATCACTTGGAACTATTCTAAAATCACAGCCTATTTGTGTCAGAAGCTCACTCCGCCGTGGTGAGGCGGACGCTAATAATATGGCCATTTGCGTTCCCCCTGTAACCTATATCGAAAATTTGCAGCTTAAAACCGCCGAAAAAGAAATAATGCTATTATCATTCCCAAAAGGCTAATTAAATTAGGATAAACAGCAAAACCTACTGCAAATTTTATAACATACAAATTTATTGTTACAGGCGGTAAATCGAAAATCGGAAAAGTTCTTACAAGATAAGGAGCTATACCATAGAAAGTCGATGAAGTGGTAATAAGTTCTCCCAGAATCCCGCCTAAAACAGCTCCCGTAACCAAAAAGAGCGCTAACAAACCATAGCCTGAACCCTTCTTACTGCTTGTCAAGTAGAAAACCTCCGTGAACTAATCTAAGTATCCAACGTACTAATTTCTACAACAAACAAAAAAAATCCTTGTCGATACAAGGATGATTATAAAATTGCATCCATTTGTTTGGCTATATTGTACCCTAATTCCTTCCTTGCTGTAAATAGGACAAATCATTTTTACTACTTTATCATAACACAAGTTAACATATTATAAAACCCTGTTTATGCTTGGATCGTGGACAAAACCACATGTCTATTAAATTCACTTAAATCTATCAGCGTAAAGGAAAAAAAATTTTTATAAACAAAAAAAATGCCGAGAATCCCCGGCATTTATACTATCAGTACATACACTATCTACTCAAGCAAATCAAGTTTTTTAGCAAGCCACTTGGTAGTGCTGGCCTGAATGAGTAAAGTAGCTAATATCGCCATAAAAGTAATTGCTGATATAATGTCGGCGTGTTTTACGCCCATTCCATATATCATGCCAGCTAACGCAGCAGGTATTACACCCGTCTCCCGAGTCCAAAACATAAATATGATTTCATTTTTAGTCCACTTTGCTTTGCGGTCAGGAAGTGTACATACAAGCACAGCTAACGGGCGTGCAATAAGCATAAATACCGCAACAATAACTAGACCAGGTACAAAGAATTGCTCAACTACTTTGAAATCGACATGGGCTCCCAAGAGGATAAATATTATCATTCTCAGAAGTAATGATCCGTTATTGATAAACGCTTCTTGAGCATGGAAATACTCTTCCCTTATGTCCCAGCCAAAACTTTTTAAGTTTCCGTAGATAAGACCAACTATAAAAACTGCCATAAATCCGCTAGCTCCAAAATACTCAGCTGTCATGTAGGCTGCAATTATAGCGGGCAGCAAAATTACCTGACCAATTTCACCAAAAATCGAGCCAAATTTATTGCTAAGTAAAATTCCAAGAATAAGGCCATAGAAAATACCAATTACAATGCCGCCTCCAGCCATAACTACAAACTTTATGGCACTAGCTTCAGCAGAAACCTGCCCCGTAGTCATAGCAGCAAGAATTGCAAATGTAAAAATTGCACCTGTTGCGTCATTAAAAGCCGACTCACTCAAGACAGTCTGTGCTACTTTATCTTTTATCTTGATAGCAAGAAAAATCGGTACCAAAGTAGCCGGATCTGTAGATGCAATAACTGCTGCCAATAATAGCGCTGCTGCCAATTCAATTCCTAATACAGCATATGCAGTATAACCTACTAGGACAACCATAACGAATACTGCTACAGTTGCAAGTAAAGTCAGTGTTATCCATACATCCTTCAAAATTTTAAAGCTAACTCCAGTACCACCGTGAAACAATAAAAACGCTGCACCTAAGATTAACATAAGCTGATTTAATGCAGATTCTTGAGGTATATCAATCAAGTTCAAAACTGGAGGCCCTATTAAAATACCAATTAATAGATAAACAACAACATCAGGCACCTTAATAACCTCAGCTATCTTGCCGGCTACTGCGCCTGCTGCAAATATTATGGCAAAACTAATTAATACACCGTGAGCAATATGAATAGCTTCTTCTCCCATGGCATTTCCCCCCTTTTTCTTAAGAACCGCTTTCTTATTCAGAGAAAGCGGGAGGCCTGACTATTTTTGCCTTTAGGAAAGTATACTGTCGACAACTCAAAAAAATTCGTGCGGCTAATATAAGCCGCACGAATTTAATGTGAATTAGCCAATAACGGCCATGATATCGCCAGGTTTTACGCCTTGTCCAGCAGCCACGTTGATGGACTTAAGAGTTCCTGCAGCAGGTGCAGTAATCTCGTTTTGCATCTTCATAGCTTCGAGGATAAGAATTACTTCGCCTTTTTTAACTTGCTTGCCAGCTTCAGCTACAAGTCTGATAATTTTTCCAGGCATAGGAGCTTTAACAGCTGTGTCACCTGCACCAACTACGGCAGCTGCAGGAGCGGCAGGAGCGGCAGCAGGAGCTGCTGCAGGAGCAGCAGCAGGCTTAGCTGCAGGAGCAGCGGCAGGTTTTGCTGCAGCAACTGCTGCAACTTCTTCTACTTCTACTTGGTATGAAGTACCATTAACAGTAATATTAAATTTTTTCATGCTTAAATTCCTCCATTTTCATTTATAAATGCCTATGGCCAATAGCCAATTAGGTTAAACACGAATTTCACTATATTAATGGGAATTCATGTTCTTTTGACGACCGGCAAGAGCCCATGCATTGCTATTACGCTTAACGCGTAAAGCAAGGTTATGAGTACCCATCATCGCGTACACAGCAGCAGTAATAGCTGCTATTACTTCCGGCTTAACACCCTTAGCATCGATTTTCATTTGCTTCACCTTTCCTTATAGCGGGATATTGCCGTGCTTTTTAGCAGGCCGTGCTTCACGTTTGCTAGCCAGCATATTCAAGGCGGTGATGATGCGCGGTCTTGTTTCTTTAGGTTCAATTACGATATCTACGAAGCCGCGCTCAGCTGCTTTATATGGAGTGGCAAATTCCTCGATATATTTTTCAGTCTTTTCTTTAACATCAGGATCCTTACGGAAAATGATATTAGCAGCGCCAGATGGTCCCATTACAGCGATTTCAGCAGTTGGCCAAGCCATTACTTGGTCAGCGCCAAGATCCTGTGAGCACATAGCGAGATAAGAACCGCCATAAGCTTTACGGGTAATTACAGTTACTTTAGGTACAGTTGCTTCTGAGTACGCATAAAGAAGCTTAGCTCCATGACGGATAATACCGCCATACTCTTGATCGACGCCTGGCAGGAAGCCCGGTACATCAACAAGGTTAAGCAGAGGAATATTAAATGCATCACAGAAACGAATAAAGCGAGAAGCTTTATCAGATGCATTAATATCCAAGCAGCCAGCCATTACATTAGGTTGGTTAGCAATTATACCTACTGTGTTGCCGTCGAAACGGGCAAAGCAGGTAATAATGTTGCGCGCATAATGTTGATGAACTTCATAGTACTCGCCATTGTCAACGAGTGAAGTAATAACATCAAACATGTTATACGGCTGATTAGGATTATCAGGCAGCAAAGTATTGAGACCTTCATCCATACGGTTAGGGTCATCACCTGTTTCAACATGAGGTGGTTCTTCCATGTTGTTATCAGGTAAGAAGCTGAGAAGGTAACGAATTTGCTCAATGCAGTCTTCGTCGTTTTCAGCAGCGAATTGAGCAACACCAGAAGTACTGTTGTGCGTCATAGCGCCGCCAAGATCTTCTGCAGTAACTTCTTCAGCTGTTACTGACTTAATTACTTGAGGTCCAGTGATAAACATTTGGCTGGTGTTTTTAACCATGTAGATAAAGTCAGTCAGTGCTGGAGAATATACAGCACCGCCGGCGCATGGTCCCATAATTACTGAGATCTGGGGAATAACACCTGAAGCCAAAGTGTTCTTGTAGAATATTTTGCCGTAGCCTGCAAGAGCATCGACAGCTTCTTGAATACGAGCTCCGCCGGAATCGTTGACACCAACGACTGGAGCACCCATTTTCATAGCTAGGTCGAGTACCTTGCAAATTTTAGCTGCATGCATCTCGCCAAGTGATCCACCTTCTACAGTGAAGTCTTGTGCAAATGCATAGACAAGACGTCCATTAACAAGACCATAGCCTGTTACAACGCCTTCTGCAAGAATCTCTTTTCCGCTCATGCCGAAATTGACACAGCGATGGCTTACGAATTGATCAAGCTCAACAAAGGTGCCGGCATCAAAGAATTTCTCAATACGCTCACGGGCAGTAAGTTTGCCTGCAGCATGTTGTTTTTCAATACGCTTTGCGCCGCCGCCGAGCTTAATTTTTTCCTGCTTAGCTTTTAGTTCTTGAATTTTTTCTTGGACAGTAGCCATCTTACACCTCCAAAGTGGTTCCTAAAGATCCACTGAATACATCCATACATTAAAGGTTGCTTTTACCAAGCAACTTAGCACAGTATGCCTTACTTACGCTCTGATAATTCAAGCAAAATACCGCCGGTAGCTTTAGGATGAACAAACGCAATGCTTGCTCCGCCTGCACCATAGCGCGGCTCTTGGTCGATTAAACGAACACCCTTTGCTTTGAGATCTTCCAAAGCAGCATTGATGTCGTCTACTCTGATTGCAAGATGCTGAATACCTTCACCGTTTTTCTCGATGAATTTAGCTATTGGGCCATCAGGAGAAGTGGACTCCAAAAGTTCAACTTCGCTGTCTCCGCAAGGGATAAAGCAAACTTTTACCTTTTGTTGTTCAACTACTTCTTCGCCCATTGCTGTCATACCAAGAACTTCAGTATAGAATTTCTTAGCTTGCTCTAAGTCTTTAACAGCAATTCCGATATGGTCTACTCTTAAAGTTTTAAACATATATGTACCTCCTTCTTCTATATTATGTATTATTGATCAATATACAATTAGTTATTTAATCATTGACGTTAACAGATTATTAACAACAGTATACGGATCATTCTTACGCTGTTCGATGCTTGTCACCAATTGGTCAAACTCTCCTGATGCATGAACTTTTCTCATGACATATCGGCCAAGTTGTTCATTTAACATTGCCACAAGTTCATTCTTAGTCCGTTCAGTACGGCGAACAGTAAGCTGTCCGGATTCGCGAAGATGAGCAATATGCTCGTCAATTGTAGCTGTTAATTCATCAATTCCCTCATTGCGACTGGCAACCGTCCGCTTAATCGGCGGCCTCCAGGCAACCATGTCCTGATTCAAATCAAGCATCATTTCCAGTTCAACATTAAGGCGATCTACGCCCTCGCGGTCAGCTTTGTTAATAGCAAATATGTCGCCGATCTCTAGTATACCGGCCTTAATTGCCTGTATATCATCGCCAAGACCAGGTACAAGCACAACAAGTGTTGTATCGGCTGCTTTCACAATATCTACTTCGGATTGACCAACGCCAACCGTTTCAATAAAAACAATGTCTTTGCCAAAGGCATCCATAATTTTTACTACATCGGCTGTTTTGCGTGATAATCCGCCCAGACTGCCCCGAGTACCCATACTGCGGATAAAGACGCCTTCATCCATCGTAAGTTCATTCATTCGAATACGGTCGCCTAAGATCGCGCCGCCCGAAAAAGGGCTTGTGGGATCAATAGCAACAATTCCGACTGTCTTGCCTTGTCGACGGTACTCTTTGGCGAGTTTATCGGTAAGCGTGCTTTTACCCGCACCAGGAGGACCAGTGATGCCGATTACATGGGCTCTGCCGGTGTGAGCATAAAGCTTTTGCATTATCTCAACAGCATTGTCATACTCGTTTTCCACAGCTGTAATAGCCCGTGATAACGCCAGTCGTGAACCGGCAAGCAAATCCTCAACAATATTCATCAATAGCACCACCTACATGGAGGTATGTTGCCCCAATTTTTAAAGGGCAACATACTACCACAGCTTGAATCACAGATTATTTAACGTTGGCTTTAATGAACTCAACAATTGCAGTTGTCGGAGTGCCAGGAGTAAATACTTCTGCCACACCTGCAGTTTTTAGGCCAGGAATATCAGCATCAGGAATAACGCCGCCGCCGATTACCAATACATCGGTCATTCCCTTTTCATTAAGCATGTTTACTACACGCGGGAAGAGTGTGTTGTGTGCGCCTGAAAGAAGGCTAAGCGCTACAACATTAACGTCTTCTTGCAATGCAGCCTCAGTGATTTGTTCTGGAGTCTGGCGAAGGCCAGTGTAGATAACTTCGAAGCCAGCGTCGCGAAGAGCGCGGGCTACGACTTTTGCGCCACGATCATGGCCGTCAAGGCCTGGTTTTGCTACTAATACTCTAATAGTTTTTTCCATCGTTGTCCCTCCTACTCTCGCCTTATAATGTTGCGTGCGGTTGGTATTCACCGAATACTTCACGCATCACGCCACAGATTTCGCCGAGTGTTGCATATGTTTTAACTGCGTCAAGAATGAACGGCATAAGGTTCGTATTGTCATCTTGGCAAGCTTTTCTGAGACTTTCAAGAGCGGTATTAACAGCGGTATTATCGCGTTTCGCTCTGAGATCAGCAAGCTTTTTCTTTTGAAGTTCGCCTACTGAAGCGTCAACACGGAGCAGACCTTCAATTGGTTTTTCTTCGATTTGGAATTTGTTGACGCCAACGATTACGCGGTCGCCTTTTTCAACTTCCATTTGCCATTTATAAGCACTGTCTTGGATCTCTTTTTGGATATAGCCTTGCTCAATTGCGATAACAGCGCCGCCGATATCGTCAATTTTGCTGATATAATTCCAAGCTTCTTGCTCGATTTGGTTAGTAAGAGCTTCTACATAGTAGGAGCCGCCAAGCGGATCTACTACGTCAGCTAAACCGCTTTCATAAGCAACGATTTGCTGGGTGCGAAGTGCAATACGAACTGAGTCTTCAGTTGGAAGAGCAAGAGCTTCGTCTTTAGAGTTAGTGTGCAGAGACTGAGTTCCGCCCATAACAGCTGCTGCAGTTTGCAGAGCAACACGAACGATATTGTTGTCAGGCTGTTGTGCAGTAAGCATAGAACCTGCAGTTTGAGTGTGAACGCGCAGCATCCAGGACTTAGGATTTTTAGCGCCAAATCTTTCTTTCATTACTTTTGCCCATACGCGACGAGAAGCGCGGAACTTAGCAACTTCTTCTAATACGTTGTTGTGAGCGTTCCAGAAGAAGGAAAGGCGACCAGCAAAATCGTCAACATTAAGGCCTGCTTTAATAGCTGCATCGCAATAAGCAATACCATCAGCAATTGTGAATGCAATCTCTTGAGAAGCAGTTGAACCAGCTTCACGGATATGATAACCGGAAATAGAGATTGTGTTCCATTGAGGAACGTTCTTTGAGCAATATTCAAATATGTTAGTGATGAGACGCATTGAAGGCTTCGGCGGGAAAATATAAGTGCCGCGAGCTGCATACTCTTTCAGGATATCATTTTGAATAGTACCTCTGAGTTGATCAGCGCTTACGCCGTTTTTCTCAGCTACAGCAATGTACATAGCGAGAAGAACTGATGCAGGAGCATTGATAGTCATCGAAGTTGAAACCTTGCTGAGGTCAATACTGTTGAACAGAATTTCCATATCAGCAAGAGAATCGATTGCAACGCCTACTTTACCAACTTCGCCTTCAGCCATTGCATGGTCTGAGTCATAGCCAATCTGGGTAGGAAGGTCGAATGCGCAGGAAAGTCCTGTGCTGCCCGACTCTAACAGATAGCGATAACGCTTGTTGGATTCTTCTGCAGTTGAGAAACCAGCATACATACGCATGGTCCAGAAACGACCGCGATACATGGTAGGCTGAACACCACGGGTAAACGGATATTCACCCGGGAATCCAATATCTTCTGCAGCATCAAGTTGTTCAATATCAACCGGGGTATAAAGTCTGTTGTGAGCAAGATTTTTGCGCTCAGGAAATTTTGCTAGTGATTTTTCTACTTTTGCAGTGTAAGCTGCTAGTTTAGTTTTTAAAGTTTCATTACTCATTAAACTAAAATCCTCCTTTACCTTACTTTTTCATTGTACCGGTTTCCATAAACCGGGAATGCCAGGACAGTGCTTCTGAAAGAATGTGCGGAGTATGAGCGTTTTTAGTTGCCTTTTCCGCTCTTTCGAGATAATCCATCAGCATAGGTTTATAGTCAGGGTGTGCGCAATTTTCAATGATCTTGCGAGCGCGTTCACGCGGGCTTAGACCACGAACATCAGCAACGCCCTGTTCGGTGATAAACACATCAACATCATGTTCGGTATGGTCAACATGGGAAACCATGGGTACAATCGAAGAAATCTTATCGCCTTTAGCAGTTGATGTTGAGAAGAAGATAGTAAGGTAGGCATTACGGGCAAAGTCGCCTGAACCACCGATACCATTCATCATCTTGCTGCCCATTACATGAGTTGAGTTTACGTTTCCGTAGATATCAAACTCAATTGCTGTATTCATTGCAATAATACCGATACGGCGGGCAATTTCAGGGCTATTAGCAATTTCTTGAGGTCTAAGCATCATCTTTTGACGATACACATCAATATTGGAATATAATCTATCTAAACCTTCGGGAGACGGCGAGAATGATGTACCTGAAGCAAACTTCAGCTTGCCGGCATCCGCCAAATCGAGCATACCATCTTGAATAACCTCAGTGTATACTTGAAGGTTTTCAAAATCAGAATCTACAAAACCGCAAACCACAGCATTAGCTACAGAGCCCACACCGGATTGAAGCGGAAGAAGATCTTTAGGCAGGCGGCCTTCTTTTATTTCATTTCTAAAGAAATCAATAACAAACTTAGACATCGCCTGGGAGTTCTCATCAAGTGGAGCGAACGGACGAACATCGTCACGTATATCGCAAGGAACTATATATGTAATCTTATCAAGACCGCAAGGAATATAAGGAGTCCCAATACGGTCGTCAGCTTTTACAATAGGAATAGGCTGACGATGGGGCGGGTCAAGCGGCACGTATACGTCATGCATACCTTCAAGTGCAAGCGGCTGGCTAGTGTTAACTTCAACAATAACTATATCAGCGCTTTGAACGAAAGAAGCTGTGTTACCCATTGATGTTGTCGGAACAATATGTCCCTCTTCGGTAATCGCGCAAGCCTCAACAATGGCTACATCAACTTTACCGCCTAAAAAGCCATATCGAGTTAATTGAGCTGATTCGCTTAAGTGAAGGTCAAAATATTGAACCTTACCTGTATTTAAAGCGCCGCGCAGGTCGTTATTAGTTTGGTACGGCATGCGTCTTGCAATACCATTTACTTCTGCCAGTGCACCATCTAATTCCTTACCAACAGACGCGCCTGTCCATAGATTAATTTGAAAAGGCTCCTGTTTCATTCTTTCAGCCAAAGCCAGTGGCACTGCCTTAGGATAGCCAGCAGGTGTAAATCCACTGGTAGCCACATTCATACCCGGCTTAATAATAGCTGCAGCTTCTTCTGCGCTAACAATCTTGGCATGGAGCGCTTTATTCCGCACTCTGTCCAGAATGTCAATCATTTCAAATTTCCTCCTTGTTGGTCAACATAGTTGACGCCTATTCGTTTTTTGATGAGGTACTGATAAGTCTGGTCGGGCAACCACCTCCATAAATGATGGCGCCTAATGCGTCAAAGGTAGGGAAACAACTTGGCTTATAGTGAAAATAAGCACATTCAAAAGTTATACCCCGCAATTGATAGTTTAAATATCGGCGAAAGTTTTCGCAACAGTACCGCCAAATCTGGCATTATTCTGCCTGATTGGCGGTACCAATCAACAAAAGCACAATTAAGGCTTCCTTTCCCCGAGAAAAACTAATACAAATTACATACTTACAGTTGATTCTATATAAAATTACAAATTCCTGCTACAAATTGGGGCTTATTGTGATTTATGTCACAGATTTTACAAAGTTCTAGCCAAATGATAAGAAATGCTGCTTAAGCCTACTGACAAATCTTCATTTACTACTTTGACTGAATCAGGAACGTTAATCTTGCGCGGAGCAAAATTCCATATCCCTCGAACACCTGAGTTGACGAGTTTATCAGCAACAACCTGAGCTTGCGCTTCAGGTACAGCAATTATTCCTATGTGAATATTGCGTTCTCTTATTATCTCTTCCATACACTCAACAGCGTCAATTTTAACACCATTGATAGACTGACCGACCTTTTCCCGATTCGCATCAAACATAGCTGCCAAATTGAACCCCAGAGCAGTGAAATTACGATAGTTAACGAGCGCCCAGCCTAAATGACCTATGCCGATTACAGCAATATTCCAATTTCTGTGAAGTCCAAGGATTTCACCAATATTACGTATCAGCTCGCGTATAAAATAGCCAACGCCTTTTTTCCCAAACTGGCCAAAAGCCGCCAAATCTTTACGGATTTGTTCAGGTGTAACCCCAAGGCGATGTCCCAGTTCCTCTGAGGATATAATTTCTAGTCCTTCTTCCTGGCTGCTTCGTAGAGTACGGTAATATAGTGGCAGACGGTCAATAGTAGCTTTCGAAATCACTATATGGTCTTTCAACGACCATGCCTCCCTGACAGGTTTTCAACTCAATTTGCCAAGTTACTCTTAGCATATTTTATATTCTCAGCTTTATCTGTAGAATCCTGCCAACTATATCTAATTTTGAAAACTTATTTTTATTATAATTCAACATAAAGCTATAAAATATTCATTCGAATTATTATCGTTTCTGAGGCTGATAGGTTGTATGAAGCAAATGATGAGATTTTTCGCCAAGAGGCTTGCCTAGCCAAGTATCATAAAGCTCACATATTGCCGGGTTTTTATGAGATTTCCTCAATTCGGACTTTGTATCGCAATCATAAATTGCATCAATCCTTTTTTGTCTAAAGCCAGCTGAAAGATTTATTGGTTGTCCGGCACCGCCAATACAGCCGCCCGGACAGGCCATTATTTCAATAAAGTGATAATCAGCTTCGCCTCGCCGAATTTTATCCATTAGCGCACGCGCATTAAGCAGCGTATGAGCAACAGCTACCTTTACCGTTTTGTCCCCTAACTCAATTTCAGCCTCTTTTACTCCATTTAGACCACGAACATTATGGAATTCAATATCTTTAAGCTCTTCTCCGGTTACAAGCTCACTTAAGGTTCTCAGCGCTGCTTCCATTACACCGCCAGTAGCACCGAATATAACTCCAGCCCCCGTTGCAATACCCATGGGGTCATCATACTTTTCTTCGGCCAACGACGCAAAATCTATACCAGACTCCTTAATCATCGCAGCTAATTCTGTTGTTGTTATAACAAAATCAACATCCTTATAACCACTAGATTTCATCTCTTCACGCGCTGCTTCGCCTTTTTTGGCCGTACATGGCATTACGGAAACCGAAACAATGTTTGCGGGGTCAATCCCTGCTTTCTCGGCATAGTAAGTTTTTACAATCGCTCCAAACATCTGCTGCGGTGACTTCGCTGTAGACAGATGATCTAGCAAGTCCGGATAAAACAACTCAGCAAAATTCACCCATCCCGGGCTGCAAGATGTAATCATTGGCAGCTTGCCGCCATTTTTCAGCCTGTGTAAAAATTCGGCTCCTTCTTCCATTATAGTAAGGTCGGCACTAAAGTTTGTATCAAACACCTTATCAAAACCAAGCCTCCGTAAAGCTGCAACCATTTTACCTGTAACAGCTTCGCCCAAATTAAGCCCAAGCGCTTCGCCAAGAGCTACCCTAACAGCAGGCGCCGTCTGTACAACAACATGTTTCTGGGGATTAGCAAGCTCCCGCCACACAGACAGAGTGTCATCTTTTACAACAATAGCCCCTGTTGGACATACGCTTGCGCACTGCCCGCAATAAGTACAGGCTACCTTGTCGAGCCCTTGGTTAAAAGCCGGAACAACTGTTGTCTTAAAACCACGATTTGCAAAACTATATACATTTACGCCCTGACGTTCGCTGCAAGCCCGTACACATCTTCCGCAAAGTATGCACTTACTTTGATCGCGAACTAGTGAGGGATTGCTGTTATCAAGAGGGTAACTCTTCTTTTCCCCTTCAAATCTAATCTTGCGAACACCTAGGTCGGCGGCAATAGTTTGCAATTCACAATTTAGGTTACGCTGACACGATAGGCAATCCTGGGGATGATTTGCTAAAAGCAATTCAACAACTGTCTTTCTCGCTTCACGTACTCCTACCGTATTCGTATTGACTACCATACCCTCGCTAACCGGATAAACACAGGAAGCTACCAAAGTACGGGCTCCCTTAACTTCTACCATGCAAACCCGACAATTGCCTTCAGGCCTAAGTTCGGGATGATAGCATAGCGTTGGTATCTTAATACCGGCAATGCGCGCAGCTTCCAGGACGGTTGAATTCTTTTGAACCTGAAGTTCTTGGCCGTCAACTGTTATGTTTACCATTTCCATGGATATCACGCCTCCTTAACTAACCTTTGACAATTGCTTTAAATGGACATTTTGCTAAGCAAGTTCCACATTTAATGCACTTTTCCGAATCAATTTGGTGCTTAGCTTTGATTGTGCCACTAATAGCCTCAACAGGACAAGCCTTTTTACAGAGACTGCAGCCTTTACACGAATCCAGGATTGTGTAGCCAGCAAGCTTAGAACATGCCCCGGCCGGACAGCGCTTCTCTTTAATGTGCGCCTCATATTCATGTTTAAAATACCTTATTGTACTTAATACAGGATTTGGAGCTGTCTGCCCTAATCCACACAACGCAGTTGCCTTTATATCCTTTGCCATGTCTTGCAGAAGTTCTATATCGCCATCCTTACCCTCACCGTCAGTAATCCTCGTCAATATTTCCAGCATGCGTTTTGTGCCTTCCCTGCAAGGTGTGCATTTACCGCAAGATTCTGACTGAGTGAAGTTAAGAAAGAACTTGGCCACATCTACCATACAGGTAGTTTCATCCATCACTACAAGCCCGCCTGATCCCATCATGGCTCCTACTTCGATCAGCGAGTCATAGTCGACGGCAAGATTGAGCATATTTTCTGGCAGACAGCCCCCAGATGGACCGCCAATTTGGACAGCCTTAAATTTCTTGCCATTCGGAATACCACCGCCAATATCATAGATTATTTCCCGCATACTAATACCCATTGGAACTTCGGCCAGACCAGTGTGATTTATCCGACCAGTAAGCGCAAATACCTTTGTGCCCTTACTGCGTTCGGTGCCGATTGCAGCATACCAGTCTGCTCCGTTATTGATAATTTGCGGTACATTAGCGAAGGTTTCAACATTATTGATATTGGTTGGTTTACCCCATAAACCGGAAACTGCCGGAAAAGGCGGCCTCGGCCGCGGCATTCCACGCCGTCCCTCGATTGATGCTAACAGAGCTGTCTCTTCGCCGCAAACAAAAGCGCCAGCTCCTTCTTTAATCTTGATCTTGAAATTGAATCCTGAACCGAAAATATTTTCACCTAGCAATCCCATATCTTCGGCCTGCGAGATTGCTATTTTTAATCGCTTAATTGCCAGCGGGTATTCGGCTCTGACATATATATAGCCCTCATCCGCCCCAATAGCATAGCCGCAGATTGCCATACCTTCAATTATCCGGTGCGGATCGCCCTCAAGAACACTTCGATCCATGAAAGCGCCTGGATCTCCTTCATCGGCATTACAAACGACATATTTCTTTTCTCCAACGGCGCTTCGCGTAAATCCCCATTTCAGCCCGGTTGGGAAACCGCCGCCGCCACGTCCTCGCAGTCCTGACTTTTTAACTTCATCGACAACATCCTCGGGCTTCATCTCAACAAGTGCTTTACCCAATGCCTGATACCCATTTACCGCAATATACTCTTCTATAACCTCAGGATCAATATGACCGCAATTTGCTAGCACCATTCGCATTTGCTTTTTATAAAAAGGTATATCGCTGTAGTTAGGTACCTTTTCGAGTGAAACTGGTTCTTTATAAAGTAGCCGTTCTACAATGCGTCCTTTATAAAGATGGTCCTCTACTATATCTGTTACATCTTCCTCTTTTACTCTTACGTAAAAAACACCCTCAGGATAAACTATAACAAGCGGTCCCATCTCGCAAAATCCATGACAGCCTGTTTCAACAATTTTAATTTCTTTATCAAGGCCCTTCTTAGCTAACTGTTCACGTAAGGCAGCTTCTACTTTTTTGGACCCTGACGAAACACAACCTGTTCCAGCGCAAATCAGTACATGTGCTCTGAAGTGTTCCATTTTTTCTCCCTCCCAGTCGAAAATTATTCCATTTTACCCACGACTAGTTCTTCAACTATGCAGCCATTTACAACATGCTCGGCAATTATTCTGGGCACAACTTCTGGTGTAACGTTGCCATAGGTAATACGCATTTCACCCGGTCTCACCACATCCACAAGTACTTCTTTTTCACACATACCAATACATCCTGTCTGGGCTACAGTAATATCTTCAAGTTTCCGTTTAGAAATTTCAGCCAGTATAGAAGTCATTACATCACGCGCACCAGCCGCGATGCCGCAAGTTCCCATACCGATAATAATTTTAGTTTTTGCTTCGTACCTGAGCTGCGTTTGTGACTTTACCTGCTCACGCAAACGTTTTAAGTCTTCAAGTGTTTTCATGTCCAGCACCTCCGTGTAAACACGCTAAATTTTCCTTTAGATACTCGTCAAACCATGTTATTACCTCAGGGTGTGTAAATGGGACGCCGCCTAAAATAGATCTAAGTTCAGCTGTAGCAACAAAAAAGCTGCGATTTTGTACACGATTACTATACTGAAAGTCCAAATATGGATTGGCGATAATTATTGTTTTTATTGTATCCTTCATATTGCCTAGTGGCGGTCGGTCTATATGGCTGTACTTAAAAACAGCTTCTACTGTTGTGCCACATCCCTTTTCAGACTTAATATCAAGCCGTCCACCGCATATTTGAGTGTACATGTCAATAAGGGGCAATCCTAGTCCGACTCGTCTGGTAGTGCGACTGGTGACAAACGGATCTACTACTGCCTTAATTTCATCTTCGTGCATACCTCGGCCATTATCGCTCACGGTAATGGATAAAAAGTCATTATCCTTATCCTCTATAACTTCAAGGCTGACTCTTGTAGCACCGGCTTCTATGGAATTTTGGACCAAGTCAAGGATGTGAAGTGCTAATTCACGCATAGCATTACTTGTATCTGTCCAATATCTCCGGAACTATTTCCGGCGTAAGACGACCATGCGTATCTTCGTTAACCATCAGAACAGGGGCAAGGCCACATGCACCAATACAAGCCACCGTCTCAATAGTATAGGCAAGATCAGGTGTTGTTTCACCGGCGTTAATCTTTAAATAATCTTCAATTGTTTTTAGAATAGCCTTTGCTCCTCTAACATGACACGCTGTACCTTGGCAAACTCTTATTACATTTTTCCCCCGCGGATTTAGATGAAACTGAGAGTAAAAAGTTACAACACCATATATTTGGCTTACAGGAATGTCCATCTTAAGCCCAATATACTCAATCACTTCTTTAGATAAATATCCATGAGCGCTTTGTGCCTCCTGCAACACTGGAATAAGCGCACCTTTAACATTTTTATATCTGCATAATATCTCGTCAAGCTGAGTAAAGGCATTATTGTTGGCACCGCAACAGCATTGGGCTTTATTTTCGTTATTCATATAGACCTCCTTGATTAAGGTTATCTTGACGCTATAAACTGTTACTCTACTCTCCGGTTATTTTGATGTAAAAGCGCCTGCTTAATCTCTGATAAGTTTGGTTTTTCCATATAAAAAACAGTTTTAGGGCCGCTTACAAAATCGCTTAAACTATGGGCATCCGAAGAAGTAATAACAGGCATATTGCCAATATTCCTAAATTGCTCTATGGCTTGCGCTACTGTTATCCGACGGGACACTTCCACAGCCGACAGAACAGCGTCAGACGGGATAAATCCTAATTGGGATAAAATACTGTACATTGGCCGGTCAACATGACTGGCGATGCAAATTCCTCCTATAGACGATACTTCAGCAGTCACCTCCCCGATTCCACAGGTTAGAGAAGCCAAGAGCATTTCCTTTTTTATACCCAGAAAGTCGTCATTTGCGTCAACAATAAACTGACCGCCAAAGCTGGATTCATCATTAAGCAGACCTATCATATGCCGCTTAACAAATATTTCCCAAGTTTTAAGCTGATCGATATTATCGAATAGCACCACAATATGGACTTCTTCTCTTGTCTCAACTTCCATCCCGGGTAAAACGGCAACATTAGTTCCCTCAGCCGCTTCCATGACAGCTGCTACATTATCGCAGGCATTGTGATCCGTAATAGCGATGATATCAACGCCTTGTTCAACGGCGTTCGCAATAATATTGGTAGGTGTCATTTCTACTGAAGCGCATGGCGACAGCAAAGTGTGAATATGAAGGTCTGCCACAAAGTGCATCATACCCCATGTATCCCCAGATTATATAGACGCCCGACTAGCTCAAACACCGGAAGTGATGTCTTTAATATAACGACATGCTCGTTTTGGGCCTTAAGAATGGCCTGGCTGTCAACAGACGCTCCACCAGCGACAATAACAGCTGAAATATCAATTAGAGCTGCTACTGCAACTATGTTCTGATGTCCCTGCATTGTAACCCATAGTGCCCCTGAACTGGCCTGACCCATTACATTGCTTAAAAGGTCTGAAGAATACCCTCCTGAAATCTCACGTTTCAATCCATCCTGCCCGGCGACTGTCTCAAGTGGTAGAACGGTCAGCAATTCTTCAATTGTCACAAAACTCACCACCTTGCCTATGTTTTTTTGATCTTTAAACCGCTACTATGAATCCTTATCCAATGAAGGAGGAAGTTTCTCGGCTAAATCGATCATCTCTTTTGCCAAGTCGCGAACCCTTTCCCTCAATTTAAAAACACAGTCAGTTACGCAAGCCTTCTCCTGCGCTATGTCTTCTGCTAAAGCCTTGCACGTAGGTGATCCGCATGACCCGCAGTCTAGCCCAGGAAGCCTTTGCAAAGTTTTTTCCATAACCTCAACTTTATACATAGCCTTGAAAATATCTTCATCAAGACGAAGTATCGGTCGTGGTTCAATGGCCCGGCGCTCGTTTGCGCCTAGTGCAGACTCGCGATATTCCTGTAGCGGCACCCTTCCTTTTGCTGCATCTTCTGCTTTCATCTTTTCCGCGCGGAGTTTCATATTCACTTCGGCAATGAACCGATTCTGTACATTAAGCGGACCTCCAATACAACCTCCCGCGCAAGCCAGCGTCTCAATATAATCAACACCGGCTAATTTGCCAAGTGCAACCTGCTCCAACACCTCATTGATACTATGAATCTCATGGACAACAATCTTGTTTTCTGCTCCTACAGCAGCACTTTCTCCGCCCGATAAAGCCCAGTTTATCCCGACCCACGATGCATGGCGGCGTTCTGTTTCTGCCGGAACATTCTGCAATGATTTTAATAGCGCTGCATATATTTTAGAAATACCGATTGTGCCTGTAATATTGGACTTCTCTGAACCAAGCGGTTGCTTAACAGCTGTCATTTTGGCAGGACATGGTGTTATAAACCATATTCCGATATCATCTTGACAAATGCCTAATTCCCGGCTTGTTTTAGCCCGCATTACACGCGCTGCAACTTCGACCGGAGCATCTATCGGTACAAGATTATCAATAAGCTCGGGAAACTTAACCTGTATAAGCCTTACAACAGCAGGGCAGGCGGCAGATATAACAGGACGTTTAATATCTGTCCGTCTTAGATAGTCCTTTATCGCTAATGATACAATTTCTGCTCCCTGTGCGACTTCGAATACATCGTCAAACCCCAAATTAAGCAGTCCTGACAAAATATTATCGATACGAACATCTATGCCAAACTGAGCATACAGCGAAGGTGCAGGAAGCGCAATGTTATATTTGTAGTGAGCAAGATCCTCTAAGGAGTCTGTAATCGCAGTCTTCGCGTGTGTTGGGCAGCGCCTAATGCATTCACCACAGTCTATACACCGTGATTCAATTATTTGCGCCCTGCCTCCTCGAATTCTTATTGCTTCTATAGGACAGCGTTTGGCACATATTACACATCCCTTGCAGCGGTTCTCTATTAACCGCACTGAGTGAAAGTACTCACCCATAACAACACCACGCATTCTTTAGACTCATTTCAACTTATTTCAAGGTTTAGTGGCGAACCATCATGGTGATTATCGTTCCTACTCCAGTTACCGACTGAATATCAAATTCATCTGTGCACCTCACCATGTTAGGTAATCCCATCCCTGCCCCAAAGCCCATTTTTCTAATGTGCTCAGGAGCTGTCGAATAACCCTCGCGCATCGCCAGCGCGATATCAGGAATCCCCGGACCTTGATCCTCAAGTCTGATTTCGGTGCGGTCTGAATAAATTTCAGCCTGCATTTTACCCCGATAAGCGTGTATTATTACATTTATTTCGGCTTCATAAGCGCTTATAGCAATACGCCGTATTATTTCGGACCGTATGCCAATTTGCTGCAGCACTAGCTTTATCTTACTTGACGCTTCACCTGCAGAATCAAAATCCGCCCCAACCAAATTGAAATGAAGCGATATTCCTTGCTCTAAGCTTCCATCTCTCACTTACATACAACCTTTCAGCCCATTTTGATACAACAGTCCGCATGCCTCATACATTGGAAGCTTAGTTATAAGTAGTGGGATACCTTTTTCTTCAGCCATTGCCAGTATTTCAACGGCAGGGCGTTTGCCGTTAACAAATACAATACCCGCCAGATCACTAACTTCAGCAGTTCGAATGACCTGAATATTAGTTAAACCAGTAAGCAGCAATGTCTCTTCTGTGGTAAAGGCTAGAACATCACTGAGTAAATCAGAGCCGTATACCGTTTCGGCTTCCCGGCCTAACCACTTTGTGCCGCACAAAACCTCAGCCTTAAGTACAGGCAGGATTTGAGACAATCTCATTTGACTCTACCCCCTCTACCTTCTCGCACTTGTCACCTTGTAACAAGTACGAAATTTCACATAATTTTATGCATAAATAAAGGGCCCTTGGCCCTTTTATTGTTTTTTAATATATTACTTACCAATCATTTATGTTTTGATTCTATACTTTTTAATCAAATCCTGCTTTAAATGCTTATATGTTATAGCTTTCTAAAAAACATAGCATTTGTACTAAATCTATAGTTCTTATTCCATATAACCACAACCACTGCATTCAGCAGCCAAAACAACATCGACATTTGTATGTTAAACATAATATAGTCAGTAAATCCATTTACGACTAACCCCACCATACCTGCCGCAATTCCCAGCATTAAACCGCCTGCCAATTCGTCAGCGGCACTATCTAAAACTTGTACTGCAGCTCTGATATGCCCGAAGATAATACCTAAAAAGGCAATCAAACCTGGAATGCCAATCTCGGCAGCAAAATTCAAATACATATTATGGGCATGCACAATCTTAGTAGAACTATCATTGATAAAAAAGTCATACTCAGGATAAACCATCCAATAAGCCCCCCAGCCTATTCCGAAAAAGGGCTTATCTACAATCATTGCAATAGTACTTTCCCATAAGGCCAAGCGAAGCGTCGATGATGTGTCTGTTGGGTTAAGAATAGACATGAGCCGTTCAATTAAAACATCCTGGGCAAAGAATGCTGCTATAGGGAGCACAAGCATAAGCCAAAATATCTTTCGGTTGAATACTAAACCAAAGAAAGCAATCACAGCCAGCACGCTGATCCAAGCACCCCTTGAATATGTAAGCAAAAGACATAAACCAAGCAATGCAACAAAAAGACCAAGTATAACACGTAAGCGTAATGATGAGTTTTTACAACCCACTCCTGCGGCAATAGACATCATTGTTACAAGGAATCCGCCAAGTAAGTTGGGGTTTTCTAAAGTAGAAAACACCCTAAATTTCAGTCCAGGGAACTGCTCGTTATCAACCCATTCCGCTGATGTAACACTTGAACTGAATAAGTACTGATAAAAGCCATACAGAGTAACCGCTAGCGCAGATGCCAACACCGCCCCTATGAGACGTCTTACTTGATCCGCAGTACTAATATTATTAACAACTAAGTAATAGACAAAAATATACCGCCCCATTAAGTGGTAATAGTTATAGAAACTAAAACCACGATCAGGAGAGCCCCAAATAGATGCTGCCGAAAAGATTACAAACATAACAATTATTTCATCAAAGGGTGTCCGCTTAAGTTTTAGCTGACGAGTTATGCACAGCTTGGCTGCCCACGACAAAATACCCGCAATTAAAAAGCCATCAGCTACAGGTAGTGACAATGGCAAAAAAAAGGCCACCGCTAAAATGCAGTGCTCTATAAAGTAGTCAAGAAAGTATTGTGTTTTTGTAAAATTGTATGCTATTCTCACGCATTTCACCCGTTCATTTGATCTACAAATGCCATTTTAATATAATCTACATAATATACATATTATAACCAACGACTTTATTTTTGTCCACTCAAGATTATCTGCCGTGCAGCGCCAATAAGGTACAGCGACCCTGCAATACAAACTAATCCTTGGGTTCCGGCAATTTCTCTTGCCCTGTCTATTCCCGCCTCAATAGATTTTGCAGTCTCAACACTGCTAGCTTGTATTTCACGTGCAATCTCGACCGGCTCACCCGCACGTGATGATATCGGAGCAACAACAACAACTTTGTCTGATGGCTTTATCAATGAATTAATAATACCTGTGATATCTTTGTCCTTTAGTATTCCAAGCAAGAAAACAATACTCCTTTGCCCAAATAAAGAATCTAAGTTACTCCGAAGTTTCTTTGCACCGTCTGGATTATGCGCGCCGTCTATAATCATTACTGGCGGACCTTCAACTATTTCAAATCGGCCGGGCCATTCAGTCCTAGACAATCCCCTTGCAATGCCTTGTTTGACAATTGTTTTTTCACTATTGGCTAATATCATAGCCGCCTGCACAGCAACAGCACAGTTTTCTACCTGATGACTGCCAAGAAGATTAACAGTAAAACAACCAATATCACCCAATGTAAGGCTTCGAACACTAACCTTCTGCCGCCAGCCTTCCATTCCTATAGATTCAGCTGAAAAGTCTCTTCCCATTACATAGAGCGAAGCATTATTATCTTCTGCTGCCAGTCTAATAACCTCTAGAGCCTCACCTTGGGCGGCAGTCACTACTGGGATACCACGTTTGATAATACCCGCCTTGTGCTTTGCAATACTAGCTATAACATCTCCGCAGCGATCAGCATGCTCCATTGTTACATTAGTAATTACTGATATCTCCGGTACAATTACATTTGTTGAGTCAAGAAGCCCGCCTAGGCCAACCTCAATTACAGCATATTCGACACCTTTAGCCGCGAAATAATAGAACGCCGCCGCGGTAAGGACTTCAAACTCAGTAGGATGTTCCCAGCCTTCTTCTGTCATTTGAGCAACAAAGGAGGCAGTATAATTTACTGCCTCGGCGAAATCCGCCTTAGTTGCCATATCACCGTTAATAATCATCCGTTCTGTATACTCACTTAAATGCGGGGAAGTGTACATGCCTGTTTTAAAACCACAAGCCGTAAGAATACCAGCTAGCATAGCAGTAGTAGATCCTTTGCCGTTGGTACCTGTTACATGAATGGTTTTATACTTGCGCTCCGGATGCTGCATCAAGTCAAGAAGGTGCTCTATTCTACTAAGCCCCAAATTGATACCAAACTTACCTAGATTCTCCAAGTATGACAGCGATTCTTCGTATGTCATTTCAAACTCCCTTTACAGACTAGCAAGGTAAGCAAGTCGCTCATTAATAGCAGCGCACTTATCTTGATACTCCTTCGCTTTGGCTTTTTCTTTTTCGATAACATCGGCGGGCGCTTTAGCTACAAACCCAGCATTTGATAATTTCCCAGAAATCCGAACAATATCTTTTTCTAGTTTTTCGATTTCCTTATTTAAGCGTGCAGTTTCTTTCTCGACGTCAATAAGGCCTTTAAGCGGCAGATATACTTCAACTCCGCTCACAACTGCAGTCATTGCATTTTGCGGTTTGTCCTGACTGATAGGCGCTATCGAAATTGGTTCGACTGAGGCTAGTGTTTTAAGATAGCTTGCTTGTTTAGTAAATACCTCTTGTACAGCACTTGAAGCGATTTGTAAAATAACCTCACTTTTCTTTCCAGGCGGAACATTAACCTCGGCGCGCATATTGCGGATAGCTTTAACAGTATCCATGATGGCTCCCATATCACGCTCCGCATCTGCCAAAATGAGCTCTGGCTGACTTCCTGGCCACTCCGAGACCATGATACTGACGCCTTCATGCGGCAGATGCTGCCAGATGTGTTCAGTAACGAAAGGCATAAAAGGATGCAGCAGCTTTAAAGTATTTTGCAGAACATACCATAAAACATATTGAGCCGCTGCACGGCTAGCAACATCTTCCTTATTATATAAACGGGATTTAGCTAGCTCGATATACCAGTCACAATACTCATTCCAAATAAACTCATAGATAACTCTGGCGGCTTCACCTACTTCGAACCGCTCTAAATTACGAGTAACCTCTTCCACAGTTTGAGCATAGCGACTTAAAATCCATTTATCAGCAAGAGTGTATTGATCTTCGGAAGGCTTATTAAGAGCCTCAAAACCTTCCAGATTCATCATGACAAACCGTGAAGCATTCCAAAGTTTATTCGCAAAGTTACGGCTTGACTCAACGCGTTCCCAGTAGAAACGCATATCATTACCCGGTGTATTTCCAGTTACTAGCGTGAACCGTAAAGTGTCAGCACCATATTTCTCTATTACTTCTAACGGATCAATGCCGTTTCCGAGTGATTTACTCATTTTACGGCCCTGCGGATCGCGCACCAAGCCATGTATAAAGACATGCTTAAATGGTATCTCTTTTTGGAAATCCAGCCCCATCATAATCATCCTTGCTACCCAGAAAAAGATGATATCGTAGCCTGTAACTAAAACACTTGTTGGATAAAACTGTTGTAACTCAGCAGTTTTATCCGGCCATCCCATTGTTGAGAAAGGCCACAGCGCCGAACTAAACCAAGTATCTAGTACATCTGGATCTTGCTCAACTTTGCCGCCGCATTTAGGACATTCAATTATATCTTCCCGAGAAACAATTGTTTCGCCACATTCACAGTACCAAGCCGGAACACGATGACCCCACCAAATTTGACGGGAAATACACCAGTCTCGAATTCCTTCAAGCCAATTAGTGTATATCTTGGTAAATCTCTCAGGCACAAATTGAATTTCGCCTGACTTTACAGCTTCTATCGCAGGTTCAGCTAAAGGTTTCATTTTGACAAACCATTGCTTGGAGGTAAGGGGTTCAACAACAGTACGGCAGCGCTGACAATGCCCAACCGCATGCTGATGCTCATCGATTCGAACAAGGTAGCCTTGTTCTTTTAAATCATTAACAAGTTCTTTACGGCATTCATAGCGGTCCATGCCGATATATTTGCCGGTATTATCAGCCATAGTTCCATCATTATTTATTACAATTATCTGAGGAAGCTGATGGCGTAGTCCCATCTCAAAGTCGTTAGGATCGTGGGCAGGAGTTACTTTAACGGCACCTGTTCCAAACGAAGGATCAACATACTCATCAGCAATAATCGGTAGCTCGCGCCCTATCATTGGCAAAATAAGATTCTTACCAACTAGGTGTCTGTATCTATCGTCTTCAGGATGGACAGCTACGGCTGTGTCACCCAGTATAGTTTCTGGGCGTGTAGTAGCAACAGTTACGTACTCGTTATCTGTTCCTTCAACCGGGTAACGTACATGATACAAGTTGCCAGGCTTTTCTTCATGTTCGACTTCAATATCGCTAAGCGCGGTGTTGCAGCGCGGGCACCAATTTGTAATTCTATTGCCTTGATATATCAGACCTTTTTCGTATAAAGCAACAAAAACTTCTCTTACCGCTTTCGAACAGCCTTCATCCATGGTAAACCGCTCTCGCTGCCAGTCGCAGGATGCTCCAAGACTCTTAAGTTGGGTAAAAATACGGCTGCCGTATTGATGTTTCCAATCCCAAACACGGTCAATAAACTTCTCACGGCCCAAATCATACCGCGTTAGACCATCTTTAGCCAGCATTTCTTCAACTTTTATCTGGGTAGCGATACCTGCATGGTCAGTGCCCGGCATCCATAGGGTATTAAACCCTTGCATGCGCCGCCAGCGAATAAGTATATCCTGCAATGTGTTGTCAAGAGCATGTCCCATATGAAGCTGCCCTGTTACATTGGGCGGCGGAATAACAATACTAAACGGCTGTTTGTCAGGTTCGGCTTCAGCATGAAATAAATTGTTGTCTTCCCAAAATTTGTACCACTCAGCTTCTACAGCTTGTGGATCGTATACCGATGGGATGTTTTTTTCTTCCATTACAATTCCTCCTAAATATAAAAGCTCTTTCGTCCTAAAAGGACGAAAGAGCTTACTTCCGTGGTACCACCTTGGTTCTCCAACAGACTAGTGTCAGTCAGACTCATTGCTATAACGGGGCATCCGGCTAAGCCTACTAGAATTCAGCTCAACAGCTCTGGGACGACCTTCCGCTATTCTTTCTGAGAGACCTTTCAGCCTTGGGTCTCATCTCTGCGCATTCAGAGTAGCGTACTCCTTCCCAATCATAGCTTTTACAAATATAATACTATTAATATATCGCTCCCCAAGACAAATGTCAAGTCAGCTCTCTCTAGGCTCTATGATCATTAGCTGCTTTTTCTTTGAGGAATTGATCAATCGCCGCAGCAGCCTTTTTACCAGCACCCATTGCCAATATAACGGTTGCCGCCCCTGTTACAATATCCCCGCCGGCAAACACACCCGGCCTGCTTGTAGCACCAGTCTCAGGATGAGCCACGATGTTCCCCCGCTTATTTGTCTCCAACCCCTTAGTAGTCGATTGTACAAGAGGATTAGGGCCTTGACCAATAGCAATTATGACGGTATTTACGGCAAGCTCAAATTCAGAATTTGGTACCTCTACTGGACGCCGCCGCCCAGACGCATCAGGTTCACCAAGCTCCATTTTAATACACTTTAATCCAGTTACCCATCCATTGTCGCCTAAGACAGCCAATGGGTTGTTAAGAAGTTTAAATTCAATACCTTCTTCTTTGGCATGATGGACTTCTTCCGCGCGGGCAGGAAGCTCAGCTTCAGACCGGCGATAAACTATATAAACGTGCTTGGCACCAAGACGCAGAGCTGTACGTGCAGCATCCATTGCGACATTGCCTCCGCCTACAACTGCAACATTATCACCGATATGGATAGGAGTGCCGCTGTGCGGGAATCGATATGCTTTCATGAGATTGCAGCGGGTCAAGAACTCATTAGCTGAATATACGCCATTAAGGTTTTCACCAGGTATGTTCATAAAATGAGGCAACCCTGCTCCCGTACTGATAAAGACAGCTTCATAGCCCTCTTCTTCCATCAGCTCGTCAATTGTTACCGTTTTTCCAACTACAGCATTTACAACTATCTCAACACCTAATTTACGTAAATTGTTTATCTCGGACTGTACAACTTCATCTTTGGGCAAACGAAACTCAGGTATGCCATATGTCAGTACCCCTCCAGGAAGATGCAGAGCTTCAAATATCGTTACCTTGTAGCCTTTTTTAGCTAAGTCTCCGGCGCAAGTTAGGCCAGCCGGTCCAGAACCGACGATGGCAACCTTCTTAGCATCTTCAGCATAGTTAACAGGCTCAATTTTTTCACCTTTGCTCCTAGCATGATCGGCCGCAAA
>Ga0074195_1000157_pt1 | contig 161512 bp, 145 predicted proteins | sample EPASupsiteHSE623_FD_64525 | JGI IMG/M metagenome (GOLD analysis project Ga0074195, IMG submission 64525) | Bioremediated contaminated groundwater from EPA Superfund site, New Mexico - Sample HSE6-23 | ecosystem: Environmental > Aquatic > Deep subsurface > Groundwater > Contaminated ...
TGTATCTCTTATAGCTCACACGGTGAGCGAGAAGGGGAGGCTCCGACGGCTATGCCGGTGGAGGGGGCGACGTGAGCCCCTGAAATTGCGAACAGTTCGGTAAGTGGAGTGATCACACGTAATATTAATGAACAGGACGCAAAAAAAGCGGGGATTAACTCCCCGCTTTTTTAATCATGAAAAGTTTATCTGCTGGCCATAAGGGCAAATACCTTATTCCAATTCTAAATCAAAGATGCAATGAACTACCCCGCGGCAGCTTGTGCGGGGCAATCGAGGCGGCAAGGAAGAAGCGACCCTCCCTACGGGAGGACAGGCGTAGGCGTGCTGCAGCACGTCGAGGAGACTGATGACGAAGCCAACGAAGATAGCGCTTTGATTTAGAATTGGAATTACGGCAATACTTGCAAAACACAGCTATTACCTGTTATCATCTCTGCTGACAAAATGGAAATAAAAGAAAATGAACTTATAAGACGGCTTAAAAAGTTTGGAAGATCGTCCAAGGAAATACTAAGAGGCATCGGCGATGACGGAGCAGTTGCCCGAATGGCACAGGGTTCCTATGTCTTTGTCCAGGATGGGCTTGCAGAACATGTCCATTTTGATTTTGCTTTTATGGACAGCTATTATGTAGGCAAAAAAGCCGTATATGTAAACATATCCGATATCCTTTCAATGGGAGCCGAACCTCTTTATTTTCTCGTTACAATCGGCATCCCGGAACATATCACTTACCGACAGATTAACAGACTCTACAAAGGTATGGGCATGGCTGCAAAGGAATTCAACACAATCCTCCTCGGTGGTGATACGATAGAAACAAAAAGCGATTTTTTTATTGATATTTCAATGACAGGAAAACTGGTAACAGACAGGTATCTCGGCAGAAACAATGCGAAAGAAGGGGATCTGATAGGAGTCACGGGCTGGCTCGGTGAAAGTGCATACGGCTTGAGTCTCCTGCAAAAAGGTAAAAAGACAACAGGCTCAAACAGGTTTATAAACAGGCACATAAACCCTAAACCCCCCTATAGCCTGTGGAAGGAATTGATAAAAAGTGATATAACTAATGCGATGATGGATATAAGCGATGGATTGGTTATCGACCTTGAAAGGATGATGAAGGAAAGCGGCAAATCTGCAAGGATAAACCTTGAAGACGTACCAGTGCCGGCTGTTCTGAAAAGAGAAGGTCTTGAACGTCTTGCCCTGGCTGGCGGCGAAGACTATCAATTACTCTTCACTTTCTCCCCTGAGAGGCTTCAGACAATCACGGATATCATAAAGAATGGATTCCATGTTTCCATAATAGGCAAGGTAGGAAAAGGCAGAGGCGTAAAAATCTTAAAAAACGGAAAAGTCATAAAGCCCGACATCAAGGGCTATGAGCACTTTGGAGACCACCTGTGAGAAAAGGCATATTTATTAAGGATATTAACAAGGAAGGTGTTGAGGTCAACGACCTTTTCATTGTTTCAAAAAAAAACATTTTTACAGGAAAAAACAACGCGAAATACATGAGCGTAGAACTCAAGGACAAAACCGGCATTATTGAAGGTAAAGTCTGGGAGAATGTAGACAATACAAATAAGCTTTTTGAAAAGGATGATCTTGTCTTTGTTAAGGCAAAGATGCGGCTCTATCAGGAAAAACCTCAGTTGACCATAACCGGCATCAGGAGGTTTGAAAATGAAGTCAGTCTGGAAGATATGTGCGCATTCTTCCCCGAAGCCGAACCGGGGATTGAAAATTTAAAAAAAGGTTTTTTTCAGCTCCTGAATGAAATTGAGGACCCTCATATAGCCTCTGTCTTCTCTGTGCTAATCAGAAGGAATGATATCCTGGAAAAATATTTTTTGTACCCTGCTTCCATAGCAGTACACCATGTTTCTCTGGGCGGGCTCCTTGAACACTCTCTGTCAATGGCACATATGGGTAAGCATGTGGCCGACATAACAGGCGCGGATAAAGACATCATCATTGCAGGAAGTCTTTTACATGACATTGGAAAAGTTGAAGAGTTCTGTATTAAAGGCGGTTTTCAATACTCGGACAGAGGAAGACTTATGGGGCACATAGCCCTTGGAACTTTAATGTTCGAAGAAATGGCAAAAGAGGTGAACGGATTTCCGGAGCATACATCGGATATGCTTGCCCACATCATTATCAGCCATCATGGCGTTGAAGAGTGGGGTTCTCCGAAAAAACCCATGTCCATAGAAGCCCTCATCGTACATTATCTCGACGATCTCGACGCCAAGGTTATGGGCGTAAAGGAGCACATGAAACAAAATATGGCAGACGAGAAATGGTCGGAATATCACAGGTTGTACGGAGCACGATTCTATAAGCTTCCGGAAAGGTAATATATGGAAATAAGAAGAGTTTTTGTAGACAAGTTGAAGATAAAGAACGGGATGGCGCTGCTTACAGGCCCCATGTTTAAATACATTATTAATGTTCTGAGAAAAACAATCGGCGACAGGATAGACCTGATTGACGGAAAGGGCTACCTTTACAGATGCACCATAAACGGCATAAAAGGTAAGGAGTTGTATCTTCGGGTAATGGATGCCGTGCACCACCCTGAAGAAAAAAGGCCCAAGGTAACTCTCTGTGTAAGCCCGATAAAAGGGCCGCGCATGGACTGGCTCGTCGAAAAGGCGACGGAACTCCGTGTGGAGAGGATACTGCCTACAATTTTCAAGAGGACTTTAATTAAATTTGATGATAAGGAAAAAGGGAAATGCGACCGCTGGAAAAGGATTACCATAGAAGCATCCCGTCAGTCCGGAAGGTTTACAATACCTGAGGTGGTCGAACCTACTCCCTTGAGAGGGATACTCCCATATATGGAAAACATCCCAAACCGGTGGGCCTTTTACGAACAGGAAAGGGAAGTTTCATTCAATGATGTTATGTCAAACCGGAAAGAGGGAGGGGAAATATGCGTGGTGATAGGCCCTGAAGGCGGGATAGATGATCTGGAGATTGAATGGCTTAAGGGAAATGGTTTTACCGCGTGCACTCTTGGCGAGAACATATTCAGAACCGAGACAATGCCTCTCATAATTCTGTCGGTCATTTCCTATGAATATTTCAACAAATATAAATAATTGGGGGAACAATGAATAACAGAGGAAAGGCGGGGTGCGGCTGTCTTATATTCATCCTCGTCGCTTGCATGATTATTACAGGAATCTTAGTCCATCCTTTCTCATTAAAAACTATAGGCAGTCAGCTTAGATATGAAGATAAAATCTTTCCTTCAGACGTAATATTCGTCCCCAGGTTCTTTGAAGATAAAAGCGGAGAGTTATACACGGAGGCCTTCAGAGAATATTGGGCAGGAAACGGCAAAACCATATGGATTGAAGATGATAAAATACTTGGAATGAGCATACTGGATATTGTTGCAAAAACAGCGCAGACAAGGGGCATCAAGGAAGGTGTACTCAAGAAAATTGCTGTAGAAGGCGAAGGCAGAATAAAGGTGAACAAAACACAGGAAGCATTCTCAAAAATCGGGGTAAAAAAGGTTATCATTCTTGTGCCTGAATATGCCTCAAGAAGGTTTCACCTGTTATACTCCCCGCCAAAAGAAGGCGCTCAGACAGTATATCTCATTAAACCTGTGAATGTGTCTTATTTTAAGAAGGATAAATGGTGGAAAGAAACGATGTCGCGGGATATGTTTTTAAAGGAAATATCCTATATGACCTCATATTTCCTTGAGAGGTTTAAGTATGGCGAAAAAAACGATACTGAAAAACCATGAGCGATGCTCAGGCTGTATGTCATGCGTGCTTGCCTGCTCGCTCTTTAACTTTAATGTTATCAACCCTGAAAAGTCTTTCATAACATTAGACAAAAATGATGAGAAGCAGAGTTTTACCATATCTGTGGCCGAGGGCTGCAAGCTCTGCGGCGAATGCATAACAGCATGTGCTTATAAAGCGTTAAGGTGGGAAGATGCGAATCCTTGTGATTGATCTTGAGAAAAGGGAACATTCATATCTGGAAGACGAGGGATTAAGATCACGATACATAGGAGGAGTAGGAATTAACACCGCCCTCTTGTACAAAAATATTGACAGGACAATTTCGCCTTTTGATGCGAAGAACAGTCTGTTTTTTACAAGCGGCGCCCTGGTGGGCACGAATATACCTACCGCCTCCCGGTGCGAGGCAACCGCCCTCTCGCCTACAGGGTATTTCGGGACGGCAAACTCCGGCGGCAAGACAGGCTTTGCAATAAAACTCTGTAATATTGACTCTGTCTGGATAAAAGGCAAATCAAAAACCCCTGTTTATGCTCTTATTAATGAAAAGGGCGTGATTTTGAAGGACGCATCAACCCTATGGGGTAAGGATACCTTTGAAACAGTACACATATTAAAAGAAAGGGAAGGAAAGAATGCGGAGGTTTTAAGCATCGGACAAGCGGGTGAGGAATGTGTGCATTTCGCTTCTATTCAGGCGGATTATCACCATTCTTTCGGTCGTACAGGCCTGGGCGCAATTATGGGCAGCAAAAAACTGAAGGCCCTATGCTTTATTGGAAAGGGAGAAATACAGATCAGGGATAAAAATCTTCTCCGGGCAGTCACAAAAAAATTCAGGGAGCGCATCTTATCCTCTGATTCCTTCGGCTACACAAGACGGTATGGCTCAATGGTGGTCTCCGACGTTTACAACAAACTCGGCATACTGCCGGGACGGAATTTCAGACAGGGTTCTTTCGACAACTGGGAAGCAACGCGGGGCCGAAGATTCTTTGAAGAAAAGTACAAGGAAAGGACGCTTGCCTGTGTATCATGTCCCATCGGCTGTCTGCACTGGTCAAAAGTTAAGGATGGAGAGTATGCCGGATATGAGACGTGCGGTCTTGAAGTAACCTTTACCCTTGAGTTCGGCGCAAAGCTTGACCTTGAAAGTATCCCTGAGATATTTCAATGCGTAGAGTTGTGCAACAGACTCGGTATGGATGTCATATCGGCAAGTGCAACCGTGGCATACATCATAGAGCTTTTTGAGAAGGGCTTTCTGAAAGAAGCTGATATAGGATTCAGCCCTGCCTTCGGGGATTTTAAAAGCATCTACAAACTGATTTCCATGATAGGCATGAAAGAAGGCATAGGAGAAATGTTCGGCCATGGAATAAAATATGCGGTGGAACATTTTAAAGGTTCCGAATCTTTTGCCTGCGAGATTAAAGGGCTCGAAATGCCGGTACGCGACCCCAGGGGCAGGTTTGACACATGGATGCTGGGTGTGCTTATAAACACGAGAGGAGGCGACCATCTCCGCATCAGAACTCCTGTGGATGATCTGAAAGATTTTGAGAGGAGCTATGAATATGAACCTCTTGCATTAAGCCCCACAGAGCTTGAACTCGTTGACATGCCGCAGGCGTTGAAAGACAGTATCCTCGGCAGGCCTCCTTCAAAAGTAGCCATACCTGCTATGGCCAAATACTCTGAAGAATACATGACGCTCCTTAATTCCTTTGGCTTGTGCATAAGGCCGCCTGTTTTACGAACCATAGGCCCGTCACTTATGAGTGAAGCCTTCCGCGCAGTCTACGGATATGAAATAGATGAAAATGAACTTCTTTTTGCTGCAGAACGTATTGTCAACATGGCGCACCTCTTTAACCTCGACAGAGGGCTTACATTTCAGGAATACCGTTATCCGGAAAGGTTCTATAAGGAATTGGAAGGCTATGTCAAGGGAAAGCGCATGCCCCTCGATCATATAAGAATAGAAGGTATGCTGAAGGCATATTTCGCACTTCGCGGGTGGGACGAAACAGGGCGTGTAAAGGAAGAGACTATAAAAAGACTCGGTATAGAATGAACAGTTTAAGCTGTTTAAACCGGTCAAACAGTTCAAACTGTTCGGAGGGAAAGGGGCATGCCGTGGAGAGCAGGCCCCGGTAATTGTATGAATGAACTGACGGCAATCATTGCGCTATCAAGAATCAAAGGTATAAACCGCATAAAAAAGAAAGAGATCATCAAGACAATTGATAATCTCGGAGATTTATTCGATGGAAAAATAAAGATATCCGATGAATCATTAAAAACACAGATAAATGCTTTTAAAGATTGGAAGGATATTGAGAAAGCAGCGGGAAAACTGACAAAATCAGGCGCAGATATAGTCACTATCAGAGACAAAGAATATCCTGAGCTTTTAAGACATATACCTGATCCCCCTTTAGTGCTCTATAAAAAAGGTCCACTGAAATCAGACAGCAATACGCTTGCTGTAGTAGGTTCAAGGAAGGCAACATTCGAAGGCATGGCTCTTGCTGAAAAAATCGCCAATACCCTCTCTTCTCTGGGAATAACTATTGTAAGCGGCCTTGCAAGGGGTATTGACGCCTCTGCCCATAAAGGGGCTTTATCGGAAAAGGGCAAGACAATCGCTGTCCTCGGGTGCGGCATTGATATCTGTTATCCGGCAGAAAATATCCGGCTCTTCGAAAAGATCGGAGAAGAAGGTCTGCTGCTCACCGAATACAGCGCCGGAGACCCGCCTGTTAATTACCATTTTCCCGAAAGAAACCGTATTATAGCCGGTCTGTCAAAGGGTGTGCTTGTTATAGAAGCGTCAGGAAAGAGCGGCTCTCTGATTACCGCCCGTCTTGGTCTTGAGTACGCAAGGGATGTTATGGCAATCCCGGGGAGCATCTTCAGCGACGAACACAAAGGGGCAAACGCTCTCATTAAACAGGGGGCAAAGCTTGTTGACGGCATTGAAGACATCCTTGCAACCTCCTTTCCTGATTTTACTTTGAAAAAGCAACAGAAGATTGAAATGGACAAAGACGAAGATTATGTGTATTCATATATAGGACACGAGAGAATACATGTGGATGGATTGATTGACAATACCGGAATGCAGGCAAAGCAGGTAATGGCAATACTTACAAGACTTGAGATGAAAGAAATCATCCGGGGATTTCCCGGAGGGTATTATATCAGAAGATAGAAGGCAGCTCTTAGAACGCCTTTCTTTTGCAGAAATTACAGGAATCGGACTTAAATCTGTTTTTTTCTCGAAGTCAGCAGCCTGAAAGCTTTAATTTAAGGAGTTATAATGGGTAACAAATCACTTTTGGTAGTTGAATCACCAACTAAGATGAAAACGCTTTCAAAATTCCTTGGTAAGGATTTTACCATAAAAGCGACTTTCGGCCATATTAAGGACCTCCCGAAAAGCAAAATCGGTGTCGATATTGAGAAGGATTTTACACCCCACTTTCTCGTACTGAAGGGTAAAGCAAAAGTTGTGGATGAACTGAAAAAGGCAGGCAAGGCTGCTGAAAAGATATACATCGGCTCCGACCCTGACAGAGAAGGAGAAGCCATCGCCTTTCACGTTGCTGAGGTAATAGGCGGCAAAAAAGAGATTGAGAGGGTTTTATTCCATGAGATTACAAAAAAAGGCGTGCTTGACGCATTAAAAAACCCGTCAAAGCTTGATGAATCAAAATACAACGCGCAGAAGGCCAGAAGAATTCTCGACAGGCTCGTAGGATATAAGATCAGCCCCATATTATGGGAAAAGGTAAGCTACGGGCTTTCCGCAGGAAGGGTTCAATCGGTCGCTTTAAGGATTGTCTGTGACAGGGAAGAAGAAATAGAAGGTTTTGTAAAAGAAGAATACTGGATTGTTGACGCCGAATTTGAGCTGTCATCGGGAGAAAAATTTAAGGCAACATTTGAACGAAAAGGAAAAGAAAAGATCAAAATCTCCTCAAAAGAAGATGCTCAAAAAATCAAATCAGGCATAAAAGGTAAGATATTTAATATATCCAACATAGAAGTAAAAGACAGGCAAATATCGCCCCAACCTGCGTTTATTACAAGCAGACTTCAACAGGAGGCATCACGGAGATTCCGGTTTTCGCCCAAAAAAACAATGCTTATAGCTCAAAAGCTTTATGAAGGCGTCAATATCGGGGAAGAAGAGGCTACAGGACTTATTACCTACATGAGGACAGATTCCGTCAGGGTATCTGATGAGGCAATAACTGCGGCAAGGCATTACATTGATGAGACTTACGGAAAACCATATCTTCCAAAAACACCCAACTTTTTCAAGAACAAAAAGAGCGCCCAGGACGCTCACGAGGCAATACGGCCTGCCGATCCTTTACTGACGCCTGATAAAATAAAACCCTATCTCGATAAAGACCTTTTCCTGCTGTATGAATTGATATGGAAACGTTTCATCGCCTCGCAGATGGCTAAGGAAAAGTTTAAGTCAAAGGTTGTAGATGTTTCATCAGAAGAATATGTTTTTGTTGCAAGGGGATCTGAAGTTCTTTTTGACGGATTCACGAAAATATATGAAGAGCAGGAGGAAACCGATGAAAAAGGTTCCAAGCTGCCTGCAATGAAACAAGGAGAGGCTGTTTCCCTTCTTGAAGTCTTTATGGATCAGAAATTTACAGCGCCGCCTCCGAGATATTCAGAGGCGTCTCTTATAAAAATGCTCGAGGCAAAGGGCATCGGCAGACCATCTACATACGCGACCATTGTCAGCACTATAGAAGACAGGAACTACGTTAAAAAGGATAAGGGAAGGCTCCTTCCCACATCGCTGGGCAGGACTGTAAGTAAACTGTTAAAGGAATTCTTCCCCTCCATTGTCGATATAGGTTTTACAGCAAATATGGAAGAGCGGCTTGACCTTATAGAAGACGGTAAAAAGAACTGGGTCAAATCGCTTGAAGTATTTTACCGTTCCTTTGAAGGCGAACTGTCCACAGCTAAAGAAGGCATGAAGAGCCTGAAAAAAGAAGAAACCATTACCGATATTATTTGTGAGAAATGCGGGGAGAAGATGCTTCTCAGGTGGGGCAAGAACGGTGAATACCTCGTATGCAGTGCAAAGCCCGGTTGTAAAAACAAAAAAAACGCGCGAGTCGATGAAACAGGCGCAATAAAGATTGTTGAAAGTGAAATAAAGGGGAAATGTCCGCAATGCGGCGGGAATCTCATTGAAAAACGGGGGAGATTCGGGAGATTTATAGCGTGCAGCAACTACCCTGAATGCAAACATACAGAGCCATTCACTCTTGGATTCCCGTGTCCGCTGGAAGGGTGCACGGGCAAGCTCGTGGAGAAGGTCTCCAAAATGAAAAAGAAAAAATTCATCAGTTGCTCCCGTTATCCTGATTGCACATTTGCCACAAACGCGGAACCGATTGAAGGTACATGCCCGGTCTGTGCTGCACCGACAATATTCAGTTATAGAAAGAAACCCTTTTGTCTGCGCAAGGATTGCGGATGGAAGTCAGAGTAGTCGGCGGCGGGCTTGCCGGGGCAGAGGCAGCTTACCAGATTGCCCGAAGGGGCCGGAAAGTTACGCTTTTTGAGATGAGGCCCCTTGTTTTCACACCGGCACACAAAACAGCATATCTTTCAGAACTTGTTTGCAGTAATTCTTTAAAATCAAAAGAACTGACAAATGCCCACGGACTTTTAAAGGAAGAGTTGAGGCGTCTCGATTCACTTATTGTACATGCTGCTGATGAAACATCAATACCCGGGGGCAAAGCTCTCGTAGTTGATAGAGAAAAATTTTCAAAGATAATTACAGACAGCCTCGAAGCTGATCCGCTCATAGAAGTTGTGCGTAAAGAGATACGGGATATACCGCAAGGTTACGTAATTATTGCCACAGGACCTCTTACCAGCGAAGCCTTTACAGAAAATATACGTGAAGTTACCGGCACAGAAAACCTGTCCTTTTTCGATGCAATATCACCAATTATAGATGTGGAAACAATAGATATGGAAAAAGCATTCTTCGGTTCACGTTATATGGAGGATGCAGGGGATTATCTGAATTGTCCCCTTACCGAGGATGAATATAATGTATTCTACGAGGAACTTCTTAAGGCGGAAAAAGTAGAGTTTCATGAATTTGAAAAAACCACGTATTTTGAAGGATGTCTGCCTGTTGAGGTTATGGCTGGCAGAGGTAAACAGACGCTCCTTTACGGCCCCCTGAAACCTGTCGGCATCATTGACAAAAGAACGAACAAAAGACCTTTTGCGATTATACAGTTGAGAAGGGAAAACGCGGCAGGCAACATGTATAACATGGTAGGTTTTCAGACTAAACTTACATACCCGGAGCAGGAAAGGGTTTTCAGGCTTATCCCTGCGCTTAAGAGTGCCGTATTCTTAAGACACGGAAGCATCCACAGGAACACATACATTAATTCTCCGGCTGTCCTTAACAAAAATCTCAGTCTTAAAAACAATGAACAGGTCTTCTTTGCAGGTCAGATAACAGGTGTGGAAGGGTACATGGAGTCAACAGCCATGGGTATTGTCGCCGGCATTTCGGCGCTTGCTTCCCTTAACGGCAGAGCATTTGTTCCGCCGCCGGAAGAGACATGCATTGGGGCCCTGGCAAGCTATATCACCACGCCGACAAAAGGCTTCCAGCCCATGAATGTAAATTTCGGAATTCTCAAGGGTTACAATAAAAAATACAAAGAAAAGATTATAGAAAAAGCGCTGTCGTCAATTTCAGAGTGGAAAGAAAGCATGGACGGGATGTAAGTAATTTCCATCCGGAAACTCCGGATGAGAAATTATTGGTTCCCGAACCGGAAAGGAGGAATTTTTCGTTCCGGCAAGAAAATCAAGGGATTGCGCGGAGGCGTACAACATGTACGCCGCACAAGAAAGACCGCAGATTGACGCCGCCGGGGCGGAAAAGTACCCTTTCCGGACGGGAACTGATTATCCTACTGTCTCTCCGAGTTTGAATATGGGCAGGTACATGGCAATAACCAGGCCGCCCAGAATAACGCCGAGGAACATCATAATCATGGGCTCCATCATTGCCGTCAGGTTTGTTACAAGGTTATCAACATCTTCTTCATAAAAATCCGCAATCCTGTTCAGCATGCTGTCCAATGCACCAGTTGATTCACCAACCTGAATCATCTGAACCACCATTGGAGGAAAAACCCCGCTCTCCTGAAGGGGTTCGGACATGCTTCTGCCTTCACTGATACGTGCCCGTGCAACAACCAGGGCCTCTTCAACAACCTTATTGCCGGCAACTTTCGCCACAATCGTAAGGGCTTCAAGGATGGCGACACCGCTTGATAACAGTGTGGCAAGCGTCCTCGTCACCCTGGCAACTGATGCCTTTATTGTAAGGATGCCAAAGATTGGGAGCTTCAGGACAAGACCGTCTATCTTGCGTTTTCCACCTTCGGTCCTGTAGTATCTCTTGAAAAGAAAAATAACTAAAACAAGGGCGCCAATCATATAATGTATGCTTGATTTTACAAATCTGCTGATATTGACGACTATCTGGGTTGGAGCCGGAAGTGAAGCGCCCATATCTTTGAACATAGTTTCAAAAACCGGTATTACGAAAACTAAGAGTACCATTACTACTGCAATTGCAACAATGATAATACTGATAGGGTAAATCATTGCAGATTTTACCTTTTTTTTCAGTTTCATAGATTTTTCCATATAAACGGAAAGTCTTGAAAGTACCGTATCAAGCAGACCGCCCTCTTCACCTGCAACAACAAGATTCACATACAAGGCATCAAAACATGCCGGGTAATCTTTCAGGCTGTCGGCGAATCTTGATCCGCCTTCTATTTTTTCTTTTATCTCCCGGACAATGCCCCGCAGGTTCTTATCCTCAATCTGGCTCGATAGTATTTCAAGGGATTGAACAAGAGGAAGACCCGATGAGATCATTGTTGAAAGCTGTCTTGTAAAAATCACAACGCTTATCTGGTCAATTTTTTTCTTCGGGTTATATGATTCCCTTTTTACAGTATCTTTCTTTTCAGTTGATTTTATGACAATTATGCCGTCTCTTCTCAGAGCAGATCTGAGGGAGGCCTCTGAATCAGCTCTTGTAACTCCTGATTTTTTATCCCCCTTTAATGTTTTGCCCTGCCATTCGTAAACTGCCATAATTCCTATGTTACCTCAAATAAAATATAATGAAAAGAAAATTGTTTACAGTTCATTTCTATTTGTTCTGAAACCTCTTCATATAAATTGCCGGATTTACACAAACTGTGAACTTATAGCAAACCAAAATTATTCATCCCTTAATACTATATAAAAAGTTGCATTTTCTCTCTTTACCAACAGGACTATGCCTTCCTTAATGTTCCCCCTCTTTGTGGCATCCTTGAAATCAGCAATATTCCGCACAGGTTTTCTGTTAATCTCCTTTATAATATCTCCTGAACGAATATCTACATTCTGCGCAGGACTCCCCGGCTGAACATCCGTTACAATTACACCTTTTTTATCTTTTAAGTTCAGGTGTTTTGCAATCTCAGGCGTAATGTTCTGCACAACAAGCCCGAAATCCTTTTCTACATCGGACTTCTTTGACGCCTGAAGACTTTCTTCTTTTAATTCATCTATGACAACATTTACTTCAAGATTCTTCCCGTCCCTTATAATGCCGACTTTGACCTGTTTACCGATTTCTGTTGCTCCCACCAGCCTCGGAAGCATGTCCATATCCTTTATCTTTTTCCCGTTAAAAGATACGATAATATCTCCTCTTTTAATCCCTGCCTTTTCTGCAGGACTCTGCTCCATTATATCCGACACAAGGGCTCCCTCAGACTCTTTCAAACCAAAGCTCTTGGCAATCTCCGGGGTTATCTTCTGTATTACTACGCCAAGCCATCCTCTTGTAACCTTTCCCTTTGACTTCAATTGAGCAAGCATTTCTTTGGCAACATTTATCGGGATAGCAAAACCTATTCCCTGTCCTCCCGAAACAATGGCAGTGTTGATGCCTACGACCTCGCCTTTTAAATTAAATAAAGGGCCTCCGCTGTTGCCCGGATTGATTGATGCATCAGTCTGTATAAAATCATCATAGGGGCCGGCCCCGATGACTCTGCCCTTAGCGCTGACAATGCCTGCTGTAACAGTTTGCTCAAGGCCGAAGGGGTTTCCGATGGCAACTACCCAATCACCAACCTCCAGCTTAGTTGAATCGCCGAATGTTGCAACAGGAAGACTGTGTTTTGCGTCTATTTTGATCAAAGCAATATCGGTCTTGGCATCTCTTCCTATCACTTTGGCATCATATTCCTTATCATCGGAAAGTTTTACTTTTATACTTGATGCTTTTTCAACAACATGGTTGTTGGTAAGGATGTACCCCTCCCGGTCGATAATAAAACCTGAACCGAGACTTCTGTGCTTGAATTCCTTCCTTGGCATATCGCCAAAAAATTTCTCAAAAAAATCATTTCCAAAAAAATCCTTGAAGGGATTTTGCTGCCCGGGAAACCGTTCGTGCACGTCAGGCCCTTTGAAAACAGTCGTTGTGCTGATATTTACCACAGAAGGCTTTACTTCCTTTACAAGCTCGCTTAAACTCGGCAAACCTTTATCAAAGGCAAATGCCGCCTTTTTTAAGTTTACATTTGTTGCGTCAAAGGAGGATTCCTTTAAAGCCATCTTGCTTTTAGCATACACAGCTACCGACAACACAACGATCAATAATAAAATAACCAAATACCATCTTCTGTTTCTCATATAAGCTCCTAATTTATACGGGTAATTTTATCGAGAACAAGCTGCCTTCCGATAGCCGGCTCTGTACTTCTATTGTCCCTTTATGTATTTCAGCAATCCATTTGCTTATTGAAAGCCCCAGCCCGCTGCCGCTTTCGCGTTTCCTCGATTTGTCTCCTCTGTAGAATCTGTCAAAGACAAATTTAATATCGTCTTCAGCTATACCCACGCCGTTGTCCCTTATATCGATCTGTGCATAACCATTATTGATGGAAGAAGATATTTCCACCTTTCCTCCCGGCTGGGTGTACTTAATGCCATTTTCCACAACATTCAGAAACATTCTTCTGAGCTTCAGCTCGTCGCCCTTTATTTTAACATCTTCCAGTTCTTTTATTATCAAGCCGATCCCTTTGTTGTCCGCAAAAATCTTAACGTTCATGCAAACATCGGAAATAAGGTTTTTCAGTGAAACATCTTCAGTGCTCAGCTTTATCTCTTTTGTATCAGCTTTTGAGAGCAGCATCAGGTCATCAATAATTTCCGCCATTCTGTTAATCTCTTCAAGGTTGCTCTTGAGTATGCTTTTATAATCCTCATTATCTCTCTCTTTTCTCAGTGCAACCTCTGTCTGTCCCTTTAATATTGTGAGAGGTGTTTTAAGCTCGTGTGAAACATCAATACTGAACTGATTTATTCTCTGGAATGAGTCCCGCAATCTGCTGATCATCTCATTAAAAGTCCGTGCGAGTCTGCCAATTTCATCCCTTCTGCTGCCGATATCAATTTTCTCGCCGAGGTTACTTAATGTAATTTTCAGAGCAGCCTTTCTTATCTGATCAACAGGCCGAAATGCTTTTTTTGCTAAAAAATAGCCGCCTACTATACTGACGCCTATAGATGTTGGAATACTGATTAACATTATAATAAGAAGCTTTTTCATGGTTTCATCAAAATCTTCTAATGATGTGCCTATTTGGATGATACTCGTTACTTTTTTATTTCCTTTATTATCCATGATGGGGATTGTAACCATCCTCAGCCGCGGGCTTACCCGTTCCATTGTTTCATAGACAACTTCTCCATTGAGCACCCTTTCAAGCGTTTTAAAGCTTGACGGCAGTACTTCTGTTTCAATATCGTTCATCTTTGCCCCTATTTTTCCTGAGGCATCCATTATCTGAATAAATTTGCCTTTCGGCTTTTTGCCGAGGACATTCTCAATGTATCTTTCAAAGTTACCGAATATGGTTGTGTTATGGCCTTCTGCCATGGAAGACGACAATATCTCGCCGATTGATTTAATCTTTGCGTCTATACTTTTTTGAAGACTGTTTCTGAAATATATATATACACCGCTTGAAAAAACTGAAAGAATTAAAGTAAGGATCAAACCATACCATAATGTAAGCCTCCATTTGATAGGTAAATTAATCTTTCTCATTTTCTTCTTTCAGGATGTAACCAATACCTCTAACAGTGTGAATATATTTCCTCGAAGATAAAGATTCCATTTTCTTTCTGAGGAAATTGACATAAACATCCACAATATTAGTTGAATCGTTTGCGTTCTGCCATGCGTATTCGGCAATTTCCTTTCTGTTTAAAGGCTTTTCCTTGTTTTTCAACATGTATTCCAATATCAGATATTCTTTTTCAGTTAATTCTGCCTCCTTAGATGCAATGTCCATTTTTCTGCTATAGGGGTTTAGGACCAGATCTTTATACTCAAGGATATGAGCATCTGCCTTTTGGCTTCTTCTCAATAATGCTCTTATCCTTGCAAGAAGTTCATCAAAGGAAAAGGGTTTTGTGAGATAATCATCGCTGCCTGCATCAAGCCCTTTTATAACGTCTTCTTTTGATGTTTTTGCTGTAATTATCAATACAGGGGTATCAATGCCCCATGCCCGTATATTGCCGAGAAGTTCAAGCCCGTCTACTTCCGGTATCATGAGGTCGAGAAGAACAATATCATAGCTGCGCTCACTTAAAAGTTCAAGTCCTGTCCTGCCGTTGTAAGCAATTTCTACGTCGTACCCCTCTTCCTCCAGTCCTTTGCTTATAAAGCCTGCCACCTTTTCTTCGTCTTCTACCAATAGTATCTTCATGCTACTTATTATATAGTAAAAATCATTAATTTTAAATATTTTGATGGTGAATAGCTTTGAAATGATCTTTCCGTGCGTTTATATTTAGTTGCCGTCCTGGGTTTCCGGATGGCAACTAAATATCCATTTCTTTACGACGCAGTGTAAGTTCCGTTCTGGCCATTTCTTTAGAATCCGGGAGAAAAAACCATTGGTCAATTAATCGTTCCAGCGATAGGGCAAATCTCTCAGGTGTTATTGGAAACCGTTGAGCCAGAAACCGGAAATTTTCTGCATAACGGGTCAGCTTATCCGAATCCTGTACGATTTGATCATTGATCGAAAAGGCTTCGTTCCGGGTATCGTGGCCGTCAATTATTTTAAGAATTTCAGTTGTTCTTATTGCATCATAGTCAATTTTTTCAAGGATTTCTCTCGCGACTTTCAAGCTTTCTTCTTCGTGAATCCTGAGAAGAATCTTGTCCGGATTTGCTCGACATGCTTTTTCAATAATTTCTTCGGACACCACACTCCACCCTACATCGTGGAGAATCATGGCCGGGATGACGATAGCCCTTTCAGCCCCATAGATTTTAAGCAACCTGAAAGCAAACTCTATAGCATTGCGCGTGTGAAGTTCGTTGTTTCTTGTTTGCAGATAAGGTTTGGCTAACCGGAAAATAGGCGATTCGACCCTGTTCAGACGAGATGTTTTGGAATTTGTGCACATTGCGTCAGTCCTTAATTATGTCACTCTTAGAGATACTATCATTTTTCTCAATAAATGAGTAGGGTCCGTGATACAAAAATGATTGCAAACGGGGTCTGGCGCTTTCCGGGCATTTTTAATCAAGCCTCAGGCTGACTCTGGTAATACCGTCCGGCAGTCTCGCCAGCTTAAACCCCATTCTCCTGCTCAACTTCAGCATTTTTTCATTCTCAGTAAGCACAATTCCGTAAATCTCCTGCAACCCTTTGTCCTGTGCTATCCCGATGGTAATATCGAGGAATTTTTCTCCCAGACCCTGCCTTTGAAAGTCGTCATGGACAGACAGAGCAAATTGACCGCTCCCTGAATCGGGTTCAACGATGAGACGCCCGCCGCCGATAATCCTCTTTTTGTCGCCTTCATTTAACTCGGCAACAATGGCAATTTCCCTGTCATAATCAGTGTTGCAAAAATTCATGAGCATTCTGTGGTCTATTTCCATAGCCACAAAGAACCTTAGCCGTAGGGTTTCTTCGGACAATTCAGACATCATTTCCTTAATCAGAGGCTCGTCTTCGGCCCTGAGAGGACGCAACAGCACATCTCTTCCGTCCCTCAATCTCCAGGGCATAACATACCGTGTCGGGTAGGGCATAATAACGAGGTGAGGATAATGGGCAACACCCTTTTGATAGTTTTTATCGACCTGAATTGTTACATTTTTTGCATATACCCTGTCGTCGGTTGCTGCAATAACTTCGATTTCTATCTCAGCAATCTCCGGGAAATCAACAATGAGATGGGAAAAATTTATAATAACTTCTTCCATGTGCCTCATAACGGATTTATCATCTGCCCTGAATTCCGCTTCATCCATTAAATACCTTGCAAGAACCTGGTTTAACGGGGGCAATCCTACGGCAAAACCTATGTGCTTCCTTGTTCCTCCGGTCATAGATATAAAAAGTATAACAGTTCCAAAATCAATGTCCTTCATTGATTTTAAAGCCCATTCATTGACCGGGTGTTCCGGTGCTGCCATTTTCTCGTCAGAGGCAGGTTTTCTAAGAAGGGGAATCTCATAATTCTTGAGAAAATTTGTGGCCTCTTCTCCGGTAAGAATCTCTTTATTTTCTTTAACAGCATTGCGTATGATTGCCCTCAGGTGATTTGTCAGTCCCATTTTGTTTTCAGGGACTTCCTCCGGGGTTTCATTGAGAATCTCAATATTCCGCCGATAATTAAACATGTATATACATGCCCTGACAGCGACTTCCGGTGTTGTATAAACAGGTATATCAGCATCTTTTAAAATATCAAAACCTTCACGTGAATATTTGCCGCCCATCCAGACAGCAACAATTGGTTTTGCTGTTTTCAACGACATCACCGCTATCTGTTTTGCCAGTTCTCCGGGGTCACAATGAGGAGCAGGCGCATATACAATGAGAATGCCGTCGACGCCGTCGTCTTTCAGGCAAATGCCGGTTGCCTCGATATACCTTTCAACATCTGCATCTCCGAAAAGATCAAAAGGGTTATTTGCATTCCAGTAAGACGGCATTATCCGACAAAGTTTTCCCAGACTTTTTTCTGAGAGACCGGCAAGCTGACCTCTCTGATCTGCAAGAGTGTCACATGCAATGATGCTTATGCTGCCCGAGTTGGTAATAACAGCGAGCCTTGGCCCCCTGGGTAGAGATCTTGAAACAAGGATTTTGGCTGTGTCAAAAAAATCCATTGTTTCCTTTGCCCTTACTATGCCAACCCGTTTGAAGGCGGCGTCATAGGCTGCATCACTTCCTGTCTCCAGACCTGTATGAAAGAAGAGTGTTTTCGCGCTCTGCGGAAATCTGCCGGGTTTAAAAACAACAATAGGTTTGTTTCGTGCAAAACAGCGTGAGGCGCTTAAAAACTTTTTTGTATCTTTTATGTGCTCAACATAGAGCATAATGCTTTTTGTGAAGTAATCTTCCTGAAGAAAATCTATGAGATCGGCAAAATCCACATCAGCCATTGAACCGAGAGATGCAAACATACTGAAACCTATGTGGTTATCTATCCCCCAGTGGAGCATTGTATTCCCTATGGTGCTGCTCTGGGAGATAAAAGCTATGTTCCCAGGCATAGGATTTACCTTAAAGAATGTGGTATTCAGGCCATCGTTTGGCAGAATAATACCATTGCTGTCAGGACCGATTACTCTCATGCCGTAATCTTTCCTTATTTTCCGTATCTTATTTTCAAAGTTCTTTCTTTCCTCCAGAGTAGTTTTAGAGCCTGCAGATACAATAATTGCGCCTTCCACCCCCTTTTTGCCGCACTCTTCAGTTGCATCAAGAATCAGTTCATCAGGCGCAACTATTACAGCAAGGTCTATATGCTCATCAATTTGTGAAACAGAGGGATAACAATCAAGGTGAAGCGCCTTACTTCTGTCCGGGCTGACAGTAAATATTTTCCTGTCTCCTGAGGAGAGAAGGTTATCAAGAATCGATCTTTCTATAGAACCTTCTCTGGTGTCTGAGCTGATAAAAGCAATGGTTTTAGGGTTCAGCATTTTTTTTAAATTGCCCATAGATGCTCCTCTTTATTCCCTTAAGGTAAACACTCTCACTACTTACGGCATGGGGTCCTATATTCTATTCTCATGTAACTCTTGTTTTTTTGCAACTGTTTTTCTATTACCGGGGCTAACGTCGCCCCCTCCACCGGCAAAGCCGTCCGGGTACCCGCTTGCGGGTGTTCCCCCTCTCGTTCACTGTGTGAGCTAAGGGCTTCGCCTACCGGGGCTGGTGCCTAATTAAAACTCAGGAAATTCCCGTTGCTTTAATCTTGCATTTATATTCTTCCGGGTTTATCATTGCATAAAAGATATCTGCTATGCGAAAAAAGACAAGTGCCTTATATATTCAGGAGCCCTTATTTGAGGAATATAAAAAAGATATTTGCTATGTTTGTCGCAAATGGATCAAAAAGGATGAAGGGCTGAATGTGGGCAAGGGCGTATGGAGACACTTGAAGTGTAAGCCCACAGACTTAAAGTTATTAAAAAAATAGCCGGTTTAACAACATAAAACATTCAGTAATGCAAATTTATAAATAATAATATTTTACAGGACAGTCTTGAAAGGACAGCCACAGAACTTTAATATATCAAGGATGAAAAAGATGGCGGCTTCTGCCGGAATGATATTAATAATTGCCTATTCTGTTATCATGGGGACAATGTACTTCAAACAGGACGGCATGGTCTACTTCCCCGAAAAAGAGATTCTGCAAACCCCACAAAGCATAAATCTTGATTACAGTGAGATCAGTTTCAAAACAAAAGATAATATAAAGATATCCGGCTGGCATATCCCCGCAAAACCGGAAAAAGGCATTATTCTTTTCTGTCATGGAAATGCCGGGAATGTATCGCATTTAATAGAGTATATAAGGATTTTTCATGAGATGGGTTTCAGTGTCCTGGTTTTTGATTACAGAGGCTATGGTAAAAGCGAAGGCAAACCGTCAGAGGAAGGCACCTATCTTGACGCGGAGGCTGCCTGGAACTATCTGATACAACAGGGGAATCTCCCTGAAAAGATTGTTCTTTACGGCCATTCGCTTGGCAGTGCAGTAGCTGCAGAGGTTGCCTTAAGGAAGAACTCTGATGCTTTAATTATAGAATCAGGCTTTACATCCATGCCTGATCTTGGAACAAAGCTCTACCCGTGGCTACCTGTAAAACTCCTGTCAAAATATCAATATTCCACTATAAGCAAAATAGCCATGATAAAGTCTCATAAACTCATTATCCACAGTCCGGATGATGAAATAGTTCCCTTCCAACACGGCAGAATGCTGTATGAAAAGGCATCTCAACCCAAGACTTTTCTGGAAATCAGGGGCGGACACAATGATGGTTTTCTCCTCTCAAAATCAATATATAAAGACGGATTGATAAATTTTTTTGAAAAATACATGATAATCAGGTGAGCATGAAAAATAAAAAAGAAAAAAAGAGAAGCGTTAAATCAGAAAAGAATAATAAACCTGAGAAAGGCGGCAAATCAGCCCGGAATAATGCAAAAAAAGGCGACAACAAGAAACGGATTAAAGCAACCATCCTTTTAATTATTGCACTGTTTTTCTTTGTATATATGTTTTATGCAGGCAGTACAATAGGAGGCTTCTTAGCATTAATCATCGGGCTTGTCTGTGGATTAGTCGGGATTCTTTATCTTAAGTAATTTCTATTCGGGAACTAAATTGTTTGTTCTTTTAATGTTCTTGCTGCTTCTTCAGGTGTAATAGAGGTAACGTAAAATTCATCTTCCCGCTTATATTTGGAAGATTTCTGGTCCATAGGAAGTATCTCGATATGCCAATGAAAGCATTCGCTTATCGGCACCTCTTCCTTTTGAAAATCTGTTCTGTATGTATTCGGCGATGTGTGAATCACCAGCGTATATGCATTTGTCAATTTTTCAATCCTTCTCATAATATCCAGCACAATATTGACAAGTTGGAGTTTTGCATCATCCTTTCGCATTTGCTCAAAACTTTCGCTATGCATCCTCGGCAGGATCCAGACTTCAAAAGGAAATCTTGAAGCAAAAGGGCATATTGCAATAAAACCGGAATTCATGCTGACCACTCTTTTGTTCTGCTTTATTTCCTGATTTATTATATCACAAAGCAAACACCTCTGTTTTTGCTGATAATAGTTTTTTGAATTGATAAGCTCAAGTTCAAGTCTTGCCGCCATCATCGGTGTTGCAAGGAGATGTGAATGAGGATGAAACATATGCGAACCTGCAAGTTCCCCGTGATTTTTGAATACCTGTACGCTTTTAAACCTTTTGTCTTTCTTTAAATCGGAAATTCTTTCCATATAGACTTCCAATAACAATAAAAGTTCTTTATCGGTAAAATCTGACATAGTCTTTGTGTGTGACCTGTTCTCTACGATAATTTCATGCGCCCCTACATTGTCCATTTTATCATAAAGCCCTTCAGCCCTTTTGTTTTCAACAGCTTCTATGACAAAAACAGTGTTTGCTGCCGGAAAGCAGCGTATAAGCCATGAACCGTCAACATCTTTGTACTCTCTGATTGCTTTAGGGGTAAGATGCTCATTGCCGGGGCAAAAAGGACAAATCCCTACTGAGTTGCTTTCGGGTCCTTTGTGTCCGGTAACTATCCAGTTGCCGGCAACAGGGTCTTTTCTCAATTCCGCCATAATATGAATATTAGAATATGTTTTAAAATTTGTCAAAGAAGTAATTTTATTATTGCCTTGATCCCATATTTTTGAAAGTACAGCAAGGATAGCAGGAATATCAATATTATTCAGTTTTTATTACCTGCATTAAGAGAGATAATAACAATTTTGTCGAATAGCATGTATATTTCGACAAAATTGCATAAAAATCAAAGTCTACAAAAACAGGGATTGCTAAAATCATATACAATTATATAGAGATACATATATTACAAACTGTGGTACGGGTATTGCTCTGTTTATATATGTGTTAGGAGATATTTACAAAATAATTTGCGGAGGTTGAAGATGAAAAAAATCATTGTAATTGCACTGGTTTTGATGGTGGGGATTGTGGTCGGAAACCCTTCCCTGAGCTATAGCAGTTCTTTTGACCGCAGCCGGGGCAATTACAAGCATGTGGCGGTCAATAACCACAGTCGTTATGAGCGGCAGGCGCCCCGCCCTTACAATAATGTCCGTTCTGTAAGATCAAATGACAACACCGGTTTGTTTATCGCCGGAGCAGCCATAGGCGGTATTGTGCTTGGCGCCATTCTCGGCAGCGCTATGTCTCAACCGGGATATGCGCCTACCCGGCAAGCTGTCTACAACGTTCCTTCATCCGGATCACCTGCGTATGCTCAGCCGGATGCATACGGGACGTCCTATAACCAGGATGCGCCTCCCGGCCAGTGGGTTACCGTACAGGGACAATGGGTAAACGGCCAGTGGATCCCGGCCCACAATGTATGGATGCCCATTAATCCATAACAGGATGGTCTGCTATGATTCGGATGAGTTTGAAAACATTGGGACAGCACATCATAAAGCAACAATTTTGTCGAACATCCATATCTTTTTCGACATTAATTTCCTTTATTGTCCATACTTTATTTTGATTATACAACAAATACAGCATGTTGCATTTTTTGTTGACCGGTATACTTATTGCTATTCTATAATAAACAAATACGCCTGTCGCAGGGCTGAAGAAAGGTGATGAAGATGAAAAGAAAGATGTTAGCAGCTTTAATTATTGTTTTAGGAATCTCATTTATCCTGCCGACTGCAAGTTTTGCCTGGAGAGGAGGAGGCGGGTATCATAGCGGATGGGGTCCTCACAGGTCACACGGGTGGTATCGTCCCAGAGTTTATGTAGGACCGGCCTTTGTGAGTCCATGGTATGTCCCACCTCCTGTATATGCTTATTCGCCGTCGGTTGTGTATGTCAACCCTGTTCCCCAACCAGCCTATGCCTATCCGGTGGTTCCAGGGGTTTCAGGACAATACAGAGGCGAGAATCCTCCCGGTCAATGGGTTGATGTACCTGGTCAATGGGTAGACGGTAAATGGATTCCTTCTCATAGAGCCTGGGTTGCTGTAAATCCGTAGCCATACCAAGCGCCGCCACAGGATGTTGTTGTTTTTTAATGTCCGGGCAATATTAACGTATTGAGATATTTTTTATCCTTGGATCGTCCTCTCTGATATATTGGTAACGTACGGGTTATTGTTCTTTCATGCCCTATTCTGAGGGGGGGGTGGGGCAGAAATAGACAAAGGGCATATTCCGTACATCAACTTAAGAATATTTAAAGAAAAACGATAATACTATAAATGGTCTGTAATGTTCAATGCCATAGCATAATGAAGATACAAGGGGTAAATCAAGATGGATATTCGAAATATAAGCATTAAAAAACGCCTGTATACATCATTTGGGATGTGTATTTTCTTTATTGTTCTTCTTTGTGCTATCGCCTTCAATGGCATGTGGAAAATCGACAGGAGGACAAAAGAAACTATCAATGTTGCCTATGAGAAAACAATATTATCACAAAAAATCACTAACGCCGTTAACGGTATCTTTAATTCATTGGCAATTATTACATCAGAAAAGGATAGTAGCGAAATAAATAAGGAAAAAGAGATTATAACAGTAAAAGCAAAAACATATAAGGAAGAGCTTGAGAAGCTTGAAAAACTGGAGGCAACCGATAAAGGAAAGGCAATAATCGGGAAGTGCAAGGGGCTGCTTGAGAAGGCCCTTGCAATAAACAATCAGATAATTGAGCTTGCAGTAAGCGGGAACAGCGCAGATGCTTCTCAGAAATACTTGAACGAGCAAAAACCTTTGTCAAGGGAACTTGTCGGGGCTATGGAAGAGATGGTAAAATATCAGGATCAAGGCCTGAAAACAAGCCTTGAGGAAATTATAGACAGCAACAGCGGGGCAAAAATACTCCTTCTTGCATGTGGTCTTATATCAATAGCAATAGGTATTATGGCAGCTTTTTTGATAACAAGGTCCATACTCCTGCCTATCAGCCGTATCGCTTATTTGACCACGAGATTTGCCGATGGAGACCTTGCGGTAGATCTGGGAACTGCAACAAAAGATGAATTCAATGTGGTAAAAGATGCCTTGATAAAGCTAAAAAAGCAGTGGCGAACTATTGTGACAGATATGAAATTAGCTGCCAACAAAATATCATCTGCAGCCCAGGAGATGAATTCCGGCGCCGGGCAGATGTCTGCAGGGTCAAACGAGCAGGCAAGCAGATCCTCGCAGGTGGCTACAGCTTCGGAAGAAATGTCCCAGACCATCCTGGATATTGCGCAAAACGTGAATAATATCGCAAAATCTGCTTCCAATACAGTGCTGGTAGCAAAAGAAGGGGATCAGATAGTCACAAAATCGGTGCAGAAAGTAAAGGAGATTGCTAGGATTGTTGACGATTCCGGAAACTTTGTAAAATCCCTTGGCGAAAGATCAAAACAGATAGGCGATATCGTAAATGTTATTAATGACATCGCAGATCAGACAAATCTTTTAGCCCTGAATGCTGCAATAGAAGCAGCCCGTGCAGGAGAACAGGGAAGAGGATTTGCAGTAGTTGCCGACGAGGTGAGAAAACTTGCAGAGAGAACTGCTCATTCAACTTCAGAAATTGCCCAAATGATAAAGGCAATTCAGGATGAAGTCTCCATGGCAGTCAATTCAATGGAAAATGCCACGAGCAATGTCAACCTTGGCGTGGACCTTGTGACACAGGCCGGTTCTGCACTCCAAAATATTGTGGTAAGCGCCGACGAACTCCAGGTTATGGTGCAGGAGATTGCCTCTGCAACAGAAGAAATGTCGGCAACCTCTGAGGAAATCAGTAAGGATATAGAACATATAGCATCAATCTCAAAAGATACATGTGCCTCAGCCGAGAATGTTGCACAGTCATCGATACAACTGGCAGATTTATCAGCGACTATGGAAATAGCGGTAAGTGAGTTTAAATTGTAGCAGATTATTTGTGCGCAAGAGAATATTTTTGCAAAAGTCGATAGGATATTATGTTTAACTGAATAAAGGGAGGGTGCTCAAAAGCACCCTCCCTTTTGAAGGTCTAAGGATCAATTTTAACGTATATTGTCGGCAAATCCATATTTATCAACCTGCCATCCTTCCTCGGGCATTTGAACGCCGTCGATATAGAGCGTTCTGCCGTCAAGGGCTGCTCTGCCTTTTGCAATGAGTTCATGTACGGCAAAAGGGTATATCTGCCAATCTCCTTCAACTTTAAGTGCTTCCTGAATATTGGCAGAAACCTCCTGAAGTGATTTGTAAAGATTGTTCCCTTCTCCCTGTGCAGCTTCCCTGAATGTCTTGAGAGTCCTTGCCTCTGTTTTTTCTGCGAATCTTCTTATGCCGCGCAACTCATTATCCCAACGTGAAAGCGGCAACGATGCCGATTGGATCAGGATCGGACCGCCGTCATCACTTTGATCTACAAAAAACACAGTTGATTTTACGCAGCTTTCTTCTGCCAATATTGCCTTTGCAGTAGGTATCCACCCGAGTCCGATGTATTTCTTCGCATCACCGGGATGAACATTGAGAATTCTTGGATAGTATCTCTCAACCATCCAGTTGCCTATCCAAAGATCATATCCGGCCAGGCAAATAAGATCCGGCTGCCCCTTCAGAGTCTGTTCTACAAGAGTCATAATTGCCATATCGTAACTGTCCCTTTCGAAACCATGTCTCGGGACTTTTTCAAGTCTGCACATCTCATGAAAATATCTGTCGGAGTCTAACGAGACTACCGGTGCGCTGTGTTTTTCTGCCTTTACCATGCCTTCACAGTCTGGTGCATTACTGAAAACAACATTATGTTTATGGGGGTCCCATTCATAAATTTTATCGTAATTGCTTCCGGAGCCGGAGACGCCGCAGGCATACTTTATTGATGCAGAAGAAGGATTATAAATTAATTTTGGCGTCATTACTGTTGCCTGTCCTCCGAAGTGTTAGCAGAGGTGGGTTGCCTCCTCCACAACTAACGGTTTAAGCAGTTCATCCGGGGCCTTCCCTTCTCGCTCACTCAGGTGAACTGAGTGTATGCTGTTACTTGCATTCGCAATACTGCTTGTAAATCGGCAAGCCCGCAGGAATCTATTTTCAATATTGATAAGAAAGCTTTTTATCTTGGTCGGTTATAACAAAAAGAAAATTATGAGTCAAGAGGAAAAACCTGCCGGCCGGGTTTAATGTTGACATGGTAAATCTTATATGTTGAAATACCAGTCATAATGAAAAACAAGGTAAAGCAGGAAATAAAAAGGCCGGATATTGTAATAAGAACTTTTGCATTCATTATTCAATGGGTCAGGGAAAACCTGAAGATATGTATTGCCGGTGTTGCTGCAATTCTCATCATCTGCGTTTGTATATTTGCATACACCCTCTATGCAAAGAAACAGGATGATAAGGTCCAGTATATACTTGCTCAGGGCATTCAGGGTTTTGAGGAATTTAGGGCTACCGGAAACGAAGAGGCTTTAAAAAAGGCCGAAGACGCAATGAACAAGGTTGTAAATGAAAAACGGAAAAAAACGCAGAGCATAGCAAAGCTGTATCTCGGCAAGATTTATTACATAAAAGGAAAGACTGAAGACTCAAAAAAGATGTATAAAGAAGTACAAAATGAATCAACTGAACCGGTTATTAAGATGCTCTCAGAGAGTGCGCTCAGTTATATTGAAAAAAAGCGATAGCGTTAATTCCCTTAGTTCGCAAGCAAGCAATGTTGAAAAAATAAAATCCCATGAATATCCATGATTTTGCAGAAAGTAAAGGGTGCGACTTAAGGCAGGTAATGGATTTTGCCTCAGGCGTAAACCCCTTGGGCCCGTCAAACAAGGCAAAACATGCTATAAGAAAGGGCATAAAACACATCTCCTTTCCTCCCGATGAAGAAATCAGATACCTTAAGCGATATATTTGCAAAAGAGAACAAATCGGGGAAGACAATATTATATTCGGACAGGATCTGTCCCATATACTCAATGCTATAATACATACAGCCCTGCCAAAAATAGTTTTTGCACTATCGCCTGTCTCGCCGACATATAAGACAATTTTTAACAGGTACGGCATGGAAATCATCGCACTTCCTGTAATTGAGGAAAACGGATTCTCTGTTGATATCTACAGGCTCATGGAATGTGTCCGGGGTGTTGATATGGCAGTACTGGCAAACCCCCATGATGTAACCGGTTCAGTGTTCTCCATGGAAAACCTTGCCCGTATCATTGAAGAAATGGACAGGCAAGGCAAAATACTGGTAATTGACGAAACATATATCGAATTCACAAAATCAGCCTCACCCGTGCAACAGATTATTAAATCCGAAAAGGCTATCATATTCAGGACATTCTCTGCCTTCCATGCTCTATCAGGACTGCCTGTCGCTTACGGGATGGGTTCGCCGGGATTAATTAATAAAATCAGCGGCATTACCGGGCTGCCGCAAGTCGGAACCTTGGCATACATGGCTGCCCTTGCTTCATTGAAGGATAAGGGCTATATAGAAAGAACGCATAGGTTTATAAAAGAAGAGAAGCAATTTATTATGGAGAAGATGAAAGGCATAAACGGGTTGGAAATCTTTGACACACCCTGTAATTTTTTTCTGTTGAAAATCCTAAAACCGATAATTGGTTTGGAAAATTTATTCCTGAAAAGGAATTTTTTGATTGATGCATATACGGATGATGCAGGAAATACATGCATAAGGATGCCGATAAAAACACATAAGTTTAACGCCCGTTTCATAAAAACACTAAGAAATATTATAGGTTCTGACGGGCAAAAAGAATCAGTGGCTTGAACAGTTTAACCCGTTAAAACGGCTTGAAACACAGGTGTCAACTTAGCTGCCGTTTGCGAGTCATCGGATTCCAGGGAGGTTTAGCTTGAAAAGACTTTTTATTGTTGTCTCGTGTCTGCTTTTATCCATTGTCTGCGGCTCAACCCTGTACGCCAATGAAAGTGAAATAAGAATCCTCTACATGAATGATTTTCATGGTTTTGCACAAAGTTATAAGCCTTATAGCTCAGATGAATATGCCGGCGGTATTGCCTGTCTCGCATGGGTGGCAGGTGAACTCCGCAAGGAAAAACCGACGCTTTTTCTTGCTGCAGGAGACATGATCCAAGGAAATAACTGGGCAAACCTCTTTCAGGGAAAATCTGTTATTGAAGTGATGAATGAAATGAAGTTTGATGCCATGGTTGTGGGAAACCATGAATTCGATTTCGGACAAAAAGCACTTAGAGAAAGGATTGGGGAAGCAAAGTTTCCTGTTCTCGGTGCAAATGTGGAGCCGGACGCTCAATCTCTTGGAAAAGCAGAGTTGTTGCCCCTACAACCCTATGTGCTCAAAGAGTTGAACGGGATAAAAACAGCAATCATCGGCATAACAACAGAGGAAATGCCGACAATGACGCACCCGAAAAACCTGACAGGTCTGAAATTTCTATCTCAGGCAGAAACAGCAGAAAAATATGTGAAAGAATTGCGGAACAAGGTGGACTTGATTGTTGTTCTGTCCCATATAGGTTATCACCAGGATATGGTACTTGCAGAAAGGGTGAAAGACATTGATATAATAGTCGGCGGCCACTCGCACACAAAGGTTGAGCGGCCTGCTTTAGTCGGAAAGACAGTCATTGTACAGGCATGGGAACACGGCAAGGTTCTCGGCGTATTAGATATTAAGGTTTCAAATGGCAAAATTACAGGTGTAAAAAATAAGCTTGTTGATATAAAACCGACAAAACTGGGTAAAGATGAGGCTGTCGCATCAATTGTCGACAAATACAGTAAAAAGGTTAATGCACTGATGAATGAAGTTATCGGGGAAACCGAACTTGATCTTGACGGGAAAAATGTGAGAAGGGCTGAGACTAACTTCGGAAATCTCACGGCTGATATTATAAAACAGACGTCCGGCGCGCAAATAGCAATAATTAATGGCGGTTCCATAAGAACAAGCATCAAAAAAGGAGTAATAAAAGTTGATGATATATATACTGCATTGCCTTTTGATAATTATATTATTGCCTTCACCCTTACCGGAAAACAGATTCAGGAAACCCTGGAGAATGCCGTATCATTAATAAAAGAAGGAGGGGGCAGGTTTCCCCAAGTATCAGGCATTACCTTCAGTTATATATACTCCGGGAATAATCCACCGAAAATTAAAGATATTTTTATTGCAGGCATACCTCTGGACCCTGATAAGCAATATACTGTGGGTACAAATGATTTTCTTGCAGCCGGAGGAGATGGATACAAAATATTCAGGGATGCAATAAATACATCAAGGGATTATTCGGTAACAGGAGGGGCAATAAAAGGAAAAGGCATTATTTACAATGATCCCGGTAAATGGCTAAGGGATATTGTTATTGACTATATAAAATCCCGGAAGAAAATAGCGCCGGCAATGGAAGCAAGGATTATTGAAATCAAGCAGTAGTGATACGAAGCAGACGGGGATTGGCATGAAGGTTCTTGTCAATGATAAAGAGATCAATCTTACCCCAGGCATGACTGTCAGACATGCTCTGATTGCCGCCGACCTCCTGAAAGATATCATATCCGGCAAAAAGGTTTTTGATGAACAGGGAAATGAAATCGGTCTCGACGGGGCTGTTGAAGGAGGTTTAAATATCCATGTCAGATAAATTTTTTCTTTCCTTTATCCCGCTTTTTGTAGCATTTGATGTTCTTGGAATTTTACCTATTTATATCAAGTTTACCGCTAATCTTGACAGGAAGAAAAGGGACGGGCAACTGCGTGACTCCCTGATAACAGCATTTTTTATTACCCTCTTGTTTGTCATAGTGGGTAAAAAAATCATGGGATACCTCGGTATTTCAATAAATGATTTTCTCATCGCCGGCGGTATTGTGTTGTTTGTAATAGGCACTAAAGACATCCTGTCCAAACGTATCGAGGATAGTGCAGAGGATGATCTGTTCGGTGTCGTTCCCCTTGGCACCCCGCTTCTTGCAGGCCCTGCCGTATTGGCAACATCAATTATTGTAACGCATCAATACGGTTTTTTCGCCTGCATCCTGTCTCTTGTCCTGAACCTCATCGTTTGCGGCATTGTTCTGAAATTTTCAACATTGATTCTGAAATATCTCGGCAGAAGGTTTATTGAAGCCATGTCCAAGGTATTTAGCCTGATTATCGCAAGTATTGCTATTATGTTCATCAGGAAAGGTCTGGAGGGGTTCTGAAAAGATGCGCTATCTTATATTTTAAACCGCTTAAACGGTTCACGGCAGAAAAAACTTTCCCGGATTCATAAGTCCTTCAGGGTCAATAGACTGCTTTAAAGCCTTCATCGTTTCAAGGGCTTCGCTGTGTTCCTGAGGTAAAAATTCCCTCTTGCCTATACCCACCCCATGCTCACCGGTACATGTACCGCCGAATTCAAGGGCTTTATAAACAATCTTCCGGTTTGCCTCTTCTACCCGTTTCCATCGTTCTTTGTCATGCGGGTTGTCCAGCACTACTACATGAATATTCCCGTCGCCTGCATGGCCGAAAACATACGCCAGGAGGTCTTTTACCTCTTCTTTTGTGTACCCTGCCATTTCGCTGTAACAGGACAGCGGTACGGCAACGTCCATAATCAGGGGAAGTAATCCGGGATGAGATCTTTTAATCGACTCGAATGTAAGATGGCGCATTTCCCAGAGACGGCTTCTTTCGGTCTGTCCTATCCCCTTATCAATAGTTGCGAGGTTGTTTTCACGGCATATCTCATCAACAAAGGCCATTTCCTCCTTTAGCCCATTCTCGCTGAATCCGTGGAATTCCATAAGCAGTGTCGGAAGCTCTTCAAGGGACAGGTTATGGTCCTTGTTCAGGGCTTTTATAACTTTTTCATCGAGAAATTCCATGGCAGCAGGCAAAAGCCCTGAATTCATGATCTGGAATACAGTATTCGTTGCATCAAAGACTAAAGGAAAGGTTGCCCTGACTGCCATAAAATTGACCGGTAAAGGGATGAGCCTTAACGTTGCCTCTGTTACAATCCCCAGAGTGCCTTCAGAGCCTGTAAAAAGTGAAACGAGGTTGTAACCGGATGAGCTTTTCCTTGCTCTGTTCCCTGTATGAATGACCCTGCCTCCCGGCAGGACAACAACGAGCCTCATCACATAATCCTTTGTTGCCCCGTATTTCACAGTGCGGATACCGCTTGCATTATTGCCGATCATGCCTCCGATTGTAGCGGCTGCACCAGGATCAGGCGGAAAAAAAAGGCCATGATGACCAAGGACTTTGTTCAGTTCTTTATAAATCACTCCGGCCTGGAGATCTACCTGAAAATCCTGCTGTCGTATGGCAATAATCTTGTCCATCTCCTGAAAATTTATCAGCATCCCGCCGTTAACGGGTATAGGGTTGCCTTCCAAACTTGTCCCTGCGCCCCAAGGGGTAATTGGGATATGTTTATCATAAGCCCATTCTACCAAACGGCTTACTTCCTCTGTCGTGTGAGGCCATACAACTACATCTGGGGGCATATGTCTGTGATAAGATTCATCATGGGAATGAGTCTCCAGTACGGATTCCCCAGTGGAAACTCTGTCCCTGTCAAGTATTGTCTTTAGATAGTCCATATAATCAGCTCTTAACATCCATGCCTCCACTTACATAATTTTGTGTCTATGAATTAATATAAAAGTGCTATCCATCTCCCCATTCGGTCGCTATTCTTTCGTTTTATCGCCCCTGCCTTCTCGTTGCTTTGAATTTTATTATAGAAGGTGCATCTGAAGATCGGGGATGGATTGGCGATTTAATCAAAATAACAGCACAAGAATTTCCGACTCACAAACAGAAACAAAGCAAAACAAAAGGAACCGCCTAAAAATTACAGGCATAATGTATAATTGCCTACAGGGAAATCTCTTCTTCCGTCAGATAGCACTGCGGGTCTTCTGCCCACACATCGCCCGTAAATGCCTCAGCCCTGACCCTGAAATTTCCGGCGCATATATTGAGCCATCGGCATCTTGCGCATCTGCCTTTCACAAAACTCTTCTTATCCTTCAACTTTGCCATAAGCTCGTTGGAGGAATCTGTCCATATTTTGCTGAAGGGCCTTTCTTTTACATTGCCAAAAGCATAATGCCTCCAGAACTGGTCTGCATGGACATGCCCTTCTTCATCAACGCAGGCTATACCCTTACCTGATGCATTCCCTTCATTCATCATAAGAAGTTCATACACCTCTTCAGCCCTTTTCCTGTCCTCTTTCAAAAGTCGTAGATATATATAGGCGCCATCGGCGTGGTTATCAACGGTAAGCACTTCAATGGGCTTGCCTTTGTCGAAAAAGGCTTTCGTGCGGTCCATAATATAATCAACAACTTTTCTTGACTTATTGTGCGGAAGATCTTCGGAAATCAGTTTTGAGCCTCTTCCTGCATATACGAGGTGATAGAAACAAACCCGCTCTATACCCTCTTCCTCAATAAGGTCGAAAACCTTTGGAATCTCTTTGTAATTTCTTTTATTTATCGTAAATCGCAAACCAACCTTTATTCCAGCCTTTTTTGCGTTCCTGATCCCGGTTACAGCGCGCCCGAAAGCCCCTTTAACGCCTCTGAAAGCATCATTTATTTCTCCGATGCCATCAATACTGACCCCTACATAGGAGAGTGAAAACTCTGAAAATATGTGTGCTTTTTCCTGCGTAATGAGGGTGCCGTTCGTTGAAATGACTGCCCGCATTCCTTTTTTTACTGCGTGGCCGATAAGGTGAGGCAGGTCGTCCCGCAGCAGAGGCTCGCCGCCTGAAAAAAGGATTACAGGCACACCAAAAGAAGCAAGATCATCTATCATCTTCATGCCTTCTTGTGTTGAAAGCTCCTTTCCTTTGTATCCTTCGTCTTCGGCAAAGGCATAACAGTGCACACACCTCAGATTACACCGTTTTGTCATATTCCATACAACTACCGGTTTTTTATCCTGCGAGAACTGCAGTAAATGCGAAGGCAGTTTTGATGAATCTCTGCCGTATCTGAGAGGGTCTGAGGCTTCAACAACCCCGCAATACAACTTGGATATACCGATCATTCTGTTATTTTGTACATAAAATGGGAAAATGTCAACGAAGTTATCCTGATGTCCTGCATCTATTCGGATTAAACCCCCTCTCGAAAGTCCCGCACATAGGACTGGAGGCTCTAATTTTTAAGAATCTGTTATCCTTAACTGTGGTATAATCAATTAGAATTATAAAACCTGTATTAAAGGAGTATTAAAGACATGCCCTTTTTAGAAATTACCTCAATAATAATTCTTTTAATCCTGAACGGCATTTTTTCGGCAGGGGAAATGGCCATCGTTTCCATGAGAAAAAGCGAAATAAGTGAGATGGTAAAGGAAAAAAAAGAAAAAAGGGCCGATGCATTGCTCGAAATGAAGGAAAATCCGGAAGGATTCCTCTCCGCAGTGCAGATCGGCATTACTTTATTCGGCACCCTTGCTTCTGCTATAGGGGGCGTCTTTTCGGTAAAGCACCTCAAACCATTGTTTGACGGGATACCTTTCATCCGGGCCATAAGTGATACTGTTTCTCTTGCAATTGTAGTAGCTGTATTGACATATTTTTTCCTTATTATCGGCGAGCTTGTGCCGAAATATATCGGCATTAATTATAAGAAACGTGTTGCCCTGTGGGTTACGCCCTTATTTGGCTTTACCTCCAGGTTTTTCTTTATTTTTGTGAATTTTATGTCGCTCTCTACAATGTTTGTAGTGCAAAATCTTAATCTGAAAAAACGTGAAGAGCATTTCGGAGAGGGTGAAATAAAAATATTGCTGGAGGAGGGCAGGAGGAAAGGTATTTTTGATAAGACAGAAGAGGAGTTAATCCATGGTGTATTTGAATTTGCCGACAAGTCGGTAAAAGATGTTATGGTTCCCAAACCAAATATTTACAGCATTAATATTGAAGATACCAAAGAAACCATCATGGAATATATCATTGAGAACGAGTTTTCACGTTATCCTGTTTACAAGCACAATCTTGATAACATTGCAGGCATTGTCTATCTAAAAGATATCTTTAAGCAGATGTGGGGTCAGCAGGCAAATTTCAATCTGGAAAAACTTGTAAGAAAGCCCTATTTTGTGCCTGATACAATGAAGGTCAGCGTCTTGTTGAAGGAGATGCAAAAAAGACGTCAGCACCTCGCTGTTGTTATTGATGAATATGGGACAACTATTGGTATTGTTACACTTGAAGATCTTATGGAAGAAGTATTCGGGGAGATTATGGATGAGACAGATGTGGACAATAGAATAGAGAGGCTGAGGGACGGCGCTATTATTATTGATGCCTCCTATTCTGTCAGAGACCTGAACAACAGGTTGAATATCAATCTGCCGGAATCCACTGATTATGAGACACTCGGTGGATTTATCCTTATCAGGTTACAGGACATCCCCAGGGGCGGAGAGATAATTCATCATGGGGCGCACAGATTCACTGTAGTGGGTTTAGAGGGAAGAAGAATCACAAAAGTTAAATTAGACAAACCCTGAAGAAGCCGGCATATCATCAGCAGTTAAGATATTTATTTATCTGACGATGATACATGAATACGTTAAATGTGCTATAATATAAGATTATATCTTCAATTTTTGTGGATATTCTGACAAAAATTGAAGAAGCAGTTAAAAAAACCGTGTCTTTTAAGATAAATTGAACGGCACAAAAATTGCTGGTTAGATAGTTAGATATATTATGAAAGCAACGATTCCCGATATAGCAATTACTTTTCTCAACATGGAGAAAGGAACATGAAAAAAATATACTTAATCTTGATTATAACAGGATTTATGTTGATGTCCGGCGCCAGTGCCGGACTTGCCGATACCCTCAATCTGCTTACTCTTCCGTCCACCACCTATGGAGGTTATTATGTCGGTGGAGTAGGTGGAAACCTCAATGGCGGATATGCAATGAAATTTTACTGCAACGACTTTGCCGCAACAACATATGTGCCCGGTTCTTTTGCCGTTGCGGTAAGCACTTTGTCTGACCTTTCTCAAACAAAATTCGGCGGCACAACCAATGCGCTCTCAAAATATCAGCAGGCAGGATGGCTTATCAGCCAGATGGAGAGCAACCCCTCTCAGGTGGGACCAATCCAGTACGCATTGTGGAACGTTTTTAATTCATCGGCGCCCGATCCAGCCGGTTCGGCAAATTGGCTAAATGCCGCGCAAAACATAAATCCTGCTAATTTTGACTTCAGTTCAGTACGTGTTTATACGCCAACCGATACCAATAACCAGGAATTTATGAACGGCGGAGTAACTGCAGTCCCCGAGCCATCGGTCGTATTTCTGCTCATCTTTGGCCTTGCCGGCTTAGGCCTGTTTAAATGGAAATTGCGTAAGAAAACTGCCGGAAAAGTTTTTTAAAAATTATTCACAACACGAGTTAGAATCCCGCAGATTTGCCTTTAGCAATCAATTTACAGCGCTAAATCATAACCACACATTGACTGTTTGCATGGATTTAGCGCAATCTCTTCTCCTTTATAACCGGCCCGAAGTTGGCGCCATATTCACGTTGAAAATACAGGGTTTATGTGTTATGTTTATCGGATTGAAAAGGAGGTAGAGTATATGGGTTCTAATACAAAAAAGGTGGAATTAAGAAGAAAGAGGAAAAGGACAGCATCGGGGAAGAAAAGGAAAAGAACTATGTCAAAGATGTCTACACCGGCTTTCGCTATTCATGTAGAAAAAAATGAGTAATGCCTTCCGTTATGAAATAGGTCCGATTAGACCCCCTAATGAGGCATACAGCCTTTTATTGAGGTTTACCCGGAACTGCCCTTGGAACCAATGTGCCTTCTGTCACGTATACAAGAGGAGAAAGTTCGAAACAAGGGATCTGGAAGAAATAAAGAAAGACATAGATACTGTAAGTGCCATACACGACGATATTGTAAATCTATCGCTGGAAAAAGGATTTGAAGGTAAAATCACCGAATCGCTGGCAGAATATATATTCTCCGGCAACACCTATAATGAATGTTACAGAAGCGTCGCTGTCTGGTTGTATTTTGGAGGGAAAAACGTATTTATACAGGACGCAAACTCCCTTGCCATGAAACCGGATATTTTTATTAATGCATTGAAATATTTGAAAGAAAAGTTTCCAACTGTCGAAAGGGTAACATCCTATGCCCGTTCAAGGACTATCGCAAAAAGGCTGACTGTCGACGATTTAGAAAAGATGAAAAACGCCGGGCTTACCAGACTTCACATAGGCCTGGAATCGGGAAGTAATGCCCTCCTTAAATATATGAGGAAAGGGGCAACGAAGGAAGATCATATTGAATGCGGGAAAAGGGTTAAGGAAGCAGGCATAGAGTTATCTGAATATGTTGTGCTCGGCATGGGCGGCACGAAATGGTGGAAAAATCATGCAATTGAAACTGCCGAAGTCCTTAACCGTATAGACCCGGATTTTATCCGTTTCAGGACGTTAAAAGTCTTAAAAGACATGCTTCTCTATGAAAAGCTTGAAACAGGTGATTTTACACTCTCAGGCGAAGAGGAAATTGTTTCAGAGGAACGGCTGTTGATAGAGAACCTAAATGGGATTACAAGCCATATAAAAAGCGACCATATTCTTAACCTGCTCGAAGAGGTCGACGGCAAGCTTCCCGAAGATAAAGAAAAGATACTGTCTGTTATTGATGAATTTCTTTCTCTTACCGAGGAACAGAAGCTTGTATTCAGGTTCGGAAGAAGAGCCGGTATTTACAAGGGATTAAATGACTTAAATGATGAGCTTACCTACTTCAAAATAAAAAAGCAGATCCGTGAGATGGAAGCAAAAGAACCGGGCAGCACTGAAAAAACCCTCTCGCTGCTGCTTGATAATTATATCTGATAAAAATATTAAATTTTAAGCTGGTAAATTCCCCGCTGTTTGCTGCAAAAGTCTTCTTTCAGTTTTTTTGGATACCCCGTCCGCTCGCAGCACAGTAGTTCATTTCTTGTTATAAATCAACTCTTCAATCAATTGCTTATCTTTATTTATATGAAAGTATCTCTTAAGCAAACAAATACAATATAAACAACCTTGACAAAAGTGCAGATTTTTGAATATTATATATCGTTATTTACATTTTGATATAACGGTATTCATATGTGTAATCAGTCGGGAGGTGGTATTATGAAACGCTATTGCACTTTGCTTGGCACAAGCATGGCTGTGATTATTTTTTCCATATTATTTTTTTTGGTACAATCTTCGCATAGTGAAGAACTGATAGTTTTTGCAGGGGCAGCAAGTAAACCCCCGACAGAAGATGCTGCGAAAGCTTTTGAAAAAAAGACGGGTGTAAAGGTAAATATAAATTTTGGCGGTTCAGGCTTTGTACTTTCGCAAATGGGTTTAAGCAAGTCAGGCGATATATATTTTCCTGGATCATCGGATTTTATGGAATTGGCAAAAAAGAAAGGGATGGTCTTTCCTGAAACCGAAAGGCATGTTGTCTATCTGGTGCCCGCTATCAATGTTCAAAAAGGAAATCCTAAAGGGATAAAATCGCTTCAGGATATGACAAGAACAGGTATTAGAGTTGCTATTGCAAACCCGGAAGGCGTTTGTCTTGGCTTGTATGCTGTTGAGATTATAGAAAAATCATTTACACCTGCTGCAAAAGCTGCCCTTAAAAGAAATCTTGTTAATTATACGGAAAGCTGCGAAAAAACGGCAACAGCCGTGTCATTAAAGGTCGTGGATGCAGTTATCGGCTGGAGTGTATTGCAGTACTGGAGTCCGGACCGGATAGAAACTATCCCTTTGAAGAAACAGGATGTGTTGCGTATCGGCTATATCCCCATCGCCATATCCAAGTTTACCAAAAACAGGGTTCTTGCCCAAAAGTTTATTGACTTCGTCCTCTCCGAAGAAGGAAAGGCCCTGTTCAAAAAATACCATTACTTCATGAGCCCTGAAGAAGCATCGCAATGGATTGGAGAGCCAAAGCCTGTCGGCGGGGAGTATACAGTTCCGAAGGATTGGATCATAAAATGAGTTTCAAACGGCTTGCCATCATCTTCAGCTTCTTTATATTTTTTCTGTACGCAGGGCTTATCCTGTCGCTTTTTTATTTCTACAGGCCAGGGCTTTTTCTTAATATTCTTCTCTCTGAAAGAACCCTGTTTTCCATCCGTTTAAGCCTTACCGCGGCCACAGTAGCCACCCTGTTCTCAGTGTTCTTTGCCGTCCCTTCTGCCTATGCCCTGTCGCGGTTTAAGTTCCCCGGCAGGCAGGTGATTGATACGGCCCTCGAACTACCCATGATCGTTTCCCCCGTTGCCCTGGGGGCAATGCTCCTTGTTTTTTTCAATAATCCCATCGGCGTCACCATACAGGACAGAGGCATACAAATTGTTTTTACCGTCTACGGCATATTGCTTGCTCAATTTGTAACCACAGTCGGCATTGCGACGAGACTCATTAAAGCGGCAATGGACGAGATCCCTCAAAGATATGAAGAGGTGGCAAAAACCCTCGGGGCGTCGCCTGCAAAGGCATTTTTCACAGTTACACTGCCGCTGAGCAGGAAAGGAATTATCGCTGCTTCTATCCTTACCTGGGCAAAGGCACTCGGAGAATTCGGCGCAACAATCACCATTGCCGGTTCTATGGCGATGAAAACAGAGACTATTCCTGTTGCAATATTTATGAGACTTGCCAACGCAGACATAGAAGGAACTGTTGTCCTGGTACTGATTCTCATAGGTATCGGCCTGGGCGTTCTCTACAGTGTGAGGCTGTTTACTCGTAAGACAAGCTATATATGAATTGGATGATCAAGGCATGCCCCGCATAGAACTGAAAAACATAAGCAAATATGTACTCCATGATATAAACCTCGAAATAAAGGACAAAGAACTCCTTGCCCTTGTCGGCCCGAATGGAGCAGGAAAATCTACGCTCCTTAATATCATTGCAGGGCTCATTAATTACAGCGGTGAAGTTTTTTTCGACAATAAACGAATGGATCGTATCCCGCCGCACAAAAGAGGAGTAGGCTACCTGTTCCAGGATTTGGCCCTCTTTCCCCACCTCAATGTGTTTTCCAATATAGCGTACGGCCTCAAAATACAAGGATATCCAGCAAAAACTATTCACAAAAGGGTAGCGGAACTTATGGACGCCCTCAATATAACAAAACTGAAAGAGAGATACCCCTTGTCTTTAAGCGGCGGAGAAAAACAGAGGGTAGCCATTGCCCGTGCCATTGCTCCGTTTCAAAAGATTTTGCTCCTCGATGAACCCTTCTCCGGGCTCGATCCGCAAACATCCAAATATTTCCGGACAGAATTAGGGGAACTTCTGAAGCGCCTCGAGATTACATCTGTATTTGTGATCCATGACCTCCTTGGTGCGGAAGAGCTGGCTGACAGGATTGCCATCATCCATAACGGCAGGATAGAACAACTTGCGACCCCGAAAGATATTTTCTTTAATCCCGGAACAGATGTGGTCTCAGAGTTTATCGGGATGCCGAATATCTTAAACTGCGACGACTGTCACATCCTCTCATCAGGGCTTATAGAGATCATTTCCGGCGATATGAAAATTGTCCTTCCCTATGAAGGCACGGGCATTAAAAAAATTGCCATATCGCCCCATGATATTTTTATATCGGATGTAAAACCACCCGGGCCTGCACTTAACCGTTACAGGGGAATTGTTACCGAAGTTCTGCCGATCAATTCTACAACAAGGGTGAGGGTGGCCATAGGGAACAACAAACTCCTTGCCGAGCTGCAAAAAAGTACCTTTGACGAAATGCGCATCGAAGTGGGCAAAGAGATTTATGTCATCATAAAACTCCGGAGACTTCGGTATTTTGAAGTGTAATTCCAATTCAAACGTTTACGGGTGTCCCGGAAAAAGAAAACCATATCCTTTAACGATAAAGTAACACCCGAAGCAAATTAAAAAGATGCTGCATACCAGAAGAATGCCTTTGATTACTTTTAAGCTGAAAAATTTACCGCCGAACTGAATGCCATAGGAGATAAAGCTGTACCAGACAAGATCGGAAAGTATGTGACCGATAAAAAAAGCGAGAACGCCTTTAATGCCCAAACCCTTTGCGAACATGACATAACCCATGCCGATTGTAATCCACCATATGAACCAGTATGGGTTTGAAAGACTCACAACTATGCCTGAGATAACAGGGTGCAATCCCTTCCGTGAAGATGAGGGTTCTGCCGACAATTTATAATCTTTAAGTCCCTTAATAGTGCCGTAGCCCATGTATATAAGGATGATGCCCCCGGCAAAGGCTATGATGAAAAAGATTATCTTATTATTGAGAATACTGCCTAAGCCGAATATGATTAAAATAAGCAATAAAAATTCAAGAATGCCATGGCCAAGGACAACCATGGGGCCGACTATACCGCCGCGTTTCGCAGATTCGCCAATGGTTATTGTTAAAAGAGGGCCTGGTGCCATTGCGCCTGTCAGTCCAAGTATAAATCCGATGGAAAAAAGGCTGAATATGCTCATAGTCAGTTCATGGTTAAAGGTTCACGGTAAAAACGATTAACCCCTGCCTCCTTTAATTTTAAACTTCAGGCTGCTGATCCCGCAGAGAAATGCAAGAAGCAAAAACGATATAAGGACAAAATAGTCTCCATATTTTACATAAAATGTCTGCCCGTTGCGTAAAGAAAAGTTTCCCCTTATTGCGTCTTCAGTAAATATGTTCGTCTTTTGTTTGACGCGCCCTCTCGGGTCTATGATCGCGCTTATTCCCGTGTTGGCAGCCCTCAGAACATACCTGTCTGTCTCAATGGCTCTGAACACATAAAAAGCGAGATGCTGGTAAGGAGCCGAGGTTTTCCCGAACCATGCATCGTTTGTCATATTTACAAGCACCTGCGCGCCGTTATTAACCGTATCATTTGTTATGTGAGGGAATGTGCCTTCATAGCATATAAGGATACCTATTCTCCCGGTTTTAGTTTCTATCGGTCTGTGGGCTTTGCCGGAGCTGAAGTTGCCGCCAGCCGCTGTAAGGCCGGCAAGAAATGGGAAATATTGAATCAAAGGGGTAAATTCGCCAAAGGGCACAAGATGAACTTTGTTGTAGTTTCCCGCCAATTCACCCGCTTCATTGTAAATATATGCAGTATTATAGAACCTCCCCTTGTTATCCCTTGTGACCGTTCCAAACAAAAGATCGGTTTTAAGGATAGAAGCCAGCTCTTTTAAGGTTTTGTTTACGTATATCTCGTCGTTAAAAATAAAAGGCATTGCAGTTTCCGGCCATATAACAAGATTTGCACCCTTCCCGGCTTCAAGGGTTTTCCGGTAATAGGTACTTACAATCCTCATTTTAAAGGCTTCATCCCACTTAACATCCTGTAATATGTTCCCTTGTATAACAGCAACCTTCAGGTCTCCCTCGTCTTTCGCATTCATCCTGCCATATCCGTATACCAGCGCTATTGTAAAAAACGCTGCTATTACTGCAATATAGATGAAGAAAGTATGCCTGACGGGGTTTAAACGTCTTGTTCTTATCCGCTTATCTTTTATTTCTTCAGTTTTTTCGGTTTTTCCAATAAAAATTTGATAAAAAATGCAATTTATCGCTACAATCAGGAAGGATATAAAGTATGGGCCTGTGACAGAAACAACTTGTATAAGGGGGAGAAATTTATGCTGCGAATAGGCTAACAGTGACCATGGAAATCCGGTAAACGCGATACTTCTCAGATATTCCAACAGCACCCAGACAAAAGGGGCTGATATAAATATTGGGACAGACAACTTCTTTTCAAGATAGGACACAATGAAGGCAAACGCGCCGGTATAAACGGACAGGTAAAGCACAAACAGTAGGAGTATGATGAAGCTTGTAAATATATCTATGCCACCGTACAAGTTCATTGCAACAACAACCCAATAAATAAGTCCGAGATAGGAGACAATGCCTGCAATAAAACCTGAAATGAAGTTACGGCGCATATTGTCTTTTTTCAACGAGTAGATCAACGGTATGAGAGAAACATATGCAATGGACAAAAAGGAGATTGGGGGCTGGCTCAGAATTATGAGTATTCCTGAAACTATCGGTAAAAACCAATTATTCCGAAATATTGAGTATTGAGTATTTAGTATTGAATTTATTTTAATCACCGGATTCTTATTTTTTAACTCATTGGTCATTACTTATCGCTTATTACTGGTTTTGTGTCACAAGTATTTTATATAGCTCATGCGAACTAACATAATCGAGCAGTTTCTTTTCTCTGTATCTCATCCTTCGGGCTTCATCCTTCCCGTTTATATGGTCGAACCCTAAAATATGAAGGAGACCGTGTATTATGAGGGCAAAAACCCTTTCATAAAAGTGCTGATCCGCAGCTTCAGCCTCTTCTTTCGCTCTTTCTAAAGATATGGCAATATCCCCGATAATTTCACAGGAGAAATCATCTTTGTATGAAAATGAAATAACGTTTGTAGGCTTATCTTTACCAAAGTAATTTTTATTTAGCTTCCTGATCGCATTATTGTTAATAAAGAGGATGCTTAAAGATTTATCCTGCAGCTTTAAAGATGTCAGCAGGTCTTCTGTGATCTTTTTTATGCACCGTTTGTCCGTTTTCAGAGACTTTTGTGAGTCTTTTATGAGTACCATCATTTTCTACCCTTTCCGGATATTCGATCCTGTGATGAAATATACCCAGGAGTATTGTTATAAAGCTTTTCTGTATGGCATGTAAATCTTTTAACGTCAGTTCGCATTCGTCGAGTTGACCGTCAAGAAAGATATTCTCTATCACATCCTGTACATGATTTTCTATTCTTTTTGGTGTAGGCTCATCAAGCATTCTGGAAGATGCTTCCACTGAATCTGCCAGCATTACAATGCCGGCCTCTTTTGTCTGCGGTTTTGGGCCGACATATCTGAAATCCTGTTTGTCAATTATATGCAGTTCCGGATCCTCCATCTCTTTTGCCCTGTTATAAAAATAGCTTACAAGACTTGTTCCGTGATGTTCTTTTATAATATCCTTTATTTTTTTTCCAAGTCTGTATTTCTCGGCAAGCTCTACTCCTTCTTTCACATGAGAGAGGATGATAAGGGCGCTCATATTTGGGGACAATGTTTTGTGAACATCATCGAAGCCTTTCTGATTTTCAATAAAATAGTGGGGCATTTTCAACTTCCCTATATCGTGGTAATAGGAAGAAACCCTTGTCAATAAAGGATGGGCCTCGATACTTTCTGCTGCCGCCTTCGATAGATTGCCTACAATTATGCTGTGATGATATGTGCCAGGAGCATTGACCATCATATCTTCAAGCAGGGGGTGCTCGAGGTTCGCAAGCTCCAATAGCTTTACATCAGTAGTATAATCGAATACATACTCTATCACGGGAAGAAGGCCCAGGGCGATGAAACTGCTGCCGATACCGCTAATAAGTATAAAAGCGACTCTCGCAGGGAGATTGGATAGATCATGGCCGGTAAAGAGATTAAAAAGGAGCATGACAAAACTCATAATAAACGCGGTATAAAGACCTGCCTTAAGTATTGTGTTTCTGTTCTCGCATTTTCCTGAAAAATATGATGCAAGGACGTTCCCGATCAATGTGTAAAGAAAAATAGGCATACTGTTTTCAAAGGTAAAACCCATAATAATTGCAAAGAAAATGGAGAATACAATGGCTGCTTCTGAAAACAGGGCAACGCGCATTATTATTCCGAACAAAAATATCGGCACAATATAAAAAATATCAGGCGCATATTTCTGGGTAAAATGCTCGAAAATGAAAAAAGGTAATTTTACCATTGCTGTTGTAAAAATTAGCATAACTGCGCCGAAAATAAGGTCTTTCTCTGATAGGGAGAATTTTTTGATATTCCTGTCCGCATATTCGAATATGATTACCATAAATAGAAAAAGCAAAAATGATAAATAAAAATATTTCAGGAAATTCGGAGATTTTTCTTTTTCAAGGTTTTTTAAGGCGTAGAGCTTGTTAAGATGATCTTCCCCGACTCTTTCACCTTCTCTTATAATTATTTCCCCTTTTTTAACGGTAATATCCATTTTAGGCATATACGTATCAACCGGGGATTTTATGTTTTCTTTTGCAATATCGCCGAACTGGTATTCGGTTATGCCATATTGATTCTTTATGCTGATAATCAGCGATAGAAAAACGGAAAGAACAAGAAATATAACGAACTTACCGTATTTTAAAAAAGGAGAAGGTTTACCCTTTCCGTTCTGCATTGTTTGCATCCTCTGTTGATATCTTCTTTCTTTCGTAGGCTCTTATAATTTTCTGGACAAGATGGTGCCTTACCACATCTTTTTCAGTGAAATATACAAATTGTATTCCTTTAATCCCCTTTAAAATGCCTTGAATCTCCACGAGGCCGCTTGTTTTTTTATCAGGCAGGTCAATCTGGGTAATATCACCGGTGATGACTGTCCTGGAAGAAAAACCCAGTCTGGTGAGAAACATTTTCATCTGTTCTGATCCGGTATTCTGCGCTTCGTCAAGAATTACAAAAGCATCGTTCAAGGTCCTCCCGCGCATAAATGCGAGGGGGGCAATTTCTATAACGCCTTTTTCTACAAGTCTCGTTGCTCTTTCCATATCCACCATGTCATAGAGGGCATCGTAAAGCGGTCTCAGGTAAGGGTTTACTTTTTCATACATGGTTCCTGGAAGATAGCCGAGTTTTTCTCCTGCTTCAATGGCAGGTCTGGTAAGGATTATCCTCGCCACCTCTTTTTTGTAAAAAGATGAGAGAGCCATTGCCATGGCAAGATATGTTTTTCCGGTACCGGCAGGGCCTATGCTTATTACCATGTCATATTTTCTTATGGCATCAACATACTTCTTCTGGTTATTTGTCTTCGGGGTAATGTTCTTTCTGGAAGGGAATATATAAATCTGGTCTTTGTGCGACTCATCAATTCCGCTGTGACTATGGGCAATATATCTGGCTGCTTGGTCTATATCCGAGGGTTTTACGGCAAGACCTTTCTTCGCCATGCCATGGAGTTCTGTTATAACGTTATTCGCATTTTCGAGGTCGCTTTTATTCCCGATAATAGTAAGATAGGTGCCTCTAATGCTGGCTTTAATGTTAAAACACTTTTTCAGGTGCTTTATATTCTCGTCTCTTGGGCCGAAGAGATTACGGGCTACATTTATGTCTTCAAAGGACAGCCTTAAATACTCTTCTTCAGTTTTTTCATCCAAAAAAGTCTTGTTTACCTCCTGATATGGGAATCATAAACATCAAGTATAACATATATATATTTTTTTCAATATATGCAACTTTATAGAAGATTTAACAATTATTCCCCTTTGCCTTCATCAAAAAATGCATCTAGTACATAATAGTAATAACCCCCGTGGATGCCCATCGGCTGCGCGGCTAAGGAAAAACATTTCAGTGCTTTTTCCGCATATTTGAGATATTCCTCGTTTCCCGACATATGAGACAATTTAATGAAGTTCATAATATTCACAGAATTAGCTGAAGGGTGCGGAGCATCTCCCACTTCTTTAAGCCTTGTGCCGATAATGTCTTCCTCGGTGTCGAAAAAACCTCCCTCTTTACTGTCCCAGAATTTATCGATGCATATTTTCATACATTCATCTGCCCGATTGAGATGTATAACATCTCCCGTGGCTTCATATGCCCCGATTAAGGCCCCGATAAGATTGGCATAATCATCAAGGATGGCAACTACTCCTTCAGCATGAAAAAGTTGCTTATTTATAAAATTTACTTTCAGAATCTTTTCAAGGCTTTTCAGCGCAACCTCCTTGATCTCCTCGTCATTAAACACTTTGTATGCTTCAAAAAAAGCTGAAATAAGCATTCCGTTGATGGAAGTATATAAAGCCATGTCCACAAAAGGCTTCTCTCTCTTTACCCTCTCCATAAGCAGCTTTGTTTTACCTGTATCAATAATTTTACTTGCCTTTTCAATATTCATACCGGCCTTTTGTGTAATCTCTTCTATCCCTTCTGTAATATAAAGCACCTTTTTTAAAGGATCATGACGCATGGCGCCATTTTCGTGGAGCAGGTACGGGGAAAGAACTTCGTATTCATCGACATTGAGGATTCTCTTGAAATCATCGTTTTTCCATATAAAGTATCCGCCTTCATCATCATGCGTAACATCCGCGTCCTGACTTGAATAAAATCCTCCATCCGGATTTGAAAGCTCATTTAATAAAAAATCAATAATGCCTTCCGATGTCTCCTTAAACAATTCGTCGCCAAAAAGCCTGTATGCCTGAACATAATTCCGTAAAAGCCACGCATTATCATCGGCCATTTTCTCGAAATGCGGGATAATCCATGCCTCATCAGTTGAATATCTGTGAAATCCACCTCCAAGCTGGTCATAAATACCGCCCCTCGCCATAGATATGAGGGTTTTTTTAATGGTATTTTCAAGAGCGCTGTCTTTACCATCGGAATATCGCCCCATGAGGAACTCCATTGCACCGGGCATGAAAAATTTTGGGGCGCTTCCAAACCCTCCATGAATCGGGTCAAAATCTGAAAGAATGTTTTTTATCGCTTCGTCGAGCATGGACACATTCAGGTTGCCCGGCACAAGTTTTTCCTGCTTCATATGGTGGAGAATTTCCTGGCTGTTCTCGTTCACTGATTCTTTCTTCTCCTGATACATTGTGCCGATTGCTTTGAGGAGGGATTTAAAACCCGGCCTTCCAAAAGCCTCGTCAGGCGGAAAATATGTACCGCCGAAAAAAGGTTTTTTGTCGAATGTGAGGAAAATACTCAGCGGCCAGCCCCCGCTGACACCCATTACTAAAAGAGCTCTCTGATATCTCCTGTCAATGTCCGGCCTTTCATCACGGTCAATCTTGACGGCAATGAAATACTCGTTCAGCAGACTTGCCGTCTCTTCGTCTTCGAAGCTCTCCTTTGCCATGACATGACACCAGTGACACCATATAGCCCCGGAACTCAGGAATACGGGTTTATCTTCTTTTTTCGCCCTTTCAAATGCCTCTTCAGACCAGGGATGCCAATCTATCTTCTGATGCGCCGCATGTTGCAGGTAAGCTGATTTTTCCTTTTCCAGTCTACTCATATTATCACCCTCTATTTGTAGAAATCATACATATATGGAAAATTTTTCTCCGGTGTGCACATTGATCCCCTTCAACCATCATTTTTTCAAAAACCATATCAACATAATATCAAAAATAATAATAATTTTAAGTATTGCTAAGAACAACCGATATAATTTATATATATTTTACATACATATATTTCATTATGCAAAATAATCATATCAACATGTATTATGAGAAAGAATTTTCACTGCCGTTAATCCTGATTTTTATTATTGCTTCAATCATTACAATGACAGTCGGCAATGTCTTTGCTGCAGAACAGGCAAGCGGCAGCCGTTCGGATCTCACCGGGCTCAACATCGAACAATTAATGGACATAGAGGTTGCCACCGTATATGGCGCATCAAAATTTGAACAGACCGTTCTGGAGGCCCCCTCTTCAATAAGTATTGTTACAGCATCGGATATCAAACAGTACGGTTACCGCACCCTGGCCGATATATTAAAGAGCATCAGGGGTTTTTATACTACATACGACAGGAACTACGATTATATCGGGATAAGAGGATTCAGTCGACCGGGGGATTACAATTCAAGGGTTCTGCTTCTTATTGACGGTCACCGCGTCAATGATAATATATATGGCACTGCATCAATCGGTACGGATTTTATTCTTGATGTTGATCTTATTGAGCGCGTTGAGATTGTTCGCGGCCCAGGATCATCACTTTATGGTACCAATGCATTTTTTGGAATAATCAATGTCATAACCAGAAACGGACGGGATATCAAAGGAATGGAGGTTTCCGGCGAGGGGGCAAGCTTTGGGACTTACAAGGGCAGGATGACCTATGGTAATCAGTTTAAGAACGGCCTGAACATGCTGCTTTCAGCTTCTGCCTATGACAGCAAAGGCCAGAGTCTGTACTATAAAGAATTTGATACGCCCGATCAAAACAATGGCAGAACTGACGGTTGTGATTACGACAAATATAAAAGTCTTTTCGGAAAAATCAGCCTACGTGACGTTGTTGTTGAAGGAGCTTTTATCACAAGACAAAAGGGCATTCCTACAAGTTCCTGGGGAACTCAGTTTAATGAATCCGGCAGCAAGACAACCGACAACCTGGGCTATGTGGATGTAAAGTATGAACGGAACTTTGAAGACAAATTCGATGTAATGGCAAGATTTCACTACAATCGGTACAAATATGAAGGCACCTATGTTTCAACACCGGTTAATAAAGATTCCGCATTAGGAGAGTGGTGGGGCGGAGAATTAAAACTCGGAAAAACTTTTTTTGAAAAACATCGCATGATTTTTGGAATAGAATATCAAGATAATATCAAGCAAAATCAGGAAAACTATTTTATCAACCCCGACTTCACCGCAATGGATGACAGGAGGACATCCATGAACTGGGGGGTATATCTGCAGGATGAATTTACTATTCTGGAAAATCTGACTCTCAATGCAGGCGTTCGCCACGACCACTATCAGACCTTCGGTGGCACAACAAACCCGCGCATCGCCTTGATATATAACCCCTTTGACACAGCATTTATAAAGCTCATCTATGGTGAAGCATTTCGTGCGCCGAATGCCTTTGAATATTATTATCATGACGGTAATGTAACAACTAAATCAAATAAAAATCTGAGCCCTGAGACAATCAAAACCTATGAACTCGTATACGAACAATATTTCAGGAATCAATTGCGTTTGACCGCATCCGGTTTTTACTACAAAATTAAAGACCTTATCAGTCAGCAGATTGATCCGGCGGATGGTCTTCTGGCCTTCAACAACGTTGAAGAGGTGGAAGCAAAAGGTCTGGAATTTGAATTGGGGAGAAAATGGAAGAATGGTTTTGAAGGACGCATAAGTTACACCTTACAGGAGACGAAAAACCTTGATACCGGAAGATTGCTTTCAAACTCTCCGAAAAACATGGGAAAGCTGAATATGATATGCCCTTTAATCAATAAAAAGCTTTCTGCAGGCCTGGAACTGCAATATACCGGCGCAAAAACAACCATTAACAATAATAATGCGGGCGGCTTTTTAACGGGAAACCTCACGTTATTCAGCAAAGACTTTTATAAAGGGATAGAGGCTTCTGCAAGCGTATATAATATTTTTGACAGGGCATATAATGATCCAGGAGGGCCTGAGCATGTGCAGAACAAAATTGAGCAGAACGGAAGAAGTTTCAGGCTGAAAATTACATATAGATTTTAACATAATCGGTGAGGTAAAAAATCTGTTAAAAGGATTGTTTTATCGGCTTTTAATTTTTCCGGTCTTTTTTATTGTTATTGCAAACCCGTTTTATATAAATGCGGAAACATTAAAGTTTGACGAATATGAAGTCAAAGCTGCCTTTATTTACAATTTTATAAAATTCATAGAATGGCCTGATGAATTGCCAAAAAATCGGCCTGTACCTATAAATTTATACGTCCTTGGCTATGACCCTTTCGGCAAAGCTCTTGGCTCCTTGCAAGGTAAACAGATCAGAGGAAGAACCATAAACATAAAACGGGCCGGTTCGCCAAAAGGCTTGATAAATTGCCATATCCTTTTTATAAGCTCTTCCGAAAAACAGCATATTCCGGAAATCCTGAGATCAATAAAAGGTTTAAACACACTTACGATTAGCGATACGGCTGGGTTTGCAAAGAAAGGGATAATAGTCAATTTTTACACAGAAGGAGAAAAAGTACGTTTTGAAATAAATCTTGATGCTGCAAAACGGGCAAACCTGACAATAAGCTCTAAATTGTTAGGTTTGGCAAAAATTGTTCGTGATTCACAAAGCATAGGAGAAAATTAAATGTCTCTACTGAAAGATGCCCCGGTCAGGAAAAAGATTATGTTTATAAGTTTTTTTGTTGCCGGTATTGCTGCGTTATTGAGCAGCATATTGATGGCTGGAATTAAATTATATACCCAGCGTACAATACTTCTAAACGAGCTTGCCTTTCAGTCGCAGATAATAGGGAGGAATTCTTCGGCAGCAATACTCTTCAACGATTATAAAACAGCGGAAGAAAACCTTCTTTCATTAAAAATCAACCCGAAAGTCATGTATGGAGTTATCTACAATAAAGATAATAGCGTTTTTGCCTCTTTTTCGAGGGAAGGTGTCCGTAGTAAAAATATAATCCCTCCCTCATTTAATAAAGATGATTACCGTTTCGGTATTGATCACCTTACCGTTACGCAACAGATTCTCGTTGGCAATGAACGTGTAGGCACAATCTACGTATCATATAGCCTGAAGGAACTATATTTCAGTATTATTCTGGATATTCTTGTCATTGTTGTTATTATAATCATATCCCTGTTTATTGTTTTTCTGTTCCTTTCGAAGCTGCAATATATGATTACCAAACCAATAGTTGATCTTGCAGGTCTCATGCACAAAATATCAAGGGATAAAAATTATTCCTTGAGGGCGCTGGTACAGAATAAGGATGAGATAGGCATTCTTGCAGCCGGATTTAATGAGATGCTCACAGAGATACAGAGACGCGACATTGAACTTGAAAAACATAGTAAATACCTTGAAGAACAGGTAGGAAAACGCACAGAAGCACTCTCCGGTATTAATGAGAAACTGGCGACCGAGCTTGCAGAACGAAAAAAGGCTGAAGAGATGCTCCTTCAAACCCAGTTTTTAGTTGACCATGCCTCGGACAGTATCTTCTGGGTGAGACCTGACGGAGGATTAGTTTATGTGAATGAAGCTTCATGCCGTTCACTCGGCTATTCGCGGGAAGAACTTCTTGCCATGTTTATTGATGATTTAGATCATTGCCTTTCCGCCGAGGAAAAGAAAAGCATGTGGAAAACAGCGAAGAAGCTTGGCACTGTTATATTTGAATCATATCAAAGCACAAAAGACGGTAGGGTTTTCCCTGTAGAAATTATTGGTAATTATTTAAACTTTAACGAAAAAGAGTATTGTGTATTATTTGCCCGTGATATTACCGAAAGAAGGAAAGCCGAGGAAGAACTTCTTAAGATGAATAAGATTGAATCGGTGGGTGTCCTTGCAGGCGGCATTGCCCATGATTTCAACAATATACTTGCAGCTATTCTGGGTAATGTCTCTATGGCAAAAATGTTTACCATACCGGAGAACAATAAAGTCTATGAAAAATTATCAGATGCCGAGAAAGCAATATTCAGGGCAAAGGACTTGACTCAGCAGCTCCTTACGTTTTCCAAGGGAGGAGTGCCGATTAAAAAAACTATGTCAATCGAAGTAATCTTAACGGATTCTGCACGTTTTGCCCTTACAGGCTCGCCGGTACGATGTGGATTTGATTTTTCCGACGATTTATATCCCGTCGATATTGATGGGGGGCTTATGCATCAGGTAATCAATAATCTTGTGATTAATGCAGAACAGGCTATGCCTCAGGGCGGCATTATCACTATAAGGACAGTGAATCTTGTTTTTAATGAAAAAACTTTAATAAGCGGAATCCAGTTGGAAAAAGGGAAGTACATAAGGATATCAATTGAGGATCATGGAATTGGTATACAGAAAGAGCATCTTGACAAAATATTCGATCCTTATTTTACGACAAAACAGAGAGGAAGCGGCATCGGATTAGCAACAACCTATTCCATTATTAAAAAACATGAAGGTTATATTACCGTTGATTCAACTCCGGGAAAGGGTACAATATTTGATATTTATCTGAAGGCATCAGAAAAAAGGGTTGAAACCAAAGCAGAAGACAGTCGGAACCCTATTCACGGTAAGGGCAGGATACTCCTCATGGATGATGAGGAGATCGTTGCAGATACTACCGGTGAGATATTAATTGCACTTGGATATGATGTGAAATCAGCAAAAGACGGCAAAGAAGCCATTGACCAATACAATAAGGCAAGGGAATCAGGCAACCCCTTTGATGTTGTAATCCTCGACCTGACCGTGCCTGGCGGAATGGGTGGAAAAGAAGCCATAAAAAAACTCCTCGAAATGGACCCTTATGTCAAGGCAATCGTATCGAGCGGCTATTCAAATGACCCGATCATGGGTGAATTCAGAAAATACGGTTTTAGCGGTATTGCTCCCAAACCTTACCATATGCAGGAATTAAGCAAAGTTATAAACGAGGTCATGTGTAAGAAAATATAATCGTGTATATTTGCTGTGACCCTTGACTATCCCCTTACTTATAGTGTTATCATTATAAAATAAAAAGCTGAGTGGATAAGGAGTTCTTTTTTGAATGCTTTAAAGGACTTTACTTTCCCAATTTACGTTTTGGCTGGTACTGAAATATGGGATTAAAAGATATATTATCAAAAAACATTAAGCTTATCATGGTCGGCGGGAAAGGCGGGGTGGGCAAAACTACATGCGCCTCTGCCATAGCGGTAAAAATAGCCTCAGAAGGTAAAAAAGTGCTTGTTATTTCAAGCGATCCTGCACCATCCCTGTCGGATATTTTTGAAATCTCCATTGGAAGCAAAGAAACAAGAATTGTTGATGGATACCCGCTTTTTGGCTTGGAGATATCCTCCGATGTAGTTCTGGAAAAATGGAAAGAACGTTTTGGCGCTGAAATATATGAAGTCATTTCCTCCTTTGCTGATGTTGATTATGATTTCATTGACTATATCGGGACGGCTCCGGGAATTGAAGAAGAATATATGTTGAGTTTTATTATAGACCTTGTAGAGGGCGACAAATATGATGTTGTTGTCTGGGATACTGCGCCGGCAGGGCATACGCTGAGACTGCTTCAACTGCCCCACTTGTTTCTCAAACATCTTGAGGCAGCAACAAAGTTTTATATGAATATGTACAGTTATATAGAAAAATTGAAAGATATGGGCAGGCAGAAGAATTCAAAAAGAACGCTCCTTGAGATAATAGGGGGCTGGGAAGCGCTTTCTGAAAAAATCGTCCAATTCATCAGAGATCACAACACAACATCATATGTTATTGTCACAATCCCTGAAGCCCTTGGCGTAAAATTGACCGAAAGGGTCATAGAAGAATTTAAGCAAAACATGCTGACAGTGGAAAATATCATTATCAATCACGCTGTAAAAAATGAAGACTGCGAATTTCACAGGATCAGGAAGAGTATGCAGCAACATTATATTGACTTTATAAAGGATACATACAAAGATACCAATATTGTTACACTTTATCTTTCCCCTTATGAAGTGAAGGGCTTAAAAAGGATATTGGATGTGGCAGGAGAATTATTTACATAAACGGATAAGAAATAGAGAATCAGTTCGCTCTTCACTTCAAAAGTATTTGCTTTTGCCATAAATTGTACCTGTCCCGGCTTCGGGCTTTGAGCCGGGGAATCGTGAAACCGGTTTAAATATGGATAAACTCAGAATAACAGGCGGATATTTAAAAGGCAGAAACATTGCCTTATTAAAGAATGGGACAGCCAGATATACATCATCAAAGGTGCGAGAAGCTATCTTTAACCTCACAGGAGACATAAAGGGCTGCAAAATCCTCGATTTATTTGCAGGCTCAGGTTCATTCACTGTTGAAGCTGTGAGCAGAGGAGCCGTGTCTGCAACCTCTGTGGAAAAGGACGGGGATATGGCTGCCGTTCTTCAGAAAAATCTTTCAAATCTTTCTATAGATAAGGATTGCCTTGTATTAAATATGGATGTAATATATGCAATCCCTTTTCTGTGCAAGAAGGGATATAGCTATGATATTGTTTTTATGGACCCTCCGTATATAAAGGGTCTTATAACGGAAACAATGATGTTGCTAAAAAATAATATTTTATATGATAATGATACGATTTTTATTTTAGAGTATTCAAAAAAAGAAAAAATAGACCTGACCTTTTGGAGCGTATTAGAGGAAATAACCACCAGAGGGTATGGAGATACAAATATCAGCATCTTCAGGACGGATGATAAATGCGGTTAATAAATCAGGAGTCCAGGAATAAAACAATGAATTTTATACAGATCAATAGTTTTTTACTAACTCAATAAGGAGTCTTTGAAATGAAACGTAGAATCGCGGTATATCCCGGCTCTTTTGATCCTATTACATTAGGCCATATAGATATTCTCATGAGAGGTCTTGAGCTTTTTGACAAGGTTATTGTTGCTATCGCGCATAATATTCAAAAGAAGTCTCTTTTTACCGTACAAGAAAGGATGGATTTGATAAAAAAGTCTGTTATGGGTAATGAAAATGTAATAATTGATAATTTCGAGGGGTTATTGGTTGATTATGTAAAAAAGGTCAATGCCCGTTTCGTGATACGTGGACTGCGGGCAATGAGCGATTTTGAATATGAATTTCAGATGGCGTCAATGAACAGGAATTTAAATATTGGCATGGATACGATATTTATGATGACCAGCAAGGACTATTTTTTCGTCAGCTCAAGAACCGTTAAAGAGGTTGCCGCATTCGGAGGCCCTGTCAGTGCTTTTGTTCCCGAGGCAGTTGAAAAGAGCTTAAAGGAGAAATTTTCAATTAAATGAAGATAAACCTGAAACAGTTAATAGTTCACGGTTCACGGTTCACGGTTTTATTGCCTTTTTGCAGCTTACTTCTTTTTGCAGCAATTTCGTTTTTCGCATCGAATACATATGCAAATGAAATCTATACAATCAAGATACAGGGGGCAATACAACCGCCCGTTGCAGGATTCATAGCAGATTCTATCGCAAAAACTGAAAAAGAAGGCGGCGAAACCCTTATTATTTTTCTCGATACACCGGGCGGTCTCGATACATCAATGAGAGATATTATTAAGAATATTATGGATGCGAATATGCCGGTTATTGTCTATGTTTCCCCTTCCGGTGCAAGAGCTGCATCCGCAGGCTGTATTATCCTCCTTGCATCCCATATTGCAGCTATGGCGCCTGGAACCAATGTCGGCGCCGCCCATCCGGTTACTATAGGAAAAGAAAAGGCCGACAAGGACATGATGCAGAAGGTTGTAAAAGATGCAGAAGCTTATGTAAGAAGCATTGCCGGTAAGAGAGGTAGAAATATTGAATGGGCGGCAAAAGCAGTAAACATCAGCGCCTCCATAACAGCAAGCGATGCCCTTGAAAAAAACGTTATTGATATTGTCGCACAAAACATGGATGATCTCCTGGCACAAGCAGAAGGAAAGACGGTGGAGACAAAGAAGGGCAAAGTGACGCTGAAATTAAAGGGTAAGAATAAGGTTGAGATTGACATGCCCTTCAAATATAAATTTCTGTCCTATCTCAGTGATCCGAATGTGGCATACCTGCTCATGATGCTTGGAATTTACGGAATACTCTTTGAAATTTACAGTCCAGGCGCTATATTCCCAGGGGTGGTGGGCGGTATTTCCATTATACTTGCCCTCTATGCTTTCCAGACAATACCGATAACCTTTGCCGGAGTATTTCTTATCCTCCTCGGCATAGTTTTCTTTATTCTGGAACTGAAGATAATAAGTCACGGCATGCTCGGTTTTGCAGGAATCTTATCTATTATTATCGGTTCGGTGATGCTTGTTGACCTTCCTAAGAGCATACTTTCAATATCATGGAAGAGCATACTTACTGTGGCAATACTGTCTGGTATATTTTTTTTCGGTGTGGTATCGTATGCAATAAGAGCTCAGCTTTCAAAGGTTAAAACCGGCAGCGAAGGGCTTATCGGAGAAACGGGCATTGCAACGACTGATGTGTTAGGCAAGGGAAAGGTTTTTCTCCATGGCGAACTATGGAACGCAAAAAGCGATGAACCTATCAGGGAAGGGGAGCAGGTTGTTGTAACAGGCGTTGAAGGGCTTTTGCTCATCGTTAAGAAAAAAGGAGGATAAAATGGGATTTCCTGTTTTTGTTTTTGTTGCAGTTATGATAATTTTTTTTCTTATCAGTGCAATTAAGGTCTTAAATGAGTATGAGAGGGGTGTAATATTCAGGCTCGGACGGGTGCTGGGCGAGCCGAAAGGCCCCGGGCTTATAATCCTTATTCCCATAATAGACAGGATGGTAAAGGTAAGTCTGAGAACCGTTGTTCTCGATATTCCGCCGCAAGATGTCATTACCCGTGACAATGTATCAATAAAGGTAAATGCCGTTGTCTACTTCAGAGTAATAGATTCGTTAAAAGCAATTATAGATGTAGAAAATTATCTCTATGCAACAAGCCAGCTTTCCCAGACAACACTAAGGAGCGTGCTTGGACAGGCCGAGCTTGATGATCTTCTGGCTCACAGGGAAAAGATTAATGAAAGGTTGCAGGAGATATTGGATACACATACTGAGTCCTGGGGCATCAAGGTGTCGAATGTGGAGGTCAAAAACGTGGACCTGCCGCAGGAGATGCAGAGGGCAATCGCACGGCAGGCAGAAGCAGAGCGTGAAAGAAGGGCGAAGATTATCGGGGCTGAGGGAGAATATCAGGCAGCCACAAAACTTTCTGAAGCGTCTGAAATACTCTCGCAAAATCCGATGGCACTGCAACTGCGCTACATGCAGACCCTGATCGAGATTTCAACTGAGAAAAATTCTACCATAATATTCCCGTTGCCGATTGATCTTATAAAAATGTTTATGGAGAAAGCAAAATAATGAAAAAATGGATTGCAATTATATTAACAATTTTATTATGGGCGAATACCGCTTATGGAAGACCTCCTGCTCAAAAAAAGCATATAAAAGGCGGCAACGCATCCAGCGCAAAAGTGCAGGCCGTAAAAGAAGCGCCGTATAAAGCGTATATTGTTGTTGAAGCAGGCAGCGGCAAGGTGATCGAAGGCGAAAATGCCAACGCGAAAAGGCCGCCTGCAAGTGTAACAAAGCTTATGGTTGCCTATATTGTCCTGGATAAACTCGCAAAAGGCGAAATACAACTTACCGACAAGATTACTGCCTCGAAGGAAGCCTCAAAGATAGGCGGCAGCCAGGTTTATTTAAAGGAAGGCGAAGTGTTTTCCCTTGAAGATTTAATGAAGGCGACGCTTGTAGCTTCAGGCAACGATGCCGCCTTCGCGATTGCCGAACATATTGCAGGGAGCAAACAGGAATTTGTTGTTTTGATGAATGAAAAAGCCAAGGCATTGGGTATGGTTGATACAAAGTTCAATTCTGTCCATGGACTGCCGCCGTCAAAGGGTGAGGAAGAAGACCTGACAACCTGCAGCGATCTTGCCATACTCGCGAGAGAACTATTGAAACACCCTAAAATACTCGAATGGACATCAATAAAAACCGAGGGATTCAGAGACAACAAGTTCATCATGAATAACCACAACAAGCTTCTCTTTAAAATGCCCGGCATTGTTGATGGCTTAAAAACAGGATATTACAGGGAAACTGGTTTTAACGTAGCAGCAACAGGAAAAAAGAATGATTTACGATTCATTGTTGTTGTAATGGGGAGCCCATCGGCAAGCATACGCGACGGTGTCGCTATGGAGAAGTTTAGAAAGGCATTTTCTTTCTACAAAACAGTGAATATTGTAAAAAAAGGGGAATTGATAGATAAAGATATAATTTTGGAGGATGGAAAATACAGGAAGATAAAAGGGATAGCAGGTGCAGACCTTGCCTGTACTGTCCCGAACGACAAAAAAGGAAGTATTAAAAAGGAAATTGTAGTGCCTGAAAAAATAAAGGGCGAAATAAAGGAAGGTCAGAAACTTGGCGAGCTTGTTGTAAAACTGGATAATGATATTATCGGCAAGGTGGACATAGTTTCACCTGCGTATGTACCTATGGCAAACCTGTTCACAAGGCTTATACGCAAACTCGGTCTTAATATTTAACGGAAAAAACTATGGAAAAAATGTTTACGATGTTAAAAGGCAAAGAGATTATAGTCGGGATTACAGGAGGAATTGCCGCCTATAAAACAGCGGAACTCGTAAGAGAGCTGACAAAAAGAGGCGCAAATGTCCATGTGGTTATGACTAAAAATGCCATGGAATTCGTTACGCCCTTAACTTTCCAGACAATTTCCGGTAATCCTGTAATCCATGAGATGTTCGAACTTTTTTCCGGCTCAAAAATAGGACATATCGCGCTTTCAGATATCGCGGATCAAATGGTGATTGTCCCGGCCACAGCAAATATCATAGGAAAGATTGCCAACGGTATTGCCGACGATTTTCTGACAACCATGGTAATGGCCATTACAGTACCGATTCTTTTTGTGCCCTCCATGAACACTAAAATGTGGGAAAGTAAAATAGTGCAGATGAATATACAAAAGCTGAAGGATGGCGATTTTGAGTTTATGGAACCTGGAACCGGCGACCTTGCCTGCGGCACTGTCGGAAAAGGCAGATTGCCTACAATCGAGGAAATAGTTGAAAAGATGGAGGATATATTCACAGAAAAGGATCTGGAAGGTGAAAGGATACTTATTACCACGGGCCCGACAACTGAATTTATTGATCCTGTAAGATGTATTACCAACCTTTCTTCAGGGAAAATGGGGTTTGCAATAGCAAAAGTTGCAAGGAGAAGAGGAGCGGATGTAGTTCTAATATCAGGCAGAACACAGTTGCCTCCGCCGACGAACGGTATTGAAGTCGTTGATGTTACGACAGCCTGTGAAATGAGAGATGCAGTGATGCAGCATTACAAGCGTTGCACTATAATTATTAAAGCAGCAGCAGTAGCAGATTTCAGATGCATGGGTGAAAATTGCCAGAAGATTAAAAAGAAAGGTAACGAAGACACTATGACGCTGTTGCTTGAAAAGAATCCTGACATAATCGGCGAGCTCGGTAAAGTAAAAGAAAATAGAATACTCGTAGGTTTTGCAGCAGAAACTGAAAACCTTATAGAACATGCATCGGAAAAGCTGAAGAAAAAGAATCTGGACATGATTGTAGCAAATGATGTTTCCAAAGCAGGTATAGGTTTTGGTTCCAACAACAACGAAGTTACAATTATCGGAACATCAGGGCACATTAAACAGGTGCCAATGAACAGCAAAGAGGAGATAGGGCATATTATCCTCGATGCCGTAATAAAACTGATGAAGAAAAGAATTAAAGTTGAAGATGACTGGTATTGAAAACAGTGAAAAGTGAACAGTGAACAGTGAAACATTAGGACAAATAATTCAAAAACCGGAAGCCGGAACAAAACGGCTGAGTGTATTTAATCCGCCTTTCAATCTCATTAAACCATTACTTTATTTCTGTATATCCCTGCTTGTCCTTTTGTCTGTACCACCCTTAACCCATGCCAAAGAAGATAAAACCATAGAGGTTGTGGAACGGGTAAGCAAGATGATAGTTAACATAAAAACCGAGGAACTGTCGAGGAATACCGGTGAAGACAAGAAAACAACATTTTTTAAGAAATTTATTGCCGGAGAGGAAGAGGAGGAAGAGGAAACATTTGAAAACATAGGTTCAGGCGTTGTGCTGGATCCGAGAGGTATTATAGTTACCAATGAGCATCTGATTTCCAGGGCCATAAGCATAAAGGTAAAATTTATAAACGGCAAAGAGTATGATGCCTATGTATTGGGCAGCGATCCTGAGTTTGATATGGCCCTTTTGAAAATAACGGATAAAACTGATTTTCCCTATCTGAAGGTAGATAAGCGCAAGAAAGTAAAAGTTGGTGAAAGAGCGATAGTTATCGGGAATCCCTACGGGCTTTCAAGTTCTGTTACTATGGGGGTTGTAAGCGCCCTTGGAAGAAATCTTAAAATTGATAACAGGGTCTATGTAAATCTCATCCAGACAGATGCTTCAATAAATCCCGGCAACAGCGGCGGCGCACTCCTTGACACAGAAGGAAATCCCCTTGGGATTGTAACCGCTATTTATGGAGAAGGTAAAGGCATAGGATTCGCCATACCCATAGAAGATGTTATGAATATGGTCTCTGAGTTTCTTGAAAGCGGGACAAGGAAGCCGATTTTCGGTTTGTTTATTGAAAAAAGGAGGGATGAAAAAAATACATACTTCTACATAAACAAGGTAATACCCAGAAGCCCCGCTGAAAAACAAGGGATTAAGGCCGGTGATAGAATTGTAGAGTTTAACAGGAAAAAGATAAAGGAAGGCATAAAACTCCATAATATTTTGAGGAATGTTGCAAAGATGGAGTCAATTCAGTTCAAGATAATGAGAGGACTGAAAGCATATGCGGTTGACATTGATATCAAGGACATGCTGGATTATAAACCCACCCCCCTTGATGAATCATTATGCAGTATGAGGGTATCGGACATAAAAGGCTATCCGAAAATGAAATTCAAATTAAAGGATAAAAACGGTGTAGTAGTTACAAAGGTATACAAAGCCGGGATAGGCGAAAAAAGTGGGCTACGCGTCGGTGATGTGATAATCAAGATAAATAATTATACTGTGTCAGATAAAAACGATTTTGATTCTTTTATGATAGAGGGCCTGAAAAGGAATTACATTTTGTATCAGGTTAGAAGAAATGAAAATATATTCTATGTACCGGTAAAGCTTGACAGCTTACTTTAGGGGGTTAATATGGATGATCAATTAACATTCAGTACGTTTATGCTGTCTTTATCAACATCTGTACTGGTTAATCTGGGAGAGTTGCCGGACCCTTCGACAAATGAAAAAGATGTAAACTTTCCCTTAGCCAAGCAGACGATAAGCCTGATTGAAGTGCTTATGGAAAAAACGAAGGGCAACCTTACCGAGGAAGAGGACAGGCTAATCGGCAATATGCTCTATGATTTAAGAATGAAGTACATAGAAGCAGCAAAACATCAATAGTAAAAGAATGTTTTAACAAAAACCGCTGAAACACGCGACATCAGTCTGCGGGTTTCAGCCGAAAACTCTATTAAAAATAGTATCCACATATTTGAAATAATGGTCGTTGCTCATAATGCCGGCAATCTCCTCCTTAGTGAGATACTTTCCGATTTCTTCGTCCTTCTTAACTTCTTCTGTAAAATCAAGACTGTTTTCATAGCACATCATGGCAACTCTCTGGGTAATCTTGTAGGATTCCTGCCTTGTAAATCCCTTATTTATGAGGCTTAAAAGGATAGCCTCGGAATGGTATAATCCCTTTGACATATCCATGTTCTTTTGCATTCTTTCGGGGTATACAATAAGATTTTTATACATATTTTTTAATCTTTCCAGCATGTAATCGAGGAGTATGGTAGCATCAGGAGCGATAACCCTTTCAACTGAAGAGTGGCTGATGTCCCTTTCATGCCATAAAGGAATATTCTCAAGGGCAGACAAGGCATATCCCCGAAGCAGCCGGGCAAGACCACAGAGATTCTCGGAGGCAATGGGATTTCTCTTATGGGGCATGGCTGATGAGCCGGTCTGGCCTTTCTGAAAATACTCTTCAGCTTCGCCGACTTCTGTCCTCTGTAGGTTGCGGATTTCCAGAGACATTTTTTCAACAGATGAACCGATGATGGATATGGTTGTAAAAAATTCCGCATAATAATCACGGGGGATAATCTGTGTTGATACAGGCGCCGGTTTTAAGCCCATTTTTTTGCAGACATATTCTTCGACAAAAGGTTGGCCGTGCGCAAAAGTTCCGACAGCGCCGGATATTTTCCCATGGCTTATACGCTCCCTGGCTGCTCTCATACGCTCAAGGTTCCTTCTCATCTCATCATAAAAGTGTGCCATTTTAAGACCGAATGTAATAGGTTCCGCGTGAATTCCGTGGGTTCTCCCGATCATCGGGGTTGTTTTGTACTTATAGGCTTTTTCCTTCAAAACTTCCATAAGGGACAGAATATCTTCTATCAGGATATCTGCGGCCTCCTTCAGGAGACAGGAAAAGGATGTGTCGAGTATGTCCGATGATGTTGCCCCCATATGCACATATTTAGACGAGGGTCCGACAAAATCTGCTACTGATTCAATAAATGCCACCACGTCATGCTTTGTTCTTTTTTCAATCTCGTTGATTCTTTCTATATCAAAGCCGGCTTTTTCTTTAATATTTTTCAGGTCTTCCTGCGGGATGAGAGACAACTCTCCGTAAGCTTCACATATGGCAACTTCTATTTCGAGCCATTTTTGAAACTTATTTTTCTCCTCCCAAATCCGGGCCATTCTCTGAAGCGTGTAACGTTCTATCATGATTTTACCTCGTGAGCTTAATCTGTGCAGGCAACTTTCCGCAGTTTACTGCAATGTTCTTCTAAAGAGCAAAACTCGTTTTTTGGCAGTCGCTTTAAGCGCGTACCGTTGAAAGGTATATATTATGCAATAGATGAAATGTTGTCAACAGAAGACACCACAAAACAATTGACACCCCATACCATACAGGATAAATTGCAGCAAAGAAATTAATTTATCGGAGATATAAAGTTGCATAGAACATCACAACTGATTGAGCCTGTTTCCATGATAGTTCTTACAGGGGGCCCCTGTTCAGGTAAAAGTTCCTCTCTGGCATACCTCACGGAAAAATTATCGGATAACGGTTTCATGATATTCGTCATCCCGGAAACGGCAACCTTAATAACAAACAGCGGGATAGACCGGCGCAAGATGGATAGATCGAAACAGGTGGTAATTTACGAAGAGGCTATACTTGATATGCAGCTTGCCTTTGAAGAAACCTATAAACAAACGGTGATGAGGGTTTTCCCGGAACGGAAAAAAGTTATCCTTCTCGATAGAGGAATCATGGACATAAAAGCCTTTATGCCTGATGATGATTTCAAGGAAATAATTAAGAGGAAGAAGCTGAGCGAGGTCAAGCTGAGAGACAGGTATAACGGGGTTATCCATCTTGTTACCGCGGCAGACGGAGCCCCTGAATACTATACGGGAGATAATAATCCCGCGAGAATTGAAACACCGGAAGAAGCAATCTACATAGATCAGAGGATAAGGGAGAGCTGGCTGGGCCATCCGCATTTTAAAATTATCGATAACACAACAGACTTTGAAGGCAAGATCAGCAGGACTTTTTCCGCAATTTCTCATTTTCTCGGACTCCCGGCCCCCCTTCCGATAACGGAAAGGTTCCTTGTTAAAAATGTCCAATATGAAAAAATACCGGCTCATCAGACAATACAAATTGAGCAGATGTATCTGCGTTCCAAGGATAAGCACGAAGAGATCAGAATCAGAAAACGCGGACAAAACGGGTCCTATCTGTATTTTCTTTCAAGGAAAACTACAATCAATGAAGAAGGACTCATTACAGAACAGGAGTACCTGAATCTTATAAAACTCATAGACCCGAAAACCGATGTAATTGTAAAGGAACGCACCTGTTTTTTATGGAACAACCAGCACTTTGAACTTGACAGATACAAAGGTTACAACGAGGGAGTTGCAGTATTAAAAATAGAGCCCTTTGAAACAATAAAAAAAGAAGGCAAAATACATATACCCCCCTTTATTAAGGTCGACGGCAATATTACAGGCGATGTGTTGTATGATGAACGACATATGGCAGTAAAAAAGAAAAAGAAATAATGTGCTGAAAATCCTCCCTAATTCCGACAGCCTCGATCTTATGCCTCATTTGCCGGCTGCAACGCTCAAATAATTTTTAAGCCTCCAAGGTTTCAAAAAGGGAGCGTATTTCCGGTGGAACGCCCCTGAAGTCGAGGTATTTTATGATACCTTCCATGGTAAACCCCTTCGTTTTTCGGAAGGAAGCCTTTCCCCTGACACAGAGGTGCCCGGATGTATCCTCAATAATCCCGGAGAGGTAATATACATTATGGGCTGAGCTGAGTAATTTTCCCGATGCACGGTATGTATTATTGCACAGGATAGGCCTCTTAAATTCTGCCTCAATCTTTGAAGTTGCACAGATTGTCTTCGTATTCACAAAAAGTGTCCACCACATAACCTCATCGAGTATTCCTGTCACGATACCGCCGTGCAGCATTCCATCGTAACCCTGAAAGTTTTCGTGTGCAGTAAATTCACAAAACGCTGTCTCATCCGCGTATTGAAGCTCAAGACAAAGCCCGCCCGTTGCAGGACCGCAGAAGAAACATTTCTTGTAACCCGGCAGTAATCTTTTCATATTATATTCAATTCTCCTTCAACCATATTATTCCAAACCTTACATTATCAACGGACTACATACCGGCCATGCCTTGGCTGGGTGTCATTCCATGATATTCTCAAGGATTTCTACTACGCTGTCAACACACTGTTTACATGTTTTATTTAAAAGGTCATTATCCTTGAAGTACTTTTGCCCCTCTTTAGTAGTTAATTCGCAGTTGTTCAGCAGTTTGCGGCAAATAAATGAACCGTGTTTTTCAGCAAAGCGATCCATGAGTTCCCGGGTTTTTGCATACGTCAGCTCCGTCGTTGTTCGATCTTCCTTTTCTCCCCGCCCGTACTTCGCTCCAATCACAATTATGCCGCCGGTAACAGCACCGCAGACTTCTTCTTTTCTTCCCATGCCGGCCCCGAACCCGCAAGCCATCTTCAATGCCGTATCCTTGTCGAATTTCAGGTCGTCACTGAAACAGTAGAAAACTGCCTGGGCACAATTGTAGTTCTCCAGAAACTTTTCTGCTGCAACCTCTCTCTTGCTTTTCATAGCATATCCTCCTTAACAGGGCTGATACCAAGTTGCCTTCATTCGCATACCTTCGTTGTACCTGTGCCCCCTGTGGGTATCCTCGTCGCTTTCCTCGACGTACTACAGCGTACGCCTACGTCGGCTCCTTGTCGACGCCTCGGTCTGCTTTTGAATGCAACTTGGTATGAGTCTTTTTCCTGCAACCAACTGCTGCAGTCCGGAGATAATTTCCAGGCGTGATTCCCGTTACCCGGTTGAAAGAACGGGTGAAATGACTCTGATCGACAAATCCCGTGTCAAGAGCGACACCGGCTATGTTTTGCCCTTCTAAAAGAAGCTCCAGAGCCTTCCTGATTCTAATCTGAACGAGATAGTCATGAGGAGAAACACCCATCTTTGCAAGAAACAGGCGTTGAAAATAAAACGGGCTTAAGCCGGCCACTTTTGATAATTGCTTCAATGACAAATCTTGTGTGTAATATATCCGGATGAATTCGCAGGCTCTGCTGATTGCACCATCGCATGAATCCACACGAAAAGGAATGGGCGGTTCATTCCCGTACCGCATGATAAGCACAGAGAGTAATGAAACCAAAATTGATTCCCCCTCCAGAGCTGAATTTGTGTTTTCAACAAGGGAAATGAAGCGACGGAGTTGCAAGCCCAGCTCTTTATCATGGATAAGAATACTTTTGAAATACGGGACAGCCTGTGCCTTCTCGGATACCTGTGAGGCAATGGCCTTCATGCTTTCCGCTTCAACACAGACGATGGAGTAACTGTGTTCTTCATGCCGGGATTTGCACGCATGGGATGTGCCCGGATTGATCACAAAGAGAGCGTTTTCAGGGATGATTGTTGATGTACCACGCTGATATATGACACGCGCTCCTTTCCGGACAATGCCGATACAAAACCTGTCGTGTATGTGACGGCGGAATTCATTTGCCACATTTACTCCATGAACAGCCTGCACGTACTGCAAACCGGGTGGATTGAAGAAATTAATGATTTGTTGGTTTCTTCTTCTCATCTGCTGCATGCCTTTCCTATGTTGAGAGCCTTTACGCTAATGCAGGGAAGAACTTCACAAGCATAATCAGGCCGCTTTCCCCGGCAATTACTTTATGTTCTGTACCCTTCGGAATTATGCCCATTCGCCCCGGATGGTACAATGTCTCTTTTGACTCCAGAACAAATCTGCCTTCGCCCTCAATAACTTCATGAAGTTCCCACTGGTTCTCATGTACATGATATTCCAATACAGCATTGGGATCAATTCTTACCATATGGCAACTCAGCATATTGTCAGTATCTATGCCCTTGATGATATGTTTTAAGAAGACCCCTTTGAATTTGGGATGCTCATTCCACGGAATCTCTCCGGTTGCTTCATCTCTGTCGATATATGTAGTAGACCCGCTCACCATACATTCTGCAATCTGTCTCGTTTTCATATCGTCTCCTTTCATTGTTAGTAAAAAATAAACTGCTTCGTAAAGGAGTATAAAACATAACTGAAAAAACAGTATTGTACAATATTGCTATTTTACAGCAAACAAAAAGCTAAGCCTGAGGCACGCTTCTTTATTGCCGATTGGCAACGCCTGGGTATGTCTACACAGATGCATAGACGTGCCTCTTGAAATCCTGCAGAAAAGCATCGAAACCAATTCCGTAGATTTGCTTAAATACTCTATCGTGGTTATTATCAACCAACAACTGTTTCATATACTCCATAAATTTCTCTTTTCCATAGGTTGTGATGAGATAGTCGACTATACAGCCAAATTCGGAGTAAATAAATGCGATGCGATACTTAACGTTCAGAACGGTCTTCTCTCCTCTTTGGGTGGTATAGTCGCTCGGTATTATGAAATTGCCTTGCTTTATGTATGCGTAGGTTTCCTTCTTGCCGGGATACCAGGACGTTCCCATTTGATTTGCGCTGTACATGGCAATGCCTTCCAAAAGCCATCGAGGAAAGTATATATACGATGCCGGAATTCCCATGTGCTGATGCAACAGCGTATGGGACAGCTCATGTTTCAGATATATCTCCAGGGAAATCTTGCCCTCTTCTGCCTCCTTTAACGCCCATGGCGAAATGACCACGCTACCGTTCGGATACGCACAGAACCGGGCTTTTGTAACAGAACGCCGCAGATAGCTTTTCCTGTCACGAAAAACGAATATTTCAGGTTTCCTTCTGAACTGCAATTCATGCCATTTTGCAACTGCCGGGATATACCCGTCGATTACGGAAAGGTCACGATGCTCCGTGCCGTTTTGCACATAAATGATGATATTGGACAGTTCCTGTTTTGAAAAACCTATCTTTACAGGCGAATAAGGGAACAGTTTACCCCATAGAAAAAGATACGTCAGCGAACCAACGGCAATGATGATTACAGCTATTATTGATGTTTTGAACACTCTATTTTTTGTGAATCTACTCATTCAGATACTCTGCTATAAATCTTACTTTCTGGCCCATAATGGTAACTTCCTCCCAACCAAAAAAGCTTCCTTCTGTGTGTCTGTAAATTAATACGAAAGTGTTACTCATGTCCCTGTTCGTTCAGTTTTTTGTAAGTTTTCCCGTGTAAATGAAACCTCTGTTTCAAAAAGTTATTTATTTTTTGATCCCTTCATCCAAGCTTGGACGATACCAACCAGGAGAGCTCCGAACTCCGGGTCATTGATGTGGTGAGGAGACACATGCAAGGCCGTCTGTGCATCCAGATCCTTTTTGAGTATCTCAGCCATGATCTTTGGTGCCTCAGGGTCATACAAAGGACCTCCGGGGCGGTCAAATCCGGACAGGCCACCGAGTGGCACGGCTATCGCTCTTGGGCCCTTAGCCTCATTACAGAGTTTTGCCAGGGCGCGAGCCACGATCTCTGTCTCTTTGTGGTTCGTACGCACCGCTGTTATGGCAGCATTGTGAGCATGGTATTGCCTGTTGGGAAAATGCTTTTCAGTCGTCAATAAAGGACCTGAAACAATAATGTCCGTACATCCCGGGACCAGAAGGGTGGGAATACCTTTTTGAAGCGCCGCTGATACACGATCCGGCCCGGCGTCGTAGTCACCTCCAAACAGGTTGCCGACAAGTTCTTGAAGGGATATTTCAACCACTATTTCGGCCTCGCCTTGGCGGACCATCTCTTCCATAGCCTGACCGCCTATCCCCGTGGTATGAAAAATGATTACCTCCATTCCCTTCGCCTCGAGCGTCTCTTTCACCTTTAAAGCACAGGGCTCGGTAGTACCCAGCGTACCAATAAACGCAAGGGGTTTCAGCGTATCACTTTCCTGCGGCCCCTGCTTTGCCATACCCGCCACTGCCAGAGCCCCGTTCTTCAAAACTTTTTGCAAAATGCGATTGATCCCGGAGAGATCGCATATGGTAGGAAGCATAAGAATGTCCTTGGTACCGACAAACGGGCGTACATCGTGAGACGCAAGGGTAGAGATCATGACCTTCGGAAATCCAATCGGGAATGAGCGCATGACGGCTGAGCCGATGTCCGTGCCCACCGAACCCCCAAGGCCGATAATCGCATCAATCCGTCCCTCCCGGTAAAGATCCTGCGCTCGCAGTGTTGCTCCGGCGACCATGATCCCCCCTGCCTTACCCTCATGTCTGAGATTCTGCACATCGGCCAGATCATAACCGGCTGCACGGGCGACCTCGTCCTGGCTCACATCAACGGAAAGAGGACTTTTGCCCATAATACCCACGTCCATAAGCAAGGTGTCCACATGCGCCGCCTCGAGACAAGCCTGCAGATAGGCGACCTGCTCAGCCTTCGTATCCATTGTAGCCAAGACTAGTACTGTCGGTATCCGTTCCATTGTCTCCTCCGCTTGTTATGCCTTGCCCAGCATTTCGTATTTATAAAAAATATAACATAATAAAATCCAGTATTTCCAGTAAAACAAATTATTCCGACTTTTATAATCATCCGTATATTTTGTATGCAGACAGTTTTTTCAAAGAGAGCAATCAAATATTGTCTGTTTATCTTGCACTATCCCCATAGCCCTATAGTCTTTTGTAATACGTATCGAAAATATGGGTCGGGTCGAATGAATTCTTTTGAAGTGAAGGCTGGGATGATACGGGTTTTTCTTAAAGCTCTTGTAAGCTTTTCTGGCCTCTCTTCTCGTCTGCTCGGTTAATTCCTTATAACACTTCCAGAAGCGGTCAGTGGTACGGGATGTCATAGCTTTTCGATGCTTAAAGGTTTTGCTTTTCCCTGCTTATGTGCGGCAAGAGCCTCGTCAGCAAGTCTATCCAAGATATCTTCCGATCCCGCAAAAGCTTTTTCCCATTTTCTTTCTGTTTCAAGCTCCTCAATCACCCACTTGGCAAAGGCGTTTTGCTCAATCTCCGGGAGTTTAGATGCTTCATTAAATGCCCTTTCCAGAAGCTTTGTCATTTTTCACCTCCTATATACTTATTGACGATAGATTTCATACGGGATTATTGCTTTTACGGAAGCTGCACGAGAGCCATCGTTAACAAGGTAGAGTCTATAGTCCTCAGAAAAAGGCAGTGTCGATACTGGTGTAACCATCTGACTTTTGGCTTTCTGAAAACCTGATCGGACTTGAAGCGATTTGGTTCCGCCGGATAGCTTCTTTTCGGAGCGAAAAGTCATCTCAAAACTGATCTCATAGCGGTCAGCTTTTGGCAAGGGAATAATTTTCTCGCTCATGCTCGGCCCAACTCGCATCCACTGGACTCCTCCAACTGAGGGATGGACGAATTCTGTACCATTTACATAGGCAGTGACCCGAACCTCAGCTTCAGGATCAGTTGGAAAGAGCTGGATGGCTTTAATTTTCATGAATATCGAGTCGCCTTTGGTTGGTCCTAAGGGCTTGGGAGGTTTGGGAGCATCCGATTCGACTTCTCGCGGGGCAAAAACCAGTGTGACCACGACGATGCCTAAACCAATCAATACAAGCAATTTTGCCCACAAAGGGTAAGAGCTGATGAACTTCAAAACACTGACGATAGTTTCCATAGGTTCTCCCATTCTAATATATCCAACATGGATCAGCCAGAGGCCTGCTTTCAGGCCGATTGGCTGCACGCATTGGTTGAGTGGCCAGTATTTTCATGTGCGAGAATCTTTTCATAGACAAAAGAGGATACTCTGGGGTCAATGTTTCCGCTTTCATCCATAAAAGTCTCTGCTATCCTTTCTTTATCGAATACGCCGTCGTTGGTCAATACCGGGCTTGCTTTATACCTTCCCGGTCTGTCCTCTCCATCATCAATTAGGCTGTGCGAGTAACCGCCTGCATCTGTCCAGGTAAAAGCCCTTTCTTTTTTGTATTTATCATAACAAAGTTGAAAGCCAATAATTTTCTTTTCCTTATCAAACCAGACAATCAGATCAAAATAGTCACTAGAAAACCATTTTCGTTCAGGTTCTCCATATATCTGACGTGCATTAGTTTCCTTCATTATGTTTTTTCTCACCCAACACAAAATTCAGCGAGCCGCGCTTTTTTGCGGATTCGCTGCACGTATTTGTTATGCGGTCTTCGCGCCGTAAATCGCTAATATGCCAACCGGAAGTAATAGTGTTCATTGAAATAAGAAAACACTATAGGCAAAACTCATCACCATAAAAACAATTGCAAATGCAATATAATGCAACCCTAACAATATTGATATTTGTGTTGATTTGTATTTTTGAGGTTTTATTCCAATATAAAAAAATACAATTGATGAGAAAAACAAAATGACAGTGACCATGTGCCAACATGCATGAAGTATTGCTTTTAATGGATTTGAAAATTCCAACATAACAAACGGTAAAATTAGTTTAAAATGTCCAACAACAGTATGTATTAATGCGGTTATCAAATTAATTATTCCGGTAGTTATCCATATTTTATTCAAATATTATCTCCTCTCAAGGCATAACATACCGCTCAGCGAGACGCACTTCGTGCGGATTCGCTGCAGCAGGTCGTTATGCTGTTCGTGGTTTCACTTTAATGACATGTTGTTCTAGTTTCTTCCCAATGGTTCTAAAATCATGACTGGCAAATGGAATTTGCCGCGCAAATCCCAGAAAATAGAAGAAAAGCAGTCTGTTCAGTTTTAGACCGACCTTATAAAGGGACAGAGATTCAACAGCAATTATTTTATCCAAGTGCTTAAAGTTAAAAGTCACTTTAGCAAAGGTCTTACTATGGCCATTTTGAATATACCATTCTTTCAAAGTGTTGATCAAATTGACCTTGTCGTCGTGAAGATGCAAGAGAGAATGGCCATAGTAAGCATTTCTTAGCAAGTGTAATACCTCAAGTTCCTTGTGTATGTACTTCTCAAACTTTCGCACGTCATCTTTGAACTTTACGTTCTTTTTATACCTCTTCAATCTCGTTTTAATGATATTTACAAATTTTTCTTGCCCCAGAGTGAAATAGCGATCCCGTTTCCCGTAATATGCATTTCCCAAACACTCTATAGACATCGCAAAAAAGCCTATGTTCAAGGGCATCAAGCTCAGCCCTGTTCTGACCGCACACATATAATAAGACAAGGCTTTTTCAATTAAGTCTTGTTTCCATTTCGGGTGAGAACTGCGGGGATATTTTTCTACACACGCTACGAAGCTTAGGAAAACATTCTTGTCTACATCAAAATCCCCTCTATTGAAGTTAAACCTAGTGTCGGGTTCGGCATATGGATTTATTGTATCTTCTCCAAAGAACAACATCAGCCATGAGAGGAGGTTGATGTCTACAGGGTTGCCATCCTGTCTGGTAATGAAAAATCCTGTGTTTTTCTCAAATCTTCCATTTTCATCTTCAAAACAGATGGAGTAGTCTGTGTCTTTATAACTGAAGTCAATAGTCGATGACGTTACCTTGCTTAGGGTGCAATGTTTCAAATGACATATGTTCTGATTTGGCTTAAGGTTCACAATTCTTTTGCTCCTCCTTTCTTAGGCATAACGAAAAATTGAGCCAGAGGCAGGCTTTATTGCCGATTGGCTCCAATGAATTGTTGGCCCTGGTTCTACGGCGCTCGACCCATGCCTCCTTCACCATAATCGTAAACGACGGCCTATGTTTCTGGAGTACCCTCAACCCACTCGTTTCCAACCTTCTTAACGAAACGCCTCTTTATCTTTATGGGCTCTTTGATGAGTGGTTCCAGAGGCGTTAGGGTCGTTATATCCGAAAGATCACCCACCAAAAACTCAAAGGCGCCAACGGAGTTGAGTCCTTCATTCTTGACACCAAAACAAAGCCTGAACTCCTTTTGCCACGAGTATCTCTCGTCTTTTCGGAACAGCCCAATATTTCCCGAAGTGCCTTCAAGGCTCATATATTCCACCAATCCATACCCCCCTTGAAAGTACTTTGAACCGTAGATGTGAGGGTTCTCTTTGATCGCTGTGTTCAAGCGGGCCGAAAACGCTTGCGGGTTACCAATGATAAGTGCATGACTTCCAAACTCTGTTAGGCGCTTATCCAACGTAATTTCAATATCTGACTGGTGAATCGGCACATTCGAAACCTCATCAAAAGTGATTGCAGAAAAACAAAAAATCATCACGTTTGTCGGATCGGGAACCTCAACGGTAAGAACAGCGTTCTCGCTAATATCTAAGATTTTGCCGTCATGCGTACGCAACTCAAAAATGTAGGAACGTTCGCTGGCTGGTCCGCCATGAATGCGGCCTATTACCGATTCCAGCGGATCGCCGCGCAGACTCTCCGATGCTTCGTTCTCCAGCTTTGAGAAATAGCTCAGGCTGTTCATATAAAGCAGGCCATGCCGCATCGCGGTCAGGTGTTCAAACGAACCTACCTTGAACAGCAATACAGCATCCCGATCCGGTGTGTAGGGTGGAAACATTATGGGGTCCATATCAGGGAAACCGCTCATTACCATGCTCACCTCTTAGAATTGGGCCAACAAAGAACTCACCCAGAGCCGGTTTTATCGGCGATTGGGTGCAGTGACCTTGTTAGAACGTACTTTTTCACTTAACCAGCCCCCAAGTAGTCCTCTATAGGGTTTGTAAGATTCGATAAATTCTATTTTTCTTACTTGCGTCCATGGCAAGAAAGAAATACGTTTTGTCGTCGGATCTAATGTAAGCGCACCCCTTTCCATATATCGTAAGCCGTTTACCTCGATTTGCGTGGCTGCTCCTTCAAAGGTTATCTTAAGAGAGGGTGTACTTTTGTTGGCCATGTCTGCCGCATAATTGTAGCCCATGAAAAATACGAAAAAAAAGACAATCGGAAGCCAATGAAAAAGTAACATCGCTGTCCCACTGCGTCGTAATTTTATGAGAGGTGCCTTATTTGTCCATTCACTAAACATTGACCAGACGATGATAAGTGCGAGAGGCACTATGCCACGGTACAAGTCACCCAGTAGCAAGAAACCGGCAGCAGCTACAGGCGCAAGCACACGGAAAAGAACTGCGGGGCTTTTGCGAAACCTCCTCATAAGCTCAGGATTTTTCGAAGATCGGATAATTTCTTCTTCAGTTAGTCCCCGCTCTATACGTTGATTAATGAATTCAATCAATACACCAATGAACATTCCAAAAAGTGTACTTGGTAGCCAGACCAGCGCGCTCCTAACATGATCGGCCATGCCTGTTGGCACAGTAGCATAGCTCAAGCCCAAGGAAAACAGAAAACCCCAATCATAAATGATCGAAAGCACAAGTGCTGTTGCAGCCAGTATGCCCGTCGCCTTTGCAAATGTTTCTATTGTTTTTGTCGCATCCATTCTTCCGTATCCAACTTATCTATTTCTAACGCCAGCGTCACCGGGAGGCAAGCGCATTTTATTGCCGATCCGGTGCACGCAGTGGTTCGCTGGTCTTCAACCCATTTTAGCTACCTGCGAAAGATAGGTAACGGAGGGCGAGACCGATCTTTCAGCTTTGTTGAGCTCCGTTCTGATATCGAGGATACCTTTAAGAAAGGCTAACCCCGAGGCAACCAAAGAACTCGCAAGGATATAACCTGGCCCACCGATGTAGTTGAAAGCAACAGCCGCAACACTCCCGGTAGCCAGGCTCTTGCCAAGGGACGACACTAGGTTGGGCCAAATTCTGTCACGTGCGCGCGCCACCTCAGTTTGGTAGGCTTTCACCTCCTTCAGAATTGCTTGCCGGGTTTCCGAGAGTATCAACTGTAAACTTTCAGGCCGGAGCTCGGTTTTGCATATCTCGAACCTACTCCGCAAATCCCCTACGAACCTATCCCTATGGGGCGCCATTTCCCTTCGAAAGGACAACACTTCTCTCAAAGAAATCTGATCCAACCCCGGGGCCGGGAGCAGATCTCTGACGAGCGAAAAGGCTGCTTGGTTGGCGAATGTGTCGATCGTCTTGGCTGCCAATGGGACATCGCCTTGGTGCTGCCCCCAATGATTTTTCATCGACTTGTGAAGGAGCAGTTGGTGATGCATGGGGCTATCGGTTACAGGGGCAAGCGCAAGCTCTTCCGCGGCTGCCAAGTGTAAGGAAATCGCGATTGCTGAACCAGCTTCGTAGCTAAGCGTCCATGCTGTATTCTCGTCCGCCTCCACAACCACATGGCGTCGCAGCTTTCGTTTCGTCCTCAGGCCGTCGAGGAATCGGTCTGGAAGCTTCGGTTTGAACACTTGCCAAGTAGCTGTGCCATTTTTCGCATAGTGTCTATGAGGCATACTATAGGTATCGGGATCGCCGCCCACTCGACACCAGTCGGGGTCTTCCAAGTCGCTGAGAGCAGATGCGCTAGCCAGTATTTGCCCGTTGGGAGAAATGATGGACGGTTGAATGACCGATATGGCTTGGTCTCTCCGTAATTCATCAATGGCTTCATGAATGTTTGCATAGTTGGCAAACCTGCGGTCTTCCTCCTCAATCATGTCCTCCATGAGCTGGGCACGCCAATCGTTATCGCTCACTGGGTCTATGAATGTTACTCCATCGAAGACTAAGAGAAGTTGTTTCAATGCACGCACATCAATGCATCGTGAGAACGGGTAGTAGAGAGCTGAAAGCATATCTTATCCTTTCTGTATCATGCCGAACATATAAGCGAGACGCGTTTCACGCGGATTCGCTGCACGCAATAGTTGGGCAATTATTTTTATGCAATTTTCACCGGGTTACCATCACCAAATTAAATAAGGGAAGGACGTTCGTCTAAGTCCTTCCCCCAAGGATTTCGAGTGCCTTAGCAGCTATTGTACGAACATACTCATCTTTATCCTTTAGGGCGGCTCTGAGCGGGTTAATTGCGCCAATATCAGTAAGACAGCTTGCAGAATGAGCATATACAACAGAAAAAGCGTCTTGCGCGGCCAGTGCGCTCATGTTTGTGGGGTCCCTCCTTATTGCGTCGAAGAGTGGATTGATAGCAGGAGCACCAAGCATCCATAACGCACATGCCACACTCCTCCGCCAATTGGCGCGGTCTGGTGTCTGCCAATCCGCTAAAGCTTCTGCGAGCGGCTCTATTGCGCGGATAACATGAAGCGACCCCAGCGAAAACGCCACTTCACCTAAGTAAAACCCATGATGATCATCTGCTCTTCTTGCATTTGCTCTGCAAGACTCAGCCTCATCCCTCAGCATTGCTATAAGTACCTCAATTCCGCGGATATCGCCCATCCTTGCTAACGCCTCTGCCGCCCTATGGCGCAGAGATGCGCCACCGTCGCAAGACATGGAGGCCTCAATCAGCGGTTCTACTGCGCGGACGTCGCCGATTCGTCCTAACGCCCGTGCGAATTCGGAACGCCAAATTCTTCGATCTAACAACAATGTTATGAGCGGTTCCACTGCACGTTTATCACCGATTTGACCTAACGCTTCGGCTGCCCCTTCTCGGACTACAAATTCCGATGAGTCAAGAGCTACAATCAGAGCTTCTACCGCCGGTGTTCCAATTCTCACAATTGCACTGATGGCCCTACGGCATACCAACCCATTAGCATCGGAATCATTGAATAATTCAATCAGCGGTTCGACTGCTCGTGCATCACAGATTTGACCTAACTCTTCGGCTGTTTTCACACGGACTGCCCAGTCAGAAGATTTGAGACCGGGGAACAATTGTTTCACCTGTGGATTTTCATTTTGCATTAATTACACCTCCAACGAGCCTGTAGAAAAACCCCCTCAGGCAGACGCTTCTTACCCTGTCTCCTGAACTTTTAATTCTTAACCGAGGGGATTACTTATTTTCACATTGGGCTCGTCCTCTTGTTTGCATAGTCTGTATTCCTTGTCTGCATTGTTTCCCGGTCTCTGTTCCTTTGCCCCTTTCCTTATACATATCCGTACCTGTGCACCTTCAGAAGATTGTGTATTGTGCAGTAGAGGAGCCATTGGATGTTCACCTTACATTTTCCTCTTAAAGTAAATCTATCAAGTCCCAGGGTAGAGCGGATATTTGCAAAGACCGGCTCTACTGTTCCGAGTCTTTTGTTGTAGATAAGACGGCCCTTTATTGAATCTATCTTTTGTTTCATCTTCTCGGTAAAGCTTTCGGGTTTTCTTTTAAAGAAGTAGACCTGTCTCGTTTCCGAACGGTCAGGGTATCTTAAGCATTTCTTGCGGAGTGAACAGGCAACACAGTCTGTTTTATTGCTCCTGAATTTGATGGCTGTAGTTCCCCTTACCTTCACATTGCCGCCGTTACGGTGGAGCCGTTTGCCGGCAGGACAGATGCAATGGGTTTTATCCTCGCTCATAGTGAACTGATTGACAGTGAAGGTGGTGATCGTGCCGTAATAGGCAGCACGATCTTTGTTAAAACGTTCTTTATACCGGTCTCTGTTTATAAAACGGATATCTCTCTTTCTGAACTGTGTATCTGCTACATAGGCGTCGATGTTTTGTTCCATGAGCATCTGCATGTTCTTTTCACAGTGGAAGCCACTGTCAGCAGTAAGTGTAGTTTTCTCAAAGACGGTAGGATCACCTAATGTGGTGAAGTTCTCTCTTGTACCTTCGATCATGGGATAGAGAAGATCATGTTCCTGGGGTACACCAAAGGTTTCTGCATGGACGATAATCTGATGCTTCGCGTCTACCATTGCTACACCGTCATAACCCTGGATTATACCTTTGGAGGTCTTCATCTTTGCGCTTTCATTATCGGTGATGTTGCTTTTTATGGGTCCTTTCTTACCCGGCTTGTCGTCGTTTTCTTTAAGCCATGTATGTATCTTTTTGATATTCTCCTGGAGTGTTGCAACGTATTTTTCTTCCTGTTCGGTAATGTTCTTCTCTGTATTATCCGTTTCCTTGTGACGTATCATTATCTGACGGATAACCTTCTCCATCTTTTCTTTTTTCTTTTGAAGTTCCTGTCTTGTTCCGCTCCATTCCTTGGAAGCATTGGAGGGGAGCTTGCAGCCGTCTACAGCAAACATCTCTTTGCCGATCAGATTCATTTCATCACAGACAAGGAGTACCTCAAGGAAGAGGTTGATTATTTCTTTATCGAGAGTGGAGATAAAATCGGCAATGGTAGTAAAGTGGGGGGATGTATCACAGGAAAGTGCCATGAAGATAATATTCTCTTTGCAGCATTGTTCTATCTTCCTGCTTGAGGTAATACCCCTGGAATAGGCATAGAGGATAATCTTTAAGAGAATGGAAGGATCATAGGCAGGGGCTCCGTTATCGTCATTGCAGTAACGATCATCAAACATTGAGAGATCGAGTTCATTGTCTATCAGGTAATTAAGGGTATATTCGAAAGTACCGGGAAGTATCTGTTTGTCGAAAGATATGGGGATTAGTTTACCTTGATTGTAATTATATGGTTTGTATCTTGCCAATTATCTCCTCCCCGAATAGACTGTTTTGAATAGAGACATTATAGCATATTTGGGGGTTTTTCTACAGGCTCAACATCATGATGAGCCGCGACTGTAAGGAGTCGGCTCCATTAAGTGGTTATCCCTCTCTTTTCTCTTCGTCTCCAACCCTTCTGGGCAGCGCCATTGCAGTGGTTTCATGCTACCAGCCATGCTCCGGCTCCTTCGTTGATGTTGTTCACGACACAGAAATCGTTATAGCGCGAGAAGAGGACAATCCCGTGCAGCCCTTGCATACGCGTGTCGTCCGTAAAGTGCGTGCGGCCGTTCGAATAGGAGACTGGCGCGAAACAACTTTCTATGATTGTGGGCCAACTCTCCCAGCCCGGTGTCCAACAGAAAAGGTAGTCGGCTCCTTTCTCGCGTGCTTGGTCAACCATGGGGACCATCTCTTTCCTTGTGGTAGGACCTAAGAGATAAGGAGCGAGATCATCCGAGAAGGCTGGATCGAAAAGGTGAGGGATGTTCGATGTGTTTTGACCGGATCCAAAATAGAGCCTAAAGCCATCAGCGACAAATGACCTAGGCACCGCGTTGGAACACAATGCTTTTTCGACATGCTCCTTGATCTTGGGAACCTCCGCGTCGAAACTGCGGCAATCATAGTTCCTGTCGAGCAATTTGACACCGCAGATGTTACAGGGTAGTACGAGCTCACTCAGAAGCATCTCTAACGCTTCCGGCGGTTTTTGTTTGTCTTGTGACGCTTTCCTTTTTACTTCCACAAAGGCAAGATGACCGTTTGCCACTGCTACAATATCGCAATCGGATTTTAGTCTTGCTGCTTTGGGAGAAATTCGATCAAATCCGACAATCTCAGCACTAAGACTATGAGCCAAAAGATAGATAGCCCCGAGTTCAGCACATATGCTCGCCCAACTTACAATCCGGTCGTTCCGATCCGGTGATCCGACAGGGTCTTTCAACAGCTTCTCGTATTTGTTGGAGAAGCCAGTCACCCCTTGAAGGGACAAGAAGAATTCCAAGGCAGGGACAATAGGATTGGAAAGTGATAGGTTTGCGGCATAATGGTCCGGTGGAAAAGCTCCACTTCCTATCAGATTCTGAACAAGTGGGAACTCTGTCGTTTCCTTCATCCCGATACCATTCTGCTCCTCAAGATATTGCCCCTCCGTTTTGGATCAACATATTAACTATACACACCAAATTGGATGCATATTGGATATTCTGACTAATTCGTGTGTAATATCCAATATGCATACCACAATCTTTATTATAAATCTTTCCATCATCCATTCAGGAGGTTCTTAACACTTATGCCGCGTTTATTCAAAATGTGGGTGTAAATCATCGTAGTTGAAACATTATCGCGGCACAAATTTTCCCGCGCAATTTTGATATCGTAATCAGCTTTAAGAAGGCTGGGGGCTAAGGAATGATGGAGGATATAGATGTTAATGGCAGGGATGGTTTTGACATTCTGTGTAAAAATAGGGTCATATTTAAATGAAGTTGTTATGTTGCCTGTATTGTATTTACTTGCAATAACCCCCACGATACCCCCACTTAATATAGTGATTTTATCAAGTTATTTAATGAACTGTCAAGATATTGTTTTTGTTAATATTCGATATAACTGAGGAAAATGGCATATAAATAACACGGTAGCAGGTCTGAATAAAAAACAGGACATGTACAGCCTATCATCCGCTTGCCGATGGGGAAAAAGTGGTCAAGCTTTACTCATAAAAAAATCTATAAATTCCATGCAAAATATTATTGACATAATTTTTTCCAAATTGTATTAGTTAAAAAACATCATTTATAGGGAGTCATTAGTAATAAACAGATTTTGGATAAAAGATTCAAAGACATTATCTGTCACAGGGAAGACCGTAGGATGTCCGCTACGCTGGGAGGTCCGCTCACTTACGTTCGCTGGGACGTCCGCTTCGCTTGGACGTAACTGCCTTTTCGTCCCACGTCCTAAGGAGTCGGGTACCCACGAAGTGGGTGTTGACTGAACGTCCCACGTCCTACGGATTAAAAGGGGGTATTAGATGACAACAAAGACAAAAACGGAAAGTCAGGAATTTTTGTATCTGCCGCTGGGAAGCATTATCGTGGAAGAACAGATTCGCTCGGGGATTGATACGGAAAGCGAGTCCTTCAAGACACTTATGGCATCTATTAATGACCGGGGAGTCCTTGAGCCTGTCCTTGTAACACCCAAAGACGGCAAATATCTCCTCCTCTGCGGGGAACGCCGTTATCTGGCCGCTTCAAAACTGGGTCTCGAATCCATCCCGGCACGGGTTGTCAATGCCATCACACAGAAAGATGAAATACTGGCCATCCAGCTTATAGAGAACTTGCAAAGAGAAGACCTGAACCCCATAGATCAGGCAAAGGGGATTCTTGCATATATTCAGGCAAAACATCCTGGTAATGGCTATGATGTGGATGGGGTAATTAGCGTCCTGGTAAGTTATAACCGAAGACCCGAAGATCAGCCTGAAGAAATTGCTAACACATTGTTAGCAATCACTAAAATCTCCGCAAAGTCAATACAGTCCTTGTATAGAGCGATTTCACTTTTAAAACTCCCTACTGAAATTCAGGGAGCTATTCAGGCCGGAAATCTCCCTGTTTCTCAGGGTTATCTATTTGCCTCCAATCTTGATTGTCCCGATCTCATGAAGATATTCACCGACATTTTAAAAACACCAGTGACTTATATTGCTCTTGAAAGAATGCTTACCGCATATAAAAAAGTCAAACCGGACTCAACGAATACAAAACCCATACCTGTCAAAAGGCAGGTTAAAGATCTTGTATCCATAAAAACAAATTTTGAGAAAGGTCTTGGAACCTATATACGGGAAGATGTTGAAAAATACCTCCAAGAGTTGCAGGTTTTCTGTGATTATGTACAACAACAGATGCCAAAGATACCATACGGAAGGAAAAGACCGCCACAAGTGTGAACGACCGTGAAGCGTATCTCGTGAAGCGTGAAGCGTTAAAGACGAGGTACAAGTAATAAGATGTGAGTTATTGGTTTACGCTTCACGTTAGTTTTTTTTGCGCTTCACGAGATACGCTTCACGGGTTTATTAGCTTCACGGGTTTATTCGCTTCACGAGATACGGGTCTTAGGGCTTGTTGAATTTCCCGGATTTATCCTGTATCCTTTATTTATGGAGATAATTTGACAGGAAAAGATATTGATCAGAAAGTTCAGTCATTGAACATACTTGTAGTTGATGATGAAGCAAACATCCGCAAGACTTTGTCTGTGTGCCTTGAAGCAGAGGGGCACAGGATTGTTGCTGTAAGCAGTTTTGAGGACGCACTGCAGGAAACTTCGAAGGCATCTTTTGATCTTGCATTTGTAGACCTCCGGCTTGGCGTTAATGACGGCCTTGATCTCATCTCTCCCTTGCTGACTGCAACGCCATTGATTAAGATTATTGTCATTACCGCCTATGCTTCCATTGATACGGCGGTTGAGGCTATGAGACGCGGAGCTACAGATTATATTCCGAAACCCTTCACCCCGGCTCAGGTCAGAATGGCGGTTCGTAAGGCTTTTGAAATACAGACGCTCGAACATCGGGTTGCCGTGCTTCAGGAGGATCTGGAACGTTCGCGACCCGAAATAGATTTTTCAAGTAAGAGTCCGGTTATGCAAAATGCAATAAATCTGGCACACAGGGCAGCTTCATCAAATGCTACCATCCTCCTCCGTGGGGAAAGCGGAACAGGCAAAACCGTTCTTGCACGTTCTATTCATTCCTGGAGCAACCGCGCCGATAAACCCTTCGGTATTGTCTCCTGTCCGTCCTTTTCCTCGGAGCTTCTGGAAAGCGAACTTTTCGGACATGTGAAAGGGGCATTTACCGGCGCTGTCAGAGACAACCCCGGCCGTATTGCATCGTGTGAAAACGGTACGCTTTTCCTTGATGAAATAGGCGATCTGCCTCTCTCTCTTCAGTCAAAGCTCTTACGTTTTGTTCAGGACAGGGAATATGAGCGCGTCGGTGATTACATAACCCGCAAAGCAAATGTGCGGATTATTGCCGCAACAAATATGGATTTGGAACAGGCAGTAACGAACGGAAGGTTCCGGGAAGACCTATTTTACAGGCTCAATGTTATCCAGATAGAAATTCCGTCGCTTCGCGAACGCTCGGATGATATTGCCGTCCTGGCAGTAAAACTGTTGACATTCTACAGCAGAGTAAACCATCGTTCCTCTCTCAGGTTCACGGATGAAGCCCTTCAATTTCTAAAAAAATATCACTGGCCCGGGAATGTAAGAGAACTGAATAATGTTATTGAGCGAGCAGCCATCCTCTGTCAGAATAATCAGGTCGGCATAGAGTCCTTTCCTGCAAATCTTTTACCGGATAATACAGCCCCCGGTATAGGCGACCCTGTTGCCCTGGATAAAATAGAGGAACAGCACATCAGGCGGGTTCTTGCTGCCGCGACATCCCTTCAGGAAGCAGCCGGAATACTCGGAGTTGATCAGGCAACACTCTGGCGCCGCCGGAAGAAGTATGGGATATAACATTTTTTAAAAGACATGTGTATGTTAAATTCTTTATATTTTCTCTTACTGTGCTTCATTATATCCCGCAAAAAATTACCCCGGGGGCAATAAACATCCACAACTTTACACTTTTTTCATGGTATGATATCAATATATAATTTTAATTAATACAATGAAAACAACCTCACATAAAACTTCCGAACAAAATGAGAGCGTTCAGAAGAGACTCCTTTCTTTATTTGGTTCGCCGTTAAAGCATTATGCATGGGCAGTGCTCTCAGTATCAATTATTACCGTTATCGGTGAAATACTTACACCCCATCTTGATTTAATAAATATCGTCCTTCTTTTTTTGTTGCCTGTGCTTATCAGCGCAGTTCGTTGGGGTCGAGGACCTTCATTTCTCTCCTCTTTTATGGGTGTATTAACTTTTAATTTTTTCTTTGTCCCACCAATTTTCACCTTTGCAGTGGGAAATACACAACATTTGTTTGTTCTTGTTGTTTTCTTTTTGGTGGCCCTTGTTACCAGCACTACGGCAACAAAACTTAGAAATGAACTGGAAAAAGCCACTGAACGAGAAATAAGAACTCTCACTTTGTATGAACTTAGTCGGGAAATAGCAGCGAAGGCTGATCTTGAACAAGTTCTGAAAACCTTTCTTGATAAGGTTGCTGAAACCATAAATGGTACGGCTGTTGTACTCATCCAGGATCCGAACAATGAAATTTTGTACAAAATGGCTGCAACTCTGGACAACGCTGTGTTTGATGAGAAAGAATATGCGGTGGCACGTTGGGTGCTGGAGCACGGCCAGCCAGCGGGTAAGGAACTGGGAATTTTCGAAGGAGCACGCTCATTGTTCTTTTTTCCTATAAAAGCAGAAGATAAAACAATAGCCGTCCTCGGCATCAGACCCAATATAGAGAGTGCAGCTCTTTCACCCGAAAAACAGCAACTTATAGAAACCTTTGCCAATCTCGTAGCAGTTGCCATAATCCGACTGCAACTTGCAAAAGAAGCCGAACAGGCAAAATGGCTGGCAGAATCAGAAAAACTCCACAGGATATTATTAAATTCCATTTCTCACGACTTCCGTACACCCCTTGCATCTATCACGGGTGCGGTTACAAGTCTTCTGGTGGAAGGAAGCGTTTATACTCAAGAAACCAAGGACATTTTTTTACACACAATTAGGGAAGAGGCACACCGCATGAACCGTTTCGTAGAAAATCTTCTTGATATGGTACGTCTTGAGAGCGGTGCACTAAAATTGAACATGAAATGGTGCGATATCGAGGATATCATTGGTGTTGTACTGAGAGAAACAAGAGATGCTTTACAGGAACATCCATTGCAGATTGATATACTGCCGGACCCTCCTTCCTTCATGGCTGATTTCATTCTCATAGAACATGTAATTATTAATTTGCTGGAAAATGCAGTGAAATATTCTCTTCCGGGTAGCTCAATCTCCATTTCAGCTCATTGCCAGGACAGAACTCTGCTTCTTACTGTAGCTGATCCCGGTCCGCCTATTCCAAAGACAGAGCAGGAACATGTGTTTGATAAATTCTATCGGCTACATTCTTCTAAACATACAAGCGGGACAGGACTTGGCTTGTCTATCTGCAAGGGAATCATTGATGCGCATGGTGGAAGCATATGGGTTGATTCATCGCCGGAATACGGAAATAGATTCACCTTTTCTCTCCCCGTACCCGAAGAGCTTTCGGAACTAACACAAACAAGAGAAGGAACAGATAATGTCGGCTGATGGCGCACGAGTACTTGTCGTGGATGATGAAAAACAGATACGCCGGATGTTGAGGGCCGCTTTAGAGGGTTACGGTTATAATGTTGGCGAAGCTGCTTCAGGACATGAAGGTTTGGGTCAAACATCAATATTTCATCCGGATCTGATCATTCTTGATTTGGGGTTGCCGGATCTCGACGGCATTGAGGTTATCGGGCGTCTCCGTGAATGGACACAGGTACCCATCATCGTTCTCTCAGTAAGGGAGCATGAAGATGATAAGATCAAGGCACTGGATGCCGGTGCGGATGACTATGTCACCAAACCGTTCAGCATGGGCGAGCTTTTGGCCAGACTCCGGACTGCTCTGCGTCATGCAGCCAAGTTGGAGGATACGCCAATACTAACCTTCGGTGAACTTTCGGTGGATTTAGCTTACAGGAAGGTGACAATCAGAGGAGAGGAAATAAAGCTCACACCAACGGAATATGAGGTTCTCAAATATCTGGCTCAACAGGCTGGCCGGGTAGTAACCCATAGACAGCTTTTGCGGGCCATCTGGGGATCAAATTATCAGGAAGAATCTCAATATCTGCGTGTTTACATAGGTCAACTGCGACGTAAAATAGAGGCCGATCCGTCGCAGCCTACTTACATAATCACCGAGCCCGGTGTTGGGTATCGGCTGATTACACGAGATTATTAATTTCATAATTATTGTTGTTTCGCCATTAGATTCTCAATAATCTGTCTTGCTAAATCATTTTTGATTATCCAGTGCTTTCTTTATATTTTCTTTATACTTATCGTCAATCTTTTAACAGTTAATTTATACTGAATTGTTTAAAATTCATAATATGAAAGATCCCTTGAAAGAGAGTGAGCACCACGTAAATAACCAAGCCTGTACTGTAATTTTTCTTAGAGTGTTGGAGCGTTAATGACGTGCTGCTCGACAGAGATTGACAAACACGGTCTGAAGACAATACTTGTTCCAACGGATTTTTTAGAACCTTCAGATATAGCGTTGCAGATAGCAATCGACCTTGCCAAACAACAGAAGGCCAAGATCCATCTTCTTCACGTTCTGCCATTTCTAAAAGCTGCAGATAAAATGGAAATGATGCAGAAGCAACTTGCTAAATTTACTGAGGCAAAATCCGTTGAAATAGTCCCGGAGATCAGGAAAGGAAAAGTCTATGAAGAGATCCTGAAAATACAAACAGAAAAAAATATAGATTTAATTATAATTGCCCGACATAACAAAACAGAATCCCTGTTTACTTTTTTTCGAAGCGTTACAGAAAAGGTTAAGAAGTATGCGCAATGTTCTGTACTGGTGGTGGGGGCTTAATTGAAAATATTTCGTCATCAAACAACCTACTCGCCTGGCAACAGCGAGGGATTCATTGAACATATCAACAGTAAAGGAGAATATTCTAATGGAAAATGACATCTCGGAGCCGGAACCGAGTTTATACGAAAGGATTAAGCGAAAAGTCATAGGCGCGCCAAGAGATGTAAATGAACCTTCCATATTTCATAAACTTTCACTCATACCGATACTTGCATGGATCGGCCTTGGTGCAGACGGTCTTTCATCTTCTTCATATGGTCCCGAAGAGGCTTTCAGAGCGCTTGGCACTCATACCTACCTTGCCCCTATCATAGGAGTTGCCACAGCCTTAACGGTCTTTATTATTGCATATTCCTATTCACGAATCATCGAACATTTCCCTCACGGCGGCGGCGGTTACATCGTAGCAACCCATACGATTAACGAAAATGTCGGGGTTGTTTCCGGATGTGCGTTGCTTGTAGATTACATGCTGACAATTACGGTCTCTCTTGTTTCCTGTGGTGATGCCCTATTCAGTTTTCTGCCTCTGGCCTTCCAAAAATACAAGATTTTTTTTGTTTCATTTCTCATTGTCGCCCTGGTTATTCTCAACCTTCGCGGAGTAAAAGAATCGGTGACTCTTCTCACACCAATTTTCGCGATCTTTATCATTACCCATGTTCTATTGATAGGCTATGGCATCATTTCCCATGTTCCCCAAATCAATCCCTTGCTTGGCGAATTAAAAACAACATCCGGTTCGGATTTATCGACAATTGGTTTTGTCGGCATACTTGCAATTTTTTTAAGGGCATTTTCTCTCGGCGGCGGCACATTTACCGGCCTTGAGTCTGTATCGAACGGAATGCAAATCCTGCGGGAACCAAAGGTGCAAACCGGTAAACGCACTATGGCATATATGGCTACATCTCTTGCAATAACGGCAGGAGGACTGTTTTTCTGCTATTACCTTTTCAGGATAACCCCCGTTGAAGGCCGCACATTAAATACAATCCTTGCAGATGAAGTTTTCAGGAACTGGCCCTCCGGCTATTATATTGCATTGATTACAATTCTATCAGAAGGGGCTCTTCTTATGCTTGCCGCCCAGGCAGGATTTATCGATGGCCCCCGTGTAATGGCAAACATGGCTGTAGACTCCTGGTTTCCCAGAAAATTTGCGGCCCTCTCAGAAAGACTTTCAATGCAGAATGGCGTTCTCGTTATGGGCACGGCGGCTATCGTTCTCCTTATATATACCCACGGTTCAGTCTCCGCCCTTATCATCATGTACTCGATTAATGTCTTTCTCACCTTTTCTCTGTCCCAGTTCGGGATGGTCCGCTTCTTTATAAAAAACAAAGAGGTTGATCGCGGCTGGAAGAAACATATTGTTATTCATATTATAGGTCTCATCCTTTGCTCAACTATCCTTGCAATAACTATCTATGAAAAATTTGGTGAAGGCGGCTGGGTAACGCTTCTTATAACCTTAGCAGTAGTAGGTCTTTGTTACCTCATTCGTTCCCATTATAAAAAAGTCAGGCTCGGCGTGAAGAAACTTGAAGAGATGCTCTCCAACCTTCCAATAACCGAACCATACAACGATAATCCCGTCAATCCAAAGGAAATGACCGCTATTCTCCTCGTTAGCGGGTATAATGGATTTGGTCTTCATACCCTGATGTCAATCGTTCGTTATTTCCCTAATATCTACAAAAACTTCATCTTTATTTCTGTTGCTGAAATTGATTCCGGCACTTTTAAGGGGGTTGCCGAAGTAGAAGCCTTAAAGGAATCAGTGCGAAAAGGGCTTAACAAATATGTAAAAGTTACCCGGGAACATGGTTTCTCTGCCGATTACAGAACGGATGCGGGAACAGATGTGATAGATGAGGCCTCTGATCTTGTTGAAGCAACAGTCAAAGAGTTTCCGAGATCAACCGTTTTTACAGGAAAATTAGTATTCCGTCACGACAACCCTTTCCAGAAGATACTTCACAATGAAACAGCCCACGCTATTCAGCGCAGGCTGCAGTGGAACGGTATACCAACGGTCATTTTACCGATCCGTGTGGACGTGTAAATCTATCATTTGAGAAGGAGGTTACCCAATGTCCTACGCTTTAATTTATTAGGGATTCGTAACATAGTAGACTGAATATTTATAAACAGGAGGAATTATGATTTTAAAAACAAAGCTCTCATTAGGCTTAGGTTTTTTGTTCCTGATTGTTTTCACTCTTGCAGGTTTTTGTTCCTATTATGTTGGGAGATTGGGTCTGGATTCTGACAATATCTTGAAAGATAACTACAATTCTATTGTTTATTCCAGAAATATGCTTTCTGCTCTTGACGATATGAAAACTTCAATAAGCAGCTTAATGTATAATACAAGTCATGCCGGAAGAATTTCTGATTATTACTTAAAATTTTTCGAATCAGGAAAAGATGTATTTGAGACTAATTTAAAAGCGGAAAACAACAACATAACAGAAATACACGAGAAAGAATATGTCGAGAGACTCAACCATGACTATGAGACGTTTTTGAAGCTTTGCATTCAGGTAAAGAGCGGATTGGGCGGAAGCTCGGTTTATTTTAGCGATTTTCTGCCGGCCTGCGAAAAAATGAAGCAATCCATCAACAATATTTATGACGTAAACATGCAGGCGGTAGTACGCAAAAACCAGTTGGCAAAGCATGATTCTGCCAACTTTCTAACCTCTATGGCTATAATAGGGTCGTTCTGCATACTGTTGGCATTGGGATATTTTTGGTATTTCCCGGTCTATATTTCCACCACCCTCAGCTATCTCTCGGAAAGAATGGGGAATTTGCTGAAGAACAGCGGCATTGCTTTTGACATAAATACAAATGATGAGGCCTATATAATACTGCAAGCCATAAACTTACTTGAAAATAAATTGGACGTGAAAAAAGGGGATATACACGACAAATAGAGTATGTAGTAAGGACATTGCAGTTAAGATATGGCCTTGCAATTTGCAATAGTTTTTTCTGATTTATTGAGAAATGCAATGTCAGGTCTTGCTTCATCTTTAAAATAACTATCAATGTCAATCAGTTATAATTTATAACCCTCCGGCATGACTCTTGCTTTAATAATGCACAAATGGAGGCATAACAATGTTGGGAATTCGTCAAAAACTGTCTCTCGGGTTCGGCGGTCTCTTACTCATCATGATAGTGATCGGGATTCAGGGCATCCTGCACCTTTCCCAACTGGGAGAGTCTATCGATGTAATATTGCGGGAAAACTACCGCAGCGTCATTGCGTGTCAGGAAATGAAAGAAGCCCTGGAACGGATCGACAGCGGGATTCTTTTTACGTTGCTTGGAGATGCGGAAAAGGGAAAAGAGCTTATTGATAAAAACCTGATTGTCTTTGAGAAAGCTCTTCAAGTTGAATTAAATAATATCACCGTACCCGGAGAAGATGAAAAGGCAGCCCTTCTCCAGGAGATTTTCAAGCATTATAAAAAAAGCCTTAAGAGCATGGAGGACAAAAGCACGCTGCCTGCTTTCAGGCGCAATGTTTACTTCACAGATCTTCTTCCCGCGTTCCAGCAGATTAAGGATAGAGCCGATGAAATCCTTCAGATGAATCAGCAGAACATGAGCGATGCCAACAACCATGCCCGTAAAAATGCAGCAAATGCCAGAAGGCAAATGTATATTCTCCTCTTCGTAGGCATTATCACAGCATCAGGGTTTGTGTACTTCACCGGCCGATGGATTCTCCGCCCCATTAACCGTCTTATAAAATCCACCAATGAGATCGGACGGGGGAATCTTGATCTTATTGTACAAAGTAGTTCACATGATGAAATAGGCTATCTTTCCGAGTCTTTTAATGCAATGACGGCAAACCTCCGTGAATTCCGCCGCTCAGACCAGGCCAGACTCCTTAGAATACAACAGGCCACACAGCAGGCATTTAACAGTCTTCCCGATGCCATTGCCGTTATAGATTTCGATGGCCGAATAGAATTGGCAACAGCATCGGCAAGAGACATATTCGGATTAAAACCGGATATCAGGATACAGGACATGCAGTTTCATCTTATTACGGATATCTTTAAGGGCGCCCTGAAAAGCGGGCATATTACAGTTCCGGAAAACGGAAAAACGATAATCCAGCAATTTGTAAAAGGGGAAGAACATTTCTTTCGGCCTGAAGCAATGCCTATCAAAGATGTTAAAGGGCAGCCCACCGGCGTTATGCTGGCGCTCAAAGATGTTACACAGTTGAGGCAACAGGACGAACTGAAAAAAGGAATCATATCGACGGTATCGCATCAGTTGAAGACACCCCTCACATCCATTCGCATGGCAATCCATTTGCTGCTCGAAGAGAATGAAAGCCTGGGGCACCTCACTGATAAACAGGTTGAACTCTTACTCGTGGCAAGAGAAGACAGCGACAGACTTCATGACATACTCAGCAGTCTCCTCGATATCAGCCGGATGGAATCGGGAAAGGTCACTATGCATTTTCAGACAATTTCTCCGAATACTATTGTCCTTGATGCTGTCGATATCTATACGCTGTCGGCACATGACAGAGGAATAGAGCTTCGGACAGAACTTTCCCATGACCTGCCTGAAGTCTGGGCAGATCCCATGCAGATAAACCAGGTCTTTTCCAACCTCCTGGGAAACGCACTGCGGTATACCAATCCGGGCGGGACAATTACCGTTTCCGCCTCTGCAGACAACCGATGGGTTTTTTTCAAAGTTTCCGATACCGGCAGGGGCATCCCTGCAGAATATCTTGACAGACTCTTTGAACAATTCTTCCGTGTTCCGAAACAAAAAAAGGAAACCGGCGCAGGACTCGGTCTTGCCATTGTAAAGGAGATCTTGGAAGCGCACGGCGGGACAATACGCGCAGAGAGCCGTGAGGGGAAAGGCAGCACCTTTACTTTTACCCTTAAAAGAACAGACCAAATCTCTAAAAAGGAGCATCATTCATGATCGATCTTGTTTACATCTTTATCGCAATTGTTTTTTTCGGGCTCTGCGCGCTTTATGCGGATGCCTGCGGGAGGTTTTAAAACATGGCTGACTTATTCGGAGCTTTTATAGGAATTATCCTGATCGGATACCTGCTTGCAACGATCCTCCGACCTGAGAAATTTTAGAGGGGGCACAGATATATGGACATTTTTGGATGGATTCAACTGACACTTTATATTGTTCTGCTCCTTGCTCTCACCAAACCGATGGGCCTCTACCTCGTCCGCGTACTCGATGCCGGGGGAAGGACCTCCCTCGATCCTGTTTTGCGGCCTGTGGAACGTCTGTTTTACCGTCTATTCCGCGTGGACCCGGGCAAAGAACAGGATTGGAAGCGTTATACCATGTCAATGCTCTCCTTCAGCCTTGCGGGATTGCTGTTTACTTATGCCATCCTCCGGCTCCAGCATCTGCTGCCCCTTAATCCGCAGGGTTTCGGATCTGTCAGCCCTGATCTGGCCTTTAATACGGCGGTCAGTTTTACCACCAATACAAACTGGCAGAATTACGCCGGTGAGTCTACTCTCTCCTATTTTTCTCAAATGGTGGGACTTACCTTCCATAATTTTGCCTCGGCAGCCGTGGGGATTGCCGTGGCCGCAGCCCTTGTGCGGGGCATTGCACGCCATTCCATGAAAACAATCGGCAATTTCTGGGTTGACCTGGTCAGGATAAACCTTTATCTGCTTTTGCCTATTTGCCTGGTTTTTGCTGTTTTTCTTGTATCCCAGGGTATGATTCAGAACTTTAAGGCATACGAAAAAACGAGTCTTATCGAAACCGCTGTTGTCCAGACGCCAAGGAAAGATGTTGCCGGCAACGAGATGAAGGACGATAAGGGAAATGCAATAATGGAAACTCAGGAAGTCAGGGATCAGATCATTCCGCAGGGACCTGTTGCTTCTCAAGCGGCGATCAAGATGCTCGGAACGAATGGGGGCGGGTTTTTCAATGCCAATGCAGCGCACCCTTATGAGAATCCGACGCCTTTGTCTAATTTCCTCCAGATGCTGTCGATCTTTCTAATCCCCAGCGGCCTTACCTATTATCTCGGACGCACGGTAAAAAAACAGCAGCATGGCTGGGCAGTCTGGAGCGCCATGGCAATACTTTTCATTGTTGCCGTTCTGGTCTGCTGGTCTGCTGAAAGTGCGGGCAACCCGAGGCTCCATGCATTAGGAATAGACCCTGTAAGCGGAAACATGGAGGGAAAGGAGATCCGTTTCGGAATCTTCAATTCCGCCCTTTTTGCTGTGGTTACTACCGATGCCTCCTGTGGTGCTGTCAACTCCATGCACGATTCTTTCACGCCTCTCGGAGGGCTGGTTCCGCTGTTTAACATTCAACTGGGCGAGGTGGTCTTCGGCGGCGTAGGTTCCGGACTTTATGGAATGCTTGTCTTTGTGGTGCTGGCTGTATTTCTCACAGGTCTTATGGTGGGACGCACCCCTGAATATTTGGGAAAGAAGATCGACTCCTATGACGTGAAAGTCTCTGTCCTGGCCCTACTCATACTGATTTTCAGCATCCTCGGGTTTTCTGCGTGGGCCATAGCCGGCAAATGGGGCCTTGCAGGCCTGAACAACAGCGGACCCCACGGCCTGACCGAGATACTCTATGCATATTCATCCGCCACAGGTAATAACGGAAGCGCCTTCGCGGGTTTGAGCGCCAATACTCCCTGGTACAATACGACATTGGCCCTTGCTATGCTTTTCGGGCGCTTTATAATGATCGTGCCTGTCATGGCCCTTGCAGGGAGCATGGCAAGGAAGAAACTGATCCCTTCAACAGGAGGAAGTTTTCCCGTGTGGGGGGTTATGTTTACGCTAATTCTGGTGGGAACGGTCCTCATAGTAGGCGCCCTCACATTCCTGCCGACCCTTGCGCTCGGTCCCATTGTGGAGCATTTTCTCATGATGAAGACTACCGTACTATACTAAAGGAGTAAAAACTATGGCTTTGAAAGCTCATTCTCTTTTTGACCGTGAGATCATTATTCAGGCAACTGCCGATGCATTCAGAAAACTGAATCCCCGGTCGCTGCTAAAAAATCCCGTCATATTTGTCACGGAAGTGGGAGCCGCCCTCACCACTCTCGCATTGTTTTTCAGGTCCGGTAATGAATCCTTTGCCTTTGTCCTTCAGGTAACACTCTGGCTCTGGTTTACCGTGCTCTTTGCTAACTTTGCAGAGGCCATGGCTGAGGGGCGAGGCAAGGCCCAGGCCAACACACTGCGAAAGACACGCACCCAAACCATGGCAAATCTGGTAAAGGCCGACAATTCAACCCAACCGGTAGGGGCGGATCAATTACGAAAGAACGACCTCTTTATCGTGTCCGCCGGAGAAGCTATACCTGCCGATGGCGAAATTATTGAAGGCTTTGCTACTGTAGACGAGTCTGCCATTACAGGCGAATCCGCCCCTGTCATACGAGAAGCAGGCGGCGACAGAAGCGCTGTTACCGGCGGCACACGGGTTCTCTCCGATTGGATCAAAGTCCGCGTCACTGCCAATCCCGGCGAGAGTTTTCTCGATCATATGATCAGTCTTGTGGAAGGTGCACAACGTCAGAAAACACCGAACGAAATCGCTCTGACGATCCTTCTTTCGGCCCTGACGATTATCTTCATCGTTGTCGTTATGGCATTGAAGCCCTTTGGTTCCTATTCGGGCATCGTCTTTTCCATCACCATGCTTGTGGCACTGCTGGTCTGCTTGATTCCGACCACTATCGGCGGGCTATTAAGTGCCATCGGTATTGCAGGCATCGACCGGATGGTCCAGAAAAACGTCCTTGCCATGAGCGGTCGTGCTGTTGAGGCAGCAGGCGATGTGGATGTGTTGCTTCTCGACAAAACAGGAACAATTACCCTGGGAGACCGTCAAGCGACAGACTTTATGCCGGCGCCGGGAATTACAAAAGAGGAACTGGCAAAGGTTGCACAACTCGCATCTCTGGCGGATGAAACACCTGAAGGCAGGAGTATTGTTGTTCTTGCGAAACAGTATGGCCTCAGGGGTCGTTCAATTTCCGAGATGCCCCATGCAAAATTCATCTCTTTTTCAGCACAGACAAGGATGAGCGGGGTAGATATCGACGACAGGCAGATACGAAAGGGCGCGTCCGATGTAATACAGTCTTTTGTCGGAGGCAGCCTTCCGATAGAGGTACATGATGCTGTTGATTTTATCTCACTCTCAGGAGGCACCCCTTTACTTGTTGCCGACGGGGAAAAGGTCCTTGGTGCTATACACCTCAAAGACATTGTGAAAGGCGGGCTTAAAGATCGTTTTGAACGGTTCAGGGCAATGGGAATAAAAACAGTGATGATTACCGGCGACAACAAACTTACCGCGGCTGCCATAGCAAAGGAAGCAGGCGTGGACGATTTTATCGCTGAAGCAAGGCCTGAAGACAAACTGGCATTAATTCGAAGGGAACAGGCAGCAGGACATCTTGTCGCCATGACCGGCGACGGCACGAATGACGCCCCTGCCCTTGCCCAGGCAGATGTGGGGATGGCCATGAATACGGGAACACAGGCTGCCAAGGAAGCGGGAAACATGGTGGATCTTGATTCGAATCCCACCAAGCTCATCGAGGTTGTGGAGATCGGCAAACAGATGCTCATTACCCGTGGAGCCCTGACAACCTTCAGCATCGCCAATGACGTGGCCAAGTATTTTGCCATCATCCCGGCTATGCTGGTAACTGTTTTTCCTGTCATTGCACCGCTCAATATCATGGCGCTCAAGTCCCCCAATAGCGCAATACTGAGCGCCGTCATCTTCAACGCATTGATCATTGTCGCCCTGATCCCTCTGGCCCTGCGCGGCGTACGGTTTCGCCCGCTGGGAGCAGCCATGCTCTTAAAACGTAATCTTCTGATCTACGGTCTCGGCGGACTCATAGCGCCTTTTCCAGGCATAAAACTGGTCGACATTATCATAAACGCACTTCATCTTGTATAGGATGAGGAGGAGAAAAGGAACATGAAAGACTTACTCATTGAGCTTCGTATCTCTTTAATCGCTACAGCATCTCTTGCTGTTCTTCTGTGCGGAATTTACCCCTTGCTGGTATGGTTTTTGGGCCAGGGAATTTTCCCGGCAAAAGCCAACGGCTCCCTGGTCATGCGAGAAGGCAAGATTGCCGGGTCAAGCCTTATTTCGCAGGGCTTTGCAGGTCCTGAATATTTTCACCCCCGTCCGTCCTCAGCAGGCCAGGGCCATGATCCCGCCAACTCAGGCGGGAGCAATCTTGGACCAACCTCGCAAAAACTTATAGACGCAACGAAGCAACGGGTCATCGATTATCGCTCTGAAAACGGCCTGGGTTCTGACAGCCTCGTTCCTGCCGACGCCGTTACTGCATCAGCCGGCGGCATTGATCCTCATGTCAGCGTAAAAAATGCCCTGCTGCAGGCGACACGCATAGCAAAAACACGCGGCCTGAGCACTGATAGTGTTCTCAAAGAGATTGGAAAACACACCGAAGGCCGTGATCTTGGAATACTTGGTGAATCGAGGGTAAATGTACTCATGCTGAATATGGGACTTGACGGCATATTAAAATAATGGAGGAACCGTTCAAACCGTTTAAGCCGTTCAAAGAAGGGTTCAAGCTGTTCAAGTTGTTTAAACGGTTTAAACCGTTTTAGCTGTTTGAACACTTTTATATGCTGTTACAGGAGACACTATAAACAATGACTGAAGACAGAGCTGCATCTTTCCTAAGACTAATCCGACGCTCCCAACGGGGAAGGCTGAAAGTTTATCTCGGCTATTGCGCGGGAGTCGGGAAAACCTGTCAAATGCTTCAGGAAGGCCAGCGGCTCAAAGCAGACGGCATCGATGTTGTTATCGGACTTCTTGAAACACACGGCCGCGCAGAAACGGCCAAAATTGCCGAAGGGTTGGAATCCGTACCAAGACGAAAGCAGGAATATCGGGGAATTATTGTTGAAGACATGGACCCCGACGCGATCCTGACCCGCAAACCACAGGTTGTCCTCATTGATGAACTTGCCCATACAAATGTACCGGGAAGCAGAAACCCGAAAAGGTATCAGGATGTTCAGGACATCCTTGCTGAAGGTATTCATGTCATTACCACAATGAATCTTCAACATCTGGAAAGCCTCTACAATATTGTTGAAAAGGCTGTCGGGGTAAAGGTCAGGGAACGCTTACCCGATTCAGTTCTTGCCGAGGCAGATCAGATCGTTGATGTTGACCTCACTGCCGAAGACTTGAGAAGGCGTCTTGAAGAAGGCAAGATATATCCTGTTGACCGCGTTCAGACAGCTCTAACAAATTTCTTCACCTTTTCGAATCTTGAAAAGCTCCGGGAACTCACACTTCGCGAACTCGCATCTCAGATAGACCTGAGAAGACGGGAGGTTTCTGAAGATGATGTCCCCTCTATGCCCGATCAAATCATGGTCTGCCTCAGTTCACGCGGACCGAACACCGAAAAACTGTTGCGCTACACTTCACGGCTGGCAGGAAAATTCAATCGAAACTGGTATGCTGTTTACGTTCAGACGCCCTCTGAGGAAGCCACTATCATTGATGTTCAGGTTCAGCTCTACATCTCCGAAACATTAACCCTTGCCAAACAGCTTGGCGCAATGGTCTTTACCTACAAAGGAGAAGATATAGCAGATACAATCCTGAGATTTGCCCGGGAATATCGTGTGGGCCATATCGTGATAGGCAGGTCAAAGGCAAAACCCTTTTGGAAACGCTTCGGCAGGAATAAAAATATTTTAAATAATCTTATTAAAAACGCGGGGGAAATAACAATAATCGTACTTGATACAGGCGAAGAAGCATTCTACCCTGTAAAATCCGGCCAAATAACATCCGGAGGGTCATCCGGGATCGAACCGGTTGAAGAAATTCCTTCTTCCCCTACAACTCAGTTAGCATTAAACAACCTTCTTTCGCCGGATAGAATTATCATCTGGAATCAACCCATTCAGAAAGAGGCGGCCCTTAAGGCACTTATTGAAGCTGTTACAAAAAACAGCGTGGCAGGCGATCCTGATATTTTACTGAGGGACGTTTTAAAAAGAGAAGATCAGGGATCAACCTTTTTCAATGAAGGCGTTGCCTTCCCTCATGTGCGGGTTCCCGGGCTTGCCGATCCAAAAATTGCCCTTGGACTGACAAAACAGGGTGTCTCTGATGTATCTTCTAAAAATAAGATTGAACTTATTTTTCTTATATTGTCCCCGGCGGAAAACCCCGATATTCAGTTGCAAGTTCTCGGCATCTGCAGCAGGGCAAGCCAGAACAGACATTTTCTTCAGCATGTAAGCTCTGCAGAAACAGCAGCAGGTGTTATGGAAGCAATTGAAAACGTTGATATATAAGGCAATCAGCTACTTGCGCTTCTCCGGGTCTGTTGGTGCAAAATCTTTTTCCCAGTAAAGCACTTTACGTATTCTTTCCACAATAGGTTTGACCATGGCAGGGTTTTTTATCGTCGCGGTTTCACTCCATTGTCTCCAATTGCCGAGGAGTTCGTGGTAGAGGTCTGCACATGCCTTGTGATATATGACTTGCGGCTGCGGCTCAAGGCCTGCAGCGCACTCCTTAAGCGCATTATATAAAAGGTCTTTTTCTGTTTCGTTTTCCGTATTGAAGACTATTACCTTTGTTTTTTTACTTGTGTCGCCGGACCCGAAACGCCCTTTTATATACATATCATCAGGTATGTTTTTCTCAAATTCAGATAAAAACTTAGTACATTCATCAATGCTTTTCACCGGCACAACTATCTTCCAGCAATTATAAGCGCTTCCAAGCTCAATCTCAGTCTTTCCCGCTGAGAGTTGTTCGTAAAGATTCATTATGCAGGGAACGCACTTACCGTATATATCGTTTTTTGTCCTTTTCAACCTGGGGTCGGTTTCGAAACTCACCCACCTTGTTTCGCTTCCTGCAAAAAATCGTTTGTCTATGTATAGTCTTCCCATGCATACCTGCCGCATTAACAGTGTTTATCAAGCACAGTACAGTCGATCTCTCCTTTGTGGATTTTCACAATCAATTCCTCGCCCCGGACAATTTGATCTGTACTGACAACAACTTCTTTTGTATCCTTTTTTATTGTAATGCTGTAACCTCTTCTTAAAATATTGTCAGGATTCAGGTCGGCTATCCTCTGGCTAAGCGTTTCTACCTGCACTCTTTTATCCCTGGAATATACGGAAAAACCATGCATCATGTTGTTCAGAAGTTCATCCAGATACATACGGTAATCCGTAAAAAGACTTTTCTTCTCCTTCAGTTCCATAGTCCCCTGATAGAGAAGAAACCTCGATCTTTCTAACCTGTCCTTCATGCCTTTTATCAGTTTTTTCTCCATATTGAGGATTACATCAAGAAACTCTGCCTTATTCCTCACAACAATATCAGCAGCAGCAGTCGGCGTGGGCGCGCGCACATCCGCCGCGAAATCTGCTATGGTAAAATCCACTTCATGTCCCACCGCTGACACAACAGGTATTTCCGATGCAAAGATGGCTCTGGCTACAATTTCCTCATTGAAGGGCGCAAGGTCCTCTAAGGAACCGCCCCCCCTCCCTACGATGACAACATCCGCCTCTTTTGTTCTGTTGAAGTAATCTATTCCTTCTGCAATTTCATAACAGGCGTCGTCGCCCTGAACCTTGACAGGATATATCAATACGGACATATTTTCATATTTTCCGTATATTACCTTCAGCATATCCCTTATAGCCGCACCTGCCGGTGAAGTCACAATACCTATTCTCTTGGGAAACAACGGCAGCGGTTTTTTTCTTTCAGCATCAAAAAGTCCTTCCTTCAGCAATTTTTCTTTCAGCTTCTGAAATTTCAATTGCAACAGTCCAAGGCCCTGCACCTCAATGGCGTCTATGAGGAGTCTGTACTCACCCCTTTTTTCATATACATCCACCCTGCCTTTACAGATAATAGCCTTACCGTCTTCTATCATACTTTCCGGATATTTATCCCAAAAGTTGAAAGCCACGGCCTTTATCATTGCATTATCATCCTTCAACGTAAAATAAAGATGTCCTGAAGGGTAGAGCTTAAAATTGGAGACCTCTCCCTGCACAACCACATCCCTGAATTGGCTGTTAATGGATTGCCGTATCTGTGAGGTAAGAGCAGACACGGTATAGACTTGGATTTGTCGGTATTGTTGAATTTTCATTTGTTTAGGATCATATATTTTTTTGTAAAGCAATCCGGTAAAACACTCACAGTTATAAATCCGCGGTAGACCGTTTCCTGATTTTACCTTGAACAACAAAAATTTACGGTTTCTTCAAATAATCCTTCATGATTTTCATGGAACAGAATTCTCCGCACATGCTGCAAACATCGTTGCGGAGGTTTCTTTCTTTCCTGAAATTTCTTATCTTGTCAGGATCAATGGCGCATTTGATCTGTCCTTCCCAGTCAAGGGCCTTTCTGTAAACAGACATTGCTCTGTCCCGCTCAAGAGCTTTTTGATTGCCCCTTGCCAGGTCTGCGGCATGGGCTGCAATTTTTGTTACAATAACTCCCTCCCTTACATCCGCAGGCTCAGGCAGGCCAAGATGTTCGCTCGGTGTAACATAACAGAGAAAATCGGCCCCGTAGAACCCTGCCAGGGCCCCGCCGATAGCTGAAGTAATATGGTCATAGCCGGGCGCAATATCCGTTACCAGAGGCCCAAGCACATAAAAGGGCGCATCATTGCAGATTCTTTTCTGAAGGAGGATGTTCATCTCTATCTGGTTTATCGGCACATGGCCTGGGCCTTCGATCATTACCTGCACCCCGTTTTTTAACGCTTCCGCACAGAGCTCGCCCAGGATTATAAGTTCCTCTATCTGTCCCCTGTCGGTTGCATCGGCAATGCATCCAGGTCTTAAGCCATCGCCGAGGCTCAAAGTCATATCGTATTTTTTTGCAATCTTAATAAGCCGGTCATACTGTTCGTACAGGGGGTTTTCCTTCTTGTTCACTATCATCCATTCCGTAAGAAAGGCGCCTCCCCTGCTTACGATATCCGTTATCCTGCCCTGTTTTCTCAGCCGTTCTATTGAACTTTGGGTAACGCCGCAATGCACCGTAACAAAATCTACACCATCCGCTCCGTGCCGCTCTATTACATCAAAGAGATCGTCAGGCTCCATATTGGTAATGGCTTTCCTCTTCTTTACCGTTTCTACCGCGGTCTGGTATATGGGGACAGTACCCAGGGGGATGCCTGCTTCTTCTATAATAATCTTTCTTATCTCGTCTAAGTTGCCGCCTGTGCTCAGATCCATCACTGCATCCGCACCGGCCTCTTTTGCCATCCTCAGTTTTTCCAGCTCCACTTTGATATCTATCTTTTCCGTTGATGTCCCGATATTGGCATTTACTTTTACACTCAGGCCTTTACCCACACCTTTCGGGGTAAAGTTTCTATGCCGGTTGTTTGCAAGGATTGTTGCCTTGCCGGAAGCAATGTATTCACACAAAAGCGTTTTATCGATGTCTTCATCAGCGGCAACACGCTCCATGATTTCCGTTATCGTTCCATTGCGTGCAGCAATCAATTGATTATTCTGATTCTTCATGGTCTTATCATCTCCATTTTTTTTATTAACTCAAGAGGGTCTTTTGCAAAAAGTCTGATAATAGGTTCTTTTCCGACATCGCCCAGGTCATAAATGATATCCGGCGGCTGGTCCGCCCTTTTTAACACCTCTTCAGTCAGATAATCGAGGCTTTTCCCCTCTGCTTCCTTCAGCTTTTCCGGCTCGTTTTTTCTGTCAAAAAACAGCACTTTCATGGCCGACTCATTGGCTTTTTCGATTATTGCCCTGTCATATCTCACGCTGACGCAGGACCTTATATGGGGGTAATATTTCATACAGGTAAGAATTAATCTTGCCACATGAGATGATGCACCAAAAGCCGGTTCTCCCTTTATTAGTATTTTCCCATTATTTATGCTTATCCTTCCGGGAAAGGCAGCAATATCTTCAATCCCTCTTGCATCTTTTACTGCATAACCTATATTCATCTGCACTGCCGGTATGAGTTCAACCATATTGAGTCTGTATAGTATCTCTCCGGCTTCTTTCATGGTCTGAAGCACGTCCCACCTGTCGGAGCTTCTGCTGTTAAGAACTCCGGATGATGTATAAAAATACCCGTCAATATCTATCCTGTAGCTGTCAGACAGCAGCTCTTCCATAGCCCTCTCTGATGCAAGGAAGGCCTCTTTTTTATCATATCCATGAACAAGGAAGGCAGTCATGAGAGAGGAAAATGTGCAGCCTGTGCCGTGCACTTCACGGTCAATTCTGTGCTTTTTCCAGAAGATGAATTCTTTGCCGTCGAAAAGCAGGTCAACGGGCTCGCCCGTCAGATGCCCTCCCTTTACAACAACAGCCTTGGGTCCCATATCAAATATGTCTTTTGCGCAGGCCTCCATGTCCTCCAGTGTCTTTACCTCTTTGCCGATGATAGAAGACGCCTCCGGCAGATTCGGGGTGACAACGTCTGCCACGGAGAATATTCGCTCTATCAGGCATTTCAGCCCCTCATCGCTTAAAAGCCGTGCCCCGTTCTTTGATGCAATAACAGGATCAACTACAAGGGTGGGATTATCAAGACCGCTTAAAAGAGATGCAATTCTCTCAACATAAGCTTCGTTCCATACAACACCAATCTTTATACCGTCAACAGGCGAACTTTTTTTTACCATATCCATCATCTCATAAAACTGTGAATATGGTATGGGATATACATCCTGCACTCCCTGAGGGCCCTGAAGCACTATACAGGTGGGTACGGATACGCCATGTATGCCGAGAGCGGAAAATACATCGAGGTCCTTTGTAATGCCCGCTCCTGTTGACGGGTCATAACCGGCTATGGTCAGGATTTTTTTCATTTGATCTTATCGGCAATAATATCAGCTGCTTTTTTACCGGACAGGAGCATCCCGCCAAAGATAGGTCCCATCCTGTATGAGCCGAAAACAGCATTGGCGCTCATGCCTGCAACATAGAGCCCAGGGAATATTTCTTTTGTGTTCTCAATTGTTGTAGTCTCTGCCACATTTGCCCACATGGATTTTTCTCCTTCAATTTTACCGGAGGGAGTGTTGAGCTTTACGTTCATCTTTCTTTCAAGAACTTTCACCACCTCAAGGGGATGGCCTGTAGCATCAATAACGATCTTCGACATGATTGTAAGAGGGTCTACATGAAGGGAGGCCATTTCAACGGCTGTCCAGTTTATCACAACGCCGGCAACCAGATTCTCCCTTACCACAAGGTCTTCGACGCTTATCAGGTTAAACACCATTGCGCCGGCTTTTACCGCTTTAAAACAAGCCCCGGACACGGCTTCTACGGCACTTACCGTATAGTAGCCTTCAGAATAAGGTCTGGCTGAAATATCAAGCTCATCTAATATGTATTTGCTTTCTTCCTGCACCACAATCTCGTTAAACATCATGCCGCCGCCCCACATACCGCCGCCGACTGAGAGTTTCCTCTCAAAGACCCCAACCTTAAACCCTTTTTTTGCAAGATAGTACGCAGCAACAAGTCCCGACGGCCCTGCGCCGCAAACAGCTACATCAAGTTCAAGGCAGGATAAAAGCTTTTCGGAATAGCGCTCGATTATTGCCCTGGTAACAATCTTTTCATCTATCATAGTCCATCCTTAGAGATAATTTTCGAAAATATATCACATTTTTCAGCATGAGGGATATTAAAATCAGAATGAACTACCCCGCCGCAAGCGGACGGAGTGTCAGAGATAAAACCGGAAAAACTTTAAAGGCAAAAAGAGCTGATATTAAGCGTCACGGGACAGTCCTAATTTTGATATTATAAAACTTGCGACGCTCTCTACATCGTCCCTCTGGAAGACCGGGACGTGAGAAACAAAGGGGGCATCCGTTACAATGGCAACAAGATTTCTGTCATCGATACAGACAGGTTCCATCCCTTCCTTCTTCGGATATACTTCGATTTTCGGCATATCCTCTTTCTTATATCCTTCGGTAATAAGAAGATCCACATTATCAATGTATCCGGATACAATCTCCTCTATGGAAAGGTCCTTTTCGGTGTCCTTTACCATTGCTATTTTTCCGGGAGATGCCAGGATAACGGTTCCGGCGCCGGCTTTCTTATGCCTGTAGGTATCCTTGCCCGGTATATCAAAGTCAAAATCATGGAGATGATGTTTTATAACAGCAACCCTTAAACCTTTATTGATGAGAAGAGGTATGAGCTTTTCAATAAATGTTGTTTTCCCTGTTTTTCCCCTTCCTACTATAGAAATGACAGGAATATTCATCTTATCCATGAATTACTTGCATCCTTTTTTTGAAAAATAATAATGGAAGGCAACTATTACCAAAGCATGGTTAATCATGCCTCTGTCGATCAGGGATGGAATCTCGGATAACGGTACGAGAACCACTTCAATGTCTTCATCAGGGTCAAGGTTTTTGGGAGAGGTCTTTTTTGCCTTCTCTACAAGGTAAGTATGACAGAGATTGTTGAATATCGCCGGATTGGGGTTAACAGCCCCAAGGTATTCTACATGCTCACCTTTATATCCGGTTTCTTCAAGAAGTTCTCTCAAGGCAGCTTTTTCCGGGTGTTTTTCATCAACAAGCCCTCCCGGTATTTCAAGGCTTATTTCATTCGACCCGTGCCTGTATTGGCTTATCATGACAACTTCCCGATTTTCAGTTAAAGGTATTATATTGACCCAGTCCTTTGTCTCAATTGTGTGGAATTCATTTGTTTTGCCGGTTCTTGGAGATATGGCCTGAACAGATTTTATTTTGAAAATTTTATAATCCCTGTCCGTTCTTGAGTCTGAAATTTCCCATTCTTTAATCACTTTTTTTGCAGACCTCGCAGAAATACTTAAGCAGAGAATGACAGGATCGAGAATACTTTCATATTTCACCCCGCTGTTTTGACCTTATAAAATGGTCGGGATGACTGGATTTGAACCAGCGGCCTCTTGCTCCCGAAGCAAGCGCTCTACACCGAACTGAGCTACATCCCGAGGAAGAATTAGAATAACAGAGTTATGGGAAAATTTCCATTGATTTTTCTAAATAGGCATGATACTAAGTTCACACATTTTTATAGGAGGTTAACAATGGCAGAAAAAAGACCTGTAATGATTACGGATCTTACCTTAAGAGATGGCCACCAGTCACTCTTTGCTACAAGGATGAAGACAGAGGATATGCTCCCCATCGCTGAAAAAATGGACAGCATAGGGTTTCACTCCATGGAGGTTTGGGGAGGTGCAACCTTTGATGTAATGACACGTTTTTTAAATGAAGACCCCTGGGAAAGGGTGCGGCTTCTTAAGGCAAGGATGCCCAATACTAAGTTTCAAATGCTGCTTCGCGGGCAAAACCTTGTCGGATACAGAAATTACGCAGATGACGTGGTAGAGGCCTTTGTTGAAAAATCAGCCGAAGTGGGCATTGATATATTCAGGGTATTCGATGCATTAAATGACGAAAGGAATTTCATCGCAGCTTTCAAAGCTATAAAAAAATGCGGCAAGCATATACAAGGGACCCTTTCGTATTCATTAACCGAAAAAAGGCTCGGAGGCCCCATATTTAACATTGATTATTATGTAGGCAAAGCAAAAGCAATTGAGGAAATGGGAGCTGACTCCCTCTGTATAAAGGATATGGCAGGCATTATATCGCCCTACGATGCGTTCGAACTTGTTACAGCTTTAAAAAAGAACCTGAGCATACCTATTCACCTTCACACACATTATACAAGCGGTATGGCTTCAATGTCGTTATTGAAAGCAATTGAGGCAGGAGCAGACGGCATTGATACATGCCTTGCCCCCTTCGGATTGCGCTCTTCACATTCAGCGGTTGAACCCTTTGTTGTTACGCTTCTTGATACTCCTTATGACCCTAAATTGAACCTTGAGCTATTGGCTGAGGTCGATGAATATTTTGAAGGTATTATACCGAACTACATGTCCTTTGCAGACACAACAAGATTTTCCGTGATAGATATAGGAGTGCTCATGCATCAGATTCCAGGCGGCATGATAAGCAACCTTGTCGGTCAGTTGAAGCAGGCAAAGGCAATTCACCGCTTAAAAGAAGTCTACGAGGAAATCCCCCGGACAAGAAAGGATATGGGGTTCCCCCCTCTTGTTACACCCACAAGCCAGATCGTGGGCGTTCAGGCAGTGTTCAACGTTATTGCCGGAAGATACAAGATGATTTCCAAAGAGGTAAAGGATTACTTTTATGGCCTCTATGGAAGACCGCCTGCACCGGTTGATGAAGAGATCAGGAAGAAGGCGCTTAAAGGGTACGAAAAGGGTGAAATACCGATAGATATAAGGCCTGCCGATACTCTTGAGCCTGAACTTACAAAGGCCAAAGAAGCCCTTGCCGGGATAAGCGACAAGATGGAAGATGTCCTGATTTATGCATTATATCCTATGACAGGTATGGAATTTTTGAAGAAAAAATATAAAATACAGTAGGATGCCATTTTTTTATTGACATTGTTGCTTTATTTGTTTAGGAATTTCTAACTAAAAATTTAAAAGGAGGTAAAACATGCCTACAAAAATTGATGAGGATGCCTGCACAGGATGTGGAGCGTGCGCTGAAGTATGTCCTGTCGATGCGATAACCGTTGATGATACGGCCAAGGTCGACCACGAGCTCTGTACAGAATGTGGAGCATGTATCGAAGAATGCCCGGTTGAGGCAATTTCACAGGAAGAATAACCAAAAATATCTTCTTAGAAAAATTAAAAGGGATGACTTATAAACAACATAAGTTCATCCCTTTTCAATTACTGGGGCTCACGTCGCCCCCTCCAGCAGCAAAGCTGCCGGAGCCTCCCCCTCTCGCTCACTGTGTGAGCTATTTAACTCTTTGACGTTATGTTCACCGCCGGGGCTCACGCCTGTCCTCCGAAGCGATAGCGAAGGTGGGTCGCCCCCTCCTTATCATTTGTATGAACGTAGGATGTCCGCTCACTTACGTTCGCTGGGACGTCCGCTTGCGCTTGGACGAAATGCCTTCTCGTCCTTTGTCCGAAGGAGCGTAAGTGGCTATACGCCCTACGTTCCACGGTAATACGCCCCACTTCTCGCAATTAAACCGTTCCAAAATAACGCTGACCAAAAGAAAAGAACAAAAATACCAAGGGAACAGAGCAATATGAAGATAACTTTTTACAATACTAAAATCAGGGGAAGTAGTGCGAAGTATGGGGAACGAAAGGAACAGCTCTCCCGTGCTATGGAAGAACTTGAAAAGATCAAATCTCAAAAAAGAAGTACTCAGACCAGAGCAAGCATCACCGACCCCGAGTGCCGGATCATGAGTCAGCCCGACGGAGGTTATGCGCCATCCTATAATGTTCAGGTTTCTACCGAAGCCCATGAAAAAGCAATTATTGCGGTCTCAATATCCCAATCGTCTGCAGACCAGATGTTATGTGCACCGGCTATAGACAATATAGAAGGGACAACCGGGAAGGTTCCCGACGAGCTTGTGGTGGATGGAGGGTTTACCACAAGAGACGCCATTCTTGCCGTAGAAGAAAGAGGCATTGATCTTATCGGGTCCCCTCCCGATAAATCTTCTGCCCCGCTAAACGCACTTGAGGGACTTGGAATTACTGAACCGTTTTATCCGGAACATTTCCTCTTTGACCCTGAAACAAACACCTATATATGTCCTGAAGGAAAGTCTCTCGTATCCAGGGGAAAGTCGGTTCAAAAAGGAAAAACCACCTACCTCTACCGGGGGAAAGAATGCAAAAGTTGTCCGTCCAAATTCCTCCTGCTGTCCCCATGCTGCCAACGGACGTTCTATCGGCCGCATGGGGAATGATCCTGTCGTGGAAGCATTCTATGCAAAGATGAAAACAGAGGAAGCAAGGGCGATCTATAAGCAGCGAGGACCAGTTGCGGAATTTCCCAATGCCTGGATCAAACAGAAGTTCGGGCTCAGACAGTTCCATCTGAGAGGACTTGTGAAGGTAGAACTGGAAGCGCTCTGGGCAGCCATCACCTACAATATTAAAATATGGATACGGCTATGCTGGAGACCCCGGTTTCAAATGGGATAGGATACGGGAAGAAGAAAAGATATACAGGTGGGATAGCCACCTGATGAGGAAATTATGTCTCCATAAGACAAAAGACTCTCACTAATGGGCAGAATAACCTGAAAAATGAAAGAATATATCTATGGAAAAAACGATTATTTTACAGATTCGGAAGATCGCAAGGCGCGGCAGACCGCCGCAGATCAGAATTTCCGACATGCCGCTGACCGACCAAGTGAAAAAGGCAGACAAAACCGCTCAAAAAATAGAATAATAAGGCGCTTTTAAGGGCTTACGCTGTATTTGAACATTCCTGAAAAATATTCGGATACTACCTCTTTGGACATAGATGATATGAGCCATTTCATAAGAGAAAATGGTTTTTTCCCGTATACAAGAACAGGTTTACCCTTCAAATTCAAAACTTTTTTCATATCATCTACTGTGTCGTAGAAAGTACCTATCTTGTCGACAAGCTTTAAATCCTTTGCCTGCGTCCCGAGAAAAATTCTCCCGTCTGAAAGCTTCTTTGCAGCATCTATGGGAATCTTTCTATCCTGGGCCACAACCTTTATAAACTGCTCATGGATGCTGTCTAATATTCCCTGAAAATATACCTTTTCATCTTCTTTCATCTTCCTTAACGGAGTGCCCGCATCTTTAAACGCGCCTGACTTTATGGTATTTGACTGTAAACCTATCTTCTTAAAAAGGTCTTCTACAATCATGTGTTCCATGATAACACCTATGCTGCCGGTTATTGTGGCAGGCATGGCGTATATCTTTTCCCCTGCAACGGCAATATAATATCCACCCGAGGCACATACAGAACCCATAGACACATAGACCTTTTTTTTCGCCTTTAATTTTATGACTTCACTATATATTTCCTGGCTTGGGCCGACAGAGCCTCCGGGGGAATTTATCCTGACAATCACCCCTTTTATGTTGTCGTCTTCTTTATACCTGACGATATCTTCCATAGCGTCTTTTGATTCGGTAATGACACCACTTATCTCCACAACACCGATCTTTTCACTGAACATTCCGTCGCTGACACCTATTGCTATAGAGCCAATAAATATTATTGCAACGACTATCAGAATTACCAAAAGAATTATTCGTGCTTTCCTGCTTGGCATATTGACTCCTTTCTAATTGTAGAGATGCAAAATATTGCATCTCTACACCGTGATGTTTTAGTTTTCTCTTCTCTTAAGCACTATCCTGCCGAAAGGTTTTCGCTGAGAAATAGTTGCCATTCTTATCTTTGTGAGCTCAAGCATCCCGAGCATAGTAGCAACTTTATCAGCCTGTTCAACCGGGTCGTTTATAGACCACACAAAAAGGCCCGATGAATCAAGAATAGTTCTCAACATCTTTAATTTTTCTTCAAGTGTCGGTTTTATTTCCCTGATTACGATAAACCTTTCTTCATTATTTTTTAATATTTCAAGAAATATATTACAAAGCTCAAGGAGATCGTACTCTGTCTGCCCATCAATTGTTTTTATTCCTCTGCCGAAGGCATCCCTGTCAAGCATGGAAAGGTTGTCTATTTTTTCAGCCATGCTCCGGACCTTCTCGTATTCGATGATCCTGTCAATCAGCTCTTCCCTCGGGTCGTCCTCATCAGCCACGGCAATTGCCGGAAGGAGCATCTTTGATTTAATAAATATCAGAAGAGAAGCCATCTCAATAAAGTCTTCGGCTATTTTCAGGCTCATGTTGTTCACAAACTCCACATACTTTAAAAACCTGTCTGTAATCACCGCAAGGGGTATGTCCCAGATGCTTACCTTGTTTTTTTTTATAAGGGTAATCATAACAGCAAGAGGTCCTTCATAGCATTCCATTTTTACTTCAAGCGCCGGGACTAAAAGATCCATTCTTGCTTCCCCCTCGTTTTGGGTTTGAAAATTCTTAATTCCAAAATTGTTTTCACTCCACAATCTGAATTTGTATCACAAATCTATATTCCCCGTATACTCTTTGAGGAAGTTTATCTCATCTTCTTTTGTTTTCAACCCCATATCTATTTTTGCCTCTTTCAGCGCGTCAAGAATCTTTTTATAAACAGGGCCTTCTTTTATCCCCATTTTTTTAAGGTCTTCCCCTGTGAGGACAGTATTTAAAGAGTCTATGTACATAATATAATTTGAGATAGCTTTTTTTATTGCTTCAGATCTGGTTTTTGCCATAATAAAAAGCTTTGCCTCTTCTGAAAGCAGTTCCAGATGTTTACAAATTTCACTCTTTTTCATTGCCTGGAAATCAAAAGCAAATTTTAGTATTGTCTCTTGTATCTTTTTCGAGTTGTCAAGCGTTCTCCTTTTTAATGTTTCCGACATTTCCGTTATTTTACAAAATTCAATGGTTTCCTCATATTTCATCTGGTCAATAAGCCCCAAAAGATAATACTGTACCTTGTCGCATTGTGTACCCTTGTAAAGCAGTTCGTACCATTTAAATACCGTATGCATTTGTCTGAAAAGCCTTTCCTTTTCTTTACCGAAGGCAAGGCCGGGATAAATGAATCTCAAGAGGTCGAGGTCTTGCAACCTTTTTAATATCTTTTCCGGTTCATCTTCCAGCAGAATAAGCGTAAGTTCAGCCCAGACTCTTTTGCCGCGTATTTTTGAAAGAAAATTCATCTTTACAGCGTTTTTTATCAGATTCATGGCATGTTTCCCGATGTGAAAACCAAATCTGATCTCAAACCTGATAGCCCTGAACACCCGTGTCGGGTCTTCAACAAAGCTCAGGCTGTGCAAAACCCTGATTGTTTTTTCTTTTATGTCTCTTTGCGCCCCAAAAAAGTCGAGCAGTTGACCAAAGGAATTTTTGTTAAGCGATATGGCAAGGGTGTTTATTGTAAAGTCCCTTCTGTGAAGGTCAAGCTTCAATGAGCTGTGTTCCACGGTAGGTAATGCTGCCGGGGCTTTATAGTATTCAAGTCTTGCTGTTGCAATATCTATTTTAAAACCGTCCTTGTAGGTAATCTTTGCAGTGGCAAATTCCTTATGCTGCCTGACCTTTACGTTAAATACCCGCGACATCTCTTCTGCAAACAGTATCCCATCGCCTTCTATTACAATGTCAATATCATTGTTTTCGTTGCGAAGCAAAAGGTCCCTGACAAATCCACCGACTAAATGAGCATGATATCCCATTCTGTCCGCCAGATTACCAATATCGGCAAGCTTGTCTATCGACTCCTTTTCAAGCCTTTCCTCCATGAGTTTTTTTACGTTTTTCTTTTTTTCATACATATCATGAATTTCGAGTTTTCCAAGAACAGTCTTTGATATCTCATCCTCAAGAATCCTTAAAAGGTCTGTTCTGGTGATTGCTCCTATAAGTCCATCTTCTTTTGTTACAGGGAGAAACCTCTGTCCGTTGCCGATAATTATTTCTTTTACCTTTTCTAAGGAATCATCCGGTTTGACGGTTGAAGTCTCTGTGGACATATATTCTTTTACCGGTATATTTTCAAGTTTATGGAAGGCTGCTTTTTCCACAATCTGACGGGTGATAACACCCACAACTTTTTCATTTGATAAAACCGGGAGGGCGTTTATATTGTATTTTACCATAATGTTGTTTGCTTCGCTGATGGGGCACTGGGCATCTACCGATTTAACAGGAAAGAACATTATATCCTTTGCCCTCCAGAGGGATTTTATATTGTGTTTCAGGAGCTGTATAAGCTTTTCTCTGGCTTCAATTATTGTCATATCTTTTACTGTTGAAGAAGCAGCTTCTTTATGGCCGCCTCCGCCGAACAGAGAAAGGATGTGCCCTACATCAACTTCAGCTATCCTGCTCCTGCCTATAATGTATACTCTGTCTTCCATCCTGAAAATAGCAAAGATCACGTTTATATTTTCCATATCACGGAATTTATGAACAATAACAGCAAGATCTCCAACATAATCTTCCGTGCTGACCTCTGTTATCACTATATCAATGCCGTTAATGTTGTAGACGGATGCATTATTTATTAAATCATTAAGGAGAAATACCTGCTCCGGCGTAATTTCCTTGACGAGCATATCCGACACAATATTCACATTGGCGCCTTTTGACAGAAGGAATGATGCGGCGGCAAAATCTTCCACTGTAGTGGAAGGAAACTGGAAGCTCCCTGTCTCTTCATATATGCCGAGCATCATAACTGTAGCTTCTTCCGGAGATACGTCAATATCCTGTTCTTTAATTATGGACACGAGCATTGATACAGTTGCGCCTATGTTTTTTATGTATTCTACACTGCCCTTTATATCATCATCAGAGGCGGGGTGATGATCATAAATATGAATCTCTGCTTTTTTTAAATCAATAACCTGAGCAAATTCCCCAATTCTGCTTTTCTGCCTTGTGTCAACAAGAATGAGGGTATCTATGGCGCTGTAGTCAATGTCCTTCATCCTTGCAATATCAAATATGTACAAGGTAGAGTGAATGAGAAATTCCCTCAGCGTTTTCTCCTGGGAGCCGGGGAATGCAAAAATTGCTTCAGGGTATAATTTTTTTGCAGCAACCATTGAAGAGAGAGAATCGAAATCTGCGTTATTATGGGATGTAATGATCTTCATTATCCCCTCGGGTGAAATTTTTTATGAACTTCCTTTAATCTTTTTTTGTCAACGTGCGTGTAAATCTGGGTCGTTGAGATATCTTCATGACCGAGCAATATTTGCACAGAGCGTAAATCAGCCCCACCTTCAAGAAGATGTGTTGCAAAGGTGTGCCGTATGGTGTGAGGAGAAATATGGGTTTTTTCCATTTTTTTGCCATATTTTCCAATAAGTTTCCACACTGCCTGCCTTGTAAGTTTTTCACCCCTTTTGTTCGGAAACAGGAATATGCCTTTTGGTTTTTCTTTTTCAATGTACTCTTTTAGGGCCTCTCTGGAAAACTCACCAAGCGGCACAACCCTTTCTTTTGACCTTTTCCCGGAGGCAATAAGAAAACCGCCTTCAAGGTTGATATCGCTTTTTTTCAACTGAATAAGTTCTGATACCCGCAAGCCCGTAGCATATAGAAGTTCGAGTATTGTCCGGTCTCTTACGGATGTCTTTGATCCGCTCGGCATTTGGAGCAGTGTAAGCATTTCCTCTTCGCTTAACACATCGGGGATGGGCATTGTAAATCTCGGGGTCTCCAATTCTTCAAGGGGATTATGGGCAATATCACCGTCAGCCAGAAGGAAATTAAAAAAACCTCTGAGAGCTGAAACCGCCCTTACGATACTTCTTGTTTTTTTCCCTCTGTCTCTGAGATAACCCATATATGCCTCGACAGCATCCGGAGTTAATGCGAAAGGATCCAAATCCTTACTAATTTGTTGGGTTGAATCTTTACTCTTTAATATCCTGTCAATGGATAAGGACTTTACATCGCTATCTACTCCATCAGATCCTTGATCGAGGTATTTGATGAATCCCATAATATCCCTGTTGTATGCTTCTATAGTATGAAGCGATGCGCCTCTCTCAGCAGTTAAGTAGCTTATATAGTTGTCGAGAAAGTTATATAGGTTCATAGATGAGTATTATTTACAAGGTGCACCAGATTTAATCCCGGACTCCCTATTCTTTATATAGGCATGATTCACTTTTCTGAACTTCCGGCATCCGGATAGGCAAATGTATTTTGTAGATTTTCAGTAAAATTGATGCCTGTGGAACCGAATCCCCCTTCTCCTCTTGGTGTTTCAGGCAGCCTTTCAACTGCTGACCAGCTTGCCTTAAGAACATGCTTAAAAACCATCTGTGCAATCCTGTCTCCTTTTTGAATAGTAAAAGGTTCTTTGCCGAGATTTATAAGCAAAACCTTTATCTCACCTCTGTAATCACTGTCTATGGTCCCCGGCGTATTCAGGATTGTAATGCCGAATTTATGTGCAAGACCGCTTCGCGGCCTTATCTCTGCTTCGTATCCTTCAGGGATGCCTATATGCACACCCGTGGCAATAAGCAGCCTCTCAAACGGCATCAGTATTACAGGTTCATCAATAAAAGCCAGCAGGTCCATGCCCGATGAAGCATCTGTGGCATATTCCGGAAGTATAGCGCCTTCTTTTGCTGTAATTAAAACTTTCAGTTCTTCCATATCGCTTCAACACTTTTTTCATCTACTTTTTTTATTTTGCCGAGTATTGTAAGAGGTATATTCTGTGAATCTTCAAAGATTTCCCTTGCTATCATGTCTACTTCGGATTTTTTAATACTGTCTATTTCCCGGATAGTTTCTTTCAGGGGTATATATTCACCAAAATAAATCTCGTTTTTCGCAAGTCTCCCCATCCTTGCTTCAGAGCTTTCCAACGATATAAACAGATTCCCTTTTATATGCTCTTTAGAGAAAACAAGCTCGCTTTCAGTAATACCATTGTCCCGTATTCTCCCTATTTCTTCTTTTATAAGGGTCAAAACTTCCCTGAAGGATTCCCGCGATGTTGAAGTTGATATGCCGAATGTGCCTGTATCGTGGTAGCAATTAACATAAGAATAAATATTATAGACAAGTCCCCTTTTCTCTCGTACCTCCTGGAAAAGATGTGAGCTCATGCTTCCGCCCATAATAGCGTTAAGCACATAAAGGGCGTATCTCCTCTTGTCAATCTGGCTTACGCCTTTTGTTCCAATGCAGAGATACATATGTTCAAGATCTCTTTCGTAAATATTTATATTTTTATAAGGAACCGGTTCAATCATGGGTATCTCTTGAACATCTTTTTTCTTTGCATCACAAAAAAGTCTTTCTACTTTTTCTACAAACACATCATGGTTAATTCTGCCGGTTGCAGTTATAATAAGGTTGTCAGTTGAATAATATGTTTCAAGGTGCTCTATAAGCGCATCTCTTGTAAATCGCTCTATGTTTTCCTCTTTACCGAGAATGGGCAAACCGAGAGGATGCCCCTTAAAGTAAGAAGCATTAAACATATCATATATATATTCTTCCGGGTTATCCTCGATCATCTTTACTTCCTGCATAATTACATATTTTTCCTTTTCGATTTCATCGTCTCTAAAAAGCGAATGTTTATGCATATCGGATAATATATCAAAGGCAAGATCCATATCTTTTCTTAGCGTCCTTGCATAGAAACAGGTATATTCTTTTCCGGTAAAAGCATTTATTGTTCCTCCGACAGCATCCATATCCTTTGCAATATCAAAGGCAGTGCGTTTTGACGTCCCCTTAAAAAGCATGTGTTCTATAAAATGGGAAATACCGTTATTCAACTCGTTTTCGTGTCTTCCCCCTGTTTTTAGCCATAACCCCATGGATATGGTTGGAAAATATGGAATAGACTCGGTCACTATGGTGATGCCGTTCGGCAAAGACGTTTTTCTATACATTTATTTTATTGTCCTTATATGTGACATAGGATGCAGGATGCATCAGATAAAACCCGGGATTCAGGGATTAGTAGCCAGGAATCAGAAAGAATTCAAATTATTTATTCGAAATCCTTAATCCTGACTCCCGAACTACACAGGGAAGCTTTAAAGCATCCTTTTACCAGCCCTTTTCTTCATTCAGTAATGCTTTTCGTGACAGCTTGATTCTGCCGTTTGGCTCAACAGCTATGACTTTTACCATAAACTCGTCACCCTCTTTGGCAACATCTGATGTCTTTTTTATGTAGCCGTCGGCAAGCTGGCTGATATGAACAAAGCCATCCACTCCGGGCGCTAATTCGACAATAACGCCTGCATCCAAGACCTTTACAACCTTACCGAAGTATGTCTCGCCTATTTCTACTTCTTTTGTCAGTTTCTTAATTATTTCTGTTGCCTTGGCTGCGGAATCTTCGTCGGGCGACGCGATAGTGACAGTGCCTGAATCATCTACATCTATTTTCACACCTGTCTGTTCTACAATACTTCTTATCATTTTTCCGCCCGGTCCTATAACATCCCGTATCTTATCGACTTTTATTTTAAAGGTAAAAATCCTCGGTGCATATTGGGATATAGATTCTCTTGGACCCGGCAAAGCCTCAGCCATAATGTCCAGTATCTTTTCTATGCCTTCCTGCGCCTGGGTAACTGCCTTTGACATAATCTCTTTTGTTATGCCTTTTATCTTTATGTCCATCTGAATGGCATTAAGACCTCTTTTTGACCCTGCGACTTTAAAATCCATATCTCCAAGATGGTCTTCATCACCGAGTATATCGGTAAGAACTATTTCCGTTTCACCTTCTTTTACAAGACCCATTGCAATACCTGCCACAGGTTCTTTTATCGGCACTCCTGCATCCATTAACGATAAGCATCCGCCACAGACTGTTGCCATAGAAGATGAGCCATTGGACTCAAGAATTTCTGATACTATTCTTATTGTGTAAGGAAAATCATCTTTTGCGGGCAATGTCGGCGTGAGAGCTCTTAAAGCAAGGTTACCGTGACCTATCTCGCGTCTCGACGGTCCTCTCAACATGCCTACTTCGCCTACAGAGAAGGGGGGAAAGTTATAGTGTAGCATGAAGGTTCTAAATATCTCTCCTTCCTGGAGGGATTCAATTTTCTGTTCGTCACTGGAGGTTCCAAAGGTGGTTATTGCCAGAGCCTGTGTCTCTCCCCTTGTGAAAATGGCCGAGCCATGTGTCCTTGGAAGCACACCTGTTTTACAGGTAATATTTCTTACTTCATCAGGCGATCTCCCGTCAATTCTTTTCCGGGTTGTAAGAAGTTGCTGCCGCAGGATATCTCTTATTATATCTTCAAATATCTTATTCAGAAGACTTTCTTCTGTGCCCTCGTACTCTTTTAACAATTTATCACGTATCTCATCCTGCCTGCCATATCTGTCAAGTTTACTCCGTATAGCAAAGGATTCCAGCAGGCCTTGTTCGATTTTTCCTTTTATTTCATCTTTTAGCCCGTGAGGAATTTCTGTTTCCTGAAAAACCCACTTCTCCTTTCCGCACAGTTCTTTTAATTTTTCCTGACATTCTATTAAAGGCAGAAGGTTTTGGTGACCAAAATGAATTGCTTCTATCAGGTCGCTGCTGGGTGCAAAGTCTGCCGCACCTTCAACCATGAGTATCGCTTCTTTTGTGCCTGCCACTATTATATCCATATCGCTTTCTTCCAGATCAGCATTGGAAGGATTTATGATAAAGGATCCATCCTTTCTCCCTATTTTTACGCCGGCTATGGGACCGTCAAATGGTATCTGTGAAATAGTAAGGGCGCAGGAAGCGCCGATAATGCCGAGTATTACAGGATCGTTCTCCTGATCAACAGAAAGTACATTGGCTATTATCTGGGTTTCATTCCTGAAACTTTTTGGGAACAAAGGCCTTAGCGCCCTGTCTATAAGGCGGGATGTAAGCGTCGTTTTATCCGACGTTCTTCCTTCTCTTCTCAGGAAACCTCCGGGTATCTTTCCGGCAGCATAGGACATCTCCTGATAGTTTACCGTAAGCGGGAGGAAATCCCTATCGGTAGGTCTTTTATCTGCAACTGCTGTAACGAGCAATACAGTGTCGCCGTATTGAACCAGCACGCTGCCGTCTGCCTGCTTTGCGACACCGCCTGTAGTTATTGTCAGCGGTCTACCTGCGTAATCAATCGTAATATGTTCTTCCATGTAATATCTTCCTTTTCTTATTTATTTTCTTAATCCGAGTTTTTCGATGACCTTTTTGTATCTGTCAACATTTTTTTGTTTCAGGTAGCTTAGCAGCTTCCTCCTGCTTCCGACAAGTATAAGCAATCCCCTCCGTGAATTATGGTCTTTAGAAAACTTCTTGAAGTGCTCAGTGAGAGACCTAATCCTTTCTGTAAGAAGCGCAATCTGAACTTCAGGAGAGCCCGTGTCTTTTTCATGGACTTTAAAGCCCTCTATAATTGTTCTTTTCTCTGTAGTTTTTAGTGCCATGTAAAGCCTCCTTAATGGTTTATCAATCTTTTAATTTTAATCGTCTTCGAAGTAAGATCTGTCATACCGATTCCTATCAGAATACCTTTTTTATTGAGCAGTTTCATCCTTTCGCCATCTTTCCATTCCCTTCCATTGCCTAATAGCGGAATGGGCATTCCGTTTTTCATGAATCGTTCGAGGGTCTCTACCAATGAAAGCTCGTTAAAAGATTTTAAAACATTTTCCAGCGATATTAAAGAACTTAATATGTCTTCCTTACTGTTAAAACTTTCTATGCTTGTGCTCATCTCCTGGGTAAATTCACCATGCCGGGTCCTTTTCAGAGAAAACAGGGTTGCACCGCAGCCAAGCAAGCCCCCAAGATCATTTGCAAGGGCTCTGATATATGTTCCCTTGGAGCATACAACTTCTATATCTATATGGGGGTGCGAGTAGTCAAGGAGTTCTATGCTGAAAATCTCGACCTCTTTCTGGTGAGGATCTATGGCGATTCCTTTACGCGCCAGTTTGTACATAGGTTTTCTGTGGATTTTTTTGGAAGAGTATATGGGAATCTGCTGTATAATTTTACCTTTAAAGCGGCACAGCAGGCCTTCTATAGTTTCTTTTTCAAATTTATCAGGGGTTACGGTAGTAAGCACTCTACCTTCAATATCAAGAGTGTCTGTTGTCACCCCCAGAAGCAATTTCGCTCTGTAAGCTTTTACTTCATTTTCAAAAAAAGGTATAAGCTTTACCCCTTCGTTAATTGCAACAGGCAAAACCCCTGTAGCGTTTCTATCAAGTGTCCCGATGTATCCTATCTTTTGAAAAGTGCTAAGTCCTTTCAGCCTTCTAATAACATCGTATGAGGACATGCCCGCACTTTTATTGACAATTAAAAAACCATTCATATAAATTCCTTAGCAAAACATTCTTTAAGCTTATTTTTTACTTCTTCAAGTGTTCCGTCTATACTACAACCTGCTGCATTTTTATGGCCGCCGCCGCCGAAGAATCCACAGATGACAGCAACATCTACAAGTCCTTTTGACCTCATGCTGAGTTTGTATCTTTGGTTATTAATCTCCCTTATCAGAATTGCAACCTCAACCCCTCTGATTCCCCTGATAAGCTCCACAAGCCCATCGGCATAATCTTTATCGGTGTTGGTTTTTTTGAACATTTCCTCTGTTACACATGCAACTGCGACTCTATCTTTGTAATAAGTTTCCATTGTTGAAAAAATGAGACCTGTCAATAAGAATCTCTCTTTAGGGTGATTTTCATAAACTTTTTGGGATACATATGAAGGTTTTACGCCAAGCCTTGTCATTTCCTCGCAGATGAGAAATGCTTTTGAGCCTGTATTTTCATACCTGAAGGAGCCTGTGTCGGTGACAATTGCCGTATATATATTTATTGCCATATCAAATGTTATCTGTGTCTTCAATGCGCAAAAAAGCCCGTAGAGTATTTCAGCCGTAGATGAAGCGCCCTCATCTATAAGGTTAACAACACCGAAGGTTTCATTTGTCTTGTGGTGGTCAATATTTATGAAGACACCCAGATTTTTCAATCTTTCGAACCCGTCTCCTACCCTGTATAGGTTCCCACAATCAAGGACAAAAATTGCATCATATTGATCAACAGGAAAGTCATGGGTCGTCCGTAATGGTTTCGGCAAGAACTCATACATGTAAGGCACAGGATCCTTTAGAAAAACAGTCGCTGTTTTACCAAGCGCTTCCAAAGCATAATACATTGAAAATGCTGAACCTAAGGAATCACCATCCGAATCAATGTGGGTAGTAATAAGGAATTTATTTCCTTTGTCTATAAGCTGCCTAATTTTCTCGATCATGAGCTTCCTTCTTTATGATTTCATCAATCCTGGCAATTTTCTCATAAGAATCGTCTACGACAAAGGTAATATCCGGCGTATACCGTAGCTTCAATCTTTCTCCCAGGAGAGCTTTTATATATCCTCTGGCTCTTTTCAGCGCCTGTGTTGTTTTCTTTTTTTCCTCATCGCTTCCGTATATTGAGTATAATACCTTTGCATATCTGAGATCTTCGGTCATTCTAACGTCAAGAATGGTGATAAACCCGAATCCCGGGTCTTTTATATCTCTCTGGATTATCAAAGAAATTTCCTCACGAAGAAGGTCTTGGAGTTTAAGCCGTCTATATCTCATTGCCTATTACTATGATTTCTGTCCATGTATCTATTATTTTACCAATATATAAAGATTCTATATATGCATAAACATTCTCGATAGCCGAGTTTACATGGTCTTTTTTTACTCCGACTATTGAAAAGCCTATCTTTACTCTCTGCCAAAGGTTTGTCTGTTCTATTTCCATAATGGATATGTTAAACTTTGCCCTTGTTTTTTCCACTATCCTTTTCACCGCATGCCTTTTGTCTTTTAATGAATGATTTTCCGGTAAAAAGATCTCTACGCTTGAAACACCTACTACCATTTTCTTTATCCATCAAGAGTCTGTTTTTCCTTCTCCTCTATGAAAAGAACCAGGGTGTCTCCTTCCTGAATGTCATTGAAATTTTCTACTGAAATACCGCATTCATATCCAGTCAAAACTTCTTTTGCATCATCTTTGAATCTTTTAAGGGATGCCAGTTTGCCCGTGAACATGATGTTATTCTTTCTCAATACCTTCACAAAAGCATTCCTGGTTGCCTTTCCTTCAATCATATAACAGCCAGCTATTGTACCAAGCTTTGAAACACTGAATACCTTTCTTACCTCTGCCTTTCCGATAGTTGTTTCTACTATTTTCGGTGCAAGCATACCTTCCATGGCTTTTTTCAGATCATCGATCATGTCATATATAATTGAATATGTCCGAATCTCTATTTTTTCATGTTCTGCTAACGCCTGTGCTTTGCCCACCGGTTTTGTGTTGAATCCTATAACAATTGCCCCTGAAGCCATGGCGAGGTTTACATCGGTTTCCGTAATGGCGCCAACGCCGCTGTGTATGATTTGAATCTCCACAAGCCTGTTGGACATTTTATTCAACGTTTCAATAATTGCGTCTATCGTTCCCCTTACATCACCTTTAACTATCAAATTTAAAACCGTTTTATCAGATTCACCCATTTTAGAGTAAAGCTCTTCCAGGGTTGTCCTTGAGTTCTTCAAAGCCCCCTGTTCTTTCAACTTTTCCTGTCTGAATTTTGAGAGTTCCCTTGCATATCCCTCCTCTGTAGTGACAATGAATCTGTCGCCTGCGTGAGGTACATCGTGAAAGCCTACTACCAGGACAGGGGTAGAAGGAGGCGCCTTCTGTATCCTGCGCCCTTTGTCGTCAAACATGGCACGAACCCTACCGAACATGCTTCCTGCAATAAAAGGATCCTGGATTTTCAAGGTTCCTTCCTGGATAATAACAGTTCCAACCGGGCCATGACCTTTATCAAGTTCTGACTCAATTATAATGCCTTTTGCTGCCTTATCCGGGTTTGCCTTCAATTCGAGCATCTCTGCCTGAAGGACAATCAATTCAAGAAGTTCCTGTATGCCTTCATTCTTCTTTGCAGATATCTTTGCAAATAATGTTGTGCCTCCCCACTCTTCGGGTAAAAGGCCAAACTCGGCGAGGTCTTTTACTACTTTATCGGGGTTTGCATTCTGTTTATCTATCTTGTTAATTGCAACAATTATGGGAACATTCGCAGCTTTTGCATGATTCATTGCCTCAATTGTCTGCGGCATTACACCATCATCAGCAGCTACAACAAGAATTACGATATCTGTGACTCTGGCACCCCGAGCTCTCATGGCTGTAAAAGCCTCATGCCCCGGAGTGTCTACAAAAGCTATTTCCTTTCCGTTTACATCAGCGACGTACGCCCCTATGTGCTGGGTAATACCGCCGGCTTCTCCTTCAGCTACTTTAGTGTGGCGTATTGTATCGAGAAGCAGGGTTTTGCCGTGATCGACATGGCCCATTATAGTCACCACAGGCGATCTGGGTTTCAAATTTTCAACGTTTCCCTTTTCATCTTCTTCCATTGCTATAAACTCATCTTCTATTGAAAGGGATCTTTCCGTCTCAAAACCTAATTCTGTTGCTATTAGGTATGCAGTATCAAAATCGACAGTCTGGTTGATCGTCGCCATCACCCCAAGAGCCAGCAGTTTTGCAATGACTTCCTGTGCTTTTACACCCAGCTTCTTTGCCAGCATGTCAACCTGGATTCCATCTCCGATCTTTATAGTCTTTTTTGCCGGTTTTATCTCAAGTCGTTTATCCTCTTCCGTCTTTCTTTCGGTTCCTTTTTCCCGCCGGTCTTTTCTAAAGGTTGTGGACTTTCCTTTCTGCCTTCTGAATGCATAGAGGTCTTCTTCTTTTATTATTACCTTTCTCTTAAGGGGACTTTTCTTTTTTAGTTTCTGTTCTTCAAGCTCCTGTTCCTCAAGTTTTTTCAGAAGTCTTTCTGATTTTTTCTTTTTCCTTTCCTCTTCTTCTTTTTCTTTATCACCAAGGGTAACGTCCTTTTCAAGGTCATGCTTATATGCCTCTTCCAGTACTTTTGTAATCTCCTTCTTTTTCTCTTCGGCAATGACCTCTATATCGCCCTTTAGCTTTTCTTCCTGAAGCTCCTCCGCAATCCCTTCTTCTTTAACCTCTGTCATAAGAACTTCAGATGAAGGTGATGGTTTTTTCTTTAAATCTGCCTCTTCAATTACCAAGGGCTTTTGTGGTGTTAATATAGGTTTTTCAGAAATAGTCGACGCTTTTGCTCCTTTTTCTTTAATTATTTTTATCGACTCAAGTTCTTTCTCCAACGGTTTTGTTATTTCTTTAAGTGTCTCTTTTTTTTCAGCTTCTTTTGGGGGAGGGGGGGGTGGCTGAACCCTTCTCCTGATTATTGCGGATGCGACTCTTTTTTCTATAACTGTTTCGCCTGAAACTGTTGCTTTATCGCCTTTGCTTTCCTGAAAAGTTTCTTCTTTGTCTTTCTCTTTAACTTTAACCCCGATGTTTTTCAGCTTAGCAAGAATTTCATCATCACTCATCTTATCGGTAAGGGTTGTTAATTTTATCTTCGCCATATAATTACCCAAGTCCTTAATTGTTCACGGTTCACAGTTGGCAGTTAGCAGTAAAAACAAAAGATCATACAATGAATCGTTAACTTTATTTACTTTAAATGTTCTCTTTACCTTTAGTTCCCGCGAGATTCATTATTGATTTTGCTTTATCAATAATACGCGTACAATCCTCAACCGAGATGCTTGTTATTTTATTTAATTCTTCCGGTGTCAGTTTGGCTATATCCCGCATGTCTCTTAAGTATTCATCGTGCAAAACCCGTGCAAGAATTTCACTGACTTCCAAAGCCTCCATAAGCTCGTCAATTATCCTCTGCGATGTTTTTTCTACCTCTGACTCACTGCTGATGTCTATTTTCCACCCTGTGAGTTTTGATGCGAGCCTGACATTCTGGCCTTTTTTCCCTATCGCAAGAGAAAGTTGGTCATCATTGACGATAATCTCCATGGAGTGTTCTTCTTCATTGATATATACCTTCGATACGCGCGCAGGGGCAAGGGTATTGCACACAAATTTTGCAACATCTTTTGTCCATGGTATTATATCTATTTTTTCACCTCTGAGTTCCTGAACCACTGCCTGAACCCTTGAACCTTTTACTCCAACGCAGGCTCCTATCGGATCAACATCAGAGTCTTCACTGTATACGGATATCTTTGCTCTTTCTCCGGGTTCTCTTGCAGCGCTTATAATTTTTATAATACCTTCTTGAATCTCCGGCACTTCAAGCTCAAAGAGCTTCTTAAGAAAATCTGGGTGAGTTCTAGACATGAGGATTTTGCAACCCTTTTGGTCTTTTTCTGTATCAATAATGCAGGCTTTAATCCTATCTCTTTGCCGGTAATTTTCACCTGGGATAGTCTCTTTAATCGGGAGGAGGGCTTCTGTTTTTCCTAAATTAACAATATAAAGATTTTTTTCTACCCTCTGTATTACACCTGTCACTATTTCGCCCTTTTTGTTTTTATATTCGTTATAGATCACGTCGCTCTCTGCATTTCTTACTTTTTGCAGAATTACCTGTTTTGCTGTTTGTGCCGCAATTCTTCCGAGCGATGATGTGTTCATTTTTATACCTATACTGTCTCCTATCAGACAATCAGGGTCATGGTTCTTTGCATTTTCAAGAGGTATCTCTGAATCAGGGTCATTTATTTCCTCAACTACTGTTTTAAACTGGAAGACTTCTATCTCTCCAAGCTCTTCATTATACCGCGCTTCAAGATCAAGGTGGTTGCCAAATTTTTTCTTTGATGCTGAAAGAATCGCCTCTTCAAGGGTCGCAATAAGCGTTTCTTTAGATATGCCCTTCTCTTTCCCCACCTGTTCAATGACATAATTTAAATCAAAATACATAGTTACTCCTTAAATCCCGAAATCCAAATGTGCTTTTTTTATATCACATATTGGGATTGTAAATACACCAATTTTTCCCCTGATCTCGACTTCGTCTTCAGTCGTACGGATAATTTCACCGGAAAATTCATTTCTCTCCTGCAACTGTTTCAAAGTTATTATTCTGCATTGTTTTCCAATATATCGCTTAAAATCATTGATATTTTTTAGCGGTCGCGTAAGTCCGGGCGAAGAAACTTCGAGCGTGTATGGATGCTCGACAATATCTTCTATATCAAGGGTTCTACCGAGCTCCCGATTGACTTTTACGCAGTCTGAAATTGTTACTCCGCCATCTTTTTCAATGTATATTCTCAGCAGCCATCTTTTTCCTGACGGTCTAAACTCGATGTCAATAAGTTCTAAGCAGTCCTCTTCAAGGATAGGCGTTAAAATACGTTCGATCTTCTCTATCGTTTCCCTTTCGGATACCATTGTCCCAAAAATTAAAAAAGCGGGTCAAGCCCACTTCCATTTATATTTTTTAACATAATACAGATTGTATTGCAAATTAAATTAAGAAGATAGAAACCTTATGGAGGTTTTAAGGCCGGTTATTGCAGCATTTCCTGTTGACTTTAAAAGGTATTGCAGGGTAAAAGTAAAGAAAAAACAGGAGGTTTCATGCGTATTTCTGTTATTGGCGTAGGATATGTCGGTCTTGTATCAGGTGCTTGTTTTGCAGAAACAGGCAACGATGTTATATGCATGGATATTGATAGTGAAAAGATAGGTAAGCTAAATCAGGGTATAATACCTATTTATGAGCCCCAGCTTGAAGAAATTGTAAAAAACAACATCAAAGAAGGAAGACTGAGTTTTACAACAGATATAAAAGAGGCTGTAGACCATGGCTTGATCATGTTTATTTGTGTTAATACTCCCCAGGATGAAGATGGCTCTGCCGACCTCCAATATGTAATGGATGTCGCAGCCGGCATAGGGGAAATAATCGACAAATACAGAATAGTTGTTGTGAAATCGACAGTACCCGTAGGAACATGCGAAAAGGTAAAGAATGTAATAACAGAGGAACTGAAGCAACGTGGTGTTGATGTGCCCTTTGATATAGCTTCAAACCCTGAGTTCTTAAAAGAAGGTGTGGCGGTAGATGATTGTATGAAACCGGAAAGGGTGGTTGTCGGCGTAGAGCACGGCAGGGTGGAGGAAATTCTGCGGGAACTCTATGCGCCTTTTACAAGAACAGGGGCTCCCTTCCTTGTTATGGATGTAAAGTCCAGCGAGATGACAAAGTACTCTGCCAACTCAATGCTTGCAGCAAGAATATCTTTTATGAATCAGATTGCGGAAATATGTGAAAAGCTCGGTGCCGATGTAATGATGGTCATGAGGGGCATGGGAAGCGACTCCAGGATAGGGCCGAAGTTCTTATTCCCCGGTGTGGGGTTTGGCGGTTCCTGTTTTCCGAAGGATGTTAGGGCACTTATAAAAACATCACAAGACTATGGATATGAACCCTCGATATTAAAGGAAGTAATGGATGTCAACGAGCGTCAAAGGGCATCCTTCACGGATAAAATCAGATCATTTTACAAGGGCAATGTAACAGGGAAAAAGTTTGCCATATGGGGGCTTGCATTTAAACCTAATACAGATGATATGAGAGAAGCCCCTTCTATTTATATAGTAAATAACCTTACAAAAGAAGGAGCATTCTGCAAGCTTTTTGACCCCAAGGCAATGGAAGCTGCATCAATGTATTTTGAAGGAAATCAGAATATCAGTTTTGTAAAAAATCAGTATGAAGCCCTTGAAGGTGTGGATGCTCTGATCCTTGTCACAGAATGGCTCTCCTTCAGGGAGCCGGACTTTGAAAGAATTAAGTCCCTCATGAAAGCCCCCGTTGTGTTTGACGGCAGAAACCAGTATAATCCCAAAATAATGGCAAAGATGGGCTTTACTTATACATGTATAGGAAGACCGGCAGTCTAAGGAAGGCAAGGATTGAATATTAAAGACCGGAGGAATTAAAATGTATAATTATTACACGTACGATTCCCCTAAAAAAGTTCTTGTCACCGGCGGGGCCGGTTTTATCGGCTCTCACCTGTGCGATAGACTTATTAAAGATGGGCATGAAGTCTTATGCCTCGACAATTATTTCACCGGCGCCAAAGAAAATATTTCACATCTTTTTGGTCATCCCCGGTTTGAGCTTATCAGGCATGACATCACCCAGCCTATCCATCTTGAGGTAGAATGGATATTTAACCTTGCCTGTCCTGCAAGCCCCATACATTACCAGTATAATCCTGTAAAAACGACAAAAGTGAATGTCCTCGGAGCTCTCAATGTCCTCGGCCTTGCGAAACGGGTAAGGGCGCGTGTAATGCAGGCTTCCACAAGCGAGATATACGGCGATCCTGAAATCCATCCACAAAAAGAAGAATACTGGGGCAATGTTAATCCCATCGGCAAAAGAAGCTGCTACGATGAAGGAAAACGTCTCGCAGAGACGCTCTTTTTTGATTATTTGAGGCAAAATAAGGTGGATGTTAAGGTTATACGTATTTTCAATACTTACGGGCCACGGATGAGGCCGGATGACGGCCGGGTTGTGAGCAATTTTATCGTGCAGGCCATCAACAATGAACCTATCACGATTTATGGAGAGGGCACCCAGACACGGTCTTTCTGTTACATAGACGACATGATTGAAGGTATGATCCGCATGATGGACTATGAAACCGGGGAGCATGAACGGGGAAGGGATTACACAAAATCCTACCTTTCCGGATTTCCCGGTCCTTTAAATCTCGGTAATCCTCAAGAGGCTACTATATTGTCCATAGCAAAGAAAATAATCGAAATGTCCGGTTCAAAATCAGATATAATATTTGAAAAATTACCGGAGGATGATCCGAAAAGAAGGTGCCCTGATATCTCGAAGGCAAAGAAATACCTGAAGTGGAAACCAAAGGTATCGCTGGAGGCTGGATTATCTAAAACAACGGAGTTTTTTACAGCGAAAATAAAAGGGTAATATTATAAAAAGAGAAGAAGAGCTTGCAGTAGCCGGCTGGGAAAAAAGATTCGTTGCCTGCGAGCCGAGACTGTCAGAAATGGTTGATATATATAATGAAATAGGATTTGAAGTACACCTTGAGCCATTGCCGTCAAAGGAAGAGATGGATGCCAGTAGTTGCGAAGCAAGCAGTTGCACGGTTTGTTTTGATATGGACAGGGAACGCTACAGGATAATATTCACAAGACCTAAGGGTAATTAACAGCCAAGGTTCACTCGTCTCATTTTTTAAAGATATTTTCCCACAAATTTTCGGCTTCTTCCTTATCTGATTTCCTTATCTGATCATCCTTAAATCTGAAATATTCACAATAATTTGCCCTGTCTTTTTCCTTTACATAATCTGCCTGCGGCTCCCTGCATTTGTTAGCCTTGCCTTCATCGTAAAACGTACAGTTCAGGCATACGTGAAGATCTGACCTGCATTGTGGACATTCTTCCCTGAAGGACAACTTTTCCACAGTCACCGGTATTCTGCATTTAAAACATAGTTTTATAGCTTGTCTAAAAGCTCCGTCAGATTGTAAATGACCCTTCCGTTATTGTTTCTTGGTGCTTGACCCTCTGCTCCGTATTTGTAATCCCTGAAGTGGTATGCCTCTATTCCTATTTCTGATGGAACTTTAAAATCAAATATTTCATGGTCTCCCACATGTATGACCTCTTCAGGCAGTGCATTAAGTATGCTGCATACTTTTTCATAGAATGCCGAATCTTTTTTCACCATATTATAATCTGTCGTTGCTGAAATGTTATGACTGAACCAGCGGCCAAGGCCTGTATATGCAAGTTCCTTCTCAACAAATATACGGGCTGCGTTAGAAGCTATGATAAGTATGTATGAGTCCTTTAATCTCTTGATCACCTCTTTTGCGCCGGGAGTGGGCTCAATAAAGGTCTCGTATTTTTTCAGGAGTTCATTGGCTGTAACCTGGAGGTCAAACCTCTTCAGCCAGTATTCTATTTGATACCAGAGAATGCTTGAATCACCAACAGATGTATATTCTTTTGTAATGAACATCCTTGCATAATCAAAGGACATGGAATGCTTTTTTGCATAAGCTTCAGGTATGCCGTGATTCCACACCATATCACCAAATTTGGCGCTGACGAGAGTTCCGTCAAGGTCGAAGGAGACTACTTTTTTCATGGGCGAAGTATATCATTTTTTTACTTACTTATCTTGTAATATTATATTTTTTGATCTTGTACCGCAGCATGCGCTCACTTATTCCGATAATTGACGCAGCCCTTGTCTGAACCCAGTCGGCTTTCATGAGGGCTTCCATTATCATCCTCTTCTCCGTCGCTCCAACAACATCTTTAATAGTCCCTTCTGTAACAGACTGTTCGCCTTCTGCAAGAGACGGCAGGTCTTCCTTTGATATGTATTCACCTCTTGTAAGTACAACAGCCCTCTCGATTATATTTTCAAGTTCCCTTACATTGCCGGGGAAATCATATTTTATAAGCGTATCCCTTACTTCTTTTGTAAATCCCTTAATACTTTTCTTGTGCCTGTCATTATATTTTTTCAGGAAAAAATCCAGCAGCAGCGGTATGTCTTCTTTTCTCTCCCTCAAAGGAGGTATATCAATAGTAACCACATTCAACCTGTAAAAAAGGTCTTCCCGGAAGGCACCCTTCTTAACCTCTTCTTCAAGATTTTTATTGGTTGCTGTTACGATCCTCACATCCACCTTAACAGGGCGCAGCCCGCCAAGCCTTTCGACTTCCCTTTCCTGAATCACCCTCAGCAGTTTTGACTGGAGCAGAAGCGGAATATCTCCTATCTCATCGAGAAAGATTGTTCCTTTATTCGCCAATTCAAACTTGCCTGCCTTTCTCTGATATGCTCCTGTAAATGCGCCTTTTTCGTATCCGAAGAGTTCGCTCTCAAGCAGGGTTTCAGGTATTGCCGCACAGTTGACCTTTACAAGGGGCTGGTTTAACCTCTCACTCAAACTGTGTACAAGGTTTACAACAACCTCTTTTCCTACACCACTCTCGCCACGTATAAGACAGGTAGAATCCGTCTTGGCGATCCTTACGATTAAACTGACAACACTGTGCATCTTTTCACAGGAATAGATGAGGTCTTCAGCCTTAAGCCTGTCTCTCAGCGTTTCCTTCAGCACCATGTTTTCACGTACTAAATGCCTCTTTTCCTCAATTTTTTTTAATTTGAAAAGCAGATCGTCAAGATCTATGGGTTTTGTTAAATATTCGGCAGCGCCTGCTTTAAGCGCACTTACCGCATTTTCTATGCTTCCAAAGGCCGTTACCATAATTACTTCGACTTCAGGGTTTATCTCTTTGAATTCCTTGAGAAGGGAAAGACCATCTGTATCAGGTAGTTTATAATCAAGAAGGGCAATATCGAGGACTTCTTCCTTAAATCTCTCAATTGCCGTTTTCCCATTGCCTGCTTCCTTTACAATATACCCTTCTTTTGTTAAAAGACCTGCAAGGAGTGATCTCTGTGAATCCTCGTCTTCAACAATTAATATGTTTGCCCGATCCATTTTACCCCCTTAAAGCTATGGAAATATAATTCACGATTGATGATTCCAGACTTACAGCAGAGGTTTTGTTCTTGCTGTGAACTGTGAACGGCTTTTTTAGTTTTCTCGTCTTCTCATTCTCCTGTCTCCCGACCTTCAGCCAATTGGTTAATCGGCAGGCTTATCAAGAATGTCGTGCCTTTTCCTTGCTCGCTGATGGCCCTTATATCACCGCCATGATCTTTTATTATCATATATGAGATAGGCAGCCCTAATCCAATACCCTTATCCTTTGTGGTATAGTAATATTCAAATACTCTGTGAAGCTCAGTTTCTTTAATGCCTGTACCCGTGTCCTTTATGCTGATATCAATATTCCCGTCTTTTACAGCCGTGGTTATCCTGATGGATCCGCTGTTATTTATCGCCTCAATTCCGTTTAAAACAATGTTATAAAAAGCCTGCTTGAATCTTTCTTTCTGTGATTGAATTATAATGTCACGGCCGGTCTCATTTATTATATCAACACCTTTTGAATCAGCTTTTTCTTTGAGAATAACTGCTACCTCTTCAATTATATCATAAAGGTTTTCCTTAAGAAACGGTGCATGGGATTTGGTTGAGAGCAAAAACTCTTCAACTATCCTGTCAATCCTTGATAACTCGCTTCTCATAATATCAATAAATCGATAATACTCATCTTCTTTCTCTTTTACCGGCGCGAACTCCCTCTTGAGCCTCTGTATTGACATGCTTACGGCATTCAACGGGTTGCGTATCTCATGCGCCATGCCTGAAGCAAGCTTGCCGAGAGACACAAGCCTCTCTTTCATTTCCAGCTCTTTCTCAAACTCGCGCACCCTCTTTGTGTGCCTTCTCTCCAAAAGAAATATCGCATATATACTTGCCGCACCTGATATTGCCAGCAGCACAAGAATAAAGAGGAAATTCAAGGTAGTTCTTTTTAAAATATCCCGTGCTAGTTCTTTTGATAGAAGTATCTCAACAATAAACTTCGGAAGGTATTGTGAATCAAGAGGCTTGGATAGAATGTAAGCTTCTTTTTTATTTCCCTCAGAAGATATATAGGGTATTCCCTTTGCATCATATATATTAATACCGACAATATTGAATCTCTTTTCCTCTGCTTCTACAATTTCCTTTATAGTAAGCTTTTTCCTGAGTGTATCAAGCTCACCTTCATCAAGACTGAAAAATACAACCTTGCCTTTTGTCTTAATGCCCATTGTAAAAAATTTATCCTTGTTGCTCGGTGTTTTGACAAAAATATCCTTTCCCCCTGACTGAAATGCCCTGATAAACGACATCGATATCTTTACAGACCCTTTTCTGATAACAATTTTGCCATTCCTGTCAAATGCTATGAGATTTGCGAGCGGTATTTTTTCTGCGTCTAAAATATCAATTTTATTGAAAAGATTGTAGAGGTCGTCTATTATTGCCTCATCATAAACCATGATGTTTAAAAAATTCGGCGTGATAATGGATGGAGATTTTTCAAGGAGATTTAAATATTCAAGATTTATATCGATTTCTCTTTTGAGGTGATTAAAAATGATCTCCCCTTCGTTTTTGAGCAGGGCTTCAATATTTTTTTTTATGATCCTGATTTGGAAATATCCGGTTATTGTAATAAGGGCAAAGAGTATTGCAAAAAGAAGGGAGGGGAAAACGAATGTCTTTTTATCTCCCATATCCTCTTAATCCCAGGGGGCGCATTGATCTTTTTCTTTCAGAACCGCAGAAGCTATCGTATTTTTCACGTTGCTCTTCATTTAACATGCGCGATATTTCCCCTCTGTATTGATTGTACATGTTTTCCCTGGAGATTTCTATTTCCAGTATTTCGTTGTGAAGCTTCTCAACTCTGTCCCTGTTAATTAAAGGATTTTTGTTCAGATCCCTCAACTCCAACCTTTTTTTGATAACTTCTCCCTTTGACGCACGCCATTCATCCATATATTTCTTCTTTATATCTTCCACTGCCGTTCTTTGACCATCCGAAAGCTTCAACCCCCTCTCGAAGTCGAAATATGAATGCTGGGCATAAAGAGGGGATGTAAAAAGATAAAAAAACAGGAGCAAGGCGCATAAACATCTCATGGATTTATCGGTACCCATGCTCTATGGGTAGGAATCCATTTTCCACCAACCCACTGCCCCGGAACTTCAACCCACTGCCCCGGAGGATTTTCAAGGCCTGAAGAAGATGTGTAAGCTGAATTCTGCCTTTGCGCAGCAGCTATTTGTTGATTTGTATCATTCTGATCCATTGCATTACCTGCGATTGCGCCGGCAAGGGCCCCTCCGGCAGCACCTATAAGCGTTCCTGCCGTGTTGTTGCCTATGATCTGGCCTGCTATTGCTCCGAGTCCTGCACCTATTGCCGCGCCTTTCTGAGTATTATAACCATTGGATGCGCAGGAAAAGGTTAAAAATCCTGTTATAAGAATTAAAAAAACCAGCATATGATTCTTCATATTTATTACCTCCTTATCAGCCGAGTAGTCAAGTAAGTTGAGAGGCGGGGGTGGTCATTTGGGGGGGGTACCTTACTCAACTTGCTCAACATACTCAGCATTCAATCTTTAATGGTTTTCAGCCTCTATCCGGGCCAAAACCTGCGCCCTGTCCGCATGGTCCACGTCCAGCTCCTTTTCTGCCGTATCCGGGACCGTATGAAGTTTCGTTCAACTTTTTAATTTGCTCAGGCGTCAATATCTTTCTCTGCTCAAGCCTCATCTGGATCATCTTGTCCTGCATACCCTGACGGAGAGCATTGAGTTCCTTCTGTTTCGCAAGAAGCGTCGCTTCATCTGCTTTTGGATCAGCATAGAGACTCTTCATTTCTATGCGCTTCTGAAAAAGTTCATACCGTATTTTTTGTGTATCATTATGGAACTTTTCCTTAATCTGCCACATCTTTTCCGACTGTTCTTTTGAAAGATTCAGATTTGCTGCCATAGCCATAGGACTTCCGAATCCTGCACCCTGACCACCTCTGCCTCCAAAGGCAAATACCGTTGTAGTAAGCGCCAGAAAGAGCACTACCATAATACCTACATGCCATCTTTTCATTGAAACCTCCTGTAAATTTTTATTCGATTCATAACTTTATTAAAGCAATAGCCATGCCAAATCCCGGAATATTGTAATTAGCTGTAATTACTGTTGTATATTTCTAATGAACAATAAATTATAAATTTATTAAGGCACGGGTTGTCGAATCTGGCAGTTGAACTCGACAATTGTGTCGGCTCAGACCATTTAAATATTATCAGATCATGTGACAAAAATAAAAATAAACTATATAATATTAAAAACAACTGAAATTTATGGGGCAACGGGGGTTAATCCGTGGGAGATAAAGAAAAAACCGCAGAACAACTTATAAAGGATTTAAAAGAATGCGAAAACCGATTTCACGCCTTTTTTAACCTCCCTTCAATTGGTATGGCCATTATTTCAGCGGATATGCAATGGATCAAAGTAAATGACAGTTTCTGTGAAATGACAGGATACCCCCGGGAAGAGCTTCTAAAAATGACCTGGGCGGATATTACACCGAAAGAAGATTTGGAACGTGAATTAAAGGAATATCACAACCAGATACATTCAAAGGAAACAGCATCCTATATGCTTGAAAAACGCTATATAAAAAAGGATGGCACAAATATCGACGTAGCTGTTTCAGCCAATTCTGTAAAAAAAGATGACAATTCTATCGATTATCTTGTTGCCCTGATTAAAGACATTACAGAAAGTAAACGTGCGGAAGGCTTGTTAAAAGAAAGTGAGAACAAATTCCATCTGCTTTTTGAGAAATCCCTTGATCCTATTTTGCTGCTTTACAAAGGCAAATGTATCGACTGCAATGAAGCTGCTTTCAAGATTATGGGCTACTCCGGTAAAGAAGAACTCATAGGACTTCATCCCTGGGATACATCCCCTGAGTTTCAGCCTGACGGAGTAAAATCCGCTGTAAAAGCCAGAAATATTATTGCCCGAACCATTAGAGAAGGGAGCAGCCGTTTTGAATGGTTACACAAAAAAATGGATGGCAAAGAGTTCTGGTCAGATGTTTCCCTCACCGTAATTACTATCGGCGGTAAATATTTTATTTATGATGTATGGAAGGACATTACCGACCGGAAAAAAATGGAAGAAGCACTGAGAAAAAGTGAAACACGATACCGGCAGATGTTTGATTATAATCCTTTGCCTGCCCTTGTATTTGATTTCAATACCCTTAAAATTATCGATGTTAATGAAGCTGCCATTACCTATTACGGATATACCTATGAAGAATTTACCGTTATGACTATTAAGGAACTCCATCTTCCTACAGATATTCCGGCAGTCCTGTCATATATTTACGGACCTGAGCTTGGGACAAAAATAGGTCCATGGAGGCACGTAAAAAAAGACGGAACAGTTATGGATGTTGAAATCTCAGGACATACATTAGAATTCCCCGGCAAACTGTACAGGATTGCAATTATAAACGACATTACAGACCGGAAAAAAGCCGAAGAAGAACTGAAAAAATCATATGAGCAGCTACGGATACTTTCAACCCACATTAATCAAGCGAGGGAAAAGGAAAGAAAGGATATGGCAAGGGAATTACATGATGAATTGGGACAAATACTTACAACTCTGAACATGGACATTTCCTGGATAAAAAAACGATTATCCCCGGCAACTGCGAACCCAGTGCTTTCAGAGAAGGCGAACGCCATGTCCGTCCTTATAAAACAGGCGATTAAAAGTGTGCAAAAAGTTTCAGCCGAATTAAGACCTGTAATTCTGGATGATTTCGGGCTTGGGCCCGCCCTGGAATGGGCTGTAAATAAATTTAAAATACAAACTGATATTGATGTTAAAATCACAATAGGAACCGGCATTGATCTGGATGGAGAGCGTTCCACTCAAATCTACCGTATTGTCCAGGAATCGTTGACGAATATTGCCCGCCACGCATCGGCAACAAAATTAAGCTTACGCCTGGAAAAAGAAGGCAACAATATAGTTCTGGAAATAAAAGATAACGGGAAAGGTATCTCAGATAAGGAAAAAACCAATATCAATTCTTTCGGGATTCTCGGCATGAGAGAAAGGGCGGCTGTTCTCGGCGGAGAGTTCGCAATAAACGGCGTCAGGGGAAGAGGAACTACAGTGAGAGTAAAGGTACCCTTTAGCGCACGCAATGAGCCGGAAGGGGAGGCTCCGACGGCTTTGCTGTTGGAGAGTGCAACTCCCTTACGGAGGCAGGTACAAGCCCCGGAAAAGGAGCAGCAATGATCAGAATCCTCATCGCAGATGACCATACTATAGTCAGGGAAGGACTGAAGCAAATCGTTGCAGAGGTTCCTGATATGGAAGTCACCGATACGGCAACCAATGGTCAGGAGGCATTGGATAAGGCATTAAAAAATGATTTTGATATTATTGTTCTGGATATTTCCATGCCCGTAAAGACCGGTTTAGATGTTTTAAGAGAGCTGAAAGAGAAAAAGCCGGGACTCAACATCCTTATGCTGAGTATTCATCCTGAAGAGCACTATGCATTGCGGGTTCTTAAATCGGGTGCATCAGGGTATCTGACAAAGGAAAGCGCTCCTGAGGAATTAATTACGGCAATAAGACGGGTATCCCAGGGGAAAAAATACATTACCCTCTCATTAGCTGAAAAATTGGCGGTTGACATCGGAAACCCCAAGGAAAAGCTGCCACACGAAACACTGTCAGAGCGGGAATACAAGGTGATGTGCATGATCGGCTCAGGGAAGTCGTTGAAAGAGATTGCGTCAGAGATGTTCCTCAGCATAAAAACCATCAGCACATATAGAACCCGTATTCTGAAAAAAATGAAACTCAAAAATAATTCCGAGCTTATTCGTTATGTCATTGAAAATAGCATTGCAGGATAAGTAGGAATTATCCTACAATAAATTCAGCAGTATCCTACAATAAATTCAGTGTTGCTCCTATTTTGTTTTCAATCCCGCCAGCCGAGAAATTTAGTAGATTCGAAGATGATAAAATAAGAAAGGTATATCGCAATGTTTGAGGGCAGAATGAATGACAATGGAAAAAACAAAGTACTCGCATTATCCGGGGACTTTACAGTATCCAATGCGGAATTACTTAAAACAACCCTGATTGATGCGATGAAAAACACGGAAAATCTTGTTTTAAATCTTACCGGTATTATAAGCGCCGACATTTCCTTTCTGCAAATTGTTTGTTCGGCACACAAGAAGGCAATAAATTCCAACAGGTCCATAAAAATAGACGACAATCCATCAATTATTTTCAAAAATGCATTAAGAGATTCAGGATTTCTAAGGCAGAAGGGCTGTCTGTCAGAAACGCAGGAAGAATGTTTATTGGCGGGGAAGAAAAATGGGTAAGCGGATATTAACAGCAGATGATTCGGCAAGTATAAGACAAATGGTAACATTTACTCTTAAGGGCGCAGGATATGAGGTTGTCGAAGCAGTGGATGGCAGGGACGCATTATCCAAGCTGAACGGCAATCCCATTCACATGGTGATTACCGACCTCAACATGCCGAATCTTGACGGCATAGGTCTGGTAAAAGGCATAAGAGCAAATCCGGCATACAAGTTTATCCCTATTATCCTGCTTACAACAGAATCACAGGAGTCAAAAAAGCTGGAAGGCAAGACTGCAGGCGCAACAGGATGGATTGTAAAACCGTTTAAACCTGAACAGCTTCTTGCCGTAATAAAGAAGGTATTGGGATGACAACTGCAAACACATACAGAGAAACATATAAGGAAGAGGCAAACGAGCAATTGCTGGAGCTCGAAGCATCTCTTCTGGAGCTCGAAGAAACTCCTGATGACGTAGAACTTATTGGAAAGGCATTTCGTGCTATGCATACTATCAAGGGATCCGGCGCTATGTTCGGCTTTGATGACATTGCCGGGTTTACCCATGAAATAGAAACAGTTTACGACAAAGTAAGAGAAGGAATAATTCCGGTTACAAAGGACCTGATCGATCTCACGCTTATGGCAAAAGACCGTATTAAATCCATGCTCGATGAGACACACCCTGACGAAGCCCGTATCGGGCTGACTTCATCAGAGATAGCTACTGCATTTAGAAAGTTAGCCTCAGAAAAAGCACTGTTTATCCCCCCCTCAATAACAACTTCTTCTGATCGGGTTTCGTCATCTTATGCTTCTGATGGGAATATTTCCTACAGAATACGTTTTAAACCCTCGTCGGACATATTTCTTACAGGTACTAACCCCCTTCTCCTCGTTGAAGAGATTCGTTCTCTTGGAGAATGTAAGGTTATAGCGCAGGTAGACAACATCCCCTCTCTGGACGAAATGAATCCTGAATACTGCTATGTATACTGGGATATGATTCTTACAACCGATCAGGGAATAGATGCAATCAGGGATGTTTTTATTTTCGTGGAAGACTCTTGTGAATTGACAATAAATACCATCGATACCGAGAAATCGTTTGAAATGGAAGAAGAGTATAAAAAAATTGGTGAGATACTCATCGAGAAAGGCGACATCAATAAAGAAGACCTGCAGAAGGTGCTCGTCGAGAAAAAATACCTGGGAGAGATTCTTGTTGAAAGAGGTTTAGTAAACTCTGACAAGGTAGAATCTGCCCTGATTGAACAGGAACATATACGTAAGGTACGGGACAAAGTAAAAGCCAAAGAAGAGACACAATTAAACATCAAAGTCCCTGCAGATAAACTTGACACGCTCGTCAACCTTGTGGGGGAACTCGTAACTGTACAGGCGCGTTTGACTCAGACAACCTCCTCTTTTCATAACGCGGAACTTGACGCTATAGCGGAAGAAGTTGAGAGGTTGACCGTGGAACTGCGGGATAATACTTTGAATATACGTATGCTGCCTATAGGAACCACCTTTGGGAGATTTAAGAGATTGGTAAGAGACTTGTCCGGCGAACTGGGTAAAGAGATAGAATTGACAACGGAAGGTGCGGAGACAGAGCTTGATAAGACTGTTATAGAAAAGCTTAGCGATCCCCTTATCCATCTCATTAGAAACAGCATTGACCATGGCATAGAGCCTCCTGACGTGCGGGTATCGCAGGGTAAACCAGGAACAGGCACCATACTCCTGTCTGCTGTCCACTCCGGTGGAAATGTCATCGTCCGAATTCAAGACGACGGGAAGGGTCTCGATAAAGAAGCAATCCTCGCCAAAGCTGTCGAAAAAGGACTTGTTCCCCCTAACGCTGAGATCAACGAAAAAGATCTCTTTAGTTTTATTTTCCATCCGGGGTTTTCCACTGCCAAAAATGTAACAAATGTATCCGGCAGGGGCGTGGGTATGGATGTAGTGAAAAAGGCCATAGAAACATTGCACGGTTCAATTGACATAAAAAGCGTCAAAGGGTCGGGAACCGTAATTGCCATTACTCTCCCGCTTACTCTTGCTATTGTGGAAGGCCTTCTCGTTGTTATTGACAGAAACTATTTTGTAATTCCTCTTGCTATTGTGGAAGAGTGCGTAGAGTTGACCCCCGAAGACATCAAAAAAACACATGGAAAGAATATCGCCTTTATACGCAATGAACTGGTCCCGTATATAAGACTGAGAAACGAATTTAATATTCATGGAGAAAGACCCATTATTGAGCAGATCGTTGTAACCGGAAGAAACGGTGAAAGGATAGGTTTTGTAGTGGATAAAGTCGTCGGAGAGCACCAGACGGTAATTAAGAGCCTGGGGAAATTCTATAAAAATGTGGAAGGCATCTCCGGCGCCACAATTCTGGGCGATGGAACAGTTGCACTAATCGTGGATGTGCCGAATATTTCAAAGAATGCTGAACTGGCGGAGGCTATTTTTGGTTGATTTTGTTTTAACTCTTTACCTGAAGAGAGGATATACAGCGTGGAACTATTTGCTTTAAAAGGAGGCGGCTATGAAAAGCTTTAAAAATTGGAAAATTTCAACAAAAATAATGGGGATTTCGATATTTACCATTGCAGTGATCATATCGGGCATCATGTTTTATTTACTACCCCTTGTTGAGAAAAAGCTGATGGACGAGAAGAAAAATGCCACGAAAAACGTGGTAGATGTTGCCTATACACTGGTGGCATCAATGGATGCAAAGGTAAAAACGGGTGAGATCAAGCCTGATGAGGCCCAAAAAAGGGCATTGGCTGCCGTCAAAAGTCTCCGCTATAAAACCAATGAGTATTTCTGGATCAATGACCTTAATGCAAAAATAATAATGCACCCTATCAGGCCTGAATTGGACGGCAAGGATATGTCAGGCGAGAAAGATTCTCACGGCAAATTGTTCTTTAATGAATTTACTAAAGTAGCTAAAGAAAAAGGTGAGGGGTTTGTTGACTATTTTTGGCCAAAACCCAATGAGACAAAACCATCGCCAAAGCTTTCCTATGTGAAGCTCTTCAACCAGTGGGGATGGGTTATAGGGAGCGGCATCTATGTTGACGACGTGAACGCTGAAATAACAAAAATGCGCATGCAGATCATTATTGCCACTATTATTATTGCAGCAATCATAATGCTCATCGCCTTCTTTGTTTCAAAGATCATCACGCGTTCTCTAAATAAGGCCGTTGAAGTAGCAAATGAGCTTTCTGAGGGGAACCTGACTATCATTGTTGAATCTGATACAACAGATGAAGCCGGTCAGTTGTTAAACGGAATGAAAAATATGGTGGAAAAATTGAAGTCGATTGTTGCCGACGTCAAAACCTCTGCTGAAAATGTAGCATCAGCAAGCCAGCAGATGAGTTCATCTTCCCAGCAAATGTCACAGGGCGCAACAGAACAGGCAGCTTCCGCAGAAGAAATTTCTTCCTCCATGGAGGAGATGACATCCAACATCAAACAGAATGCGGATAATGCACAGCAGACGGAAAAAATAGCTTTAAAGGCAGCCCAGGATGCAAAGGAGGGGGGTAGCGCTGTTACAGAGACTGTTTCTGCTATGAAGGAAATTGCCACAAAGATCAATATTATTGAAGAGATAGCGCGTCAGACAAACCTCCTGGCCCTCAACGCAGCAATAGAGGCAGCCAGAGCAGGTGAACACGGGAAGGGTTTTGCAGTAGTTGCGACTGAGGTAAGGAAGCTTGCGGAGAGAAGTCAGACAGCAGCAGGAGAAATAGGGAGACTCTCTACATCGAGTGTTGAGGTTGCAGAAAAGGCCGGCATCATGCTCGGGAAAATCGTCCCTGACATACAAAAGACAGCGGAACTTGTCAGCGAGATCAACGCTGCAAGCAATGAACAGAGTATTGGAGCGGAACAGATCAATAAGGCAATCCAGCAACTTGATCAGGTCATTCAACAGAATGCTTCTGTTACGGAAGAGACAGCATCCACATCAGAAGAGCTTGCAAGTCAGGCAGAACAATTACAGGACACAATAGCCTTTTTCAGGGTAGAAGAGACTACTAAATCGAAGAGGACTGCAACAAGGCCCGGGATAGAGGAGAAGAGGGACAGTGGAATAAAAATAATTAAAAGACAACAGAAAAAAGCACAGTACCCGATCAATCATGCGCCCGTATATGCAGCAAAGACCAGAGATGTAAACGGCAACGGCAAACAATCGGGCATTGCCCTCGACCTCGACAATGTTCATGATAAGTTTGACGACGAATTTGAAAGATTATGATAATAATGACAAGGGCCGGGGTTCTGTGGTCAGGCGCCGGCAAGGCCCCTGAATTCCGATAACCGGCCCTTGTCGATAAAAAGGAGGTTGACTCATGAGCGTTTTATCAATAACCGACACACGGCAGTACCTCACTTTTCAATTAGGAGAGGAAGTTTTTGCAATAGATGTTTCCCGTGTAAGAGAAATTTTAGAATTTACAACAATTACCAAAGTGCCAAAAACCCCGGATTATATGAGAGGCGTTATTAACTTGCGGGGAAGCGTGGTCCCCGTATTAGATATGAGATTAAAATTCGGCATGACTAAAACAGAGAAAAAAGTAGATACCTGTATCATCGTTGTAGAAGTTTTGCTTGAGAATGAAACCATCATCATTGGTTCCCTCGTGGACTCAGTCCAGGAGGTATTTGAATTGGATCCCGATCAGATAGAACCTGCACCGAAGATAGGCATACAGCTTAAAACCGAGTTTATCAAAGGTATGGGCAAGAAGGATGACCGCTTCATCATCATCCTTGACACCGACAAAGTCTTTAACGCCGAAGAACTGAATGCCGTTACACGGGATATGGACATAGAAATAGCAGGAAATGAATGAGGACTATATGGACAAAGTAAGATTGCTCTGGAACAAATATTAAAAAAATATTATAATTGTAACCTCCTGGCATAAGCATATCTACTGATATGCTTATGCCAGGAGGTCTTTTTATATATACGGCTTGACTATTTTACTCGAAGTCCGATAAGAATTTCACAAATAACAAACCTTAAGAGGCAAACATGGTATTCAGACAATTTAATTTTGACGGATGTCTTTCCTATGTAGCAGCATGCAGCAATGAACTTGCAGGAATCATCATAGACCCTTCCCACGAGACAGAACCATATTTTCGTTTTGTAAAAGAGGAGAAGCTGAAGATTATATATGTTGTCGACACCCACACTCATGTGGATCATATATCGCTGGCCCCTGAACTGGCCGATGCTTTAGGAGCAAAAACAGTAATGTTTAAGAACACACCAATACAAAGGAAAATGGGGGAGGATGTAAAGGATCTGTATGGGATTGAGAAGATCATCGCAGAGAATGCCGGCAAGCGCGTGGATATTTTTATTGATGAAGGCGATGAATTAAAAGCAGGCGGTCTTGTTTTCAGGGTCATTTCTACCCCCGGCCATACTCAGGACTCCATGTGCCTTGCTTCCCATGATAGAATATATACCGGGGATACGCTACTTATAGGGCAATGTGGGAGGACCGATCTGCCGGGAGGGAGTTCGAAGGACATGCATAACAGTCTCTTCGGCAAACTTATGGGTCTGTCAAATGACCTGATTATTTATCCTGCCCATGATTATCAGGGGAACATAAATTCATCCTTTGGCTATGAAAAGGTACATAATGTCTGTCTGAATACCAAAAGAACTGTTAAAGAGTTCGACAAATTTCTTGTCAATCTTTTTCCACCCCTCGATGCGGGAAACGGCAAGCTCCAGTGCGGTCTGACCACAAGCAAGCAGTCTGATGCCGGGAGAAAGAATGAATTGAATCCTCTAATGAAGACTTTTTGCTTCTCTATGGAGCATTATCTCGAACAGCCTCATGAAGCAACCCTCATCCATACTGAAGAACTGTACGAACAGATTAGAAATAAAAAGAAGTTGCTTATAATAGATGTGAGAGGACCTGAAGAGTTATCGACAACAGGACACATAAAAGGTGCGATAAATATTCCTGTCGGGGAAATCGCCGGGAGAGTTGAGGAATTGCCGAAGAATCTTGACACAGCCATAACGGTAGTCTGCGAAAGCGGTATACGTTCGGCACATGCGGCCCTCTATCTACGGGCCTATGGCTATAACAATGTCAAAAACCTTGAATACGGCATGAGAGAATGGAGGACAAAGGGATTCCCCATCGCATATCCCGGATAAAGATTTATAAAAGAGCGTCAATGTTTTTTTAAAAACCCTTGTTTATCTTCCATTGAGATACATCTCAGGGTTTCTTGAGATGCAATTTGTGATAGTATTTTCTTCATAACCTATGTCAACAAGCCTTCTTGAAGATTCGACAATGGTCATTGAGCCGCCCTTGAGTGTTCCACTGGCATCTCTTATGTCTTGAGATTCTATTTCGAGTTTCGAGTGTGTTTTTTATAGAATCTGAGATAATAATAATCTTTTCAGGGTTCTTTCCTTTGAAGATCAGCTTAATCGTTTCCGGGTGCAGGTGGTAGGGGTCTGCAATTACCTCAATGTAAATATGGGGATTCGTAAGTCCAAAACCGGCAATACCCGGTTCTCTGTGGTGAAAACCCCGCATCGCATTAAAGATATGCGTTATGCCCGTTGCTCCTGCATGAAAACCGGCTTGAGATTCCTCATATGTTGCATCGGAGTGCCCCATGCTGACAATAATCCCCATATCGGTTGCCGCCTTGATGAGTTTTGTTGCGCCATCCAGTTCAGGTGCAATGGTGATGATTTTTATCATATCCTCAAATCCGTCTGTAAGCTTTTTAAGAGTATCAATATCGGGATTCAGAAACGATAAAGGGTTGAGAGCGCCGCATCGGGAAGGATTGAGGAAGGGCCCTTCAAGATGGACACCAAACACGCGGGATTCGTGAGGTGCGGCGCGAGACGAGGCTTTTATTCCTTTCGCCTTTATCCTTTCGTTTTTCGCCCGTTGTATCTCCATTGCTTTTTTAACTGCCGTCATATTTGCCCGCATTTCCTCTATTGAAGCAGGGAAAATAGCGGGCAGGATTTTTGAGATGCCGTGACTGCCCTGGATCTGAGCAATCCTGACAATATGCTCTGCAGTGATCGTAATTGTATCAAAACCACCTATCCCGTGTGTATGAATATCTATAGTTTCCATAAATTGTATAATATAGATTTTACCTGAAAATGAATTTATGTCCAGCCTTCTTTACTTTGAGGCCCCCCTCTGTTAAAATAGCTTTACAATACAATGTCCGCAAATAAGAATATAATCCTGATACTGTGTATATTTCTGCTCTTTTCATGCTCTCAAAAGAAGGATGAAACCTTATATAATGACCCCGGAAAACCCGGATATGGCGATACCATTATCACCGGCTCTATCGGCGAACCCTCCAACCTGATCCCTATTTTATCATCGGACAGCGCATCCCGTGACGTTGCATCTTATATCTATAACGGGCTTGTTAAATATGATAAAGACCTGAATATCACGGGCGACCTTGCCGAATCCTGGGATATTTCCAAAGACAATCTTTCCATTACATTCCATTTAAGAAAAAACGTAATGTGGCATGACGGCAAGCCCTTTACCGCCCGTGACGTTATGTACACATACAGGGTGATTATTGACCCGAAGACACCCACGGCCTATTCAGGGGATTTCAAACTCGTAAAAGAGGCAAAGATTATCGATGATTACACCTTCATGGTCACATACGGCAAACCTTTTGCCCCTGCCCTTATGAGCTGGGGCACATCTATGCTCCCTGCACATCTTCTGGAAGGCAAGGACATCACTGCATCCCCGCTTACGAGAAAACCTGTGGGTACAGGCCCGTACATTTTTAAAGAATGGATAGCCGGAGACAGAGTGCTTTTATCTGCCAACAACAATTACTTTGAAAGCAGGCCTTATATAGACAGATTCATTATGAGGGTTATTCCTGACAGCGCTACTATGTTTCTTGAGCTTAAGCAATACGGCATCGACATGATGGGTTTAACCCCCCTGCAAGCCGTCAGACAGACAGACTATCCTAAATTCAATAGGGAATTTAATAAATTCAAATATCTTTCCTTCACATACATTTACCTTGGCTACAACCTGAAACACAAGTTTTTCAAAGATAAAGTAGTAAGACAGGCAATAAGTTATGCAATCAACAAACAGGAGATTATTGACGGGGTGCTTCTTGGTCAGGGTGTCGAGGCAACAGGGCCTTTTAAACCTGATATGTGGTCCTATAACGGAAATGTAAGAAAATATGAATATAATACGGAAAAAGCCCTTGCCCTCCTGCATGAGGCCGGCTTTAAAAAAGGAACCAACGGCATACTTGAAAAAAACGGGGTACCCTTTGAATTTACTGTCCTTGTCAATCAGGGAAATACGGTGAGAATACAGTGCGCCGAACTGATACAGAAAAGGCTTTCCGAGATCGGTATAAAAGTTAAAATCCGTGTTATTGAGTGGGCAAGTTTTATCAATGAATTTATAGACAAAAAGAACTTCGAGGCTGTCTTACTGGGATGGACCATCCCCCAGGACCCTGATATATTCGACATCTGGCATTCATCAAAACAGGGGAAAAAAGAGCTGAATTTTATTTCTTTCGAGAACAAAGAGGTTGATGAGTTGCTTGTAAAGGCGAGGCACACAATGAGTAAGGAGAAGAGGAAAAAATATTATTTCCGTATTCAGGAGATACTTGCCGAGGAGCAGCCCTATACATTTCTCTTCATTCCCTATGCAAACATCACTGTCCACAAGAGATTCAAGGGCATAGAGCCTGCGCCGGCAGGCTTGATGTATAATTTTGATAAATGGTATGTACCGGAAGGGCAGAGGAGGCACAAGATAAATGCTGCACTATCTCCTTAAAAGATGTTTCTTTATGATACCCATGATTTTCGGGATTACCCTTATTTCATTCGTTATCATACATCTTACGCCAGGCGAACCTGATGTAATGGGCGGGGATATGAATCCGAAGGTGACAAAAGAGGTGAGAGAGCGAATCAGAACCCTTTACGGGCTGGATAAACCTCTCTATATTCAATATTATATGTGGGTAAAAAGATTTGTGAAGCTTGATTTCGGAACATCATTTGCCCAGGACAGAAGGCCGGTAATAGATAAAATAAAAGAAAGGATTCCTGTCACAATCTCGATAAATTTCCTCTCCATGGCATTAATCTTTTTTATCGGCATTCCTATCGGCATCTACTGCGCACGTTACAAGGACAGCATCCTTGACAAGGGTTTAACAGCCTTTGTGTTTGCAGGATATGCCGCCCCAACCTTCTGGATAGCCCTGCTTTTAATGATCTTTTTCGGGGTATACCTCGACTGGCTACCCATATCAGGCTTGAAGTCTTTCAATTATGAAGAATTTTCGCCCATCGGTAAAGCTGTTGATCTGGCAAAGCATTTAGTTCTTCCCATATGTATATCTGCCTTCGGCGGCCTTGCAGGTATCTCGCGATATATGAAAAACAGCCTCCTTGAAGTGTTGAGACAGGAATATATCGTAACCGCGTATGCCAAGGGACTTCCGGAGAAAATGGTCCTCAGAAAACATGCGCTCAGAAATGCCCTTTTGCCGGTCATTACAATTCTGGGCCTCTCAGTGCCGGGATTGATAGGGGGCAGTGTTATATTTGAGAGTATCTTTTCCATCCCCGGCATGGGACAGTTGTTCTATATGAGCGTTATGTCAAGGGATTATCCGACGATTATGGGGATTCTTGTGATAGGCGCATTTCTGACGCTTGTAGGCAACCTTATTGCCGATATCATGTATGCAGTTGCAGACCCGAGGATACGAATAGGATAAAAAAGAACGATTGAAAAAAATCTGAACAGGCATTATATTAAATTCATGACTGGGAAAGAAAAAGATTTAATCAATGTTCATGCAAATGAGGTCTTCCACGGGATGACGATTCGTCAGGAAATTCCTGTTTGTGATTGCGGCAAGTCTTATAATGAAAAAACCCTTTGCGATGCACCCGGGGTATTTTTCAGAGATGTTGAGATTTTTGGGAAAAAATTCACCCTGATAGAGCCTATCTGCCCGATATGTAAGCGTAAAATCCAGGCAAGCTACCACATACTTAACTGAAACAATGTTGATATGAGCCTTGCACAATTCGGGCAGTTCACAAAACAAAACCTGTTCCTTGTATGGCATATTGTAATAGAGCTTTTTAAGAAATACCAGAAGGATAATGCGAACATCTTTGTTTCATCCATTTCTTTCTACATCCTTCTCACATTTATACCCTTTACCCTCTTTCAATTTATATTCTCGGTCATGTAATTGATATAAGCAATCCCGGAATGCATCTGGAGAAATTTCTCAGAAATATCCTGCCCGACCCTTACAATGCGATCATTGTAAAAAAGGTGATAAAAGAATTGAATGTAATCTCAGTAACAAAAAAGCTTTCAGGGCCCTTAGGGCTCATTTTCCTGTTTTTCTTTACAACAAAGCTTTTTGCCGTTATAAGACCTTCCTTCAGATTAATATTCGGCAAACATCCTGAACGTTTTTTACGGGCAAAGGAAAAAGAGCTGTCTTTTGCCTTTATTTTTTCTATTGTCCAGGCAATGCTTTTTTTCAGTTTCATTTTCAGTGTTGTTCTACGCACAAAGATTGTAGGAATGCTTCCGGTCTTTCTTTCAAAAACGTCGGTAGTTTTTATGTTTTCTTTTCTTGATATATTGCTTACCTTTGTTATGTTTTATTTTCTATATTACTTTCTTACTCCTGTCAGAAAATCAAAAACAATTGTTATCTTTGTGGCGGCAACAGGAACGCTATTCTGGCATCTCGGCAAATCTTTTTTTAAGTATTATATTCTGCATCTCGGTAAATTTACTGCATTTTTCGGCGCATATGGCATATCGATCATTTTTCTATTCTGGGTATATTTCTCTGTTTTTATTTTTATTTCATGCGCCGAACTTGAATCAATACTATTGAAGGGGCTCGCGTCGCCCCCTCCACCGGCTAAGACAGGGGGTTTAGGTTAAGGGATGGGTTCCGTGTATGGCGTAGTCAACCAGTTCTTTGATAGACATCCCTGTGAGTCCGAGCTTATCGGCAGTACGTCCTTTTTCCCAATAATCAACCCCGTTTGCCATGCAGGCAATATTCACTATGGCATCCATTTTCGGAGTAGGCATTCCAAGGAGTTTCCCGATGCTTGCAACCGTTACCAGCCCGAAGGGTACATCCTCTGTAATGTATCGGACCTGAAGATTTTCAGGAGCCATAAGCACGTTATGTGCACTGATCTGGTACATCACATCATAGGCTTTCTCCCCTTTGACCCTGTAGAGCGTTGACATCGTATCCTTAAAGGAAAAGGTCTCATAGCATATCTGCCGGGCAACGGACATGCGCTCTTCATCCACCGCCTCCATAATACGCGCAATGGAAGGTGTAATATCATAATGGGAACTGCGATACGGCCCCATCTGTTCGATACGGCTCATATTGAAAATTGTGCTGATCGGATGCAGGATAATTCCAGGAGCATCTATGCTCGTTTGAAAGACGCTTAACGAGGGCGACATCTGCGGGTATATATCCATAAGAGTCATCAACGCTTCGGCAGTACGTTCCGAGGGAAGAGCCGAGAAGGGAAGTTCCTTTTTTATCCCTTTGATGTCTACATGCCCCAAACCCCTTGTCCTGGCGGCAAATATAAGAGAGCTTGTTTCACCGATGAGAAAATCGTCAATTCTGCGGGCCTGTCTCAACATTTGTGCAAGTGCCAGAGTGCCGAACTTCCCCGGATTGAAGACAACGATTTGTCCCTTTTCGCCATGATCCGCAATAAGTCGCATATAAGGTTCCTGGGCAAATGCCGGGACCACGATCATAATAACCTGTACCCCTTTTATAGCTTCAACGCAGTTAGTGGTAAGCATAGCCGGTTTAGCAAATCCTGTCGGGACGCCCGTAGATGTCATGCCTTCTACAACAATACCCCCGATGGCCTGCAAAAGCTTCAGGTTCCCGGAATGTTCTTCTACCGCAGCCAAACGCACTTCATGGCCTGCCAATGTCAGATCTCCTGCAATTGCCTGGCCCCCGTGTCCTGCTCCAAGAATAGCTATTTTCATGTTTTTCGCTCTCTTCTTTCTGTTTATTTTTGTTTCCTGGCACCCTTATTGATTAATGCAGCATATTACCTGATAAATAATATTGCTTTACCATAGATGTCAATATATATTTAAAAAATACCACCATTCAATGTTCCGGTCGTATCGATAGACTTCAGGGATATATTATTAAAGAAGTTATGAAAAGACTATGTTGATTTTTTGCTCATTAATTTGTTTGAGAGGACAACAGAGATGATAGATGATACAAAAAAACAAAAGCTAATCCTTTACAGTATTGCCTTTGCCACTTTTATAGGCAATCTCGATTATTATATTGTGAATGTCGCATTAGTGACCATTGCCAACGATTTTCAGGCAACAACCGGTGATGTGTCCTGGGTACTCCTTTCTTATCAGCTCACCATTACCTCTTTTCTGCTTCTTTTCGGAAAACTGGGCGACAAGTTCGGAATGAAACGGGTGTTCTTATTCGGTTTTACAGCATTTTCAATAGGTTCACTTGCCTGTGGTCTTGCATCATCGCTGTTTATTCTGGTTTTAAGCCGTGCCCTCCAGGGATTAGGGGCATCAGTACTCTATTCCATGCCGCCGGCAATGGTCACCAAATATCTTCCCGAAAATAAACGAGGTTCCGCCTTTGGCATTCTTTCAACAACAGCAGCTATCGGCATGATTCTCGGTGCACCCCTTGGCGGAATAATCACCGGATACTGTTCGTGGCGATGGGCATTTTTAATCAATATACCCATCGGGATGCTTGCCATTTACATTGCAAAAAAGACGCTGCCCGGAGATAATGTACAGGAATCCCGGAAGTCTTCAGGAGGCTTTGATACCTTTGGTGCCTTCTTTTCTTTTATTGCAACAGTCAACTTTTTCTATGCCTTAAGCATGATCGGCGTAAAGGCCTGGACTTCCCCTGTCATTATTACCTGTATGGCAATATCAATCATGAGCATCTTCTTTTTTATAAAATGGGAGAAAAGGCATCTCAACCCTCTTGTGGATCTTACCCTCTTTAAAAAACGCACATTTGTAGCTGAAAATGTCTCATGCGCACTGGCCTATGCTTTTCTGGCAGGGAACAACTTCATCATGCCTTTTTATTTGCAGGCTTTCCAGGGACTGTCTCCCCAGAAAACAGGCATGGTTTTTATACTCTATTCTCTTGTTTACATGGTTACCGGGCCTCTTGTCGGCAAATTATTGAATATAGTAAGACCAAGGACACTATGTTCTGTGGCTATGTTTTTTTCTGCCATGGCCATCTTTGGATTTACTTTCTTTTTTCGAATATCAAGTCTTATACCGGTCTGCATCTTTTTTGCCTGTAACGGTTTTGCAATGGCAACATTCGGCACAGCAAACAATACCTCTGTCATGGACTCTGCGCCGAAAGGCAAAGAAGGCATGGTTGCCGGCATCCTTCGCATGATGATGCGCCTCGGCATGGCAGTGGGCGTATGCACCTTTGAAATGGTTTTTTCACGTGCAATCCTTGACCATGGTAATGTTGCAGGCAATAATCTGGCTTTATTGCCTCCGGAACAATTATCCTCAGGGTTTTTCTACAGCCTTATCACCGCAGGTATTCTCTGTCTCATGGCAGCCATCCTTCCGCTGCTTTCAGGTAAAAACAGAATAAGGAATGCCGCGCCTGAAAACTGTTTTACTCCCTGATCCCTTTTATTGTTCCGTTCTGTAGTGTGTAAACAGGTATGTTTCCGTTGTGTTCCCTGAAAATGTCCACTGTTTCCGGATGGCAGGTAAAAAACAGCACCTGATGAGTTTCAGAAAGTTTGGCTATGGTTTTTGCAGTCTGACGTGCCCGTCTGGGATCGAAATTCACCAGTATATCGTCCATAATCACGGGAAGTTTTTCTCCGTTGACTGTAAAATTGGATATATAACCGAATCGTATGGCAAGGTATAATTGTTCGGCAGTACCCCGGCTTAGTTCTTCAGGCTGTTTTCGCCTGCCATCGCGTGTTATGACATCTATGGTGTTTTCCCCTATGGGCGCGATGATTTTTTCATATTGTCCCCCGGTAATGCTTTGAAAAAACGAACCGGCATCATGAATTACCCTTGGCTGTTGCTCCAGTTCAAATTGCCTTCTTGCCTCGCCGAGGAGATATTTTGCGACAGCATAGAAGGCCCAATCCCTGGAAAGGATGCGGATTTCTTCCAGCAGTCCTTCTTCTTCCGTCCTCAGTCGTGATATGTCGTCTGCTGAGGCCAGACGGGATATTTCCTGGGACAGGTCGGATTTTTCCTGACGGCAATTATTGAGTCTTATTTCCACGGACTCAAGTTGTTCGGAAAGTGCGGTATGGGCGACGTTGAGATACGTATTGTCTAAGGTTTTAAGCTTTTCCTTAAGCGCCGCAACATCTTCTTCCCCGGAAATAACCTTTAATGCCCGCTCTTCCTCGCTGATCCTGTTTAACAGTTCTGTCCTCTTTGCGAAAAATCCGCCCCTTGTCCTGAATGTCTCCTGATCCTGGGCGCCTCCAGCCTTTACGAGCGCATTGATCTCTTTTTCAAGACCGGCAATCTTTGCATTGGATACGGCAATCTTTGCCTCAATGCCGGGTATCTTTCTGGAAAGCTCTTCCTTTCTTATCAGGTTCGCCTTTGTTTCATCAAGGTTTTCCCCGAGTCTGTCGATTGCAGTCATGAGAGACTGAATTTCAGGCATCGGTTCGCCAAGTGCTTCAAAGACTGTCCTTGCCAGGAACAGATATGCCTTTATAGAGTCTTTCCTGTCTTTTATCTGCATAATAAGTTCTGAGCTTTCACGTACTAACCGTGTACATTCCTCGATTTTCTGGAATGCCTCAAGGACAACAGCAGGGGATAAATCCTGATCAAAGCCATGCTCTCCAAGCCAGTCCTGCCAGAATAAATAAGCCCTTTTTTCATCGTTTTGAGCTTCCCCAAGACGATATACTGCCTCCTGTAATGCATCCTCTATCTCTTTTGTTCTGGTTTTCTTTTCTTCCAGTATTTCTTCGGCTACTCTCCTGGCATGGCGTCTTTTTTCTATTTCACGGTTTTGTTCCAGGAAAAGATCCACGCCTGAAAGTAATTCCATAAGTTCCTTTCCCATCAAAACCATAAGAGAAGGGATATCTTTTGCAAAGGACAGGTATGTTTCCTTAGTCTCTTCCATGCGGGTAATTCTGTCTTTTATCTCATATACATGTTCGATACGGGTCTTGACAGTCTCAATCTTTGTGAATATCAAATAGACTGTTCCGGGTAGTAAACCCGGCTGGAGCCCGAGTTCCAGCAAGAATTTTCCCCAGTCTTCTTTGGCTATCTGCAAGGTTGATTCGCTGTTATTAACTGCCTTTGCCTGTATTTCCGTTGACTGTTCCATTTGCAAAGCACGGTTTTTAAGAGACTGTGCTTCATCGAAAAGCCGTTTTTTGTTGTCGGATACGCGGTTTTCCTCATCTATGGCAGCTTCAAGGCTGTCTATATCGCCGGGCCTTATTGGGATATCCATGCCAAGTTCAACAGCCGTTCCGGCAATTTTGTCAGAAATCCCGGCATATTGCTCCTTTATTTCAAGAAGTTGTGCATTTATGACAGATACCTGCTGCTCAATCTCTGAAAGATAGGCTTGTTTTTGAACAGTCTCCAGCTTTTTTTTGCCGAGGGCATTTTGATACACAAAAAAGATCATCACGCCTATGGCCACGAGCATACTGCCTATGACTATGCCCATTGCCCATGTCTTAACGGTAGCCAATATGCCGAAGATTGCCAGGCCAAGCATGATTGTGATAAATGCCGTAAGTTTAAGAGCATTGAGTAAATGTCCGTTTTCAACCGGACCTTGATATGCAGTTTCCTGTCGTTTATCCGACAGGCGATCCTCAAGATGTCTCATCTCCACAGCAAGGCTATTTTGCTCAAAGACGTAGCTTTTCAATGATCTCAGAAGGAATTTTTTCCTTGTTAATTTATCCCCGGATACAGCAGCCGCATATTCCATACTTTCCAGTTCGTGGACCTTTACATCATATTGTTCCCGTGCTCTTTTAAGTTCAATATGCATCGACTCAAGCCTCATCTGTGCCTGAGTAAAGTCCTGGACAACCTTTGTCAGAATGGATTCATGTAATTGTATCTTCTGCTGCGCAGAAACGGAACAGTCGAAATCAAGTATGTTTGCTTCAACCCAGTCAGGTGATATCTCCTTTATGGTTTCAGCAAGCTCTTTTTTTGCCGCTTCCAATTCCATTACCCTTTGCGGCAGGTCCCTTGCTATTGAAGCAAACTGATCCCTGCCTTTTTGCAGGGCAATAATGGTTTTTTCATCTGTTTCGACAGGTATATCAAGATATCGTTCAACATTTTTTTGTGCCTGTGCCTGTGCAGCAAGGGTTGTTTCGTGTTCATCCTGTTTTAACTCGACAAAACGTTGAGCTTCTTCCCTCTTTAAATTCATGTTTTCCAGGAGTTTCTGTTGTTTCAGGATTGCCTCTCGTGTAAAGAGCGACCTGTCAACTTTCGAAATCCGCTCTTCAGTCCAACCTTTTCCAAGGATATTAAGGATATCCTGAATGTCCCTTTTTCTGAGTTCAAGCCTCTCGTTCATAAGAGGCAGATTCTCCCTCGCAAATACATAACCTTCCTTTTTATCAAGGAGCGTTCTTATAGATGCTGTTTCTCCGAGCATCTTTTCATTGACATATATGTTCTTGATCTCTCTTGTTAGGTTATCCAGATCTGTGACAAATTCGATACGTATATCCTTCTCCCTTGCAAGTCTTTCAAGGTCACGTTCTAATCTTTCGATGCCCTGTTCAGGGAAATTATCCACTATCAACGGGAGCGCTGCCAGGTCACTTTGGTGATCTTCTAAGGAAATCCAGTTATTCCAGAGCTTCAGATATCTGTCAATCAGGTCTTTTTGTTTATTAACAGACCTTTCCTCTCTTTGTAATTCTTCAATTTCATGAGTCTTTTTCCCGAGGGCTACAGAGGCTGCATCATACAACTCAATGCCTGTACGTGCTTGACGCAGATTTGCCCTTACGGCTTCAAGGGCAGAGAGCTTCTGATTTATCTGTGGATTTCTGCCTCCGGGTTTAAATAAATCTCCCATTTTTGTCTCAATCCCTGTTATTGCCCTTGGCAATGAGAGCACGGCCGTACCAATGCCCGCGCTGTAGAGAACATTTTTTACTGATTCAGTATCAAGAGTATCCATGGTCTGAAGCTCGTTTAAACTGAAGGCATAAATATTTTTAAAGAGTTCACGGGTTGTGTTACCGAGAATTTGATGCAATTCTTCCTCAGTTCCTTTTTGCCCGTCAGCATATGTAACAGTTACTGATCCGCCTTTTTTGCCAGCCCTGCGTTCAATAACGGTCTCTCCGAAGAGATTTCCGGTAAGAGTTATGCTTCCTCCCTGACGTCCTCCGGCAAGGGCCGGGAAATTGTTCTCTTTTGTGCGATTGTCGCGAAATCCGAAGAGGGTATCCCTGAGAAAGGAAAGGCAGGTTGATTTACCTGTTTCATTGTCTCCGACAAAGAGCGTAAGCCCGGGCAACAGGTCGCCTACTGTAACGTTATGAAAGATACCGAAACCGTCTATAAAAAAACGGACGATTCTCACTCGTTTCCCTCCAGCATGTTCACGCAGAGAAGGGCAGCCTTCTCGATTATCCCGCTCATTTCATCCTGAGAAAGCTCTGGAAGAGCTTTCTGGATATGACGGTTTTCGAAAAGGTCTGAAAGAACCGGTTTAAGCAATTCAGGCCTGCCAATTTTCGGATCATTAATCTCCTCTGCAATTTTTACTACCTGACCGAGAAAATCCCCTCGTTGTTTTATTTTCTCCAGGTCTATCTCGGGACGGCAGTTTACTTCGATTTCCTGTACCCATACGAAGGGGTCTTCAGAGGCAAAGTTCTCTCTTGCGCGGTCAAGCAGATCGAGTACGGCATTCTCTTTTTGAAGTTCATTAAATAGGGGGCCGCTCCCGGCAATATTTACCCTTAAAATAATTCCGTGAGCCTGTTGCTGAGATTCTATCGTAGGAGCTCGCGCCTGTCCCCGTAAGGGGGCCGCTCCCTCCACCGGCCAAGCCACGACCCGCTCTGTGGGTGCCCCGGCCACCCCTTCTCGCTCACCTTGTGAGCTGATAAAATCCTGTGCAACAGTCTGGCGCTGAGAATCCATAATCTCCTTAATATTATTCCATATGGCCCTTTCCAGTTCATCAACAGTTTGCATATTGTCAATGTTCACATTCGTGTGAAGCCACCTTGCTGCATCAAGGGGGCAGAATCGGATATCTGCCACAGACCGGTTTTCCACAGTAACAAGCCAGCAACCCCTTTCTCCCTGCTCGCGGATATTTCTTCCCTGTGTATTACCGGCATATAACACATAAGGATCGGTATGCAGGATACCCCTTTCGTGCACATGTCCTAAGGCCCAATAATCCATACCGGGATGCATCAGGTCGGACAATTCGCATGGCGCATAAGGGTCATGACCTGTATTTGAACCTACATTGCAGTGGAGAAGGCCGATATGGAAAACACCCGGGTCCTCCTTACTGAATTTCTTTGTAAGATTTTGAGTTTCATTGCTCTTTCCATGACTGATGCCTGAGATGAGAGCCAAAGGCACGTTATCCTGCCCGGTAGCTGTCTTTGATTCGACTTTATTGCCGTTAAAGATATGGACAGTCTCCGGCCATTCTATTGCAGAGGATTGGCTGTTTATCGGATCGTGATTGCCGTGGACTACAAAAGTATGGATATTGTGTTTCGCCAGCCGTGCAAGGCCGTCGCGGAACTTTAACTGTGCCCGGAGACTCCGGTCTGCGCCGTCATATATATCCCCTGCAACCAGGAGGAATTGAACTTGTTTTTGAATACAAAGGTCTATCAGTGCATTAAACGCGTCAAAGGTTGCCGAGCGCAAGGCATTGCCGACTGATTTGCTGTCAGTAGTAATTCCTTTAAAGGGACTGTCAAGATGTAGGTCTGCTGCATGGATAAAACTGAAGGAATTATGTTTTATCATACGGCCAAATCCTGAAACATCCCTTAGCTCTTTTTATTTCCCGAATACTTTTTTAAGAAGATCCGTCACCTGCGCGGCAGGATTGGTTCTGATCTTCTTTTCCTCCTCACCGACCATATAGAAAAGCCCGTCAAGCGCCTTATTTGTAACATACTGGTCAAGGTCAAGGGAGTCTATTGTTCCGAAGGGAACAGCGGAAGTATATTTTCCGGTCATCTCTTTATATGAGCGGGTAACTCCTACTTCATTCATACTTTTTGAGACAACGGGCTTGAAGGCATCCTGGAGCTTATTAAAGGTTTTTGACTTAAAATACTCGGTTGCTGCAGTATCTCCGCCGCTAAGAATCTTTTTAGCATCATCAAAGGTCATTGACTTGATTGCATCAACAAAAAACTTCTTTGCTTTGGGTGCAGCCTTCTCCGCTGCGCGGTTCATGCTCAATACAAAGTTGTCCACCTGTTTTTGATAACCCAGTTTCCCCAGTATATTTGCAGCATCCTGTATCTTGTCAGGAAGCAATATCTTTATTATCTGATTCTTGAAATATCCATCGATTTTAGAGGTCGAGAGTACCGCATTGCCTGTACCAATGGAAAGTGCTTCCTTGAGACCTGATACAACCGTATTGTCATCCAAATTTGTGCCCCCTATGCTGCCGACATTTGTAGGAAGCTTAACACTTTTCAGAAGATCATCAAGCTGTCCGGCATAGGAAAAAAGAGCCATTCCGGCGAAGAATACAACAGACAGTAAAAATATCCTTTTCTTCATGCGCTCCTCCCATTGTCATTCTGGGTTTTGTAAGCGAGATATCTGATATCGCTTATACCAAGTTGCCTTCATTCGCATACCTTCGTTGTACCTGTGCCCCTTGTGGGTATCCTCGTCGCTTTCCTCGACATACTGCAGCGTACGCCTACGTCGGCTCCTCGTCGACGCCTCGGTCTGCTTTTGAATGCAAGTTGGTATTACATATCAATATGACACTGTGCAACATAAATAACAACATTTTTCATTTGAATTTTGAATTAAAAAAAGGAATACAAATTGAAAAACTTTACGAATGGTTTCGGGCTGATTCGGAGAGTTCTTTCTGAATTTGTTTTCTTAACCATTCCGGTTTGATAACCTCCACATCCGGAAGCCAGGAATAAATCCACCGCTTTATTTCATTGGCACCGGCAATGGTAAATGAGAGTTCAACGCCGCCGCATGGAAGGATATTCCTCTTTTCCGACGAATGCCACTTTTCTTTCCTGATAATATAATCAGCGACTTTAGCGTTAAACTTTACCTTTATTTTTACTTCCTTGCCGTCAATAATGCCCCATGTATGGGATAGATAGGTATTGAGATCAAAGTCCTTTCGGGTCTCAAAATAAAGATAGCGTTCCTTAATGTCCAGTATCCGGTCAACGGCAAAGCTGCGGATATCTTTCCTTTTGTGGCAAAAGCCTATCATAATCCAGATGCCTTCATAATAGATGAGCCCATAGGGGTCGACAATCCTTGTGCCGGTCGTTTTTGATTGCCGGGACCTGTAAGTTATTTCTATTGATCTTTTCTCATTCATGGAGACAGAGATGGCTTTCAGCACAATATCGGTCTTATCTGTAATAACCGGGGCAGGTGTTTTTATAATGATTCGCGTCTCTTTCTGAAGCGCCTTTCCGGGAGCGAGAAACATCCGATTTATAAGATTCTGAAAATTTTCCCGAAAGGATGTCCCGAGTGCAGAAACAGCCTGACCCGCAGAAAAAAGAGTAATTAATTCATCCTGCGAAAGGATAAGCTTTTTTATTCTATCGCCGTGGGTAAATTTATACCCTTCTTTCTCGTGGTCGTACTCGATGGCATCAACGATGTTTATCAATTCGAGATATCTGTAAAGGGTCCTTTCTGAAACATGAAAACGTTCACTCAACAATTTTACAGAAGGGTATTCTTTCCGGGCAATAAGGGTATAAATCTCAAGAAGCCTGATAATTTTCTCAGACATACCAACAGGTTTTGAAGTTTTTGTTGTTTCAGGCAGCTTCATGCTGTTTCGATTATACCATACCTAAGAAACCCTCCGGCTTTTATATTCTAAAAAAAGTTCATCAATCCCGCTTCCTATCATATAACGGTTCGCAGATCCCGGCGGTACTATGGGAAACACATTCTCTTTTTCGTGAATACATATATCTATAATAGAGGGCCCGGTATATGAGAGTGCCTTTGCAAGTCCCCTGGAAAGGGAAGATGCTTCGCAGATGCGGCAGCCCCTGATCCCGAATTCCCGTCCTATTGCCGAAAAATCCGGTTTGAAGGTAAATTTTGAGGCAATATAATTCCTCTCATAAAAAAGCTCCTGCTGCTGGCGGACAAGACCGAGATGGCCGTTGTTCAGTATAATGACCGTTACCGGTATATCAAGCTCGGCAAGGGTTGCCATTTCCTGTATGTTCATCTGGATGGAGCCGTCGCCGCTGATGCAGACAACGCGCCGCCCCGGGTTGGCAAGGGATGCGCCTATGGCTGCAGGGAGACCGAAACCCATGGTGCCCAGTCCGCCTGAGGTTAGAAGGGTCCGTGGAGATTTAAATGGATAGGTCTGTGCGACCCACATCTGGTGCTGGCCTACGTCGGTGGTGACAATGGCATCGGAAGGCGCTAGGGCATGTATGGCCTTGATAATGTTGACCGGATGCAGAACATCATCTGTTTCCGGCTGTACGGATGGATATTGACCTCTCAATTGCGCAACATACGACATCCATTCTCTGCGCTCATTTTGTTCTATTAAGAGTGCCAGCGTCTTGAGTATTATTGCCAGATCGCCCTTTATGGACAGATCTGCCCTTTTGATCTTATTGATTTCCGCCGCATCAATGTCAATGTGAATAATTGAGGCGTGAGGACAAAATTCCTTTACCTTGCCCACTGCCCTGTCATCAAAGCGTACCCCAAGCGCAAGAAGCAGGTCTGCATTATCGAGAATCATGTTTGTTGAATGGGCTCCGTGCATACCAAGCATTCCAAGATAAAGGTCGTCATCAGGAGGGAAACATCCGAGACCCATCAATGTTAATGCTGATGGAATGGTATTTTTTCTCGCAAGGTCATACATCTGCCTGTGGGACCCGGCATTTACAATTCCTCCGCCTGCATAGATTACCGGTCTTTTCGATCGGTTAATCATTTCTGCCGCCTCCCTGATTACTGAAATATCAACAGTCTGAGAAACATATTTTGTATTTGTTTCAGGCTGCCAATCAAATTCTATTACTTCTGTCTGAATATCTTTCGGTACATCAATGAGAACCGGGCCATGTCTTCCTGATGCTGCGAGCCTGAAGGCTTCGGATATGACTGAAGACAGTTGACGGACATTTTTTACAAGGAAATTATGCTTTGTTATGGGAAGTGTCATGCCGTATATGTCAACTTCCTGAAAAGCATCCGTTCCGATCATTGATGTTGACACCTGACCTGTAACAGCGATAAGGGGAACGGAATCGAGCTTCGCGTCAGCAATGGCTGTAAGCAGGTTTGTTGCGCCGGGTCCGGAGGTAGCAAAACACACAGCGGGCCTGCCTGTGGAACGTGCCATGCCCTGGGCGATAAAACCTGCCCCCTGTTCGTGACGGGCTAAGACATGGCGGATTGAACTTTTATAAAGGGCATTATAGAGAGGGAGGATTGTGCCTCCTGGAATTCCGGCAACTATTTCAATTCCATGTTTTTCCAATGACTTGATAATTATCTCAGCTCCGTTGTACTTCATGATATGCAACCTCCTTATGAAAAAGCGGATCAGTAAAAATGTGCAAATAAAAAGCCCCTGCCGGTTTACACCGACAGGGGCTTTGCTTTTCAGGCAATAGCGCTTTAAGGCGGCGTAAACCGGCAGATGTCACGTACGAGTACTAAAACAAGAGAAGCAGCAGATATATCTGTCAGATTGAGGTTTACAGGCCGGGTCTTAATCACGATAAGTAATTCCTTCCATAATTTTAATATTATAAAAATACACAAACCAGGTAAAATTGTCAAGAGGTTACAAAATCCGGTAGTGGGTCAGTTTGAAAATATATTTTCTATTGACAGGGATATTGACAATAGAATATCATTTGCTATATTTATAATAGTAGGAAAAGAGAGGAGAAAGAGATGTTGATTTCACATTCTCACGATGATTCTTTTAATTATGAGAAAGATCAAATGAGACAAATTAGGGATTATATTTCATCTATGTGTTCAGATAAAAGGCCAGAAATTGATATTTATTGTAAAACTTTAATACAAAGTTATATTGTTTTTTCTTTATGGTCTTTTATGAATGATAATGCTGAAAATACTTTCGATAAATGGACTAATAGGATAAAAAATACGTTTGATAGTTATTTGGAGGATTTTTATTGACCGAAATAGAAAAAAACAACTCTCCCAAAGAAATACAAGTATCTGAGGCCGAAGAACAGGCAAACGCTCTTTTAGAACAAGGAACTCCGCCCGAAATAGTAGAACAAATTAAAGATGCACCTCCGCAAATCAGGAAAAAGATTCATGAGATGCTAACATTCCAAGCATCGGGGACTGTTGGCCCACCAATTCATCCTTTATTGAATAAGTTTACAACTGAACATATTGATAAATTTCTTGATTATACTCACAAAGACAATGAAAACGAATACAAGCTCTAAAGTTCAAATAGAATTTTCCATCTCATATATGCAATTATTGGAGTAATTTTCTTAGTATTCATAATTGTTTACTTAGGCAAAGACCACCAACCATTACTTGTTGATATATTTAAAATGTTAGCTTTGTTCGCTGGTGGATTTGGCAGTGGATATGGCTTTAAAAAATATTTAGAAAAGAAATAGAATATCCTCAATCTCCCACAGATGATCTGTAACGCCTGCCGCCATTGCCGGTGTTATTCTCAATGTCTGGTGAATCCGACAAAGATTATAATACATAAAATGAAGTGCTACAGCATGAGTAAGGTTTTCTACTTTCTTTGAAAATCCATTGGTAAGCCTGGTGAATCTTCTCATGCTCATTCTCATGGTGAGGTTTTGCCGTTCAATGTAGCTTGTGGATGTTTTTTTAAGATCAGGATTACCGGAAATAACAGTTTTTCTTGTTCCGGTGCAAGTAGCGGGACTATATCTTTTTTCATTAAATGGATTTTCATTACCATATAATTTAATAAGCATTGCATAATCAATATTAGAACCAAAAGCATCTTCTACTGCATTAATATAGGCATGATGTCCGTCCGTTGTAAGCTGTACCCTGTTTGCCAAGCGGCTTGCAAGATCATCAATAAATATACTTGCAGTTTCATAGTCACGATTACCGATCATAAAGGAAGGCACAAGTTTTGTGTCTGCATCTATCGCCGTCCATGTCCATACATCGCCATAACCGAAAGTGTTCTTTTTATCTTCTGGTACATTCTTTTCTTTAGCATAACAGAAAGACCATATTTCATCACATTGAATCTTTTTACAAGTAAGATTTCTAAAGGCTTTATCTTGATACTCAGAACAGGCTTTCCCAATATCACAAAGAAGTTTAGTGACCGTATTCTTTGCCGCTCCTGTCATTCTGACAGTAGCACGGATAGAGTTACCCTCAACCAATGCGGCAATTATTTGCACTCTCTTTTTATTATCTAACTTATTCATAATATAACTATAGCTCATAATGCTTGAGCGGTCAAGCATTATTTTAATATATTTTTAATTATTTTATAAGCTCACAAATATATTAACCTTTATAAAATTTGCTTGACAAATTTTGAGGGTACGATATAATACTTATGCGCTTAAGCACTTAAGCATTAATTAAGTGCCCCCGCTTTGCTTACAGGGGCTTAATTAAGTAAAAGGCGTGGGATAGGGACAAATGGTCAAAGCTTGCAGGCACTGTCATTTGTCTCTATTTTTTTATTTATATCTTTGCGCCGCCCAACAGTGTTTTCACCCGGCGCTCATCTCTTGGAGGCGGCATATTAATCATCTCCTTCCCTCTTAAACTAATTTGTCTTGTATTGCCGTGGAGGGCACGACTTGGTTTTCATCTCCTACGAGATGCCACTTGCCATCTTTGGAATAAAATTTTGTTTTGTCGTTTAATGTAAAAGCAACAGAACCCATTGGCATATCAGAGTTATCAAAGATTTCTTTCCTACTCATAGGGCCTTTTTCTGAAAGCAATTTTATAATTGTTTGTTTTCTGGATACAAGTGAAATCCTCCCGCCAACTGTTGCATTGCCCCTTCTTAACAATTTTCTGGGATTATTTGTCATAGCGGTTGGTGCGACAGTGAGGTTTCTTGAAACATTGTCTCCAAATAATTCAAGTAAAGTCTGCTTGGCCTGTTCAAGTTTTGTAATTTTATTTTCTATGACTTGTATTGCTTTTTCAATGTCTGTATTCATAAAACACCTCCAATGGCATGGATTACATGGTACATATTTAGTATATACTGCCACCAAGTTATTTTGTCAAGCGTTTTTTTCACTTGGGAAGGTATAACATTAATGCAACCAAGCGATGCATTAATAACTAATATTATTAAAACGATATATGTGTTGTTAGTAGTAGTTAGTATTGATTGGTAATAGATAATAGTAATTAGTAGTAGTTAATGGTATATGTGTAACAGTATAGATGATGGTATATGATTTTAAATACACATTCGTAAAGTATTCTCAATGGTGCATCAACACTGCTACGGATGAATTACAGATAATTAATTAGGTTGGTTTACTCCATCTTTTTTGTGCAGCGTTCTTTGCTATTTCTTTCCTTTGTTCTTCTGTCAATTTCTCTGCTCTTGCCTTGCCTCCCTTCAATCCTCCTAATCTCCCAAGGGCAACAGCAGCAGGATTCTTTTCTCTAATAGGTTCTATTGGCGGTACTTCTTTGGTAAGCTTTGATTCTGTGGTTTGATCTGTGATAAACTTAGCAAGTTGGTTTATATCGGTAGGGGTTTTTTTCTTCATGTTCTAAGTATAGCATGAGCGCTTAAGCATGGCAAGAACAGAAAAAATCAAACTGACCCACTACCCAAAATCCCGAAAAATAGACATAGATTTTTGTACACCAGGTTTTTGCCCTTCAAAAGACTCTTTGCTGGTTCATCTTTTTATTTTTATGATCTCTACAATACTATTCACTCATTGTTTTACCCTCATAGTGTTGATAATGTATGAGAATATCGTTATCAGGACATAGCGCTCCCTCCTTTTGGTGGAACGGTTAATAAACGTCCGAAGTTTTTCCGGATACTTAACCGGTTGATGCTGCAATCGCTTGTATCCTCCCTATCATTCTGACATAGTGATTGAATTTATCAACTGTTGTCGCAATCTTAAGGGTAAGCCTGTTCGAATGGTTTACAATCCAGGCCGGTATCTGTATAAGACTCCATCTTAACCCAATTTCATGGCCTCAAAAATAAAGTTCCGTAAATTCAGTTGGTTGCAAGGAGCAAATATCCCGTTTAGGCACTACAGATTTTACAGGATGGTTTTTATGGTTTTGCCGGGATGGTGAGAGATATTG